>ERZ795053.84-NODE-84-length-107512-cov-9.600007_pt1 | contig 107512 bp, 90 predicted proteins | sample MGYA00375137_ERZ795053 | MGnify/ENA primary metagenome ERZ795053 (study PRJEB30182, sample SAMN05720284) | activated sludge metagenome | isolation source: Anaerobic digester | place: Hong Kong | collected 2014-12-17 ... | reverse complement strand
CAGTCAAAGCCAACCGAATCCTTGTTAAGGACTGTTCCACCCGGGTATAGTAAGGTGGCAATAAATAGAAGAAGCACCGAGATAACCACACATAGTAAAACCGTATACTTTTTCATGGCCATCGGAATTTATTAATTGCCTCGCTCAACGAGTTAGTTATCCAAAATATCATCAATAAGTTTAAGTGTCTCTTCAAAAATTGATTTTCTAAAATCATTTCCAAAATTGACCCTTTCTATATCGTCTAAAAGTATATCAAGTCTTTCAGAATCAAAAGCCCCAATTTCACCTGTTGTTAATTCGCGAACATAGATATCCCGAATCCTTAAATTTCGTTGATCTACCAATTCACCATTATACACAAGTCGGGGATATTTTGAATTGTACAAGAAATGTGCTTTTTCTATCAGTTTTTTATTGGTAAAATTCGAAATGTTTCCACTTGATATTGCAGAGTCAAAAGTGCCTGATACTGGAAAAAATGAAACCAAGGGTTGCATGATAACAATAAACAATGAATCGAGAAGTTTTTTATTGGTTTCGTAGGACACTGGTAATTTCGTAGTTAATATACTGTGAGCTAATATTTTTTGTTCAATATTTAATATGCAAAATTCAAGATTTTCTTTATCTCTTATTAAATCATTTTTTAAACCTATTTTGAATTCTTTCTCCAGGATCAAGTTTTTTCTTTTTTCATTCCATGTGTTTACCTGAAGAGCTAGCAATATCCCTATCATCACTAAAATGATTTCGCCTATAGCATATTTTAAATACTTTCCTGTTTTGTTATTATCCATAAGGTCGTAACGTATTCTTCTAAAGAATTTTATCATTGGTTAATGGTTTATCATAATGAAGCGCTGCGGTTTGCGCCTTTGCTACAGGTTGGAGTTGGAAATACATCAAATCAAATGTAGTACAAAAGATGAATAGAATTACAGATGTTGAATTACTTTCATCATCCCACCGTGCATAAAGCCGGTGCTGTGTGTGGTTTTTCTCTGTGTAGGTTAAGTTAGGCAAGTCCTTCCGACAAAATAATTGTCAGTAAATACTGGAGCATTGTAGCTTGAATTGAAATCACAAGCTTGCAAAATATCCTTTTCAAACTCTCTGTCTACAAACTCTTTGCCCGAGCTACAATTTTTAATGTTCTCCAATAATGTTGATGATTTAGCAATTAATCTATAGGATAAATGCTTAAACCCACCTTGAAATTACATAGGCCTAATTACAGGTTTCGAGGATTGAGTGGCATGGTATTTCAGCTTCAGTGCTTTCCGCGATGAATGAAAACAAAAAAGGCTCCTCGCTGTCGCCCGGGAGCCTTTTTTCAGTGTTAATGAGTTGATGATTTTATCAGTTAATGCGTTGTGGCATGAACCAATGCACCAATCAACCAATCAACAATTCGTTTATTAACCACACTTGGAATAGCCGCAGCTCTTACACATCAGGCAACCTTCCTTGTACATCAGGCCGTCCGGATCGTCGCACTGCGGGCAGGTAGAGTCTGCTGCTTTGGTGCCGTCCGGAATAAACTGTTTCAGTGCACGGACTACGCCGTTCTTCCAGGTGTTGATGTAATCGTCTTCTACGTTTAAGCCGTCGACCAGATCGACCACCTGATTCAGTGGCATGCCGTGACGGAGAACGCCGGAGATCAGCTTGGCGTAGTTCCAGTAGACCTTGTCGAAAGAACGGCTAAGCCCCTCGATGGTGACCTTGTAGCCATCACGGTCCTTAAACTGGAAGTCGTAGCGCTTATGGCCATCCTCATCTTTCTTGCGGATGACCCAACCACTGGTGACGTAATTCGGCAGACGGAACGTGTCGTGCGCCCGCCCGGTAAAGATCTCATAAGGGCGATCATCAACCAGGCCAATGACGGCCAGCCAGTCTTCGTCGTTGTTCTTGAAGCGCACAACGGCAGCATCCAGTTTGTCAGGACGTTTGGAGGGAAATCCGGCAGCCGCTTTTTTCTCTTCTTTTTTCTCCTTGTCGCTGACCAGGACGCCGGCGCGGGAGCCTTCGCGGTAGATGGTGCAGCCTTTGCAACCACTCTCCCAAGCTGTGAGGTAGATCTTGTTGACCATATCCTCGGTGGTATTTTCCGGCACGTTCACAGTGACGCTGATGGAGTGATCCACCCATTTCTGGATGGCGCCCTGCATTTTCACTTTCTGGACCCAGTCTACATCGTTGGCGGTAGCCTTGTAGTAGGGTGACCGTTTGATGAGACCATCCAACTCGGTGCTGGACATGCGGGCCACCTTATGGACATCGTAGCCCTGACTCTCCAGCCAGGTGCGGAATTTATGGTGCAGTACATGGAATTCTTCCCAGTGGTCGCCGACCTCATCGATAAAGGACACATTGGCTTCTTTGTCGGAAGGATTCACCTTGCGGCGGCGCTTGTAGCTGATCATGAAGGCCGGCTCAATGCCGGAGGTGGTCTGCGTCATCAGGCTGGTGGTGCCGGTAGGGGCAATGGTCAACAGCGCGATGTTGCGACGGCCGTATTTCAGCATGTCTTCGTATAATTCCGCATCGGCATCTTTCAATCGATTAATGAATGGGTTCTTTTTCTCTTTGTTGGCGTCAAAGATGGGGAAACCGCCGCGCTCTTTGGCCATGGTGACGGAGGAGCGGTAAGCATTAACAGCTAATGTCTGGTGTACTTTTACAGCAAATTCGATGGCTTCGTCGCTGCCATACTGCAGTCCCAGGGCAGCAAGCATATCACCTTCGGCGGTGATGCCTACGCCGGTACGGCGACCTTTGATACACATCTCGCGGATCTTCTCCCACAGGTGCCGCTCGGTGGATTTGATCTCCGTAGACTCCGGGTCGGCATCGATCTTTTCCATAATGGCGTCAATCTTCTCCAGCTCCAGGTCGATGATGTCGTCCATCATGCGCTGGGCTAGTTGTACGTGCTCCGCAAACAGGTTGAAGTCAAAGACAGCCAGGTCTGTAAAAGGCTCGTGAACGTAGCTGTACAAGTTGATGGCCAGCAGGCGGCAACTGTCGTACGGACAGAGAGGGATCTCACCGCATGGGTTAGTCGATACGGTCTGGAAACCCTGGTCAGCATAACAATCCGGCACCGATTCGTTCAGGATCGTGTCCCAGAAAAGGACGCCTGGCTCGGCAGATTTCCAGGCGTTGTGGATAATTTTGTTCCACAACGGGGCGGCATCGATGGACTGTTTGACACGGGGGTCTTTGCTGATGATGGGAAATTGCTGGTTATATTTTCCGTTGGCTTTAACGGCACGCATAAAATCATCGTCGATGCGCACGGAGATATTGGCTCCGGTTACTTTGCCGCGCTCCAGTTTGGCATCGATAAAATCTTCGGCATCAGGGTGTTTGATAGCGATGGACAGCATGAGGGCTCCACGGCGGCCACCCTGGGCTACTTCACGGGTGGAGTTCGAGAAGCGTTCCATAAAGGGTGCAATACCGGTGGAAGTCAGGGCACTGTTTTTTACCGGAGCACCTTTGGGACGCAGGTGTGACAGGTCATGACCAACGCCGCCGCGGCGTTTCATGAGCTGGACCTGCTCTTCGTCGGACTTCATGATACCGCCGTACGAGTCGGCCTGACTGCCGATCACGAAGCAGTTGGACAGGGAAGATACCTGAAGGCGGTTACCGATGCCGGCCATGGGGCTTCCCTGGGGTACGATGTGGCGGAAATGATCCAGTACATGGAAGAGTTTCTCTTCGGTGACCGGATTGGGATAGCGTTGTTCGACGCGGGCGATTTCGGCGGCGATGCGACGGTGCATGTCGGCAGGTGTCTGCTCATACAGGTTTCCGTCAGAATCTTTCAGCGCATATTTATTGATCCATACGCTGGCGGCTAGTTCATCTCCGTCGAAGTAATCGATGCTGGCTTTCAGGGCTTCTTCGTAGGTATAGGTTTTTTTCTTGACGCGGGTATCTACTTTCGGGCGTGCCATTACTTCCATATTAATCGCTTTAAAGTTACCAAATTCCAAATCCAATGTCATATGCGAATATCTTCTAATATGACGATGGCATCCCAAAATACAAGCAAGCATTCAACTTTTTTAGGAAGGCTATTGAAAAGTTATTCACATAGTGTGGATAAGCATGTTTTATATTATGACTACCAGCTATTTATGAATTTCGAATCGACGTATAGAAATTTTCCGTCGATTTCCGGCCTGTTTTTAAAGACAAAAAACCAAAAGATAAATGGCTTTTTTTGCCATGAAATGTAAATTCGTGACTGTGTGCGATAACGGTGCCCATAGGAGGTAAAAATGGTCCTTTTTCCAGCAACCTTTCGCGGATAAAGTGACCGCAGTGCATTCCTTTTTGGGTCAGGTTTCGTTTTTTACTATTTTTAAACAACAGGGGGTAAGACCGGCAATCATCCGGCTTTGACCACCTAACCAAAATTGAAAATTTATGCGCCAACGAATTGTATTCATGTTGTTTCTTCTGGCGGCCTCACCCTTGATGTGGAGTCAGGCAGTAACCTTGACTCCGGATCAGATCATCGCCCTTACGCCGCAATGGGAAGGCCCACGGTTTCCCGATGGGAGACCCAATACACCCGACCGTCTGCTGGAACGTTTAAAAAACATTTCTCTCGAAGAAGCCTGGGGGATCCTGCGCAATGAAGGCTACAACAACCAATATGAGGGGGACTGGAAAGTGATGTGGCCATCTCAGCCGATGGTTGGCCGGGCAGTGACCGCTCAGTACATGCCCCTGCGCCCGGAGTGGGACAACCTCATCCGCGAACAAGGAAAAAAAGACGGCCGGATCGGCAATACCAATTCGTGGCCCATCGATGTGCTTAAAAATGGCGATATCTACATCGCAGATAGCTACGGTAAGATCATCGATGGCACCCTGATCGGCGATAACCTGGGGAATTCGATTTATGCCCACTCCATGAATGGCGTGATCTTCTATGGCTCGGTCCGCGACTGGGAAGGCTTATCCAAAATCGAAGGTTTCAATGCATGGGTGAAAGGGTATGACCCCTCGTACATCCAGCAAATGATGCTGGCATCCATCAACAATCCGATCCGCATTGGGCGTGCCACCGTTTTACCCGGGGATGTGATCCTGGCCAAGGAGGGAGGGATTATTGCCATTCCGCCGCACTTACTGGAAAAAGTCGTTATCACCTCAGAATTTATAGCCTTGCGCGACCAGTTTGGACATCAGCGGCTGCGCGAAGGAAAATATACACCGGGTCAAATCGATGCCCAGTGGTCGGATGAGATCAAAAAGGATTTTATCGCCTGGCTGGATGCCAACCCGGACAAGATCCCGATGACCCGCGCTGAACTGGATGCTTTTATGAAAGACCGGACCTGGTGATGAGCCAGTAAGTCAGTAGTGAGTAACCAGTAGTCAGTAGACAGAAATCTAAAATCTCAAATCATAAATCTAACATCATAAATCTCCAATCCCATGTCTTCTCCTTCGAAAAAATTGCTTGAACGCTTTGGGGTCAGCGAGGATGAACAACCAGACAATAGTGCCAACAGCCGGCGTGATTTCATTCGTAAATCCGGATTGGGTGGTCTGGCTCTGGGGGCGATGATGACAGCGCCAATCACCGAGACCCTGGAATACACCACCCAAAAGGTTAATCGTGCCTCGGCGCCCAGCGATCTGAAGATTACCGATATGCGATATGCGACGGTGATGAACAGCACCGGTCGCTGTCCGGTTATCCGGATCGATACCAACCAGGGGATTTACGGGTTGGGTGAAGTGCGTGACGGCGCCAATTGGCGTTATGCGCTTTTCCTGAAGTCCCGCATCCTGGGGTTGAATCCGTGCAATGTCGAGATGGTCTTCAAACGCATCAAGCAGTTCGGATATCATGGCCGGCAGGCAGGAGGAGTCTGTGCTGTGGAGATGGCATTGTGGGATCTGACGGGGAAAGCCTATGGAGTCCCTGCTTACCAACTGTTAGGCGGAAAATACCGGGACAAGGTGCGGCTCTATGCCGACACACCGGAGGTGGACGATCCCGATGGTTTTGCAGAAAAGATGCGGACCCGGGTAGAAGACCAGGGTTTCACTTTTCTGAAAATGGATTTTGGCCTGCGCATGCTGGCAGACACGCCGGGCACCATCGTCAACTCCAATTTCTGGGACATCCGTCGTCAATGGGATATGTCACCAGGCAGTTATGGAGCGACCGAGCATCCTTTCACCGCAGTCCAGATCACTGAAAAAGGATTGGATATGCTCACGGAATATGTCTCTCGCGTCCGGGAGGCAGTAGGCTATGAGATCCCGCTGGCTTCTGATCATTATGGCCATTTTGATTTGAACAATGCCATCTGGTTGGGCCGTGCTATGGAACCTTACCGCCTGGCCTGGTTGGAGGACCTCATCCCCTGGAAATACACCGAGCAACTGGCTGAGATCGCCCGTGCCATAGAGACTCCCGTTTTGACTGGAGAAGACATCTATCTGAAAGAGGAGTTTATCAAATTGATCGATAACCGGGCGGTGGACATTGTTCATCCCGATCTGGCAAGCGCCGGAGGACTTTTGGAAACCAAAAAAATCGGCGATTACGGGGAAGACCACGGGGTAGCTATGGCCATGCATTTCGCCGGTACGCCGGTTTCCTTTATGGCCAATGTGCACTGTGCGGCAGCCACCCAGAATTTTATTGCCCTGGAACACCATTCCATCGATGTCCCTTATTGGAATGACCTGGCCAATACGGGCGGCGAACCAATGATTCAAAAAGGATTCGCTGTTGTGCCCGAACGCCCGGGCCTGGGCCTCGAACTCAATGAAGAAATCGCCAAACAGCATCTGGATCCCGAAGATCAATCCTTCTTCCGACCAACGCCAGAGTGGGACGATGTACGGTCCTGGGACCGGTTGTGGAGTTGAATGGGCTTAGGGCAGGAGCAAGGAGCATGGAGCATGGAGCCAGAGGATAACCGATGCAGTGCTGACCGCCGGTGGGGCGTCAGCAGGTGGGGCGATGTTTGCAGGTTACCGCGTCTGGATTGTACCAAAAACTAATACATCACCGGAGCATTATGAACCATAAAACTTTCTTTCTTTTCCTTGCCTTCCTGACCCTTGGCTCGCTGATTCAGGCCCAACAGATATCCAGGGAAGAGCTGATCTTTCTGACTCCCGAATGGCGGGGTGAACGATTTCCAGATGGTCGGCCTAAAGTGCCGGACCAAATCCTGGAACGCATGAAACGAGTTACCCTGGAGGAGGCTTGGGCCGTTCTAAAGGGAGCTAATTACAAATATCAGTATGAGGATGGCTGGCAGATGATCAATCCGGACAGCGTCCTGGTCGGAAGAGCGGTGACCGCAACCTTTATGCCGGGGCGTCCTGACATTCACCGGGCGATCGATGCCCGGGGGCACAACATGGATGGCCGCATCAAATCGCAGAATTCCTGGCCCATCGACCTGTTGGTTGCCGGTGATGTCTATGTGGTGGATCAATTCGGCGCACACAACGACGGACCCACGGTGGGGGATAATCTGGGTAATGCCATTTATGCCCGCACAGGACGCGGCATTGTTTATAACGGAGCCATCCGGGACATCAACGGTCTGGAAGAGATCGGTGCATTCACTTCGTTTTTTAAAAGTTACCACCCTTCGCACCACCTGAATAATCCGGATGGTGATTTGAATACCACCCTGGTAGGTATCAACCAGCCTACACGGATCGGATTGGCTACCGTCATGCCCGGGGATGTGGTCCTGGGACGCGATGGAGGCGTTTTGTTTATACCACCACACCTGGCTGAGCGCGTGGTGACGGTTTCTGAAATCGTACGATTGCGGGATCTCTTTGGTCATCAGCGGCTGAGAGAACAAAAATATACGGCAGGTCAGATCGACAACCGTTGGTCGGATGAGATCGAACGCGATTTTTCCCAATGGTTGAATGATCACATCAATGAACTCCCGGTTCCAAAGGAACAGATCCAGCATTATCTGAAAACGCGTACCTGGTAAATTATAACCCATGAAAAAGCAATCCCGTCGTCAGTTTCTCACCAAGAGTTCCTTGATCGCACCGGCGTTCGTTGTGGGGCACGGCCTGCAGCAAGCGATGGAACGAACTAGCCAGCATTCCGCACCATCCGATTTGCAGATTACCAGCATCATATGCGGATACATCCGGGGAGGTCATTCTTTATTTGTAAAGGTCTACACCAATCAGGATATCTGGGGTTGCGGAGAAGGAGTGGATGCCACTCCCGGCACCTATCACCTGGTCAAACAATTTGAAACGCGTATCAAAGGAAAAAATCCCTTGAATGTGCACCGATTGTTTGAAGATTTGCGCCGATCTGGTTTTTTTGAAGGAGCGCAATCGGGGATGTATGTGGCCGTACTCACAGCAGTAGAGACCGCCCTCTGGGATCTTGCCGGCAAAGCGCTCGGGTTACCCGTCTATCAGTTGCTGGGAGGCAAATTCCGGGACAGGATCCGGGTATACCTGGATACGGCACTCTATCAATTCCAGCTGCCCAAGCCGGAGGATTTTGCTGATGCCGCCCGCAAAGCGGTGGAAATGGGTTTTACAGCCGTTAAATTTGACGTGGACCAGGGTAATGATCCCAATAAATACGATCGCTACAACTGGACGGCAAGCCCGGCGGAATTGCAACGGATGTACGATCAAATTGCCGCTGCCCGCGAGGCGGTAGGACCCAATATCGACGTTTGTGTAGACATGCATGGCCGCTACGATGCCATTACCGGTGAAAAAGTAGCCAAAATCATGGAGCCGCTCAATCTGATGTGGTTGGAAGAGCCTGTTCCGGCCGAGAATCCGGAAGCTTATTTAAAGATAACCCAATCCACCACCACACCGATTTGTGCCGGTGAAAATCATTATCTGGCGTACGGATTCCGTCCGTTGCTGGAGATGGGTGCGGTGGATATCATCATGCCGGATCTGCAAAAGGCCGGCGGTCTGGGCGAAGGACAGCGTATCGCCAATCTGGCCAATCTCTATTACGTTCCTTTTGCTCCCCATATGGTTGCGTCTTACCTGGGGGCCATGGCTTCGTGTCACGTCTGCGCATCGGTACCAAACTTTATGATCCTGGAATGGCAAGTCTATTTCCATACCAATCCCATGTATCAAGAGATCGTAACTTTCGATGGCGAGATGGTCAAGGACGGTTTTATTACCCTTTCAGAAAAACCCGGCATTGGCGTAGAGATCAATGAAGAGGGGATGCGCCAGTATGCCACACCGGGGATGCCGTTTTTTGAATAGGAAATTAGAGGTATCAGAAGTACAGACGAAATGTTGTTGGACGGAGGGGCGTCAGCAAGTAATAGAATTATTAAAGACAACGTCACCTAATAAACATGGTGCCAAGGGCAGGGGGACATTCGTTCAGGGCTAAATAAATAGCAGGATATTTTACCTGAGGCGGTAACTTGCTATGAAGCGAACGGGGAATTTATTCGGGATTTAGCCTCTGGTAGCCATGATGAAGATCAGGGTCAGCGCGGAGGTTGAAATGCCGATGATAAATATCAGAAAGCAGATGCGAATTTTATGGTATTTCTCTCCGATGCTCTTTCCCAGGAAATACAAGTCCAGTTTGATGGAGTCCAGGATGAGATCGGGTTCAGCGAGTGTTTCTTCCAGCATCTCGAAATAATCCTCCCGGTGCATCCGGTAATAATTACCAAAGAAAAACGGGCTCATCCGCAAGCGGTCTCCCGATGTGTTCTTCACTTTTTGTGTTCCCATTTTGACGGGGCGGGTGGCCAGTGCGGCAATGATGATGCACGCGACACAGGTAAAAGCAAGGACGCCCAGTGGGATGTATAGCCGGTATTGAACAATCGTATTCAGATTAGCGAGAACAATAGGAATCAGCAAGGTAATCATCAGCGAATTCAAGCTCATCAGGATGTTGGCCTTGTTGTCCGCAATACTGGTCAGGTCGATGTTATTGCGGTAGGTCGTACGGATGATGTTAATCGCTTCCTTACTGATGTCCAGTTTTTTCTTCTTCTTTTCTTTTTCCTCTTTTGGTGTTTCTTCTTCCATGAAAATCGGTATATCCCTGCTCCTCAACGAGAAGTTATCTCAAAATAATCAAAATTTTAAGGTATTGCATTTTTGTCCGCACAACCATTTCGGGTGAGCAAGATAGGTCAACAAATAAAGGGGGTGATAAAGGGTCTAAATGTATCTTCGTGGGAGGAATAATATGTCAAATTGCTGGCTTATGATCGCACAAACACCACAACCTCCCTATTATGCCGTATTGTTCACCTCCTTGCGTACCGGAGGAGATCATGGCTATGGAATTATGTCAGACCGGATGGTTGAGTTAGCCATGCAGCAGCCGGGGTACCTCGGGCATGAAAGTGCCCGTGATGGCCTGGGTATCACCATCTCTTACTGGGCAAGCCTGGAAGATATCCGGAACTGGAAGCGCCAGTCAGAACATTGGGAAGCTCAGGAGCTTGGTCGCACCACCTGGTATAGCGAATACAAAGTCCGCATCTGTAAGGTGGAGCGGGATTACGGATTTGCAGCGAACCAGGAATAAGTGCTAACCGACCCTGACATTTGACGCAAACTGCCATTACGAGGGCCTTTTACTCAACGGATATTTGCAGTAGGCTCATAAATCATAACTCATCATGGCACAACTAGCACATTATCTTCATTTCAATGGAAATTGCCAGGAAGCAATGGCATTCTACCAATCCTGTCTGGGAGGCGATCTCATCCTGCAAAAGATATCGGAATCTCCAATCGCAGATCAATGCCCGGCAGGAGTACAGGATCAAATTCTTCATGCAACACTGCAGAATGGCTCACTGATGCTCATGGCATCCGATATGATCGCCCCGGGCAAAGGCTACCGGTTGGGTAATCACATGGCCTTATCCCTGACCTGCGACAGCGAAGGGCAATTGCGCACCTTGTTCGACAGTCTATCTGCCGGAGGCGAGATCATCGATCCGGTCCGGGTACAGTTTTGGGGTGCAGTCTTCGGTGTTTTTGAAGACCGTTACGGATTCCGTTGGATGCTGAATTATCAGTTGCCCGCCTAAATTGAAAAAAAGAGATTAAGCCGTCTCTTCCTCGCTTTCTCCGGCTGCAGTAGCCTGGTTAATGGCTTCCACTTCTTTATCGATGAAATAGAGACTGTTTGAACCGTCACCGATCAGGCGGATGCGATCCAGGATATTTCGCATCAGGTCTTCTTCTTCGCGCTGTTCGGCAATATACCATTGTAAGAAGTGATGGGTGGAATAATCTTTTTCTTCATCTGCCAACTGGACCAGGTGATTGATGGACTTGGTGACTTTTTGTTCATGGGCGTAGACTTGTTCGAACATAGAACGTACCGAATCATAATCCTGGGGCGGTTGAGAAACGGCAGGAATAACCGCACGTCCGGCCACGGTAGACATGTAGTTGACGATGCGTAACATGTGCTCTTTTTCCTCATCTGACTGGCGACGCATAAAGGCAGTGCATCCCCGCAGGCCCTGATGGTCACACCAGGCAGCCATAGCCAGGTATAGAAATGAGGCATATGCTTCGAGGCCCATTTGTTCGTTCAGGGCCGATTCCATTTTCTTCGAGATCATTCGGTTGTTATTAGTTGATGATGCAATAAAAAGTTACCCTTCCCGGGCACAATACCTGAATTAAGTTAGAAACACCTGGAAGGTATCATGGTTTATTTTCCTTTAAAATCAGGGGCGCGTTTCTCCAGAAATGCACGAACCCCTTCCTGGTAATCTTCGGTCTGACTGGCTGTGGTCTGGAATAACTCTTCCAGTCGAAGCTGGATAGACAGTCCATTTTCCATAGAATCATTAAGTGCACGCTTGGTCAGTCCCAGTGCGATGGTGGGCATCTGTGCCAGCTTATTTTGTAATTGCTCCAGCGAATTTTCGAAATCTACATCCGGTACCGAACGGTAGATCATACCAATCTGCTCCGCTTCCCGCGCACTTACCCGGTCTCCTAACATCATCAACGCAGTGGCGCGGGCGAGACCGACCAGTCTGGGAAGGAAATAGGTACCTCCGCTATCGGGAATCAGGCCAATTTTGGAAAAGGCCTGGATGAAAGTTGCCGATTCAGCGGCAAGGACCAGGTCACAAGCCAGGGCAATATTTGCTCCCGCACCGGCTGCTACGCCATGCACTCCGGCAATAACCGGTTTTTCGATAGCCCGGATGCGTTGGGCGATGGGGTTAAAATGGTCGCTGACAATTCGGGTCAGATCAGGCCCATTCGGGTCTACGACTTCCTTCAGGTCCTGTCCCGCACTAAATGCCTTGCCATTCCCCCGGATAACCAGAACACGAACAGAAGGATCGGAAGCGACCTGGTCCAGATGGTATTGCACGGCCAAAGCCATGGGACGGTTGAAGCTATTGTATACCTCGGGACGGTTTAACGTGATGGTAGCAATCCCTTGCTGGTTGGAAAAAAGGACCGATTCATGAGGAGATAGAGACATGGCTAATGGCATTTAAAATAATCAAAAGGCTCCAGGCATTCGGTACAGCGATACAAAGCTTTACATGGCGTCGAACCAAATTGGCTAATCAATTCGGTTGAATCGGAACCACAATGAGGACAAGATACATTAGCTGCTTCATCCCGCCAACCGGTGGTGGATTTTCGTCCGGCAGGAGGAGCAATGCCGTATTCCTTTAGCTTATGCAATCCTTCCTTCGAGATCCAGTCGGTGGTCCAGGGGGGATCAATGATGAGCTGCACCTCGACATTTTTCCGCAGAGCTTGTTCGAGGACAGCACGTATTTGCATCCGGATGACTTCCAGAGCAGGACAGCCGTTATAGGTTGGCGCCAGTTGAACGATCACCTGACCGTTATCCACCGTGATGCCCCGGATCATACCCAGATCCACGATCGATACAACCGGTATTTCCGGGTCAGGAATGGTAGCAAGTTGTTGCCAGATCACTTTTTCATCGTTGCCAATTGACGTCTTATTCATGTTACCAGGTTGATCCGGGATAAGCCCGCTGCATGTATTGTAATTCGGTCAACACAAAACCTAGATGTTCGGTGTGTATGCCTTCCCGGCCACGGGCCGGTAAAGAGGGCATGACCGGAAAAGTTAACGTGGATTCGCGGATCACTTCGACCATCTGCTGCTCTATGGGCGACCACAATCCGGCTATATCCGGGATGACCTGGTCGTCGATCAAAGAGGCATGAAAGGCATGATTTTGATACAATTCACCTACATAAGGTGTGAGCCGGTCCAGAGCTGCCTGCATGCGCCGATGACTTTCCTCGGTGCCATCACCCAGACGGATGACCCACTCACAGCTGTATTGACGGTGGTAACGAGCCTCTTTTAGCGACTTGGCTGCAATCGCAGCAAGACGATCGTTTTTGCTTCTCTCCAAAGCTTCCAACAATGCATTTTCATACCAGTCAAAGAAAAACTGACGAACGATGGTATGGGCAAAATCTCCGTTTGGCTGCTCTACCAACCACGCATTCAAATAATTCCGTTCATTTCTCAGATAAGCTAGCTGGTCCTCGGACCGACCAAGCCGTTCACCGGCCAGTTGGTAATACAATCTTGCTTGCCCGATCAGGTCCAGGGAAATGTTGGTCAGAGCCATATCCTGCTCGAGGATCGGCCCGTGACCGCACCATTCCGAAAGACGGTGTCCGAGGATCAGGCAGTCATCTCCCCGCATCAGTAAAAAGTGGTCAAGCGGTTGCCATTGTTCGTCCATCACATGTGTTTTACTTCGTCAGGTAATTCGTAAAAGGTAGGATGCCGGTAAATTTTGTCCTTGGCCGGCTCAAAGAGCATATCGGCATCATCCGGATCAGAGGCGTGCAGGTGGATCGATTCTACGACCCAAATGCTAACCCCTTCATTTCTCCGGGTATAAACATCCCGGGCGCTCTGGATGGCCATAACGGCATCGGCGGCATGCAGACTGCCGGCATGGATGTGATGGAGCCCGTTTTTAGGCCGGATAAATACTTCCCACAAAGGCCATTCTGATTGCATATTTTGATTCTTTTGGTTCAACCTGCTTTTTTTGTTTGGCTTCGGTGCTTACCGGCATAGGCCTGAGCAGCCTCGCGGACCCAGGCTCCTTGATCGTGAGCCTCCTGCCGGGCTGCCATGCGTTCGGTATTGCAGGGGCCATTACCTTTAAGCACCTGGCGGAATTCTTCCCAGTCAATGGAGCCCGTGCGATAATGCCCGCGCGCTTCATCCCACTGCAATTCAGAATCCGGGATGGTGAGCCCCAGCACTTCAGCCTGAGGTACCGTCATGTCAATAAATTTTTGCCGCAATTCATCATTGGTAAACCGCTTGATCTTCCATCGCATGGACTGGGCGGTATGGATTGAATCCTGGTCCGGAGGGCCAAACATCATTAATGAAGGCCACCACCACCGATTAAGCGCATCCTGTGCCATTGCTTTTTGCGCTTCAGATCCCTGGCATAAGGTGAGCAGTATTTCGAATCCTTGCCGTTGATGAAAACTTTCTTCTTTACACACCCGGACCATGGCGCGTGCATAGGGTCCATACGAACAGCGGCATAAGGGTACCTGATTCATGATGGCCGCTCCGTCCACCAGCCAGCCGATGGCTCCGATGTCCGCCCAGGTCAGTGTGGGATAATTAAAAATGGATGAATATTTCGCTTTGCCGGTCAATAATTCATCGATGAGTTCTTCCCGGGTTACTCCCAGGGTTTCACAGGCACTGTAGAGATACAATCCATGGCCGGCCTCATCCTGAACCTTTGCCAGCAAAGCCACTTTGCGACGCAACGATGGTGCCCGCGTGATCCAGTTGCCTTCCGGTAACATGCCGACTACTTCCGAATGAGCGTGTTGGGATATTTGCCGGATCAGGGTCTTGCGGTAAGCATCCGGCATCCAGTCTTTTGGTTCGATCTTGATTTCTTGGTCGATCTTTTCCTGAAATCGACGGGATAAGGACTCGGCCGTCATAAGCTATTGGATTTAATGATACCATTCATGTTCATCGTTAATAACAACGCCATCAATTGTTCTTGTTCTCCCTGCTTCCAGTTTGTTCGTGTTCGATATAACCAGGACAAACTGGAAATCATCGTATGCATGATCCAATTGGCTTGCTGATCCCGAAAAATTCCCATTGCCTGACCTTCCCGGATGATGCCCAGAAATTGTTGTTCGTATTGCTTCCGCTGATCCAGGAAGACGGCGAGTTCATCGGTTCTCAAATGCTTCCACTCATCGGAAAAGACGGTTGCGGATGTAGGATCTTCCAGGGCAAGCCGGAGGTGAAAGCGCAAAAGTTCTTCAAGCTGAACTCTGGGATCATCCCATTTTTGTCTGATCTGCCGGATGGCTTCGAGAAATTGACCCGCCACACGAAAGCAGATTTCATGCAACAATTCTTCCTTGGATCGGATGTGACTATATAACGATGAGACCTCCAGATCAACGGCATCCGCGATGGCACGCATGGAGGTAGCGGCATATCCGCGATAATGAAAAAGCCGGGCAGCCTCCAGATAGATCTGTTGCTTTTTAGGACTAATCTCCGTCATAGCTGATGGTTATCGAATTGGATTTAGGAATAGCCTGGCAGGCCAGAATGTAATTGGCATCCAATTCATCCGGTTCCAAAGCATAATTGGTTTGCATGATCACTTCGCCGGCCAGCAGTCGGGTTTTGCAGGTAGCACAGACGCCTCCACGGCAGGAATAGGGGAGATCAATTTCGGCGGATTCTGCGGCATCCAGGATGGTCTGTAGCGAATGCTCCACCGGGAGGAACAGGTGCTGCCCATTCCGGATAATTTCGATGGTGGCGTGAGCTATCTGTCCGGTACTGGTTCCATTACGGTCTTCTTTCTGAACGGACGAGCCCGGGGTAGGGGGAGAAAACCATTCCTGATGAATGTTGGCCGACGGCACCCCCAGATCGAGTAGGGTGTCCCTTGATACCTGCATAAGATCACCCGGCCCGCAGAGGAAGATCCCATCTGCATGGATGAAATCTACCAGATGTGCATTCCATTGTCGCAGCTTCCAGGCATCGATCCGGCCACTAAATAGCGGATTATCCAATAGTTCGCCGGTCAGGATGTGAAAGATGGAAAGCCGGTCCGGATAGGCATTCTTTAATGCGTCCAGTTCTTCACGAAAAATGATATCCCGTACCGAGCTGTTTGAAAAGAACACGCTGAATTGCCATTTGGGATGGCTTGATAAGCCATGGCGCATCATTGCCAGCACCGGGGTAATACCGCTGCCACCGGTCAGCATGATGAAATGTTTCGGCTGGTCATCCGGACTTGCCGGCATTACAAATCGCCCCATTGGCTTCAAGGTTCTTACTTTCCGTCCTGGAAGCCAATGCGTGTAGACAAACGAGGTAAAAAGGCCTGCTTGGACTTTTTTTACGGCTATGTTCAGGGTTTCGTCGTGCGGACCTGAACAAATGGAATAGTTGCGGCGCACCTTTTCACCGTGTATCGTTTCTTCGAACGTAAGATGCTGTCCCGGCAGGTAAGAAAATGTTCCTTTCAATTCTTCCGGAACGCGTAATTGAAATTCCGAGCAATGATCGGTCAGCGGGATGACCTTATCAATGGTTAATTCAAAAAGCATAGATACGAATGATCGTTCGTATAAAAGTAAAAAAAAGATTCAAGATGAAAGCCATTAGCCATGAGCTATCAGCTTAAGCAGTTCGTGGCTTCTGCCGGAGGGTGTAGACAGCTAGGGAGGTGAAATTTATTGACGGGGGCAAGGGCTGGGTGCGCAAAAAAAAAGTGCGTCCGGATTACGAACGCACTTACTTATGTGGATCTCCTTTGGGCGTTATGGATATCCTTAGATGGTGTTGACGAAATGCATCAACTTACTCTTGATATTATTCGCTTTGTTTTTGTGCCAGATGTTTCTTTTTGCTAAGCCGTCAACCATGCTGATCACTTTTGGCAGGAAAGACTGAGCTTCTGAAGCATCGGTCATGGCGCGCAGTTTTTTCATAGCCGTACGGGTAGATTTCCGGAAATAGCGCTGCTGAATATTACGCTTAAGGGTCTGACGGATTCGTTTTTTTGCCGAAGCGTGATGTGCCATAAATCAAAAGAGTTATTCGAAATAAAATTTAGGACTGCAAAGATAATACTTCCGTTGTATTTACCAAATAATTTAGTCGATACAGTCCGGTGAATGAGCTTTGGCTATTGGTTGTGGATTGGCCCCGGATGAAATCAGGCAATTTCGTTTTCAAGGATTCAAAGATTATTTAGCCTTGCCAGGATGACCAAAGGGGAGTCACTGCATCGCCTGACGGGGTTAAAATGTTTAAATAACTGCTATCTTGTTTGCCATGAAACGCCGTCATTTTAATCGTCTGGCACCTGCCTTGATTGCCGGGTCATGGATTCCGACACCCCGGGATAATGCGGGTAAGCACCATGCGATACGTAAAGGAGCCGGGCCGATCCAACCCGGAATGACCGTCGGTTTGATCACACCGGGTAGTGCCATCCGTGAGGAGCAGTTGACCCGGGCGATAGCCAACGTGGAGTCACTGGGTTTGAAATCACATTATACGGAAGCTGTCCTTGCCAATTACGGTTATCTGGCTGGCACGGATGCCATCCGGTTACAGGACTTGAAGTATCATCTTGAGCACCCGGAAGTAGATCTTATCTGGTGTATCCGAGGCGGCTATGGCTGTTCCCGGTTGCTGCCACAGGTGCCTCCGGAACTTTGGAAAATGACGGGCAAGCCTATCCTGGGATTCAGCGATATCACCGCGCTGCATGCGGCACGGTGGGCGGAGGTCAAAATGCCCGGGTTGCACGGACCTGTGGCAGGGATGGAACTCACCGAGTATACCCGGGACCAATTGCAAGCGATTTTGATGGACACTAATTTTCCCAAAACCATACCCCTCGCCCATTCTCCTGAGCCACCACCGAAAGATGAACTAGCACCCTTTATCATCCGCAGCGGGACTGCGACCGGAAGGATGGTAGGTGGCAACCTATCTTTGATCGCGTCATTAGCCGGAACTCCTTATGCTCCGGATCTGGACGGGGCTTTGCTTTTTCTGGAAGATGTCGGTGAGAAACCTTACCGCATCGACCGCATGCTGACCCAGCTTAGACAAGCTTTTGCTCTTGATCGGGTAGCGGGAGTCGTTTTGGGTAATTTTGCGGACTGTGAAGCCGGGCCGGATGACCGGTCCCTGAGTTTAAGGGAGACCCTGACGAATCAATTTGGCGGACTTGGCGTACCGGTCTATTATGGCTTTTCCTTTGGGCACGTATCCAATTTGTGCACCTTTCCAGTAGGTTGCCGGGCGACCCTCGATACCGATGCGGCCACCATCACCCTCCATGAATCCTGGTATTAACTATGAAATTAATCATCAAACCGCTCCGACTGGAGATCTCAGCAAGTTTTGCTACTGCACATGGACAGGTAAGTCACCGCGATGCGGTGTGGGTAGGCCTGGAACAGGAAGGCAACACCGGATGGGGGGAAGCCACCTGTGTCCAATATTATGGCATCACGCCGGAAAGATTATTCCGGGCATTGGAGCGGGTGAGAACGCCTTTGCTTACCCTCGAGATAACGCATCCCGAGATCGTCTACGAGCAGCTCCAACCAGTGCTGGCAGACGAGCCCTTCGCGCTCTGTGCTTTGGATATGGCAGCTTATGACCTATATGGCAAATTGCATGGTCACCCGACCTGGAAATACCTAGACCTTTCCGTAGAATCCGTACCGCTTAGTTCGCTGACCATTGGACTGATACCGGTCGATCAGGCCGTAGAATTCCTGGAGTCCAATCCATGGCCGGTCTACAAGATCAAACTGGGAGGTCTTCAGGATCGCCAGTTGGTGGAGGCCGTTCGAAACCGTACCTCAGCTACGATACGAGTTGATGCGAATGCCGGATGGACGCCCGTGGAGGCCGTCGAAATGAGCGCCTTCCTGAAGGCTATGGACGTTGAATTTATTGAGCAGCCGCTACCTGCGACCGACCTGGCCGGGATCCGTATCATCCAGGGCAAAATGGCCTTGCCGATCATGGCGGACGAAAGTTGTCACCTGCCGGACGATGTTGTAAAATGCAGTCCCTATTACGATGCTATTAACATCAAGTTGATGAAATGCGGCGGGATAACGCCGGCCCGGACGATGATTTCGGAAGCCCGACAACTGGGGTTAAAAATTATGATCGGCTGCATGACTGAAACCTCGGTCGGCATTTCAGCAGCCGCTCAATTGTTGCCCCTGGTGGATTACGCGGACATTGATGGACCATTCTTATTAAAAGAAGACCCGGCGGAAGGGGTTCGATTGGTTCATGGTGTGGTGACCTATCCGGATACGCCGGGCAATGGCTGTACCCCTTCATCTCATCAGGTAATTTGAATAAAAAGACATAAAACGCTGCTCTCCGGTTCGAAGAAAATATATAGGTCACCGTCACCCCAAAAGTTCATTTCTTCGAAGTAGTAAGCAAGAAAGTCATTCTCTTCCTTAATCGAACAATCAATCACGTCGACACCCCGATTACTTTTTAACTGGGCTAAAAATCGCATGGGTTTGTGGTTAATAGGGCTGATGGGATAAACATGTGATTGGACCCAATCAGGGATGCCCGTATGCCCTAAACCACCGTCTAAATCCTCAATCCGATCCGTACTGAAAAATACTTTTTCGTATACAATTCTGGAGTCCCGTTGCAACTTATCCCACGCCGAACTGAACATCGAAAAACCATTATTCAAAACGACTGGATGCATCGGATCACTATAGTCGATATATAGTTCATTAAAATCCTGATAGATGGGGGCAAAGAGATGCAAGTCGCAAGGCAACCAGGCAAAGCCTTCATCCAGGTGGGAGAACATCCCCAGGTATTGTATGCATGCCAAGGAATCATACTGTGAAATGTCAAAATCAGCAGGAGGCTGCCCTCCCAGATAACTTTTCGCATCGCGGTCCGCCGACCAATATAAATGGTAAATGGGTTGCGGCTTTACTTCCGGAAAAGGAAGCCCTATTTCATTGGGTCCAAGCGTCTTCGGCGTCGGCTGACCAAGTTCCAGTTCATTTGCCTGAACCAATTTGTCGTCCGCGAAAATTAACTCAAGGGCATAATAAAGTTCCTGGGCCAGTTCCGGGGAAATGCATTGCATTTTGAAAAACTGCTGGCACTCGTCACTACCATCCAGGTCGTATTGCCAATCATTGAAATACAATTTCTTGATGTTTTCCTGACCGAACCCTTTGGTATGGAAGAACACGATGAAAACTGCCCAAAAGAGGGTAAAACTTCTGACCATGATAAAACTCGATGCGTAATAAGTGAAGATCCTCAAATCATATCATATCACGAATAGAAACGGATTTAATCACGGACTTTGATGAACATTCATGCGACTTTCTTCAAAGGATGGCCAGAAAACGTGACCGGTTCGTCTTAATACCGGGGGAGGACCGGTTCACCGTATACAAAATCATCCATGACGGCAACATCCACATTGCCTCCGTCGTCCGGCCCCAGGGCGGTATTTCCATAAGTGATGCGCACATGATGTACGATAGCTTCTTTAAACAGGACACCCAGGAAAACATGGCCTTCATTCTGCGTTTCCGTCTTGTAAGTTCCCAGTAGCTTATCATTGATGTCATAATATTCAAAGGCCGTATTTTCAACTTCGTCGACATCTACATAGACGGCACCAAACCCCTGGACTACCGCCGGCTGATCCGTGCCGGGAATGTAAAAACGCAGATCTACTACATTGCTTTCTACGGGAGAAAATAACTTATCGCCACTAAATGGCGGAAAAATGCCGGTGTATTGCGGATTGATATGGCCAAAGTGCAGAGGTGTTTGGGTCGGATTATTTTTCGATGCGCTGACCTGAATTTTACCGCCCGGTGAGCTGAAAACCGCCCCTCTCGCTCTGGTGCCTTCGGCCGAGTTGAAGAAAGTAAAGGGATAATCATTGGGTGCAGAAAATTCATCCGGAACGCCATCCCAATTGATCTCCCGTCTTCCTGATCCCTGACTACCGGCCACTCCACCGTTGTTTGGTCCCAATAAATTCCGGTATTCATCAATTGCTGCCTGGATGTTTCCGGCAGCCGATACGATCTGCTTGACGGGATCATCCTCTTCCTCTTTGGAACAGGCAAGAAAGCCGGCCGTGACGATCAATGTAAGACATAATCTGAATAATAATCCAATAGGTACATTCATAAATTTAATATTTTAGAGAAGGATATATTAAATGAAATCAGCTGGCCTTCTTCACCTTGACGACCTGATGCCGAGAACAATCCTGAGACAAATTTGCCGGAATAGCTTGCGCTTTCGCATCAACCCCCGGGTTGATTTTATCATCAGATTTTACCGGAACGGCTATCTCGTCTTGTTGGTTTTGGTGACAGGATTGAGTCAATCGATGGCTCAAATACCTGCTAAATCGGATTCTTTACGCCAGGCTTATAACCGTAACCCCGGATCCAGGGAACAAATGGATGCCGCTGCAGAATTAGCCCGGATGATGGCTCTTCAGTATCCGGACAGTGCTTTTGTGCTGCTGGATCAGGCACTGACCATAGCCCGGAAATTGGACGATAAAGAAAGCGAAGCCAAAATTTTGTTCCGCAAGATCGTATCCCTTCGATTGCATGGCGATCAGGAAAAAGCATTGCAGCTTAACCGAACGGTTTTACCGCTTGCCGATAATCCGGCCAGCGGGCCCTGGGGCGGTAAAATCTACCATACCCTCTCTCATTTCTATATGGAAGATCTGGCAGGGGATAGTTGTTTGTACTTTCTCCAAAAAGCAGAGTCATTGAATATCCAGCGGGGAGAGGCCTATGCCAACTACCTGGTCTACGCGGATATCGCCAATAATTACGAGAATCAAAAATTGGACAAGGAGCAGGAAAGCTATTTGCAAAAAGCCTATGAGGTTTCTAAAACCAAGCTGATCCGCAAAGATCACGGTCTGGTCCTTTACCTCCTGATGGAGTTCTATTTCGAGCGCAGCCGGATGGCGGATTATGCCCGGTATGCCCGGGAATATCTGGAGTTGATGGGAGAGGGAGAAGACTGGATGAAAAACGATAAATTTCACAATGTCCTATATTTCTTTGCGCCGGATGCGTCTATCGATGCCAAAATTGAGCGGATGCACCAAGCCATTGGAGAGCAGACCAGATTGGAACATTGGAATAATCTGATCATCAGCTATGATTACCTCATCGAACTGGAAGAAAACGGAGGCCACCTGGAAGAAGCGCTGGATGCAGCTATGCGTGGACTCCGGCTTACTGTCGAGCAGAAAAAATTGTACCAGCAGAAGGGTTTTCTGGAAATCATCGCTCATCTGTATGAAAAAATGGGACAACCTGCCAATAGCCTCAACTATCTAAAGCAGACCATGCTGCTGGATGACAGCCTCCGGACAAAGACCATGGAATACAATCTCCAGGACCTGGAAGTCAAATACCAGACACAGCTTAAGGAAGAAGAATTGCAAAGGTCCAATTTACAGCTGGACAAGAAAAGGACGGAAAACACACTGCTTTTTTACATTTCGGGATCCTTGCTTGCTCTGGCTGGTCTCAGTCTGGGGTTTCTGCGTTATAAATCCCGGATCAACACAAAACTGGAAGACCAAAACAGACGGATTACCGATGCGCTGGAAGAGCGGGAAGGCTTACTGCGTGAAATTCACCACCGGGTCAAAAACAACCTGCAGGTTGTGTCCAGCCTCCTGAATTTACAGTCCAAAAAAACCCAGGATGCGTCCAGTAAGGCAGTCTTTAAGGACGGCCAGAACCGAGTGAAGTCCATGGCGATCATTCACCAAAATCTCTACCTGTCTGAAGACCTTGCCGGTATGAATGTGAACGATTACATCCGGCAATTAACCCATCACTTATTTCATTCGTTTCAGGTTGATGATCAGGATATCCAGCTACATACGGATGTGGACGATGTGGTCCTTGATGTGGAAACATTAATTCCCCTGGGGCTGATTCTCAATGAGTTACTCAGCAATACGCTTAAACATGCCTTTACTGCACAGACGAAAGGAGAAATTGATGTAACCCTGAGGCACCATCCAAACGAGCTTGTTCTGACTGTAAAAGACAATGGCAGGGGGATCTCCAAAACCGAACTGGAGCAGGACAGCCAATCGTTCGGACTGCGGTTGATTCGAGATTTTGCCCGTAAACTTGAAGCAGAAATGGAGATCAGCAACCATGCCGGAACCTGGGTAGAAATGCATATTCGAAAATTCCGTTTATCCTCCTGACGATGCGGATACTTATTGTGGAAGATGAACCGGTAATAGCCCGGGATATTGCGGAAGAACTCACGGACCAGGGTTATGAGGTAGTTTCCGTCTGTATGAATTATGCCGAAGCAGTTCGTGCCCTGCAGGAAGTGCAGCCGGATTTTGCCATTCTGGATATTCACCTGGGTCAGGGGCCGGGCGGATTGGAGCTGGCTGCCTGGATTAATGAAACACTATTTATTCCATTCATTTTTCTCACCTCCTATTCGGATAAGGCTACAGTGGAAAAAGCGAAATTTCGCTATCCCATGGCCTATCTCGTGAAACCATTTGATGGCAATGAATTGGTCGCTACCCTGGAGGTGGCAGTGGTGAACCATGCAAGGTATTTTCGTAAGCGCGGGGTGTCGATCGGAATGATAAATCAGTGTCTTGTCGACCCGGTTAGTCCCAGAGAATTTGAAGTGTTGAAAGACATGCTAGAAGGATTGACCAATCCCCTCATTGCCGCCAAACACTCCATCAGCTTGAGCACGGTGAAGACGCACATCAATCACTTGTTTGCCAAACTTGAAGTGCGCAACCGCGCAGAACTGCTGATCAAAATCCGGGATTGGGCAGATTAGAGCACCTTAAACCTCTTTTGTTTTGTCATCGTTTGTTTTCTTCCACCTTCCCGCCTCCTTCAGCGCAGTGCTGATGATCCACTCCAATTGGCCATTGACACTGCGAAACTCATCCGCCGCCCATTTCTCAATGGCCTCATGGGTCTTTTCATCAATCCGTAATACGAAAGTTTTCTTCTTGGACATAGAGCCGGGTCGGATTTAGGAATGCAGGGTTCCGGTATTGATTACCGGTGTGGCATCTCGGTCCCCACAGAGGACAACCATCAGATTGCTGACCATGGTTGCTTTTTTGTCTTCGTCCAAATCGATGATCTGCTTCTTGGAGAGATCTTCCAGAGCCAGCTCAACCATGCTTACGGCGCCTTCCACGATCTTGTGCCTGGCTGCAACAATAGCTTCGGCTTGCTGACGACGCAGCATGGCGTTGGCGATTTCCGGAGCATAGGCCAGATATCCGATGCGGGCCTCCATCACTTCGATTCCAGCAATAGCCAGTCGTTCGGCAATTTCATTTTCAAGGGTGTCATTCACTTCATTGACGCTGGAACGCAGCGTGTGAGCATCCGGCTCGTCATCAAAGGTGTCGTAGGAATAATGGGAAGCCAGCGTGCGTACGGCGGCATCGGTCTGAACGCGGACAAAGGATTCGTATTGATCCACCTCAAAGGCGGCCTTGTACGTATCCTTCACGCGCCAAACCAGGATCACATTGATGAGAATGGGATTCCCTTTCTTGTCATTCACCTTAATGGTTTCGCTGTCAAAATTGCGTGCACGCAGGGAGATGGACTGACGGGCATAAAACGGATTCACCCAGAAAAGACCATCTTTTTTTACCGTACCTACGTATTTCCCAAACAAGGTCAGCACCTTGGAGCCATTGGGATAGATGAAAAAAAGCCCCTTGGCCAAAAATACAAAGAGGACAATTCCGATGACCCCACCTACGGGTTGTTCGGTAATCATAAAATAAATGGCAGCGCCCAGGGCTCCGAGCATCAGCACCAGAGCAAAGTATCCTGAAACGGGTTGATTTGATCTTTCCATAATGATATTAATTTGATATCAATATAGTTCTAAATCCCGAGATGGTGGTGCTTTTTTTCGATCAATTGGAAATGGGTATCGATCAACGTCGCAGGCCGGTATACCGGTAATTATTCCAATGCCGGTTTCCGTATTATCTTAGTCCAAAAGAAATTCAGGATGTCTTATCAGTTTGTTCAGTGGGAGAAGCCGTTCCAACGCATAGAAGACCTGATGGACCTTTATGTAGATCCCTGGTGGACCCGGTCAAGGCAAGTAGATCAGGTTGAGACCATGTTAGCACATTCCACATATTTATTCGGTTTGATCGATTATGCAGATGACCGAATGGTAGGTTTCGCCCGGGTTTTATCAGACGGGGTCTTTCGGGGTATCCTTTTTGATGTGATCATCCATCCGGATTACCAGGGTCAGGGCCTGGGACGTCAATTGATGGACGGTATTCTCCAAGCGCCTTGCATTCAGGCTTTGGAGACTTTTGAATTGTATTGCAAGCCGGAACATGTCGAATTGTATGGGAAATTCAATTTTTACCCGATTGCTCCCGGATTGCACTATCTGCGTTTGATGAAATGACCAATAATCATGAATCTTAAATCAAAATTCCTTAATCTTAAATGAACAGCAATTGGCTTCTGCATTCGGACATGCATTTCTTGCCGGCACGGTATCCTTCTGGCCTTCCTTCCAGAAGCTGGATGCCCGTACAAAATGGTTGGGTATAGCATTCTCAGTGATACCGGACCTGGATGTCATCGCATTTCGTTTCGGGATCCCCTATGAACATGTGCTCGGACACCGGGGTTTAACGCACTCACTGCTCTTCGCAAGCCTGCTGGCCTGGATGGCTGACCGGTGGTTCTGGACCAATCACCAGTTGCGACGATGGCTTTATCTGTTCATCTGTATGGCTTCCCATGGTGTTTTAGATGCCATGACCAATGGAGGTCGAGGCGTGGCTTTTTTTGCGCCCGTCTGGAATCAGCGTTACTTTTTCCCTTTTCGGCCGGTTCAGGTGTCCCCCATCCATGCCGGTGCTTTTTTCAGCCAAAGAGGATTACAGATTCTGGTGAGTGAATGGTGGTGGATCGGTGTGCCATCTTTGCTATTGTTGTTCATCCTATGGGCCATTCAGGCAATAAATTCCAGATCCTGAATCGGTTTGTGCTCAATTGACCCCGAAGTTTGTCGTACACAGCCCATGAGCGGCATGGTTGGATTTCCGAAATTTATGGTCTATCAACTAATTGATCACCTAACTGGAAGCAGATGAATGGCATTGCCTATTTTGAAATTCAATCTTCCCAACCGGAAAGGGAAGTTCATTTTTACCAACAGGTCTTTGGTTGGAAAATTGTAAAAGATGACCAGCTACCAATTGATTATTATCGAATTACAACAGCCGGGATTCCGGGAGCTATTTTAGAACGGCCAGCTTCTGTGCCGGGGCAGAATCAAGGCACTAACGCCTTTACCTGTTCGGTTGCGGTTGCTGATTTCGACGCGTGTGCACGGATTATCCTGGAATATGGGGGCCAGATAGCCTTACCGAAATTTGCCGTTCCAGGAAGGTGTTGGCAAGGTTATTTCCTGGATACCGATCACAACGTTTTTGGCATCTTTGAAGTGGATGAAAATGCCCGATGAGGGACCTTATTGCGGAAGAATGCCGGGTTCAGGTGCAGTGACGCTGTGAATCACCTTACCGGAAACTGTTTAGCCGCTTTAATTTTTCAATGTATAACCGGGTCGAGGAGGGGTGGCTGGTGCACAGTAAAGCTTGTTCCAGCGCCATGCGTGCGCTTTCGTATTCCGAAAGACTCTGATGGTATTCTGCTTTAACGGCATAATAATAATGGTGCTGGTGCATAGCAGGTTCTACTTCCAGGAGGGTAAGCATTCGGTGAGCTTCCTGGTGTCGATCCATTTGCAACAAGACCACCACTTTATTGAGACGCAATACCGGAGAGGGCTGCACTTCTTCCATGACTTCATACAGATGGAGGATGCGCGACCAGTCGGTTTCAGCCAAAGAAGGGGCTATGCAGTGCTGCCCTGATATAGCCGCCTCCAGGTGATAGACCGATATCGGCTTGAAGTTCATTGCCTGGTGCAGGAAGTAATGTCCCTGCCGTATCAAGGTTTGACTCCAGGATTTCCGGTCCTGATCAGCCAGCAGGATGAGTACCTGGTCTTCTGTAGAACGGCTTGACAGTCGAGATGCATGGTAGGACATCAATGCCATCAATGCAGCCGATTCTCCCCGCCGGGTTCGGGGGTGCTCCCAAACCAGGTGAGTCAGCCGCATCGCTTCAGCGCATAGCTCCTGCCGTATGACCCAGTCAGGGTGGCTGGCCTGATATCCTTCATTAAATAAAAGATAAAACACTTTCAATACCACCTGCAGGCGGGAGGTAAGCTCCTTACCGGTTGGTATGGCCATGACTACCTGATTTTCCTGTAGCGCTTTCCTTGCCCGGTAGATGCGCTTACGGATTGTTTCTTCCTGCGTCAGAAGCGCGCTGGCAATTTCGTGGATACCAAAACCCGAGGCAATCTTAAGGGTCAAGGCAATCTGATCTTCCCCTGTAAGCGATGGATGACAGGTCGCAAAGAATAGCTGAAGTTGTTGGTCGTGTAGCTCATCAGGCAGGCTAGGGCCGGGTGGGGGAACCTGTGTATGCAATGATTTGATCAGACGGGATTGGTGTGCGTCCCGGACCTGCTTTTTTCGTATCCAGTCGACGGCACGCCGCTTAGCGACCTGCATCAACCATGCGGCAGGTTCAACAGGGACTCCGTTGTAAGGCCAGGTATGCAAAGCCTGGTAAAATGCTTCGTGTACCAGATCTTCGGCTTCCTCCAGGTGTCCGACGCCTAACATTCGCACCAAAACGGCGACCATCTTTCCCGCTTCGTACCGGAAAAGATGATCGACCAGCGTATGCGAATTTGAACCGTGCATTACATTTGCATCACTTCCCGGACTTCAACACTCCCACCCAGGTGAAAATCGGGGAAGCCTTGTGCCAGCTGCGCAGCCTCATCGAGCGAGCTTGCTTTCACAATAAAATAACCGCCCACGATATCTTTCGTCTCCGTAAAGGGACCGTCGGTAACTACTGCGGAAGGACCACGCAAGGTTTTCGCAACCGGGAAAAGAGGGCGTCCTTCAATGTAAAGATCTTTGGCCTTAAGCTCATCGATCCAGGCAAACCATTTGCCCATCAGGTTTTGAATTTCTTCCGGAGATAGCCCTAATTCCTGGTAATCGGCACCGATGAAAATGAACATGAACTCTTTCATAATCTTGTTTTTTAAAGGTTTTAAAATTAATTGATTTCTACCTTGTCGTTCCAGGAAGAAAATTTGGGACAAGCAGCTACCTGTTTTTTTGAAAAAATATCAGCAAGGGATTACGATTGCCATTCGGTGCCAGCGATCTGGATCATCTTTTTATCAATAAAAAGAGTGCTATCTTGAAGTCAGCAAAATGAACCAATCCAAATGAATGATCTACGCTCAATTGCTGTTTTCTGCGGTTCCAGTGCAGGCAACGAACCTGTTTACCGGGAGGCAGCCCAGGACCTGGCTTTTCGAATGGTAAAAAAAGACATCCGGCTCATATATGGTGGTGGGAACATCGGCTTGATGGGTACGATGGCTGATACGGTGTTAGCCACCGGAGGAGAGGCTTATGGTGTTATTCCGGCTTTCCTCAAGGAAAAAGAAGTCGCCCATAGCGGTCTCAGCCAGCTCTATGTTGTGGACACCATGCATACCCGGAAATATAAGATTTTTGACCTCTGTGATGCCATCATAGCCTTGCCGGGCGGATTTGGTACCCTGGATGAATTGTTCGAAATGATCACCTGGGCTCAGCTTGGCCTGCATCAATTTCCGATCGGAATTTTAAATACCCGGGGATATTACGATCATTTGATCCTGCAAATCGACCACATGGTTAAGGAAGGATTTCTTAAGCCGGTATTCCGGTCCATGTTAATCATCGAAGAATCGCCCGAACAATTGCTTCAAAAAATGGAGACCTACGAGGCGCCGGGGAGTGAAAAGTGGATTCGTCCCGATCAGGCCTGAGTGGAGTGCATTTGGGAAGAGGAATCCCACTTGATTACAAGCTTTGGGTGGATCTGACCGTATTGCTTTTTTCCGAAAGAGTATACAAAAAAAAGCCCTGCCTGAAATAATTAGGCAGGGTTGTCGTGACTGGATACGACATTGGGTTGAGATATAGGTTGTTCCAAAATTCCTGTATCCTACAAGGGTTTATGAATTATTCTAATCAAGGTAACCCAATCCGGCAGCTATTTTTACGACATCTGATCAAACGCTATTCCGGGACCACGAACCGGGTGATTCACCCAATGAAGGAATCATTGCAAGCCATTTCATCAAAACCCAGCGTGAGCTGCTCGTTTCCAGTTATTGGTAACTCCTGGAGTCTCACGATTTGCTGGGGGGAGAGACACTCACATCCATTTTTATTCTTCCCTTAATTCTAATTTTATGGCGTATTGTCCGCCAGGAGGCAGGTGATCCTTTTCGAAAAATACCGGACTTCTGAGAAGGCTGAAGGTCAAAAATACGTCTGGGCATTGCAGGTAATTAACAAGAAATGGTTAGCTTTAATTAAACCACGATGCCCATGCCCAGTAAGTTCAACCGAATTTTGCAGCTTTCAGGCTGCTTGCTCTTCACAAGTCTAATCATTGCCCAGGATACCTATTTGGATGAAGTGATGCTCGGATATCGTCAGGATCGGGTGCTGCGAATCAATTACGAACAACTTCAAGATCCGTCGCTTGCTTCGGTCCATATGAGCAGGCTCATCGATTACACCCTGGATAGCCAAAGTTTTATCCGTCAGATGGCGTACCGCTTGTTGGGGCATATCGACCAACATACCGCATCTCCGGATCTTCGGATAACAGTCCTGGACCGGTTCTCATACTGTCTCGACGATCCGGTTCCGATGGTCCGTGAGCAGTGTGTTACTCAATTAAAACGTTTTCCGGATAGTCTCTTTACGCCATCTCAGAGACAAATCATTCTGGAGCATGCCCTAAGGTATGCAGATCCGGAAGCCATCAAGCTGGCAGGATATCTTCGGGCTGACGGAGCGGTCGAAGGGATCAAGCGCTTGGCTGGCGATCCGGATGTTTCCAGGGAATCCAGGATAGCAGCAAGAATGGCATTAGCGCGTATGGGTGATCCGGATGAACTGGATTACTTTGATCGGATAATTCGCAAGGTAGCTATCAACGATGACCACCTCATGGCCATTGGGGAGTTAGCCGCCTACGTACGAGCCAAGCCAATTACCGATCAACTTTTACAGGTAATCCTGGATGATCAGTTAAACTGTACCTCAACCGATCCGGACCGCGATCAACCCATCCTTTGTGCTTACCGGGCCATGGAGTATGTTGCCGGAATCATTCGGGATTTTCCCATAGGAGTGCGACCCAGTGGTGATCTGGATACCGATGACTATTCTCAGGCTTTGAGGATCGTGCGCCAATGGATAAGGAGCCATCCGGAATATCAGATTGCTACCAATGTGTATTAATACGACCTAATATCAACCCGATGTTACGACCTGCCTTCATCATTTGTTTCATACTGGTTTTGGCGCACTTGCGTGCCACCGAGCCGACTCTTGTCGTCGCCCCCTTACCCGGACTGGACGTTTGGCCTGAACATCCTGAATACCCTCATTTGCTGCAAGGCTCCCTGGACCATCATCACACCTATTCTTTCAAAAAGCGCCATGATATCCGGTACCCAAGAGCGGCAGATTTTCTCTTTTCTTCATCCACAGATGCAGAAGATCCCCTTGATGACCGGGCAAATACGATGCTGAACATCTATCAGGAGCAGACCAGACCATTGCGGACGCTCTTTAACGGGCTGAGGAAAAAGCTGGTAGATAATCTTACTTCAGATGATTTAATGGAATTACCAGTGGGGATCCGCAGTGAGATCGGAGGAAAGGGATACACCCTGGGCATTTTAAAAGCGGAGTTTACGCCCCAGGGAGCTTTTCTGACGATCATGGTTGAGATCGAGACCGCAGATACGACCAGGCGGCTGTATTTCGGGGCTTCAGGCATTCCATTTTCCGGTAGCGAGGGATTAAGCAGTGGCGTTCAAATTGGGCTAATAGGAGATTATCCGCTGAAAATAGGTGCGAGCCAGGCCTTGCTCGTCCTGAAAGGTTCCGATCCGCTGACCTCCGGAGATGGCGCTGGAACTTATGTCCGTGTGGATTGTGATGGTTTTAATGGCATTCATATTGGTGCGGATCTATTGATTAACGGCAACCACATCATTCCGGTTGAGCCCTCTACCGGACAAGACCTTCCAGGCCGGTTACAGACTCATGTTGACCTGGACGCGGTGAGCCTGGATGACATTTATGTAGCTATCGGCCTCGATCCTTTCCGTATCGCGGGTGTTCGCGATTTTTATTTCACCCTGCAGGATGTCGTTTTGGATTTTAGCGACGTTGCCAGCCCGGACATCAAATCCTTACCGGCAGATTACCAATCACCATTCCTGTTGTCCGGAGGCACTATGGATCCGCTGTGGAGGGGCGTTGCCATTGGTGAATTAAGCATCCGCATGCTACCAGGATTTGCTGCACCAGGAGCAAGTAAAAAGCCGGAGATTGAAGCCAGCCAGGTATTGATTGATGATCAGGGATTCACAGGGGAAGTCACAGTAAGGCAATTGTTATCTCTGGACGAGGGGAATCTGGATGGGTGGGCATTTTCCATCGAGACGCTTGAGCTCGGAGTCATTGGCAACCAATTCCGCAAACTGGGATTTTCTGGCCTTGCTCACGTGCCCCTTTTTAAAAGTCCTTCCAGTGACAGCATGCATATTGCTGATAAAGATTGTTTTAATTACCAGGCGCTGATTACAGCTGAAGGCGCATATCAGTTTTCGGTGACAAATCTGTCGGAAATGACCATTCCGATGTGGAAGGCACAATGCAACCTGGCACCGAATTCTTCCATTTCAATTGAAAAATATACCACGCAATTTTTAGCTGTGGCTACATTACACGGTAACTTCTCCTTCTCGCAAGAAGTGCCTGATGAGGATCCCGCCGGAGGTGTGTCATTCCAGAATTTAGTTGTTCGAAATGTTCGCCCTTACATTGGAGTGGGCAGCATCCAATGCAAGCTCAGCACCGGATTCTCCATGGCTGGTTTTTCGGTGGTGATGGATACACTTGGCGTCAAATCGGTAGCCGGGGACCGGATTGCACTCATTATCGGAGGCAGTGTAGATTTGACCGGCGACCGGCATGGGGATAACCAGGGTATCGGAGCAAGCGGCGGATTCACTTTATTCGGGAAACTCCAGGAGTTATCCGGCAAGCAGATCTGGGTGAGCGACGGATTTAAGGTCAATGATATCTGTCTTGATGTAGAACTGAAGAAGTTCAGGTTGGCCGGCTGCCTGCGTTTCTATGATCAAGATCCCACCTTCGGTAAAGGCTTTTATGGTGTGGTGGATGCGCATCTTCTATTACAGTCCGGCAACAGCACCGGTTTTGCCGCTGTAGCGCAATTTGGCAGCTTCCAGGATTACAAATATTACCTGGTGGATGTGCTGGTTAAATTAGGCAAAGGTATTCCCCTGGGAGTCCTGTCCCTTCAGGGCATAGGAGGCGGTTTATCGCACCACATGGGTAGAATCGATCCGGACATCGCACAAGCTCATTTTGCGTCGAATGTCGCTCAAACCGTTCAGCTTGGACAATCGCTTTCCGGTGTGGTATATACACCGGACATTACAGCGGGATATGCTTTTCGTCTGAATGCCATCCTGGCCCTCTCCACCGCTCCCAAGCTGGTTAACGGCATAGTGACCCTGAGTATGGATTTCAATTCGGGAGGCGGCATCCGTTCTCTTGGACTGAATGGCGCCGGTGGAATGCTTACAGAAGTGAAAGATAACCAGGCCGCTTACCGGGATGCGATCGTGCAAGCCCGCATCGACCTGAATTTTGATTTTGAAAACCAATCATTTACCGGGTTGCTGGAAGTGGGTATGCATACCAACAGCCTGCAAGTAAATGGTACGGTGGAATGTAGTTTCACTCCGGATAATTGGTATATATGGATTGGGACGCCTCAAAATCCCATCCAGGCCAGGCTAATCGGTATCGGAGCGGAGGTGTTTCTCGATGTAGGAAGCCGGATACCACCTCCAGCCGCTCTCCCTGCCAATGTAGCCAGACTCACCCAGGGGATGGATCCCGGTCAAAATGCAGGTATATTATCCAGTGGCCGAGGCCTGGCTTTCGGGTTCCGTATTGGCAGTGCAGGGGACACATCACGGGTGGGGCCCTTGTTGATCAGGTTATCGGCGCAGTTAGGTGCCGATCTGCTGATGCGTGAGTTGACCGGGTTATCCTGTGAGGGTCATGAAGGCCCGCTAGGTATAAATTCCTGGTATGCCATCGGTCAGGTCTATGCTTATCTCGGAGGCAGCATCGTATTTGATGATGTGCTGTTTGGAAAACAGGTGCATTTCACCATTGCTGAATTAGCGGCTGCAATGTTATTGCAGGGCAGAGGACCGGATCCAACATACTTCATGGGGATCCTGGCAGGCCGGTACAATCTCCTCAATGGATTAATTAAAGGTAGTTTCCGGGCCCGGATCAATCTGGGCGATGACTGTACCATAACGGATCCGACGAGCACTTCGGAACGGCTGAATCTCATTGTCGGGGTCTATCCTGCTCCGGAGGCCAATACGGGTATTCCTACCGATATTGATCCTTCGGTAGATTTTATGTTTCCGGTAGGAACTGCCTTTGTTTTGCCAGATGCCGATGGTTCTAACGATTATTTTCGCTTTGAGATCAGCCAGGTATCATTGACTTCACCACAAGGCCCCGTTGAAGGCATTATTCCTCTCGCCATCGGGCAAAATCGATTGCGATTCCAGCCGAAAGCATTGCTTGCACCTCATACCGAATACCGGTTCTCGGTAAGCCTCCGGGTCAAAGAACGAGTAAACAGTGCGTGGCGTAATGTAGAAGAAAATGGACATGCCGTCACCATCGATACGGTCATTGTCTTTACCACCGGCAATTTGGATTCGGTGTTGCTTCTAACTAATGTCCAGGCGGCCTACCCGGTTATGAGCCAGCTTAATTTTCACCCTGGTGAGTTTGGTTTCGGGTACATTCGTCTGGAAAAATGGCAACCCGCCCTGCTTGATCATCGGCTTCTTGAAGCGGTCCTTGAACAAAATGGAAAATCCTTTACGGTATCTGTTACGGCCGATAATGTACAAAAGACATTGAGCTATCCCCTGCCTGAATTGGAGCATGAGGCGCTCACCAGGATCATCATTCGGGAGAAGGATGCGTCCGCCAATTTATTGGATTACAGCTTCCGTACCAGTAAATACGACACATTCCTTGAAAAGATGGCTGCTGCCCGCCAAATTTCCAGTCAAAAATCAACGGCCACATTCCATACGAACCGGTATGAAACCGATGAACCACCGGACGAGGCGGATTTGATGGTTTTCTGGAAATTAAAGGTAGATATTGACCTGCCCTGGTATCATCAGTTTGCTGAACTGGTCATCTATAGCCTATACCCTAATACCAGCTTTGATTATTCCCATGAAGATACGGAGATTGGATTCCCTCCGGTGGAAGCGGTGCGGCTTCAGCAAGATGAAGGCAGCCAATACTTTTCTGTGTCCAATGGATTTTATCAAATGGTGGAAAAAGACTTTTATGCATTCAAAACTATGGTGATCGACTATCTCGAAGAATACCTCAGAGGTATTGACCAAAGCGATATCGTGGATGATCAATTGTCCGGTCAAGCGTTGACCGAACAGCTCCGTCAAATTCTTCCTGTAGATATGCATTACATACTTACATTGTATAACAGTACATACAAAGCTCCACCAAATGCTTCGCTGGAATACCAGATCAATTATACATTGCCAGGAGGCGGCTTTCAGGGCTCCGGGGTTACCTCCTCTTATTCCTCGAAAAGTTCCCGGCTATGAAAGCGATGTACGGGCTGATCCTTTTGATTTTCGTGGGAACGCTTGGCCAGGCCCAGGATACCTTGCACCTTTCAGGCTTTGGTACCTATGAACAAGGCCGGGTATGGTTACGGTGGGCGCCGGTAGATTGGCTGAGCTGGGCGTATCCCGATCATTGCGGATTTACCATCATGCGTCAGGAGATAGAGGTGGATGGAAAAGCGATTGCTCCACAGAATTGGCCTTCTACAAGACAAATATTTCCCGCTGTGGTTTGCCGTCCGCAAAAAGACTGGGAAGACCTTGTATTACAGGATAGTTTCGCGGGGATAGCTGCGGTAGGTTTATGGGGTTCTGCCACCCTTGATCCGAATGCTGCGGATCGCGCTATGGACCTTGAAAACAGGAGGTCATTTGTCCTTTGGGCCGCGGATCATTCTTTTGTAACTGCCGAATATCTGGGACTCGGCTGGATGGACAGCACTGCATTACCAGGCCGGTTATATTTGTATCAAATAGCCAGCAATTGTCCTGCTTATCAGTCAGATACTTTGCAGATGCTGGTGCCTTCCTATCAACCATATACCTGGCCTGTGGTGGCGGATCTTTCCAGTACTATCCTTCAGGAAGGTGTACAACTGCAATGGTATCCTTATCCTGACCTGGCCTACTCCAGTTATCAAATTTCTCGGAGTGAAGACAGCCTCCAGTGGTATCCCTTGCAGGATGCCAATTTGATTCTGATGGATCCGGAGGGCGATGCACCAGGACCTTATTTTTTTACGGACACCACTGCCCAACCGGATCAAAGCTATTATTACCGGCTCCGGGGGGTGACTCCATTTGGGAGACCAGGCCCCTGGTCAAACGTTTCGGCTTGTTATTTCCCACCCAGACTGCCTGATTTGGCCTTGCGTATCGCAGCTATTGTCGAAGTATCCGGTCAATTGCACCTTTCCTGGACATGCCGTGATGAAGCAGCAGATCACATTGATTCCTGGCAAGTCTGGAGGGGGAATGCTGCCCATGAACCCAGCCAGCAAGTGGCATCACATCTGCCTGCGACTGCAAGGGAGTATACCGATGCACAGCCTTTGACTGCCAATTATTATCGTGTCGAAGCTTTGGACGCCTATGGCCGTAGCATTAGGAGCAATATGGCTTTTTACGAACTGGAGGATTCCATCGCTCCTGCACTGCCCGAGACCATGGACGGATGGATCGACGAATCCGGATACGTTCATTTGCTATGGGGCTCCAGTAAGTCGCTGGATTTGAAAGGTTACCGGGTCTACCGAAATTATCGCCCGGAGATACCAGCGGCTTTGCGAAGTGCTGCCATTTTGCCGGACACCATGCTGCTGGACTCCCTGGATCTCCAGAGCCGCCTTGACGACACAATCTATTACACCCTGCGCACCGTCGATTTTCATGAGAATGAGTCTGGTTACAGGCCCTTTCTGGCATTACCGCTGCCAGACGTGATCGCTCCCGCTCCACCGCTTATAGCAAGCTGGGAAAGCACTTCAAGCGGTGTCCGCTTACAATTCGAGCCATCAAATAGTGACGATGTGATGGTGCATATTCTCGAGCGGTCGCTTGACGGTGAGGACTGGCGTATCATTCAGGAATTTGGAAGAGAAATGCATCCTTCGGTCTATTTGGATACCACACTCGCTCCGGGTCAGGAAGCCTTGTATCGTCTGCAGGCGAAAGATGATACCGGCCTTCAGTCCTCATCTGCGTCTGTACGTATTCAGCGCCTGAACCATAAAATACCGGAAGGGGTTCTGGTCTTCCAGGCACAACAGAGTCGCGATGACAGTCATCAGATGGACCTATTTTGGCAAGCTTTCGCTGACCCGAACATTGAGCAGGCCATTCTTTACCGTTCGATCAATGATGAACCTTTCAGCAATTTCCGGACATTTCCATATTCACGGTGGGAAATAAAAAATGGTCAGGCGGCCGGATCTTTCACAGATACTTTGTTGCGGTTGCCGGACCGGATTCGATATAAAATGATCCTTCAATATCATAATGGCCGCTATTCGAAATGGTCCGGAGAACTAGTGATCAATCCCTGATCGGGAATCATTTTACTGATGCTCATGATTTCCTTTTCAGGACTGTTTCAGCAATAAAAAAAGCCACCGGTTTTAGCCGGTGGCCTATCCTCGATTTACCAGATATCCTTATTGTTCACGAGGTTTTTTGGTTTCATCTATTTGTTTGAGCAGATCCTTTATGTCATTGATCCGAAACTCAATGTAATTTAATTTCTCTTTTGCCTCATTTAATTTAGCCATAAGTTCATCGCCGGACAGCTGGGAGACGGTTTCCGGGGTTGCATTTTTTGATCCCGGGACGATGGGCAGATCACGTCGCCACTGGATGAGCAGTTGTTCAACCGACTCGACGCCTTCGATGGCATCCGAGATGCGGTGTACGTTGACGGTATCCGAATTGGTGATATGGTTGTCCATAACCTTGGTATCGTTAACCAGGTGCGCATGATCGTCGATGGCTTTTTCGGCCTGGTCACTGAGCTGATTGTACAATTGCAATGCTTCCTTTTTGGTTGGGTCCAGACTTCCCTGGCATTGCATGATCAATACCCCTAAAGCAATAATACTACTGAATTTCAAGAATCTGATTAGCATGGTCTTTCGAATTTACATGATCGATTATCCGTTCTATTTTACCTCGCTCGTCAATGACGAAAGTGGTCCTTAGGACGCCGTCGTATTCGCGGCCAAACAATTTTTTGGGCCCCCATACGCCATACGTCTGGATCACTTGTTTATCCTTATCGGACAGCAGGTGAAATGGCAGGTCAAATTTATTAATAAAATTGGTATGCTTGCGCGTGCTATCAGGGCTCACTCCCAGGATTTCATACCCTTCAGCACGTAATTTATGCCATCCGTCGCGCAAGCTGCAGGCTTCTTCGGTGCAAGTAGGGGTATTATCCTGGGGATAAAAGTATAAGATCAATTTTCGACCCCGATAATCCTGCAGTGAATGTTCATTTCCATTTTCGTCAATACCATTAAAATCAGGCGCAGCATCTCCTACTTTCAGCTTCATCTTTGTACAGTTTTAATTAATGAGGCGTGTTTAAGGAATGACCAATTGCCGCTCAAAGACGGACTGGTTTTTTCTATCGTCCTCAACAACCAAACGGAAAACATGTTTGCCTGAACTCAAAGGTTTTGTATATCCCACCTCGACCTGATCTTTTTTCAGATCATAGGAGGCCAAATACCATAAGCCATCAATCGTGGCCGTGTAGCTAAGACCTTGTGCCTGCCCGGAAGTCACATAATTATCAGAAATCCGGAACTTCAGGGATTTGTCTTTTTTCCAGATGGCTGGGAATTCAACAGGTTCAATGATTGGCGCTACCGTATCCAAACCGATAAAAAATTGTCCGAAGTCCCGAACCTGGGCTTCCAGTTTATCCCCTTCCCAGTGTCCGCCCATGCTTACCTCAATGCCTTCTTCGTCACAATAAAGCAATACAGACTTCTCCTTCAGGGACTCAGCCATTTTGTCAGAGGGAACGATACCAATAGAATAATAGCGATGGACCGGTTCGCCGGGATCGTGGAAATCATGGATTCTTGAAAAGATTCCGGACGAATGATCGGTCAAAACCGTATAGCGGACAGGGGTCTCTGCATACAGCAAATGGCTGGGCAGTTTTACCCAGATATCATCTTTCTGCCAGGTCATTTCACGATCCCTGTAGATGAACTGGATATCCGGGTCCTGATCCGGGATCTTTACTTTCAATTGGGTCGTCCTGATCACAGTCTTTAATTCCATCCGGTTATGAAAAGCATCAGCAATTGAAATAATAACCGGTATCCGGTCATTGGGCGTGACGGAGATCCAGCCGTCGGTTTTGCTGGCTTCGGAAAAGCGATCGTATTTAAGCCGGTGCAACCGGTGAATGGTTTGCCCATGCGTAAACCATTCTCCGTAGTCTTTATGGGCATTGAGGTATCTGGTTTCTGCAAATGCAAATTGATCCAGCTGCATTTTGAACCGGGTGACGGAGTCGGCGATCACCTGCATGCTGTAAATACCGTTTTTATTGGTGGCTCCGTTAGCCAGATCAAAGGCTTCGATGCCAAATGCCAGATCGCTAAAATCCCAATCCAAAGTATCCGGCAGACGGTTGTTGACAACCGGAATCTTGCGCACGAGAAAGGGTTCCGTCCCATTCATCGTGTATAATACCAACTGATAAGCCCTGGGTTTGGTGCGATCATCCACCGGAATGCCGAAATTTGCCGGATTGATCGGCTCTGCGGACGAAGAGCGTATCTCGAAATGGAGATGAGGAGCGGTAGAGCTGCCGGAATTTCCCAGGATTCCGATTGGTTCCCCTTGCTTCACCGGAAATAAAGATGCAGAAGGATACAAGTTAACCTCAAATGAATGCAGCCGGTACTGTTCTTTTAATACATATCCGGCGATTGTCGGGATAAATCCCTGCATGTGGGCATATACGGTCTGGTAGCCATTATTATGTTGAATGTATAGGGCATTTCCGTAACCGCCGGAAGTGACTGCAATGCGGACGATATGGCCGTCTGCGGCAGCAAGTACCGGATCGCCGGCACCGGTAGTCGATGGCTTGATGTCCATACCGCTATGAAAATGGCCGGGACGCAATTCGCCAAAAGTGCCCGACAAGCGGATCGGAAAATCAACCGGCGCCTGGAAATAATCTTGCGGGTGGGAACCTGCATCCGGTGTGGTCCAGGCTAATCCCAGGCATAATGCGAAGCATAAAACCCAATACCTCATCATAGACCTGATTTTACCGTGCGTATGGATTCCAGACAACGGGCTGCAGCTACTACCGGAGCTATGGACCCGTCGCGTACCGCTGTCTCCATTTCCAGCCAGATCTGCTTCAGCCGCAGGTCGGCAAGCATCCATTGCAATAATTGTCGTTCAAGGGAACGTCGAAACCAATCCTGATTCTGCTCCTTCCGGCGCTGGCTGAAGGCACTTTTTTGTTTTTTTTGCTGAATTATTTCGTTTATTAAAGCAGTTAATTTGTCCAAACCGGTTCCTTCCTGCGCAGAGATACAAAGTACTTCGGGTTGCTCGCCCTGAGGCATGATCTGTAAAGCTTGGCGGTATTCGGACTGGGTGCGCAGAGCCGCCTCCTTCAGGGCGCCATCGCATTTATTTACCACGATCAGATCGGCCATTTCCACGATCCCTTTTTTGATCCCCTGAAGCTGGTCACCTGCGCCAGGCTGCAAAACCAGAACAAATAGATCGGTTAGACTGGCTGCTTCGTATTCGGACTGGCCTACGCCTACCGTTTCAATGTAAATGCGTTGAAAACCAGCCGCCTCACAAATGGATATGGTCTCCCGGGTATAAGCGGTTACACCACCCAGATGTCCCCGGGAAGGGCTGGGACGAATGAATGCCTGTTTTTGCAACGTCAACTTTTCCATCCTGGTTTTATCTCCCAGCAAACTGCCACCGCTGCGGGAAGATGAAGGATCGATCGCCAAAACCGCCACGGGAAGACCTGCTGCACAGTCAGCGATCCCCAGGTGTTCAATCAGCGTGCTTTTGCCGGCACCCGGGGCACCGGTAATCGCAATACGAACACTGGTTATCGCTGCGTCCGGGAGATGACTCAACAGAGCAATGGCTGCTTCCTGATGCACCTGCAGACTGGACTCGATCAGTGTAATGGCTTTGGCGAGCCACATGCGATTGCCCTCACGTATCCCTTCCAGGTAGTCCTGCCACTGCGGTTGTTGAGCTACCGGCACTGGTTCTGCAGTTGGATTTATGGAAAGTTTATTTGCCAAAGGACTCTCGATTACAAGCGCTAATATATAGCGAATTCAGGCAATATAAGAAGGAAGGTCTCTTAACAATTGTTAACAAAAAGGGCTAACAAGGTATTAAAGTTCCGGCTTTAAAATTCCTTTAAGATTATCTGCACGTCTTAACCCATATCTTTTCCACAAGAGGACGGTACTCCCTGTAAGCACATTAATGTATTATACCTGGACAAACAGGGAGGCCGGCCTTATTATTTTAAGCGATTATAAAGACAACTTGCACTATCCGATGTGTTTTTGCCAGCGTTTCCACGTTTCATGGGCATATTGGCTGGTCAAATCATCGATTGTATAACTGCCGCCAACCAGGTCATCGTGAACCTGCAAATGACTTTCCAACTGCAATAAATGCTGAATATTAATGGACATGCGGCGGTACAAGGTGTCAGCCTCCTTTGCTGGGGCGATATACATGGAGTGGATACCTGATAAAGCCATAATTGTTGCCATAGCGGCCGACCGGATCAGATTGGTATTCGGATCGTCAGTAAATGCCTGCGGATCGATGACACCAAGTATGGTGAGCGGATTGGCAGGCTGAGAGAAATACAATTGTTGCCAAAGCAGGTGCAATGCCCTGGTAGCTGCCAGCTGGGCCAGGATCCGGTTATCGCCAGGCCAAACAACCAGGCAACGATCCAGCCAGTTGTCGATGCGACCAACCTCAGCGGAACCCGAAACCGAAAGTTGACTTACTTTTTGCAGGACAGAGGTTAGCCGGTCTACGAAGTTATTGGATCGATCCGGGTCTATTTTCCACCAATACCAGGTAGGATAACGCATCATAAAGTCCTCCCGGTCCGGTTGGCTTAAATCCGGGTTTCTGGGTTCGGTAAAGAAAAACCCACCCATTGCGGGAACCTGATCCTGTAAACTAAGAAACTGGTCCAGTTCGCGCCATGAGTCCAGGGCCCACCCAGAATCAGCCGAATCTATAAATAAAGAAATCATTTCCAGTTGAATGCCCGCGAACAAGTTTTGATAATCGGGTAGCTCCATCTTTCGGTGCAACGTTAACCAGACCGATTGCACTCCCTGTCTCAGGGCCAGTATTAACGCGGCATTTGCGACTTGAATATCGGTTACGGCCAATTGCATACCCGGTAACCAGGGCTGTTCCGGCCATTTGATTTTTAACACATCGGACACTTCAGCCGCAGTAAGCGTAGGATCCAGGAATATACCGGGTTCGATTTCACGACGCAAAACGGAATCTGCATCCAGTTTCAGTTCCCTGCGGATCTGGCTTTGCCAGATATTCTGGAGATTGGTAGAGCCTTGAGCCGGGTTTTCCATCATGCTGTTGCGTAAAATTTGGCTGAAGTCTGTCTTGCCGACCCTAAACCAAATCGGGGATAAATTACTTTATATTCGTAAACAGTTCAAATTCATTGACCATTATCATTTGATGAGTATCAACCGCATTTATCTGGACAACAACGCAACCACGCCATGCGACCCGCGGGTGGTGGAGGTCATGTTACCCTATTTCTATGAAAAGCCGGGCAATGCTGCCAGCCGTAATCATCCCTTTGGCTGGGAAGCGGAAGAAGCTGTGGATCAGGCGCGAAACCGGATTGCCCATCTCGTTGGCGCAGATCCAAAAGAGATTGTATTTACCTCAGGTGCTACCGAGTCGGATAACCTGGCTCTGAAAGGGATCTTTGAACTATACCGTCGGAAAGGTCATCACATGATCACGGTGAACACGGAGCACAAAGCTGTTTTAGATACTTGCAAGCATCTGGAGAAATCAGGCGCGGAGATAACTTATCTGAGCGTTGATTCAACCGGGCTCATCAACCTGGAAGCATTGGAAAAAGCCATTAGGCCGGACACCATACTGGTAAGCGTAATGTGGGCAAACAATGAAACCGGTGTAATCCAGCCCATGGCAGCCATCGGAGAGATCTGTGCGAAGCATGGCATCTTCTTTTTCAGCGACGCCACCCAGGCTGTAGGCAAAATTACCACCCATCCCCGTGATCTCGGCATCCATATGATGGCCTTTTCTGGACATAAAATGTACGGACCCAAAGGAGTAGGCGCATTGTACGTGAGCAACCAGAATCCCCGGGTCAAGCTCGCTGCGCAACTAGATGGAGGCGGGCATGAACGCGGGATGCGGTCCGGTACCCTGAATGTACCCGGCATTGTCGGGTTTGGCCATGCGGCAAAGCTTGCTGCCGAAGAGATGGTATCGGAAGGCGCGCGGTTGCTAAGACTGAGAGACCACTTTGAAAGAGAAATTCAGACGCAACTGGAGGAAGTATATGTAAATGGAAACCGGCAGCACCGGATGCCTCATGTCTCCAACCTTTCCTTCCGGCACGTGGACGGTGAAAATCTGATGATGACCTTTAATCAGAATATGGCGGTAAGCAGTGGTTCCGCATGTACTTCGGCTTCCCTGGACCCATCTCACGTACTGGTCGCGCTGGGCATAGGTGACGACATGGCACATGCTGCCTTACGCGTAAGCTTGGGCCGTTTCAATACGCCGGAAGAAATTGACCAGGCCATCCAGTCAATTGTGAGGGGGGTTAACCGGCTGCGTGACGAAAGTCCGGTGTGGGAAATGTTTAAGGATGGTATTGACCTGGAATCAATTGGATGAGCCTGTTGTTTATATTTTTGTAATTTCGAAGTTTAGATTACTTCTAAATAAAATAAAAGCTCTATCATGCTCTATGTAGCAGACTCCGCAAAAGAAAGAATTCATGAGATCATCGAAAAAGATGGTCTTACTCCTGAGCATTTTGTCCGGGTGGCGGTAACGAGCGGTGGTTGCAGCGGCTTGACCTATAACATGTCATTCGATCATGAGTTGCAGCCCAATGACCAGGTTTTTGAGGATAACGGGATCAAGGTTGTGACGGATTTGCGCAGTATCCTCTACCTGTTCGATACCACCCTGGAGTTCTCGGGTGGCCTGGAAGGGAAGGGTTTCCACTTCAACAACCCCAATGCGACCCGTACCTGTGCCTGTGGCGAAAGCTTTTCGGTCTGAGGCCATGCAAGGAGATTAATGGCTTTCCTATTCGCGCTATTGTTTTTTTAGTTTGGATATGGTGTCCTGTTGTTGATTCAGGGTATCCTTCCACAGCGGTTTCACAGGAGTGGTGTCATCAATTTTTGGGATCACCGGCATCCCCGGTTTATCCGGCCGCTGAGGTACATGAAAGAATTCGAGTTTTTCCTGATAAGTACGCAGCCAAAGGATAGAGTCGACCTTGATCTGGGCATCTTCGACAACACGGTTGATGCATTCGCGCATCAAATCCGCTTTTCGAGCGGCAATTTTTTCATCATACAACTGTTGGGCTTTCGGAGAAAGACCGCCGGATGGTTCCGGCTTTTTATAACAACCGGTAAAACCAATCAAGGTTAAGGCTAGAAAAAATATTTTATTGGACATCTCCATACTGCATCAAAGCCCTTTTTTGTTCCAGGCGGATCTCCATAATGGAGTCAAATGCCCACTGGTAAATGGAATCATACTGTAAGGCACACAGACTGTCTGCTTCAGGCTGATAGATGCGCAAAGCCTGTTCAACGAGGGTGTCGACATAAATGCGTGTTTTGGCATCCAGGGGCCGGTCCTGCTCTTTGCAGGCGATGCTCGTGGTCAGGGCCAGGCAAATGACCGGAACGAATGTTTTCGATGGTAATTTTAATCGCATGCCGGGCTAGTCGTTGGTGTTGTCCCTTGAATTTTTCAATTAAATTTTTTCTTTCTGAGTTCAAAATTCTGTCCAAGGTAAACCTTTCGAACCAGCGGATCATTGGCCAGATCATCCGCACTACCTGAGCGCAGGATGCGGCCTTCAAACATCAGGTAGGCCCGGTCGGTAATCGATAAGGTCTCCTGTACATTATGATCGGTAATTAATATGCCAATATTTTTCTCGGTCAGACGGGCCACAATTTGCTGAATATCTTCCACAGCTATGGGGTCTATGCCGGCGAATGGTTCATCAAGCAGGATGTAATAGGGATCGGTTGCCAGGGCCCGGGCGATCTCGGTACGCCGCCTTTCACCTCCGCTGAGGCTGTCACCCATGTTCTTGCGCACTTTGTTCAATCCAAATTCACTCAGCAGAGACTCCAACTTTTCTTTTTGCTCCTCCTTGCTGTGTTTGGTCATCTCCAGCACAGCTTTGATGTTATCTTCGACGCTTAGCTTGCGGAACACGGAAGGCTCCTGAGGTAAATAGCCGATGCCCAAGCGGGCTCTTTTGTACATGGGAAGTTCCGTAATCTCCTGATCTTCCAGGTACACGGCACCGCCATCCGGTTTGATAAAGCCAACAACCATGTAAAATGTAGTGGTCTTGCCCGCGCCATTAGGTCCGAGCAATCCGACGATCTCTCCCTGATTGACCTCAATGGTCACGTCGTCTACTACTTTGCGACGGCCATAAAATTTCTCAAGTTGCCGGGTATAAAGTTTCATATTCCCGAAGATTTCCAGTTAAAACGAATTTCCAGGTCCCAATTCGCCCGCAAGTTTTGAATCGGTTGAATTTGAACCTGCTCCGGTGCACGATGTTTCAGGTAGTCACCCGGATCCCACACCCCGTTGGCGTTCTCATCCGCAATGATACGCAATTCATACTCTGCCGGCTTAAGTCCCTTCCAATTAATCTCCTGGGCTCGGACTCCGAAGATCATACTTTCCTTGATGACGGTTTCCTTGGATAACAGCTGGACGACGTAGTGCATCTGTGGGCTCAGGCTATCGGTCTGAATGACCAGATTGGCAAGGTCCTCCGTTTTAGCTGTACGTAGTTTGGGTCCGATGGTGTCTTTCTGACTGCTGGTCCATCCCTCAATAGCTCCCGGCAGCAATTGTGCCCGGTATTTGGTGTCCGGCTTCCATCCAAACATCCCCGTAAGGGTGCCAGGTGCCGTGGAGTCGATGTCCCAGGCTGCATGGACAGGCAGTGCAAGGGTATCATCGGTGAATACCTGTATCAGATTGGTGTCGATATGCAGGATCGGTTGATTAAATTTTATTTTCCACGGTGTAGCAGCGGGCAGGCCGGTGGTATTTTCTGAACCTTCTATTTTTAGAGCCATTTCAAAAAGGCTGGTCGAGTCCCGGTAGAGCACGGAAGTGTCCCTGAAAGCGACGGAATCGGTTAAATAGAAGGTCCATGGATTTGGTATACTATCATCCAGCCAAAACCTTAACGTGTCCAATTCCTGCTCGATCACCGGAGGTTGGTATCCGGATTCCAGGTAAAGATCCCGTGGACTTCGGTTGAAGGTGAGTTGAGCCAGGTTTTGATACAATCTCCGTCTTACAACCTTGTAAGGCAGGAGTTGCTGGAATACTTTGAGGTGAATCCGGGATATGACGGTGTCGTTCACTGCAATGATGGAATCCTGAAACCCAACCTTCTCATTCACATTATCAAAAAGATAATTCTGATTGCCATCCTCGAGGGCGAATACTTTAAACTTGCCTGGCCGGATATTTTCGATGATACAATGTCCTTGTTTATCGGTCTTGGCAAAATAATAGGGAGGTTCTTTATAAACAATCGAGTCATCTGTATTTACATACAGCATAACGGTTATGTTTTCCAGTGGTTGCAAGGTGAGCGCATCGGTGATGGTTGCCTCGACCCGTCCACTATCCAGCACGGGACCGGTGGCAAATACAAAGCGGTAGTCTTTGAGGGTATTGCCTTCGGTGATATCCTTTATCGCATCCCCAAAGTTGATCGTGTATGTAACGCTGTCCAGCAGGTTTTCTTCCTCTGGCCATTCGATGTGGATGGATTTTCCTCGCTGGGTGAACGTAGGTTTCTTACGCATGGGAGGTGAAACCACTATTTGATTGGGTTTATCCAGTTTCAGCCACTCATCGAAAGTGAGGGTAATGGGTTGTTTCGTGAAGTTGGTTTGGTAATTTGGCGTGGACCGGGTCGAATCGATCTTTGGAGGATCCTCATCCTTAGGTCCACCGGTTGGTGCGATTGGGTTCGCGCAATGCCACAGGGAGACGATTAATCCAATACCGAAAAACCACGCCAGTCTGGCCATGTCAACGGGTGTATTTGTCCATGCGATCCATTTCGCGTTGCTGATCTTTTTGTTTGATGGTCTCGCGTTTGTCGAATGCTTTTTTACCCTGAGCCAATGCGATCTCCATCTTTGCAAATCCTGAATCGGCAAAAAAAATGCGATAGGGTACGATAGTAAATCCTTTTTCACTCACCTTCTTGGCCAATTTTTTTAGCTCCGTCCGCTTCAGCAATAATTTGCGTGTACGCATCGGGTCATGATTTTGTTCCGAAGCCTGTTTGTATTCGCTGATATGCAAATTACGGACATAAAGCTCTTCGTTTTGAAACAGGCAATAGGCATCGCCCATATTTACCAGGCCTTCCCGAATGGATTTGATCTCGGATCCCGTAAGCTGAATCCCTGCCTGGAAGGTTTCGATAAAGATGTATTCAAATTTTGCCTTCCGGTTCTTGATTTCGTATTTAGAGAAGTCCCTTTCCATGACTATTTCAATTTGACAGCAGTTCCATAAGCCAGAATTTCACTGGCTCCCTGCATCACCATAGCCGTCATAAACCGCACGTTGATGATTGCATCGGCACCCAGGTCCTCTGCATCGGCAATCATCCGGTCGATGGCTTGTTCTCTGGCGTCGGACATCAGCTGGGTGTATTCGGAGATTTCACCTCCGACCAGATTTTTTAATCCTGCCATAATGTCCCGACCAAAATTCCGGGCTCTCACGGTACTGCCGCGTGCGATATCCAGTACCTGGGCGATTTCTTTTCCCGGAATATAATCCGTGGTGGTGATAATCATTAATGCTGCATTAAAGGTTGTTTAAAATAAAGTTGGTCATCTTGGTGTACAGATGGGTCCGGGCATTATCCCCATAGATCCCATGATTACGGTTCGGATAGAAATACGTTTCAAACTGCTTATTCGCTGCGATCAAAGCATTGGCCATTTCTGCCGTGTGTTGAAAATGAACGTTATCATCGGCCAAACCATGTACCAGTAGATAAGCACCTTTTAACCGATCAGCAAAATAAACCGGCGAATTATCCTGGTAACCCGACGGATTTTCTTCTTCCGTTTGCATATAACGTTCGGTGTAGATGTTATCGTACCATTTCCAGTTCGTGACCGGAGCTACCGCAATACCCATCTTAAAGACATCATTTCCTTTGAGCACGCACAAGCTGGACATATACCCACCATAGCTCCACCCAAAGATGCCGATGCGATCCGGGTCGGTATAGGATAAACTTCCCAGGAAACGGGCTGCAGCAATCTGATCTATCGTTTCATAATGACCCAACTGTTTGTAGGTTATTTTCTTAAACTCTTGTCCGCGGGCGCCTGTTCCCCGGTTGTCTACGCAGGCCACCAGGTAGCCTTTTTGAGCCAGCGACTGAAACCACCAGTAGTTCTGCCCACGCCAGTTATCCAGTACCTGTTGTGATCCTGGTCCTCCGTAGAGAAACATAAAGACCGGATATTTTTTTGCAGGATCAAAGTTTGCCGGCTTAATCATCCATCCGTTGAGCTGAACGTCTTCAGGCGTTTTAAAAGTGAAAAAATCTACCGGTTTGACCTCATATTCCTGCTGAAGCTCGGCGATATGGTGATTGTCTTCGATGACCCGCACAGCATGACCTTCCCTGTCCAGCACGGTATACACCGGTGGTTGATTGATGCGGCTATACGTATCAACCCAGTAATCAAATGTGTGGCTAAACTGAGCCTCATGCGTGCCGGATGACCTATTGATGGCTCTTTTGCCAATGCCATCAAGATTGATTGCATACACTTGCCTTTGCAGGGGAGAGGATTCAGCAGCCTGGTAGTAGATCAGGTTGTGGTCCGGATCGAATCCATAAAATTTGGTAACATCATAGCTCCCCGAAGTAAGCTGGCGGACCTGATTTCCCTGTAAATCATAAAGGTAGAGGTGATTGTATCCATCCATTTCGGACGTCCAAATGAAGTGTTTTCCGTCCGGCAGGAAAGTCAGGTCATCCTGAATATCCAGGTAATAAGGATTCGTTTCTTCCAGTAACACCTTGGCATTGCCGGTCCGCGCATCAGCCAGGAGCAATTGCAGTTCATTCTGGTGCCGGTTCATGGTCGTCACACAAAGCTGATCATCCTGTTTGGTCCATTTGATTCGGGGTACGTATTCATTGTCTGCCGGGAGGGCGACATCAGCTGTACGGCCGGATTTAATTTCATAGATGTGAATGGATACTTCGGAGTTTTTGGCACCAACTTTTGGGTATTTGTAGGTAACCCAATGCGGATAGAGATCATCGTTATAATAAGGTAGGGTGTATTCGGGGACTTCACTTTCATCAAAACGGTAGTACGCCAGGAAATTACCTTCTGGGGACCAATAGATGCCCTGGACAAGCGAAAATTCTTCTTCGTAGACCCAGTCTGTGGTACCATTGATGATGGCGTTGATCATGCCATCTTCGGTAATCTGTCGCACCTCCCCATCCCTGAGGTCCTGGATGTAGACATTATTCTCAAATACGAAGGCTACCTGTTGTGCATTGGGCGATAGTACAGCCAGGGATAACTTGTGATCCTGGTAGATGGATTGCAGCGTGTTTGTCGTCCGGTCCCAAACGGCATAATAGGCCCGGGTAGAGCGGCGATAAACGGACTCGCTGCTGAAAGAGAGAAGGATCTTGGATTCATCGTCACTAAGGGTGTAACCGTCCACGCGTCCAGGCAGCGAAGCGGCGTCAAGATTATTGCTGGAAAACAATGTCCCGGTTTCTGAACCTGTGCGGATATCATACACCTGGATGTTTCCATTTTCCAGCCGGGCATAATGGGTGCCGTCAAGCAGAAAATTAAATCCGGGCACCACATTTGGATTGAACTTATAGGTTGTCCAGATGTCATCCACCGTGATCGTCTTCTGAGCAAGACCCATGGTTACCCAGGTCAAAGGAACCACTAAAAGCAGTACCTGTAGATAGTTGATACTTTTTTTTGTCTGAACCATCACGGATAATTTAAATGCAATGAATCGTTCGGTTTGCGTTGAATATTGGATGTTTTCCGACATCCGGATTACACGTTGTAATCAACTTCCACGGTATCGGTCAATGGTCTGGATTGACAAGTGAGAATGTATCCCGCGTCCACTTCTTCGTCCGTCAAAGCATAACATTCATCCATAGACACTTTACCATCCACCAGCTTGGCCATACAGGTCGAACAGGAACCTGCCTGGCAAGAGAACGGCGGGTCGTATCCTTCATCCAATAAGGCATACAGGATTTTTTCATTATCCGGCATATCCAATTCAATGCGTTCTCCATCCAAATGTGCAATCAGCTTTGTCATAATTCTTCATTTTTCGATAGGCGATGCGAATATACTCAACCTAACATTGAGTTAAGAAGATCAAGCGGTTATAAGTTCCTCAAGACCCGTATTTTGACGGGTTGCCGGGGTTAGTGTATCGTTACAATAGCAATTGATTGCACCTTGAGTTTTAATCTGCAGAGTCCTCTAACTCACTGGCGAGTTCCAGCCATTCTTCTTCGTACTGGCTGATTTCAGCCTCCACTTGCTGAAGGCGGGTATTCTTAAGCGTGCTTTCATTGATGTCGGTATGTCCTTCAGCAAACCAATCGAGGATCTTTTGCTTTTCCTGCTGCAGCTGGTCGAGATTGCGCTCCACTTTTTTCAATTGCTTCTTTTTCTCCTTATTGTCCTGAAAGCGCTGTGCTTGCTGACTCACTGATTTTTCCAGAACAGGATCGGGAAGCGCCAGTACCTGAGATTGATCCGCGCGAAACTCCGAATAGGTGCCATTGAAGTCAATCACCGTTCCATCGCCCCGAAAGACAAACAAGTGGTCCACCAGTTTATCCAGGAAATAGCGGTCGTGCGTTACGACAACCAGGCACCCGGGGAACTCGGAAAGATAGTTTTCCAGCACATTCAGCGTGAGGATATCCAGGTCGTTGGTAGGCTCATCCAGGATGAGAAAGTTGGGATTACTCATCAGCACCTGAAGCAGATGCAACCTCCGTTTTTCCCCGCCGCTTAACTGTGAAGCAAACACCTGCTGCTGTGATCGGGGAAACATGAAATGTTCCAGCAACTGCTCTGCACTCAATTTCATCCCTTTCTTCAAGGGCAGGTATTCGGCAATATCACGCACGACATCGATGACCCGTTTATCTTCTTTCAGGCTCAGGCCATCCTGTCGATAGAAACCGATTTTTACCGTTTCGCCAATCACCCAGCGACCGGCATCCGGTTTTAAATCGCCTGCCAGCAGCTTCAGAAAAGTTGTTTTCCCGGCGCCATTGGGGCCTACAATCCCTACCCGCTCGCCCTTCTTGAAGTTGTAGGCAAAATCCTTTACCAATAATTTATTACCCAGTGACTTGGTTACGTATTGCGCTTCGACAATTTTAGAACCCAGGCGCTCTGGTTCCATATCAATTTGCATGGCATCCTGGGTCAATTTTACCCGGGCTGATTCCTGCAGTTCTGCAAACCGGTCAATGCGCGCCTTGTTTTTTGTGGTTCTGGCTTTGGGCATCCGGCGTATCCATTCCAATTCGTGGGATACCAGTTTCCTGGTTTTGGAAAGGGTTGTGCTCTCCATCTCTTTCCGTAAGATTTTTCTTTCCAGGTAGGTGCTGTAATTTCCCGGATAGGGGTATAATTTGCCATTTTCCAGTTCAACAATCTGATCACAGACATTTTCCAGAAAATAACGGTCGTGGGTGACCATGAAGAGGGTGAGTTGTGGATGGAGCAGATACTGTTCCAGATATTCGATCATGGTAATGTCCAGGTGGTTGGTCGGTTCGTCCAGGATCAGGAAGTCCGGACTGGCAACCAGTAATTTGGCCAGGGCCAGGCGTTTTGCCTGTCCTCCGGAAAGGGTACCAACGACCCGGTCAAAGTCGGTGATATTCAATTTATGAAGCACCTCTTCAGCCCGCGTCTGAGCATCCCAGGCACGCAGTCGTTCGACTACCTGGGCTGCCTCGGCGATAGCCGACTCATCATGCCGGTTCATGGCTTGTTCATAGCGGTAAATAGCCTGGATGGCAGGATCATCCGAGAGAAATACCTCCTGCAGGACCGTATTACCCGGGTGTAAATGCGGCTCCTGAGGTAAATATCCAATGCGGATATCAGGCCGCAGATAGGTTTTATAACTGTCACCATCGGGCTTGATCTCTCCGCCGACAACGCGCAGCAGGGTTGATTTTCCGGTTCCGTTACGGGCAATCAGCGCAACCTTATCACCCTTATTGATGTAGAGTTGTAATGCATCAAACAAGAGTTTTTCTCCATAGCGCAAGGATACATTTTCTAATGTCAGAAAGTTCATTCCCTTAATTATTCGGTTTAGTACTGAATTTCGTTGTTCCGTTTCTCAGGCCGGTGTGCCCTCTGTACTGGGGTCCTATCTTGCTCAAAAATAATCATCAAACATATGAAACCGAACGCTTCAATTTTCGTTGTCCTCGCACTTTTTATAGCGGCGTGTCAGCCCAGGGAATCATCCACGGCTTCTGGCGATGCCGTTGGGACTGATAACCTGGCAGCAGAAATCGCCAGAGGAGAATACCTGGTGACTGCCATAGGCTGCAATGACTGCCATACACCCAAGATTTTCGGTCCGCAAGGGATGTCTCTCGATTACGATCGATTGCTATCCGGTCATCCTGCCAGTGAAGATCTGGCTTCCTATGACACATTGACCACCGGAAGCTGGGTGCTGATGTCTTCATCATTAACTGCTTATGTAGGTCCCTGGGGTACCTCCTTCGCTTCCAATTTAACACCTGACGGCACAGGGATAGGGACCTGGACCGAAGCTCAATTCGCCAAAGCCATTCGGGAAGGCAAGGCTAAAGGACTGGACGGCGCCAGACCGCTGCTTCCTCCAATGCCCTGGCAAAACCTGGTTAACCTGTCGGACGAGGACGTGCACGACATCTTCACCTATTTAAAAAGTCTTAAGCCGGTAAGGAATATCGTTCCAAACCCATTGCCGTCCATGGCTGTAAAATGAGGACTTAATAAACGCTTAGTCCAGCGCTTGTACGATATCATTCAGAATATCGTCCGCATGTTCCAGGCCAACCGAGACACGGATCAAACCGTCGGTGATTCCGACGCGTTCACGTTCTTCCGGTGGTAGTTTTGAATGCGTGGAAGAAGCAGGATGGGTGGCTATGGTACGCGTATCTCCCAGATTTGCGGTAATGGTGATCATCTCCAGGCGGTCCATAAAGCGGGTTCCGGCGGTCAGTCCGCCTTGCACTTCAAAGGTCAGCAATCCTCCTCCGGCGCGCATTTGTTTCAATGCGATCTGATGACCAGGATGGTCGGGAAGAAACGGATAATGGACCGCCCGCAATTTGGGGTGATCTTTTAATTCAATAGCAAGCTTCAGGGCATGGTCACAATGCCGGTCCATACGGACAGCCAGTGTTTCCAGACTTTTTGACAAGACCCAGGCATTGAATGGAGAAAGCGAAGGACCCGTATTGCGGATGAATTTATGAATCGACTTGATGTGCTTTTCGGATGCACAGACGACACCACCAAGTACTCGTCCTTGGCCGTCAATGAATTTTGTCGCTGAGTGGGTGATGATGTCGGCTCCCCACTGTACCGGTGTTTGCAGGTAAGGTGTGGCAAAGCAGTTATCCACGACCAACAACATACCGTTCTGGTGAGCAAATTGCGCGGCCCATTCCAGATCGATCACATCCAGTCCGGGGTTAGAAGGTGTCTCTATGAACAGGATTTTTGAATTAGGCCGTACTGCATCCTTCCAGCCGGATGGGTCATCGGCATCTACAAAGGTGTGGCTGATACCCCATTTGACCAGGTATTGGGTCAAAATCTGGTACGATGATCCAAATATGGACCGGCAAGCAACAATATGGTCACCTTGTTCGAGCAGGGTAGCCAGGGTGCTGTATATGGCAGCCATGCCCGTGGCTGTCGCTACGGCATCTTCGGTCCCTTCCAGGGAAGCCATTTTTAGCTCGAATTCCCTGACTGAAGGATTGGAAAAGCGACTGTAGATATTCCCCTCTGCCTCCTCGGCGAATAACGCCCGCATGTGTTCGGCATCGTCGAAGATGAAGCTGGAAGTCGGAAAGATTGGTGTGGAGTGCTCATGGTGCTGTGAGCGCTCGGTTTGTAGCCGGATTGCCCGGGTTTCAAATTGTTTCATGCCTCCAGGGTTAGGGTATAATCCACCTTGATCGACTCTTTAAGCATCATCGAAACCGAGCAGTATTTCGTAAGCGATAGTTCGATGGCGCGATGCGCACGCTCTTCTTTCACCTGGCCACCGATGTGAAAATGCAAATGGATGGTGTGGAATATCTTCGGATGCTCCTCTACACGCAACCCTTCTACATCCACCCAAAAAGTGGTGACTTCCTGACGCATTTTAGCTAAAATGGCTACTATATCGATGGAACTGCAGGATACCATGGCCGAAAGAAATGCCTGCATGGGCCGCATGCCCTGGTTTTCTCCACCCACAGCTTCAGATCCGTCAATATCAATCGTTTTCCCTTCCGGACTGGTTGCGCGGAAATGCACCGCATTGTTCAATCGCTCCAGTTTGATTTTCATAGGCTTATTTTAGAAGTACAAAGAACTGAAAACAACAGCTATTAATTGGTGATTTAGATCGAATAATGCGTGACTAATTCATCTTGTACAGCCAGGGATGCTGAAAATTTTCCGTTCAGGTTGTTAAAAAATAAGGGCCGGGAAGCGGATCCGGAAGGGATAATGGTCTGCTAATTCCGGAATAATTGCTATCATTATTGTTCAACACCATCCCACATGCTAGCAAAAACATACGCCAGTGCCGTTTTCGGAGTTGACGCCCGGACCGTAACCGTTGAAGTAAATGCGGGTGGGGCGCAACAGCCCAAATACTTTCTGGTCGGCTTACCGGACAGCGCTGTCAAAGAAGGCGAACAACGAATTGAGGCAGCCATTAATAATTCCGGATTTCGTCTTCCGCGTCTCAAGTTGGTCGTCAATCTGGCACCGGCAGACATCCGGAAAGAAGGCTCCGCCTACGACTTACCGATTGCTATGGCGATCCTCGCGGCAACGGGTCAGGTGGATAAGGAGAAACTGGATCAGTTTGTGCTGATGGGTGAACTGGCGCTGGATGGCCAGATCCGCCCGGTGCGCGGGGTATTGCCCATGGCGATCCAGGCTCGGAAAGAGAAATTTCAGGGTTTATTGATCCCCACCGCAAATGCCCGGGAAGCTGCCATTGTCAATCATCTGGACGTATATGCCGTAACGAATCTAAGAGAGGCTGTCGAAGTGGTGGAAGGCCAGGGTGAGCACCGTCCGGTGCAACTGGACACCCGGGATGACTTTTTCGCCAACCAGGAGGCTTACCAGCTGGATTTTGCCGATGTACGTGGTCAGGACAACATCAAGCGAGCCCTCGAGATTGCTGCTGCCGGTGGTCACAATGTGATCCTGATCGGCCCACCCGGCGCCGGTAAGACCATGCTAGCCCGCCGTATGCCCAGCATATTACCGCCGTTAGGGCTGCAGGAAGCGCTGGAAACGACCAAGATTCATTCGGTGGCAGGTATTTTGCCGCCTAATTCGGCGCTGGTCTATCACCGGCCTTTCCGGTCGCCGCATCACACCATCAGTGATGTGGCGCTGGTGGGCGGAGGCTCCAATCCATTGCCGGGGGAGATCTCACTGGCGCACCACGGGGTATTATTTCTGGATGAACTGCCCGAATTCAAACGCACCGTGCTGGAGGTGATGCGACAGCCAATGGAAGAACGCAAAGTGACCATATCGCGCGCCAAACTGACGGTGGACTACCCGGCCAATTTTATGTTGATTGCCTCCATGAATCCCTGCCCTTGCGGTTATTACAACCATCCTGAAAAAGAATGTGTTTGCGCTCCCGGCGTGGTTCAACGGTACCTTAATAAGATTTCCGGACCCCTGCTCGATCGCATCGACCTGCATGTGGAAGTTACTCCGGTCAGTTTCGATGAGCTTACGGGCACAGAACGGCCACGTACCGGAAGCGCCGAGATCCTGGAACGAGTCATTGCCGCACGTCAAGTGCAGGAAGCGCGATACGAATCCACTCCGGAAATTCATGCCAATGCTCAGATGCCCAGCCGTATGGTTCGTGAAATTTGTGTGCTGAGCCAGCCCGGGCAAATCCTGCTGCAAACTGCCATGAAAAAATTACAGCTTTCAGCCCGTGCTTACGACCGTATCCTGAAAGTCTCCCGCACCATTGCCGACCTGGCTGCTTCGCCGGAGATCAAAATCGAGCACATCGCTGAAGCCATCCAGTACCGGAGTTTGGATCGGGAAAACTGGGTGGGGTAAAATTATATGGTTGAAGGTTGAATGTAGGTTGAATGATCAGGTTGGGCATCAAAATCTGGTAGCCATTTATTGAGGATTCAACGGTCGATTGTTAATTAACGTTAAGAAAACCTTAACGATGCAACCTTTTGAAACCAATTACCGTCTACCCTATACAAGTGCATCGCATACGCCGGCCATTAATCGGTATTCGCGAGGCATTCATCTAGAATAGTGGAGAACGGACAGGTTTACAAGCATCTTCGCTTCATGCATATTAAACCTGACTGACTGAACCTGACATGAAATGAGATCTTCAAATGGTCCGTTCGCCATCCACTTTACTATTGGAATTATTGCAATGTTCGAAAAAACGAAAGGCTAATCCGTTTTTTCATAGTGAGAGTTTTTTCATCGTCCACAATCAAAAACGTTTGATTGTGGATTTTTTTATTCGGTAGGTTCCTGGCTGGCGTACTCCAATACCGGATGGGGCAAGGATTTAAGGGTACTTTCGCTGAGCACAATGCGTGAAGAAGCGGAATACAAACCCAGTAAGGGTGCACTGAAGGTATAGTCAATCAAGGTAAGGCGGATCACCCCGTCCAGGGACAGTTCAAAATAATTACCGTAACGGATCAACTTGAAATGGAACGAGCGATCTGCAGGAACAATGAATAAGTTGGACTGTAAATCCTTAAAAATGAAATCTTCTTTCATGTTGTCAGGGTTACAACCCCAGGTGCGGATCTTAACCAGACCATTAACGACATCAAAGGGAATGAAGTAACCATTTCCGTCCTGGTCTACATCGCAAAATAATCCACATTTACCCAATCCCTCCACCGTGAGACGTCCTTCCCAGATGTAACTTGTACTGGTGCTGTTGAAGCAAAACAATTCGTAACCGCTACGGCTTTGCAGACGCCATTCCTGGTCATCGATTTCCATCGAAGCGGTGGGGTTATTCAGTAACGCACGGACCGGGATCAGTTCTGATTGATTCATGGTGTGGATGGTCATCGTTTCCCACCGGTAAAAACTGGTGAGTACGAGCCGGCCATGCGCGTCGGTATCCAGTTGTTTGGGCGGGGGCAATACGCGCTTGGAGTTCACCCGGCCATCCATGAAGTAAAAATTATAGAGCAGCCAGTGCCCATTATCTTTTACGACACGTGCAGCATAATTGCCCTGAGGTAACAAGACGTCGGAGTGGAAACTGTGGTATTCTCCCAATAAGTCATCACTGAACCAATAGCGCACTTTAATGTCTTCCCGGATCGATCCCAACAAGTAATAACGGTCATTCAGTTTGAACAGGCAGGGGCATTCCACATCATCGTACATGCGCGGATAAAGCAACGGGGTGTACATCGCTAGATTATTATCCTCCGTAAGCTGCAATAAGCCAACACAGCCCCGGCGGGAGAAAGGGCCTTCAGCTGAACGGGCACATACGAGCAGATAAGCCTGACTTTCTTCCTCGTAGTAATAAGGATCTCGAAAACTGAGCCACCCGCGTGGATTGTTGTTGAGATCTTCGTAATGGGGTCCGCAGGACCCGATCGGGAAATTGCCCGTTTTACGTTTTTCCCAACGGATCAGGTCGTCGCTGATAGCGATCCCTATTTTTTGAATCATTCCCCGGTCGCGGATAGCTAAACCGGTGTAGAATAAGTAGTATAGATTTCCCCGGCGGGTGGCATGCATGGTCCAGAGCATATCGTCATCCCAGGCGCCCGGATGCCCGACAAATAGTGCATTGTCGACACGACGCCAGGAAATACCATCCGTAGATATGGCGTGGGCAATGTAGTCGTGGTTGGGAATGATCAGATGAAAAAGATGGTATACTCCATTCTGGACAAACACATCGATGTCACCGATCTCCCAGTCACTAAATCCTCCTCCTGCATACATGGTTCTTCGATATGGCGGTTAAAGTACCAATTCAGGCAGGATTGACCAATTATTAATGGCTCAAAACCTCGGCCTAAGACACGTTCTGTAGGGCATCCTCTGGCAGTATTCCGTAATGTTCCAGACCTTCCAGGATCCCTTCTGCGGCATATCCCGTCGCCCGGTACAGGTTTTTATTACCCTTGATGGCGATTAATTCGGCGGCGTGATTACCCACTATAATGCCTTTCCCTGAACCGGTTAGCATATCCAGATCATTTCCTGAATCCCCTGCCGTAATCAGATGACTGTACGGGATGGACCACTTTTTACACAAATAGCGCAATGCTTTTCCTTTGGAGGCTTGCCTGGGTAATAGGTCCAGGTAAAGGTCATGGGAGACAATGATGCTAAGTTGAGGCAAAAGTTTTCCCAATACGGCATTAAGCTGGCTTTCTTTGAATTGCTTATCTTTTAAATAATAGGATATTTTATGGGGATTCTGTCCTTCCGCTTCCTGAAGCTCCAGCCAGTCAAGACTCTCCATCCGCTTGCTCACTTCATCGCGATTCCAGTTTTTATCCAGATGGGTGCGCCAGCCTTTGTCCAATACGTAGTCGTTGCCCTGCCGGTAGTATATCTGGGATCCGACGGAACAGACCAGGAATTCGGGTTGGGGTAATTGCATTTCCTGAATGACATTACGGACCAGCTTGACGGATCGTCCGGAAGCATAGGCCAGAGCCAGATTTTGCGGACGATCATTCAGGAATGAAATCAATGCGTTCAGACCGGGATGCCCGTATTCCTCGCTGATCAGCGTACCATCAATGTCGGTAGCGAAAAGGTATTCAGCCAGTTTCATCCGGTCTGAAACAACTTCCGCCCTGGGTGATTTACTACTGGCAAACGATTTTTCTACCCATTGCATGTACTGATCGACATGGTGTTGCCAACTGAAATATTTTTGCGTGTTCAGGACTCCGGCATTGGAATACGCTCTCCAGAGGATATCGTCCGAGATGATCCGTTTGATGGCGGAGGCTATTTCAACCGGATTGAGCGGATCAACCAGCAATCCATTTTCACATTGCGGGATGATCTCAGCGGGTCCCCCGTTATTGGTCGATACGACAGGAAGTCCACTGCTTGCTGCTTCAATGATTGTCAGACCAAACGTTTCATGTAATGCCAAACTGGCAAATACGCCCCGTTTTTCTGCACAATAACGATAGATCGTAGCCACCTCATTTTCGACGTCGTGCTTTTTGGGAATGGCCAATTTGCCATATAGATCGTATTTATCCATTAATAAAAGGATCTGGACCAGCACCTCCCGCTCGCTTTCGGGCATTTTTTCAATATCCTTGCGTATGCCGGCAAAGATCACCAGGTTAGCCATCGATTGTAACTCTTTGTCCTGTCCGTAAACATCGATGAGGGTATGTAAATTCTTACGCAGATCGGGTCGGGAAAGAGCCAGGATACAAGGTTTATGAGGAACGGATAGAAATTTTTCTATGTATTCACTGACCCAATACCTTCGTTGCATCTCTTCGGTTTTCTGGTCGACCCCCGGTTGCAGTTGATAATACGGGATAAACTTTTCGGTGTCTACTCCCGGAGGTATCGTGTGAAAGACCGCTTTGGAATGAGCAGGATATTTCTCATAGGTTTCCTGCTCCTGGTCGGTAGAGGTGACAATGAAACGGGCATGGGTCAATGTCGCATTTTCGGCGGCAATGCGGGTTGTAAATCGAAATTTCCGTTCACCTTCTTCCTCGGTCATACCCATCGCTTTCAACTTTTCTCTTTTCGCGATGCCCAGGGAATGCGCAGTGTGTACAAAGGGTACCTTGAGTAAATTGGATAGTTCGACGGCAGCATAGCCGGCATCTCCATAATGGCTGTGAATCCAATCTGGAATGATGCCGGAGGCTTTCAGGTATTGCATGGTATTGGTGACAAATTCGTCAAGGTAGGGCCACAACTCCTCCTTCATCCGGTACCGTTTACCGGCAAAGGGAATCCGGCGGATGTCAAGTTTGTCGTTGATGATTTCCACCGGCAAAGCATAAGTATCATCCAATGCAGGATCATCAATGAGCCGGGTGATGAGATGAACCTGTTTTACCAGGGGATGACGAGACAGGTATTCAGCGAATTCATAAACATAGCGCGTCTGGCCGCCATTATCTGCATCCCGGCCTATTTCCAGTCCTGTCGATTTAATTAATCCATGAATATTAATAATTGCTATGCGTAAGGGCTTCAAAATTAATTGGTTTTTTAAAAATGAAAGAAACAAGAGCTGTCATGTCCAGAAACCTAAGGGATTAATTCCTGAATTGTTTGCAACTTCTAAAGAATACGGACCGAAGCTATGACCGTTTATGGCTCCATGGTAGCAGATCCAAAGAGGGCAAAATCGTATTTTACCGGATCCAGGGGATCGAATTGACGCAGTCGATCCGTCAGTTCAAGGACCGTAACCCAATCGGTTCGCTTCCGGTCAATCAATTGAAGGTTTCGGGCAACCCGGTCGACATGTACATCCAGCGGGATTTTTAATTCGGAAGGCTTTATGCGGTTCCATAGACCGAAGTCAACCCCGCTGGTATCGCGGCGTACCATCCAGCGTAGATACATATTCAGCCGCTTGCAGGTACTCTGACGGGCAGGGGAGGGGATGTGTTTGCGAGTCCTGCTGGGTGCATAGGGTAGTGAAAAAAAATATTCCTGAAAATTGATTAATCGTTCCGCCATGGTATTGCCTTGAAGAAAGGCAACCTCCAGTGAATCATGATTCCGGTAGTGATGCTGCAGAAAACTCAGAAAATACAAAGTGTCGAGGGACTGGAAGGTGCGGTGCTTGAATTCCAGAAAGCGTTGACGTTCAGGTTCCTGATGATTAACAATAAACTCATAGGGAGATTCGCCCATAAGGGCAAAGAGCGCGTTGGCTTTTTGAATGATGGTCTTGCGCTGACCCCAGGCCAACACAGCGGTCCAGAAACCAGTAATTTCCACATCCTGCTTTCGGGTATAGGTATGCGGTATCTGAATAGGGTCTGTGCGAATGAATTCCGGACGGTTGAACTTAAGGGTTTGTCCTTCCAGCCAACCCCTTAAGTCCTCCTCATTTCCGGGAATCATTATTCGTAGGTCTGCTTGACTCTTTCGATTTCGTAAACCTCGATGATATCAGATACTTTGATGTCGTTGAAGTTTTTGACGGTGACCCCGCACTCCATGCCGGATTTGACTTCCTTGACATCTTCCTTGAACCGTTTCAGCGAGCTGATTTCGCCCATCACATTTTCACGGGTAGGATAGATGACGATACCGTCGCGGATAATCCGGATATGATTGTTCCGGTTGACTTTGCCTTCCTGAACAAAACATCCGGCGATGGTTCCCACTTTGCTGATCTTGAATATATCGCGTACTTCCAGTTGACCGAGGATCTTTTCTTCTTCGGTTGGCTCGAGCAAACCTTCAATGGCAAGTTTAACCTCTTCGATGGCTTCGTAAATGATGGAATAGGTCTTGATTTGGACCCCTTCTTTCTCAGCCAGCTTACGAGCGCCCAGCGAGGGCCGTACCTGGAATCCGATGATGATGGCATCCGAAGCGGAAGCCAGGAGAACGTCGGATTCGATGATCTGACCGACGGCTTTATGGATGACATTGACCTGAACGGTTTCGATTGAAAGTTTGATCAACGAATCGGAAAGTGCTTCCACCGAGCCATCCACGTCCCCTTTTACGATCAGGTTCAGCTCTTTGAAGGTTCCGAGTGCCAGGCGGCGTCCGATTTCATCAAGACTGATCCGCTTGCTGGCTCTTTCGGTTTGTTCGCGGATGATTTGGGAGCGCTTGGAGGCCAGTGAGCGTGCTTCCTGCTCTTCAGCCATCACTTTAAACTTCTCACCCGCCTGAGGAGCGCCACTAAGACCCAGGACAAGAACCGGAGTGGATGGTCCTGCATCTTTCACCCGTTTGCCGCGTTCATTAAACATCGCTTTGACGCGACCCGAGAATTCACCGGCAAGGAAGATGTCTCCGATGCCAAGGGTTCCGTTCTGGACCAGGCACTTGGTGACATATCCGCGACCTTTATCCAGCGATGCTTCCAGGACAGTTCCCAGTGCCATCCGGTTCGGGTTCGCTTTCAAGTCTTGCAGTTCTGCTTCCAGCAATATTTTTTCCAGCAACAGGTCTATATTCTCACCGGTTTTGGCTGAAATGTCCTGAGACTGGTATTTACCGCCCCATTCTTCGATCAGCAGGTTCATAGATGCCAGTTCCTGCTTGATCTTATCCGGGTTGGCTCCAGGTTTATCAATTTTATTGATAGCAAAGATGATGGGTACGCCGGCTGCCTGAGCGTGGGAAATGGCTTCTTTGGTCTGCGGCATCACATTATCGTCTGCAGCTACTATGATGACGGCAATATCTGTCACTTTAGCACCCCGGGCACGCATAGCGGTAAAGGCTTCGTGACCTGGAGTATCCAGGAAAGTGATTTTTTTACCATTGACTTCGACTTCATAAGCCCCAATGTGCTGGGTGATCCCTCCTGCCTCGCCGGAAACGACGTTGGCGGACCGGATGTAGTCGAGTAATGAAGTCTTACCGTGGTCTACGTGACCCATTACCGTAACAATCGGCGCACGGGGCTCCAGATCTTCTGGTGCATCCTGCTCATCTTCTTCTTCGGTTTCCTGTTCTTCCAGGCTGATGAATTCTACTTCGTGTCCAAACTCATCTGCGATCAATTCGATGAGTTCAGCATCCAGGCGTTGATTAATGGAAACAATAACGCCGAGGTTCATGCAGGTCATGATCACGTCAGTGACAGCCACATTCATGATGTTGGCGAGTTCGGAAACAGAAATAAACTCGGTCACTTGCAGATTGCCACTGACACCCTCCATTTCCAACATCTCCTGGCGTTCGCCTTTCCGTTCCCGGCTTTCCCGCCGGATCTTTTGACGTTTACTCTTGCCACCGCCGGTCATTTTGGCCATGGTTGACCGCACTTTATCGTCGATTTCCCGGGTAGATGCTTTTTTGAAATCGTCTTTTTTACCTTTTGTGCCTCTGGCGCCACCACGTGAATCGTTTTCTACTTCTGTGGTTGACACTGTCTTCCGTTTCCGCTTGCGCTTTTTGCGTGTATCGTCCGAAGAGGCTACAGGTGCTGGTCCCGGTGCTTGCTCGCCGGGTTTCCTGGCAGGAGTTTCCTCTTTGGCTTTTGGTTTTTCTTTTTCCTTTTCTTTTTCCTTTTTCTTCTTGGGCTTATTGAACTTATTCGTGTCGATTTTGCCCAAAATCTTCAGACCCTTTAACTGAGGCGCCTCATGGCGGATGATGTCATCCGACACTCCGGGCTCGGGCTCGGGAGGAGCGGGTGCCGCCGGAGCAGGTGGTTCTTCTACCACTGCTTGCGGTTCCGGTACAGGTTCTTCCTGGGGTTCCGGTTTTTCAACTTCTTTCTTCGGCTTGGGCTTGTCCAGATCGATCTTGCCGAGGACTTTGAGCTTGGGGATCATGTTATCATCCACCTTGGCTTTTTCCACCACAGGTTGCTCCACAGGTGGTTTCATGCCAGGCGTCTTGGGCATTGCCGGTTCCGGTGCTTTCATGGAAGGCATAGCATGACTGGACCGTTCGGGTTCTTTTTCGTGTTGTTCCGGACGGGTATGATGACCAATGACGAGCTTCTCCGCTTGTTCTTTGATCACCACGGAAGACTTGAACTCCTTCATGAGTTCATCGTACATCTCATCAGAGATGTTTGCGGTAGGCTTGTTCTCCACTTCGAACCCATTGTTCTGCAGGTGTTCGATGATGGTAGAAGTCCCAACGTTCAGTTCCTTGGCTACTTTTACTAATAATCTTTTCGACATGCTGTAACTTCCAAATAATGCGCAAAATTAGACAAAAAAAGCACATCCCTTGTTACCCTTCGTCTTCAAACTCAGACGCCAGGATGCGCAATACTTCACTTACCGTCTCCTCTTCGAGGTCTGTACGGCGTAATAATTCTTCTTTACTAAGGCTCAGGACGCTGCGTGCGGTATCGCATCCGATCCGCTTCAGGTCGTCGATGATCCACTCTTCGATTTCATCAGCGAATTCATCAAGATCTACATCGTCCATTTCGTATTCTGCCTGTTCGCGATAGACATCGATTTCAAATCCGGTCAGTCGACTGGCCAGCTTGATATTGGTTCCCCCTTTACCGATGGCCAGGGAAACCTGATCCGGCTTCAAGTATACGGCTGCCCGTTCTTTATCCAGATCCAACTCAATGTTCGAAACTTTCGCCGGTGTAAGGGCCCGCTGGATGAACAGGGATACATTGGTGGTAAAATTGACGATATCGATGTTCTCGTTTTTTAATTCCCGGACGATGCCGTGGATGCGGGATCCTTTCATACCCACACAAGCACCAACCGGATCAATACGGTCGTCGTAGGATTCAACAGCCACCTTGGCCCGTTCGCCAGGTATGCGGACGATGCGTCGGACGGTAATCAAACCATCCTCGATCTCCGGAACTTCCTGCTCAAGCAGTTTTTCGAGGAAGGTGTTATCCGTACGGGAGATAATGATAGCCGGATTGTTATTACGCATCTCCACCCGGTTGATCACGCCCCGGACCATATCTCCTTTGCGGAAATAGTCCCCTTTGATCATTTCTGTTTTAGGCAATACCAATTCATTGCTGGTAGCATCATCGATGATCAGGATCTCCTTCTTCAGAATTTGATGCACTTCACCGATCACGATATCCCCAACCCGGTCGACATAGCGCTTGTACACTTCGTCCTTCTCCAGTTCCTGAATACGGGATATCAGGGTTTGGCGGGCAGCCATAACCGCTCTGCGTCCGAAATCCTCCAGTTCCAGCTGTTCGTAACATTCATCGCCAACTTCGTAATCGGAATCGATGGATTTGGCTTCGGAGACAGAGATCTGGGTACGCTCGTCGGTGACTTCGCCATCCGGTACGATCTCACGCACTCTCCATAATTCAAGGTCACCTTTCTGGGTGTTAACGATGACATCAAAATTATCATCCGATCCATATTTCTTCTTGATCAGGGTACGGAACACATCTTCGAGTACCCGAACCATCGTAGGACGGTCAATATTTTTGCCCGCTTTAAAATCTGCAAAAGATTCTACCAGTTTCATGTCAACATCATTTAAATGCTATTTGAACCAATGCTTTTCGGATAGAAGCGAAAGGCACTGTTCGATGGTTGATAATTGTTTTTTTCTTTTTTGGATCAGCAGCATCCTTTTCTTTCACAGCCAATATTATCCCATCTTCTTCGACAGCGATTAATTCACCGGCTAGTTGTTCATCACCGACGGTAACGGCAAGATTTCTGCCGATGTGTTTGGGATACTGACGTAAGAACTGCAGTGGTCGGTCCACTCCTCCGGAGGACACCTCTAGTGTGTAGTCTTCACCTGCAGTACCGGAAGCATCCAGCTCGGCCTCTATCTTCCGGCTTAACTTCTGGCACTTGTCAAAATCAACCCCGCCATCTGCATCGAAAAAAACCTGGATCTTTTTCGGTTTTTTCCAGATTACTTCCAGCAGAAAACAATCTGAAAATTGCTCTTCGGTCGAGAATAGCTGACGCACAATTTCTTCTACGTGCTGATCGATCATATACTATAAAAAAAGGAGGGAACGGTTCGCGTTCCCTCACAAATCCTTTAACGCCACAAAAGTAACTATTATTCTCAGGATTTGCAAGGATGTCTTTTTAGGTAGTTATTTGTTTGTGATGCCCGGCGATAGGATGCATCGGGTTTGGGTGGGGCAAGATGCTGCCAGGGGAAAAGACTTTACTGTGCCAGGCTCTGACTCCTTAATAGTAGATAACGAAAATAGTTTAAATCCAGGGGCACATAGGAATTCCTCCCGGGCGCAGGCTGGCTAGAAGGTCAGGTGAAAATTCATGCGGTAAACCCAGATGAGCAGAATGATGAACATCAAAATTGCTACTATGGTGAGTAGAAAACATCCGCCTTTCTTACCGTAATTCGTATTGCCCTGTTCCATGAGGTGACGCTAAAAGTGTTAATAACCGTTGCAAAGAAAAGGCAAATATATGTAAATCCAAATACGTGTTATCAATTCCACGGCAGGATTCTCCATACCTAACCGGTTTGCTGGTTGATGAATGCCGGACTTTCGGGTAACCTTGCTGGTGATTTAACCAATTCTTCCCTGCCGACTAAATTTTTTAGGGATTACAGAGGGGTAGCTTAGCCTGGTGGTCCTGCTATTTCTCACATTTTTATTTTTTATATTATCAGGATTCAATCGGATAAATAGTTGGTACTATTAATTTTATACGTATGGATATTGCCTTATCTAAATGTCCATTGCCAAGAGCACCCCTTTTGCTTCCGATCATGGCATCCTTTTTGCTAATATATTAGAGTTTGTTGTCATATATTTGGCACAATTAGTTGGCCGGGTGGCGAACTCAATGTAGGTGCAATTAGTTTTTTAAATGAGGTTATAACATCGAACGGCGTATGAGCATGATTAAACAAAAACTAAGTCAGAAGATGCTGCAAAAGCTGTCACCGCAGCAGATCCAGGTGATGAAGCTATTGCAAATTCCTACGGCAACACTAGAACAGCGTATAAAAGAAGAGCTGGAAGCCAATCCTGCATTGGATGAAGGCGAAAACCGGGATGAGCTCTTTGACCTCAACGATGAAATCAGTGAAGATTCCCTTCGTGAATCCAACAATGAAGAATATGAATCCGGCGAGCAGGAGAGCGAAAGCGCTGACCTCATGGATACGGAATTTGAATCCTCGTCTTCTGATTTTGAACTTGATGATTACATCTCGGATTACATTGACGAAGACCCCATCAGCTATCAAAGCCGATATAACGATGGTGAGGAGGAGCGCACCTTGCCCATTGCCTTTGAAAATTCATTCCACGATTTTCTCGACACCCAGCTTGGTATGCTGAATTTGCAGGATCCCCGCAAGATCCGCATAGCCAAACAAATTATCGGAAGTATCGATGACGATGGCTATCTGCGCCGGGAACCGCTTGCTATTATTGATGACCTGTTGTTTTCCGAGAACATCGATACTTCTGAAGAAGAAGTGGATAGCCTGTTGGCGAAAATCCAGCTTTTTGATCCTCCGGGTATCGGTGCAAGAGACTTGCAGGAATGTCTGCTTATTCAGATCAACACCTACAAGAAAAAAAATCCGGATAGCCGCATAAGCGTCGAAACCATTGACCGCGCCCGCTGTATTGTTACCAAATATTTCAACGAATTTTCCAAAAAACACTTCGATAAACTCAAGAAATACGTCAATCTCTCGGAAGCAGAGCTCAAGGAAACCATGGATTTTATCCTGAAGCTCAACCCAAAGCCTGCCAGTGGCTACGTTCCCCAACATGGCTCCTCTTCCGGAGGGAATTACATCATTCCCGATTTTATCATCTTCAATCGGGATGGTGAATTGGAATTGCAGCTAAATTCCAAAAATGCGCCTGAATTGCGCATCAATGAACAGTATAAAAACATCCTGCACGGGTACAAAGAACGTACCGGCAAGAAACGGATCTCCCATAAGGATAAGGAGGCCATTCAGTTTATCAAGCAAAAGATTGATTCGGCCAAATGGTTTATTGATGCCATCAAGCAGCGTCAGCATACCATGTACCAGACGATGTACACCATCATGCAGTATCAGTACGATTATTTTCTCTCCGGAGATGAAAGCAAGCTGAAGCCTATGATTCTTAAGGATATTGCCGACATCACCGGTCTGGACATCTCAACCGTCTCCCGGGTTGCCAATAGTAAGTTCGTACAAACGGAATTCGGTACCAAACGGCTTAAGGATTTCTTTTCGGAATCCATGACTACCCAGGATGGTGATGAAGTCTCCACCCTGGAAGTAAAGAACATTTTATCTGAGATTATAACCGCCGAACACAAACGCAAACCGCATTCCGATGAAAAATTGCGTGACTTGCTGGAAAAGAAGGGCTATAACATCGCGCGCAGAACCGTAGCCAAGTACCGGGAACAATTAAACATTCCCGTGGCACGATTGCGTAAACAGTTGTGATCGATCAATTTTTCATGATAGGAAAGCAGCCGGTATCTCCCCCCGATACCGGCTTTTTTATTTAGAGCAAGAAGCTCCTTAACTTTGCCTCTCCGACTGGATCCCAATCGTAAAAAGAGCACATAGCCACTGACCATCGAAAAGGTCAGGTGTGCGGCATCGGCTGATAACGTCTGAATGAAGTTGGCTTGCCATTAACTCCCTAGTTTTAGGGTTAAAGTAATTACCTCGCTCATTCGTCTATAAACCTGAGTGGGAACATTTGAATGGCGCTCTCGAAATAAATCCTTGAAAATGGCAGCAAAACCAACTTACAACGATACGTTACCTTTCATCAAAACTCCCTGGGAAGGTAATCCCCTCGATGAAAAAAAGCGATACCGTAACCTGGGCTCTTTTACAGAATGGGGATGGGATGCAGTGTGGAGATGGCAAACCGGTCCCAGGCCATACAAAGAGCAAAAAAAAGCAGATAGATGGCGCCCCGACCTGGTCCGGATGCAAGACCGTTCCTCCTGGCCGGAGAATGGCATAGCCTGGTTAGGTCATGCTACCTTCTTGATTCGTCTGGATGGGATGACTCTGATTACCGATCCGGTGCTTGGAAATGTCTCGCTGATGAAGCGGAAGACCGAATTGCCGATACAAGTCCGGGATTTACAAGGCATCGATCTGCTTTTAATGTCACATAATCACCGGGATCATTGCGACCTTTCCAGCGTTCGGGAACTGACCCGGCAAAACGCAGGCCTCCAGTGTTACACCGGATTGGGAATTGGGCCATTGATGCAATCAGCAGGTTTCGCGGCAGATAGGATCACTTCCGCAGGTTGGTATCAGCAATTTCCCGAAATAAACGGTATCCGGATCTATTACCTTCCTTCAAAACATTGGTCTCGCCGCTATCTATGGGACATGAATACCATGCTGTGGGGTAGCTTCATCATCCAGTCTCCCCAATGGACCATTTATTTTGGCGGGGATAGCGGATACGACCGTCATTTTAAGGAGATTGGTGCTTTGTTTCCATCGATTGATCTGGCTATCCTGGGGGTGGGTGCCTATGAACCTCGCTGGTTTATGAAAGACAGCCATACAGCGCCGGAAGAAGCTGCTCAGGCAGCAGATGATTTACAAGCCAGATGGTGGATACCAATGCATTTTGGCACCTTTGACCTGGGGGATGAACCTGTCAGTCAATCATTGGAAATATTGCGAAAAAGAGATGCGGCCAGAATGTCGCAGGAAAGCCTGGCACGCGCTGAAGGGTCATCCGGGCAGGTTGAACCGGAAGCACTTGCTTCCAGGTGGGTATCGCCGCCACTTGGCCAATGGTTGCAATTGGGGACCGGTCTTTCAGCCGGTCATTGAATGGTTAGAAATCTTTTCTGCTTGCTAACCGTCGCACACCCCACCAGGGTAATGCAACCCACAGGATGAGAAGCGCCGAAGACAAAACCCATCCCCAGAAATGACCCAAAAAATGCTGGAAAACAGCACCGGTATAACCTAATAAACTTGAGATATCCAATTGTAGCAATAACAAGGTCCGGGCAAGGTCAATCGGATTCATCCAACTCATTGCCAGGGTAAATTTCTCCAGAGGATAGTTCTGGAAGATGGCCAGCAACCACAGAAATATACCATCGTAGATCACAGCAAAGAAGAGCCAGATCATAAATCCGGCCGCAAAACCTTTGATGCGGTTTTCAAAGCGTAATCCAAGGAAAAAGGCCATGGCTGAGAAGATCAGGGTCAATAGGAGACCCACTCCACCGAGCATACCAACCTGACCCCACTCTACCGGATGCTGTAATCGCAACAAAAGAAATGGAATGGTGATCCCGGATAGACAAGAAAGAGCCAGTGCGATCACCAAACCGGCAAATTGACCACCAAATACTTGCATTCTCGGCAATGGTTGTGCCAGCAACAGTTCGGTAAATTCCCGCATATTGTAGATGTAAACCAGGCCGAACAGGAGAGACACCAGCGGCACCAGGATGAGAATAATATTGAGGAGTGAAACCACCACTTTTAAAGGATCCTGGCTCATCCAGGCTAAGGCCGAAGTGATCAGTAAAAAGAAGATGGAATAAAAATAGATCCAGTTGCTTCTCAATAAATCTTTCAGGCTATAGACAATGATCTTTTTCATAATGATGCTTTAGGAATTGGGAGCGGGATGTAATGAAAGGGACATCCGACCATTATAATCCTTTTTGGCATTAAGCATCATATTGGCTATCGCCTCTTCCAGACCGCTGTGCTTCGTGCTCTGTTTGAGTTCTGCAGGAGCTCCGTGGAAATGGACGGTTCCATCCAAAAGGAAAATCAAATCGTCAGCGATTGATTCGACCAGTGGGATGATGTGGGTTGTTAGGAGAATCAATTTCTCAGCCTGACGTTCCGCTTCAATCAAATTCCGGAGGGCTACCAGAGCTATGGGATCCAGGCCGGCCGTGGGCTCGTCCAGGATGCGGATAGGCGTATCATACATAAAGGTCAAAACGAGATTAATCTTTTGCCGGGTGCCTCCGGACAGATGACCTAGCCGGTTTTCCAGGTAAGATTCTACGCCAAAATACTGGATGAAATGGTCCCGTAAAGCAGATTTCCCCCGGATTTCTTCGATGACCTGCAGCAACTCCTTTACTTTTAAATTTTCAGGAAAGCGGGCAATTTGCGGTAGATAACTGATCGAATTACGGTATGAATACGATTCCCGGACTTTTTGACCCTGAACGGTGATGGTGCCTTGACTAGGGATAACCAATCCCAGGATCAGTTTGATCAACGTCGATTTGCCACTTCCATTAGGTCCAAGTATTGCTGTTACTCCGGGTTTGGATAACTCCAGGTCAATGGCACGGAGGACTTTCAGTTTACCATACGTCTTATACAATTGATTTAATTGAATCATGGTGCGAGGTTTTGGAATTCAAAGCGCATGACGGGTGAGGGGTCCTGGATCTGGATCGGGGTCGCGACCGGACTGACTTTTTCGGCGTAATTGAGCAGATCAACTAAAAAACTGCGAAGCAAAATGATGGCTTCCGGGGTCCTGCTAACCACATATCCGTAAAGCTTGACCGGACGAAAGGGAATATCACCAATCCCGTCGTGATCAATGTCGTATCCTTCATAATCATCCCAGTAATTGTATGCAAATGCGATAGAGCTTTGGTTTTGGGGCATGGTCACATCAAAAGTGTTGAGTTCAAATTTGTTGTGCAGGTAGTTATTGGCTTCACAACCGCCAGCAATTTTTACGCCCCAGCCATTGCGGCGGAATTGATTTTCGGTAAACAGGATGCGGTTGGATCCTTCGGAAAATATACCGGTGGTATTGTGGTAAAAATCATTCCGGTAAATCCAGCCATCGTAGATCTCTTTGAGTAATAAACCATAGGCCGCTGTACCCCAGTTATGTGCAAAATTATTTTCACGCATGGTGATCCGGCGTGAGAACATCACGGCTACCCCGGCACCATTGGATCCGAAGCGGTTGGTCATATAGTCATCGTCATTGGAAAACATAAAATGCAGGCCGTAACGCAGATTATCGTGACTATCGTTCGCACAGATCTGACTGCTATCGACAAATTCGAAATAGATGCCATCGCGGTGACCGGAAACCTGGTTTTGGTCGATTTGAATGCCTTTGCAATACCAGGCGTGAATTGCATTTCCGGATGACACCTCCTCGGTTGCGGTGCCTTCTATGCGATTACCTGTGACGATTACATCTTTGCAATGTTCCAGATAAATTCCGAAAAAAGTGTTGACCAACAGGTTATTGCGAAGTAAAAGGTGCTTAACCCGCTCGCAACGAATACCCGCCTGGTCTTTCAGATAATTCACCCCTACGTTCTGTACCTGTAAACCTTCTATGGTCACAGAGTCCGCAGTAATGGTAAGAATTTCGGTTTCGTTTTCGCCATCTACGACTGGCCAGCCTTTTCCAAGGATGGTGAGTCGCTTATGGACAAAAATATTGCCTTCCCGATAAGTGCCTGACCATACGATGAGTGTATCACCTGGTCCGGCCTGATCGATACCGCGCTGAATGACTTTTATTTCCTGATCGGGCCCTATCATGATTTGATGAGCCCAAACTATGGATTGACTCAGCAGCAAGATGGTGACGATCACAGCGGTTTTCATTGGGCGAGTTCTTTTTTAAGCTCCTCCCAGGTGTACAGGCTGCCGGTTTGGTCCCGGGTTACCGATTGCCATAAGGATGCGTCTGAAGTAGCCGAGAGGTTAGCTCCCATGGGGCTGGGGATGGCCTGGGAAATCAAATAGGAAGCATCTTCCGCATTCAGTTCCTTTCCTGGATCAAAGTAATCGCCGACCAGTTGGAATCGCCAGCTGGTTTCCGGATGGTCTTCGATAAAATGAACCATGCATTCGATGGCATCGAAATAGTAGATCTTGCCCGTTGAGCTTACCAGCTCGGAGGCGAATTGGGGTTTGACCACCGTCATCTGACAGTAAGCGCATCCGACCTGCCCGTAGGGTATGGGTTGTGGCTTCACACTGCATCCGCCAGAGAAAAGTCCTGCCAATAGTACAATGGTCGGGAGAATCGAATTTTTCATGCTTTCTTCTTTTTTAGCCAATAAGCGACGAAAGCGAGAAGAATGGATATTCCTGCCAGGATGCCTCCACGATGGGGGTAAGAATAGGCTGTGAAATTCAGAATGGTTTTTTTGCCAAACAGAGGAGGCTGGTAGGTAGCCCCGGGAACTTTAATCGGAGCAGTAGGACTGAGATTGTGTCCGTAATCGTATTCCCAGAGGTAAAAGTCATAGATTCCGACGGCTGCCAGGAGGATGACCAAAACAGCCCAGGAAATATAAGCCCAGGGCTTGTTAATCAGTAATGCGAGAAGACCCAGGCCGGCAAGTGCCAGAATGATGTACGGGAAATAGTGCAGCTCAGGAATGGAGTCGGGCTCAATCATTTTCATACCCACATAATGATTGAGAATATTGATGTTTTGTAATGTGCCGGGATTATCACCGCCTATTTTATTGATCCAGATATCCATATTGACCCCTGTCGGATATTGAGGTGCAATCAATTTGATGCGCCACAACGGAAGTTTGAATAAGCTAAGCAGGGCAATGATGCTGAGGGCCATCAGCAATTGCGGTAATCGTTTCATAAGTTATTTGGATTGAACGGTATGATTTGGGAGGATTGGAAAGTCCCAACCCTCCCAAATAAGGATTATTGAACAATATCTTCTCCCAGGCTCCATTTCAATGGCGTATTGCTATTGGCCGGACTGATACGGATATAGCCTTGCATTTCCTGGTGTAATGCTGAGCAGAAATCCGTACAATAAAATGGATAAACACCCGGACGTTTTGGTTCCCAGACGGAAGTTTCGGTTTGGCCTGGCATGATGAGTATTTCCGAATTATCGTTGCCCATTACGGCGAAACCATGTGGTACGTCCCAGTCTTGTTCCAGATTGGTCACGTGAAAGAACACTTTGTCACCCACTTTAATGCCTTCAATGTTATCCGGTGCAAAATGCGAGCGTATGGTGGTCATGTAGACATGAACTTGATTCCCTTGACGCTCTACTTTAGTCTGTTTTTCTCCCAGGGCGGCGTAGGGATGTTTGTTTTCCTCAATCGGATAAAATTTTACGACACGGGGTACGACGCGATCTGCAGATATCCCCTGAGCGTAGTGCGGTTCGCCCACGGTCGGGAAGTCGAGCAATAGCCGCATCTTATCGCCTGAGATATCGTACAGTTGAGCCGACTGGTTTAATTCAGGCCCGGTTGGCAGATAGCGGTCTTTGGTAATTTTGTTCATTGCGACCATATACTTTCCCTGCGGATGCTGGGAATCGCCTCCGGGGATCATCAGGTGGCCTACCGAATAATAACAGGGAACCCGGTCGAGCACTTCCCAGGTACCGACTTTCCATTTTACGATTTCAGACGAAATGAAGAAGGTGGTATACGCGTTCCCGTTTCCATCAAATTCTGTGTGTAAAGGCCCCAATCCGGGTTCTTTGACTACTCCACCGACGACCTCTTCGTATTTAAGTACGGGAATTCCGCTTATGGTGGTTTCAAAAGATTGATTTTCAATCGCAGTCAGCATTTTGGAGAACGAGTGCACGGTGAGGTCAGCAGAAAGCTTTCCGTTACCTACGATGTATTCACCGCTGGGATCGACGTCTACTCCGTGTGGTGATTTTGGCGTGGGCAGGAAGTATACCAATCCGGGGCATTCTTCAGGAAGCAAAACTTTTACATTCTCTTCCATCGTCGAAGTTGCCTGGTGGGTTTCATCGGAATAAACATTGTGTGCGTAACGAGCGGGTATTTCTTTGAATTTGCCCTGGGCAATGTACTCCTCGGCTTTTTTCCAGTTAACGGCTGCAATAAAGTCTTTATCGTTTTGAGACGCATTGACTTCCAGCAGTGTATTTTTCTGTTCCGTATTGTAGGAAGTGAAAAAGGTCCAGCCGTGTGATTTGCCTTTACCGGAATGGGCCAGATCGTAGTCAAAGGCGGGGAGAAGCACCTGGAAAGCTATTTCCATCTGGCCACTTTCAGGATTAACCTGAATGAAAGTCAACATCCCTTTAAAATTCTCGGCATAACTGGAGATGGCCACATCATTTTGGGGATATGGCACTCCAAAGCGAGTGCCGGCGACTACATACTCGGTATTTTCGGTCGTAAATGGGGAACTGTGATTGCCGCCGCTGTTGGGGATTTCTATAATCTCTGCCGTTTCAAATGTCGAGAGGTCAACCCGGGCAATACGAGGGGTATTGTTGCCATTGATAAAAATCCAGCGACCATCTGTTTGTCCGTTCGTCTGTGAAAGCTCCGGGTGATGCGCGTCATCCCAGGGTACGAAGCCGTAGGAAGTGTTCAGCATAGGTTTCGTTTCTTCGTTAAATCCATATGCTTTCTCTGCATCCACTGAAAAAACGGGGATAACTTTCAGTAGACGACCGGAGGGCAAACCGTATACGCTGATTTGTCCGGAAAAGCCGCCGGAGAGAAAGGCATAGAATTCATCGTACTGACCGGGTGCTACGTACACTTCTTCAGCGGCACCCGCATTGGTCACCAGACCTCCTGCGCCCGGGCCTCCGGTGGTATTGCAGCCATTGGTTACCAGCACCAGGAAAGCAGTGAGTAAAATGGGAATGGAATACAAGGTTAATCGGTTCATAGATCAAGTATTTAAAATATAAAAAGACCTTATTATCTTTAATACAAAGATTAAAGTCTGGCGAGCCGATTTTCATGATATACATCATTTAGTGCATTGATATGCATTTAATGGAGGTAAATGCTTAATAGTTATTTTCGCTTCCGGATATAATAAAAAAGATGAAAACATCTTATTATTGAGAAAAAGTATTATGTTTTCGAAGACTTGTCAATATGCAATCCGTGCCGTGCTTTATCTCGCGGCGCATACATCCATCGAAGCGAAAATCCGGGTAGAAGATTTGTCCAACGTTTTGAATGCTCCTCAGCATTTCCTGGCAAAAATTCTGCAGCAGCTGGTACGAAGTCATCTGATTTCTTCAATCAAAGGTCCTAACGGCGGATTTTATTTAACGGATGCCAATAAGGCGGGAAACCTGGCTCAGATCGTTGAATGCATCGATGGTCCGGATGTATTTAAGTCCTGTATCCTTGGGCTGCCCCAGTGTTCTTCCGATCATCCTTGTCCGCTGCATTTCCAGTCTTTCACATTTCGTGAAGGCATTCATTTTCATTTGCGGAACCAGACGATTGGAAAAATAGCACAGCAACTTGAAAATGAAGAAATCAAAATTTAATCATCAAAACCTCGTGTATATGAAAAATACAATCATCCTGCTGGTCGTGGGAATGGCTTTCCTCCGGTGTTCATCGGGATCAGGCTCCGATTCTTCGACCTCTAACCAACCCTCCGTGGAGGCTTCATCTGCGGATCAAGCGAATACCAACAAAGGTATCGGTGAAATCAAGCAGGTAGATCTGAATAACCCATTGGACAAAACATTGGTCGCCAATGGATTGGCAATTTATGATTTGAAATGCTCCGCTTGTCATAAACTGACCGATCAACGGGTTGTTGGCCCCGGATTTAAAGGCGTTACAGAACGACGCACCCCGGAATGGATCATGAATATGGCCATGAATGCGGACGTAATGCTGGAACAAGATCCAACGGCAAGAGAACTGTTAAAGGAATGTCTCGTCCGCATGCCGAACCAGAATTTAAGTAAAGATGATGCACGGAGCGTGCTTGAATTTTTTTATTCCAACGATGGTCAAGCCGTCGGTAATTGAGCGCAAATTAATCGTTGATCGGTTGAATGCACCACATGAAGGAAGACACCTGGTTCGGATTGGCCCTTGTCAATTTTTTAACTGCAGCAGTTCTGGGGATACTTATGCGTTATGCATTTGTAGGGGAAATGGACTGGATGCCTCCCTATCGGCAAGTTTTGCTTGCCCATTCGCATGTAGTCATGCTGGGATGGCTAAGTCAGACCATCGTGGTGCTCCTGGTGCTGGTTTATCTCGGTCAGGAAGCCTTATCCCAATCGTTTTATCGCACATTGATCGGATTGCATCAGCTGTCTATACTGATTATGCTGGTTGGGTTTCTAAAAGAGGGGTATGGCGTCATTTCAATCGCGGGTACGACATTGCAGGGCTTGCTTTCCTATGGTTTTATCCTCAGGTTTTACATGGATGTTCGGAGCAAGTATCCACGGCAGGAATTGACCTGGGTATATAGCGCCCTGGTTTTTCAGTTTATTGCATTATTGGGCATTTGGATGATTGCCAGAATCATGGTGATTGGAGGAGGTAAATCAGCACTATATTATGAAAGTGTTCAGTTTTACCTTCATTTCCTGATTAATGGGTGGTTTACGTTTGCCGTACTGGCCATCGTCGTGCGGTGGCTGCCGGATTCTGGCAGTACGCTATTGCGTAAAGCCTGGATATGGCTGGTATTTTCTTGTTTACTCACCTTTGCGCTGGCTATTACCTGGGCAAATCCAAAGCCGTGGATATTCTGGATAAACAGCCTGGGAGTGGTGTTGCAATGGATAGCACTTTACTTTCTGATGCGCTGGTTCGGGAATGTTGTCGGGAAATGGAAACAACAGCTTGCAAAGCCCATCTATTTTCTGTTTATTCTCATCTTCCTGGCATTTTTTTTAAAGATCGTGATCCAGTCCGCAGTGATCCTTCCGGTTATTGCCAAAGTCGCTTACACGATCCGGAATTTTGTAATCGGATTTTTGCACCTGATCTTTCTGGCCTTTTTATCGCTATTTCTTTTGGCATTTGGAGTTCAAAAGAGCTGGTTAAGCAAGGATCATTGGAGTCTGTATTGGGGCTTGGGGACATTGATAGGAGGTATTCTGGCCACGGAGTTGATGTTATTCGGGCAGGGAATATTGCAGTGGGCTGCGTGGGGATTTATGCCTCATTATTACGAATGGCTTTTTGCATTCAGTTGTCTGTTGCCTCTGGGCGTCCTCCTCCTCCTGGCCAACTACCTGGTGCACCGCTTCAGGTCATCCGCTCATCCTACCAAGCTGGCGGAATAAAAATTCGATGCTTCCATGCGCGACGATGATCTGCATGGAAGCACCTGTCCATCGGGCATTAGAAGGAGAAGATTCCAAATTGGTTAACTCCTCATCAATAGCGCTATTCAAAAAGGTTACGGGGTTATGCAGCGTTGATGTACTGAACTCTGGCAGACCAGTTTTTAACAAATGCAGAAGCTTGTTTAAAAGTCAACTTTTAGCGTTTTTTTCCTTCTGCCATCGTTCTTCAGAATTTTTAAAGATGGTGGTATTATCCTTATAACCCTTTCGACATTGTTGCAACATTTTAGTGCATTGTTGCATTTTAAGCCTATTGTTGCATGCAGAAGAGCGGACAGCACTTAATTTTAATGGGTGCGGGCATTCAGGTAGGAAAGCAATCCAAATTGCTCCAGAATGGACTGCATGGTCGGGTCATTCAGGATGGGCTTATAGATATGTTCCGAAATCAATTCTTCAGGGATCTTTCCAGTGTCGGCAGCAAGCTTGATTTGCCGGATGGCCTGATCATTTTCCCCGAGCCCAAGATAGGCTACAGCTTTTCGGAAATGGATGCTTGGATCATCTGGGTCCAGCTGACGCAGGTATTCAACTACTTTGCCACGCTGTCCCATGCGCCCATAGCTATAGGCAAGACAAGCTTGAGATGTCTTAAAATCAGGATTTTCGTCCAAAGCTTTATTAAAGAAGGGAATAGCCTGTTCATAACGTCCCTGGCTCATATTTAAGTAACCTTCAACGAAGGAATGAAGAAAGGAGTTTTTGAAAAGTACCCGCCCATCCTCCAGTAATTGTTTGGAGAAATCAAATCGGCCGGCCATGATGCAGGTATAGATGTAGCCGGCATTGACCACGGGCTGGAACGGGTCCAGTTCGGAGGCGATCTCATGATAAGTGATGGCTTCATCCAGCCGTCCGATCTGCCTTAGATCCAGCGCATACCAATAATTCGTGATGGCATCGTTTGGATTCAGTTCCAGCGCTATCTGATAGCTGGAGTTGGCTTCGTCCCATTTAAACTTTTCACGATAAATATTAGCAAGTAGCGTGTAAGCATTGGCGTTTTGCTGGTCTTCACGGATCGCTTTGAGTGCATTTTCTTCTGCTATTTCCAGATAGGGTGAAACTTGGGAGCCCTGGTCGTAGATGTCGGCCATAACGGTCGCGGCACTGGCAAGACCGGTATAAGCATCGGAATAATTGGAGTCAAGCCGGATGGCATATTCGAATAGGCGGTAGCTTTCCAGGACATCTTCTTTTTGCCGGTTTCGCAGCAAATAGCGGCCTTTTAATACGGCATCGTACGCCTCACTGCTCTTGGTCGGTGATTCGTTGAAATGTTCTTTTAGCTTGGGACTCAGTTGTTGATTCAGCGTTTCAGCAATCTGCCTGGCGACCTGCGTTTGTAACTGGATCAGATCATTGGCTGAGCGATCGTAGTTATTCGCCCAAAGGTGTTCGTCGGTGGCAGCATTTATCAACTGGACGGTAACACGTACTTGAGTGCCGGTAAAGCGCACGCTGCCTTCTACCAGGTAATCCAAATTAAGTTCTCTGGCAATTTGCCTGACGGATTTATTGGTATGCTCATACGTCTGTGAAGTCGTTCTGGAGATGACCCGCAGGTTTTTGAAGCGCGATAAATGGGTCAGAATATCTTCTACGATTCCTTTGGCAAAGTAATCGTCCTCATTTGGGCCCAGGTTGGTGAAGGGAAGGATGGCTATGGCGATGCGCTGATTGGCTTGTTCAGCTGGTTTGTGACTAGGAGCCAGCAGATACAGGATCCACCCGATTGAGCCGAGGAAAAAGGCTATGGCCGCCACCTGGATGGTACGATTAAATTTTTTTGTTTTTGCGGGTAAGGCATCTTCGACGGGTTCAGGTTGCTGTGAAGTGGTTTTGAGATTTTTACGGTAATCAGAAGGACTGATTCCATAGGCTTCCATAAAATATTTACTAAAATTCTGTGGGCTGCCGAAGCCAACCTCATAGGCTATCTCGGAGATATTTCGCTCTGTCGTACCCAATAACATTTTGGCACTTTCCAGGCGGAAATGCCGAATGTATAAAGTGGTGGAAAGACCAGTTGCCCCTTTGATTTTCCGATGCAGCTGAGATCTGCTCAAGGTCATTTGAAGGCACAATGAATCAATGGTAAAGTGCGGATTATGTGCTGATTGAGCCAGTATGCTATCCAGCTTATTGATGAATTCGTCGAGATTAGGATCGAAATTTTTGGTCATCAAGTTTACTTACACCACATTGCTTACGGGATGAAGGATTTAATGGCTAAATCCCGATTGCTCCATGCTAAAATCAATTTATTCACCGAATAAATCAACCGGTCTGAAATTAGTGCAAAAATAAATCGTTCCGATTCAATTCTTTCCTTGCCTGTCTGGTGTAAACATTTTAAGCGGACAATGATCTCAATTTACAACTTCATCCCTGGGTGACTTATTTTAGGGTTAACGCCCTCCCAATGGATGCCAGATTATAGCGTTCATTACCATCGCGGCCTTATTCCCGGAGCATAGGGAAAGGACAATGATTTGTAATAATTCAGTGTAAATTCCGGCGCAGTTACCCCGGCCGGTAAATCAAGGCCATTCACCGATTGCCAATAACTTAATGATGCATCCCGCCACCAGACGGACTCTTTACGTTGAATATTGAGCATCATCCGCACATGATCATAAAGTTCGGGGTCGATCAGCTCATGCAGTCCGGCCCATTGATCTGCAAGACTCTTGACTCCGGAGACTCCCGAATCGTAATGATGGCACAAGGCCTCCCACAAGGTCTGCCCGGACTGCAAGCGGTCTTGCCAACCAAGGTGATGGAACCATAACAGCAAGGCTTCCGGGCATGTTTCCCGGGACTCAAAGAGCTGGCGTACGGGTTTGGCATATTGCTCGAGGGCATTACTGCCGGCAGCGGTGCGGTCAAATCCTATCCCGGCCGAATCCGCCCGGTGGTAGTACGTAGGGTTCCAGTCAGCCCGGGATAAATTGTCAACCCAGGGCCCGGGGCCGTAATGGTGCCCGGTGGCCATCAGATGTGCCAGCCCCAGCGGAGTCATATAATCCACGCAATATTCCCGCGATGCCATCATCATTTGCTGAATGGTAGCAACTACCAGGCTTTGATTGGAGAATGTTTGCCGAATCCATTCACCGGCAATTGCATCAGCAGAACGATCCGGATCCCAGCAAAGCCGTCCGAATGCATACCAATTAGCCTGTCCAAACAGATGTCCGGTCCAGTTTCGGTCCGTGCCTATATTAGCTACTCCGGCCATCCCGGTTAACCGGGAGTCCGGACTTTCTTTCAGCGTTTGTGTCACCGTACTTCCCGCGCCATGTGCATAAGTGTCGGATTTAAGTACCTCCTGCCACATGGATCCCAGATAGACAAGATGAGTACCCTGACCCAGATATTCCTGAGTGATCTGGAACTCCATCATCAGGGGCGTGTTTGGCATAGCGCCAAATAAAGGATGAAATGGTTCCCTGGGCTGAAAATCAATGGGGCCGTTTTTTACCTGGATCATAACATTAGGCCGGAACGAGCCATCCAGCGGGACAAACTCCTGGTATGCCTGTTTTGCCCGGTCATCCGGTGTTTCATTACTATAGACAAAAGCCCGCCAAATGACAATCCCTCCGTGTGGAGCCAGCGCATCCGCCAATAAATTGGCTCCCTCGGCATGGGAACGGTGATAGTTCTGTGGTCCCGGTTGTCCTTCCGAATTTGCTTTGACCAGAAACCCGCCAAAATCAGGGATACGGGTGTAAATCTCGGTTACTTTATTTTTCCACCACTGCTGCACCCTGGGATCAAGCGGGTCTGCCGTCTCCAGGTTGCCAAGCTCAACCGGGGCGCTAAATCGCGCGGTTAAATACACTTTGATGCCATAAGGCCTGAAGAGATCAGCTAATGCCTTCACCTTGTCCAGGTAATCCGGACGGAGAATGAGATGATTGGCATTCACATTGGTCAGAGCGGCGCCATTGATTCCGATCGATGCATTAGCACGGGCATAATCCAGGTACCTCGGGTCCATGTAATCAGGTAGGCGGTGCCAGTCCCAGATGGAAAATCCGGCATAGCCCCGTTCCACCGTCCGATCCAGATTATCCCAGTGATCCAGCATCCTGATCTTCAGGCGTGGATGTTCTTCAATGGCAAGATCTCGGATGTCCTGTTGCATTTGGATCAGTCGTAGAAAATGGAAGACACCATATAATGTGCCCACGGGATCATTGCCCATGATCAGAATCACGGATTTGCCTTCCAGCGTGACTTGGCGAATGAAAAACCCCTCAGGCGAAAGCCGGTCCGTCATAGTCCGCAGGCCCTGATCGGCTGCGAAGGACCCGATTCCTTTCGTCGTGATGATCAGTTGATGGTTTTCAAGTTCTTTTCGCCAAGGTATTTTCCGGTCCAAAAGCCCAGAAAGGGCTACGTCCAGTTCTTTTTGGATTACCTGGTCGGTTGGATTGTTGCCGGATAACCAGACAGATTGAATTTGCTGCTGGTAACTCGTTAAGATGGAGGCATTGGTGATCTTATCGTATTTGAGCCACAAGCGGTAACCATCATCAGCCCGGAGATTGGGGAGTAGCAACCAGAACAAGGCAAAAGATGTAATCGTTAACTTCATGAGTTACAATTCTTTGGATTAATCCGGATCAAGATTGGCGAATATAATTCAAGTGTCGCGGATCTCATTCTCATTTTTGATGTTCGATTTATCGAATGCAGTGGTTCATTAGGGTTGAGCCTAAGTGGTCAATCAGAAGGAATCAACATTAGTTTCTTCCTTTTCATTATTTTTAAAGGTATGAAACGTAAAAACGCGGTCACAATATTTGACCTGGCCAAAGAGATGAATGTTTCCCCGTCTACGATTTCCCGTGCGTTGAATAATAATCCAACCATTGGGAAAAACACTGCGAAAGCCATTAAACAGTTGGCGAGAGAGCGGGGATACCAGCCCAATAGCATAGCAGTAAGTTTGAGAAAACAACAGACCAATAACATTGGAGTACTGGTTGGAAGAATGAACAGACCGTTTATTTCTTCGATGATTGCTGGTATGGAAGAGGCTGCACGCAGCGAAGGATTTAATATTCTGATTGCCCAATCCCACGATAAGCTGGTCAATGAATTGAACAGCGTCCATGCTTTGCAAAAAAGTCTTGTTAGTGGCCTGGTGGTTTCGCTGGCCATGGAGTCGGTTGATTATCAGCATTTTGTTGATCTGATTGATGACGGGATACCCGTACTCTTCATCGACCGAATTCCTGCTGGCCTTGAAGTACATAAGGTCATCATTGACAATTTTAAAGCGGGGTATCAGGCGACCCGTCATTTGATCGATCAGGGTTGTACCCGAATTGCACATTTTAGCGGGTCGCAAAAACATGTACTCTATCAGGAGCGCAGAAGAGGTTATGAATCGGCACTTGTCGAAGCGGGCCTCCCAGTCCGGGAAGAATACATTCTTTCCGCCAGTGCACTCAGCCAGGAGGAAGGCGCCTCGATGACCGAATACCTCCTCCAGTTTCCTGAACCGCCCGATGCCATTTTTGCCGCCAACGATACGAGTGCAGTTGGTGCCATTTTGCATGCCAAATCCAAAGGAGTTCGTATCCCGGAAGAATTAGCAATTATCGGCTTTAATGATGATCCCCAATGCCAGATCGTGGAACCGCAGCTTTCATCCATCATTCATCCTGCGGTGGAAATGGGACGCATTGCGATCGAACAGATGATGCATATCCTGCACACCACCGAGACATTGCCCGCACAAACCATCGTTTTGGATACTTCGGTGATTGCCAGAGCCTCATCGCTGCGTGAGCATAAAAAATCCGTTAATTAACGGAGAGGGGAATATCCACTTCGATGTCAATTTTGCCGCCCGCGGTGTTTAAATTTCCCTGAGCAACGCCCTGGGCTGCCTTATCAGGTTGGTGGATAAGCGAAATCCGGAGTAATCCGGAACTTTTCTTGCCTGATGTCCATGATGAAAGGATCCCCACCGGACGGCCATTACCATCCTGATCTTCGTAATTAAAGATCACCGATAACTCGGAAGGTGCAGAAAAGAAGAGTTGATGGTCTTCGGCAGTATCCCGTATCAAATCGGTCACCTCGGAGGTGTCATCGTAAAAACTTAAAATGCCCACATAGATCTTACCCAACTTTATAGAGCCGCCAATAATCACCGGATCCAAACCGCCCTCACCATCGGGGTCGGAGTAGGACAGAAAAGTAGAGTCACTACCATCACTGGCCAGCAATTTCAAGGTTAACCCATTAATGGTTTCCTGGGGTATTTCGGGCCGGGCTTCTTCCTTTTTACATTGCGTAAAAATCAGGAGGCCTAAAAGAATGGAAGTGTACCAGGGAAAATGTTTCATGGAGTGTGATTTTATGAATGCAACGAAGCTCGTTACACGTTATTTCAACGGCAATATTCCAGGTTTTGTCTTTCCTTTCCAACATATTTCTAAGATTATCGTCTCCGCAAGATGAAGATCATCCCTAATCGTAAAAATGGAATGATTGATCTTTGACAGGAAGTGGTTGCAGAACAAGTTTTTTATCTTGTATCATGTGCAGGATTGGAACCTTCTTCGTTTTATTAAGCCTTGGGATGTTGATGCGTTGCCAACAGACCACAAGAGATCCTTCGGAACCCGTGCGCGTAGACTCCTTGAAGCAGCGTATCCGTTACGTATTAGAGAAAGAGGTATTTGATGCCTGGTATCCACGGACTGTGGACACTCAGTTTGGTGGATTTTTAAGTGATTTTGATGCGGAATGGAAGCCCGATGGCCCGCAGAATAAAATGATTGTGTCACAGGCGCGGCAGGTTTGGGCTTCATCCAAAGCATTTAGCAGATATCCCTTGAAAACCGGATACCTCGATATGGCCCGCAGTGGCTTTGAATTTCTCCAATTCAAAATGTGGGATTCGGTCTACGGGGGATTTTACAACCTGGTGACCCGGTCAGGTGTCCCGGTTCCACAAGGAGGAACAAAGGATTATCAAAAACAGGCTTATGGGAATGCGTTCGGGATCTACGGACTATCCGCTTTTTTTGCCGTCAGCCAGGACAGTCAGGCTCTGGAACTGGCACAGCGTTGTTTCTTATGGCTGGAAGCGCATAGTCACGACCCGCGCTATGGTGGATATTTTCAGTTTATAACGCGAGAAGGCAATTCACTTACCGACGGATATGCCGGCACTCCGGCCAAAGATCAAAACAGCAGCATCCACTTGCTGGAGGCTTTTACAGAGCTGTACCACGTTTGGCCGGATTCTTTACTGGGTGCACGTTTGCAGGAAATGGTAGTGATTATAAGGGATACCCTGGTGGGTGAAAAGGGTTACCTGACCTTATTTAGCCACCAGGATTGGACTCCACTGAGTTACCGTGATTCTGCATTAGAGGTTCGACAGGCCCATTATTACCTGGATGAAGTTTCATTTGGGCATGACATCGAGACGGCCTACCTGCTGCGTGAGGCAGAAGAAGCATTAGGCCATGGAATCACTGCACAAACGGAAAACATCACCAAAAAAATGGCTGACCATGCGCTGGAATTTGGCTTTGATAATGATCACGGAGGCCTCTATGATGCCGGCTATTACGAAACGAAAGAGGGGCCGCTTACCCTTATAAAAGATACTAAAAACTGGTGGGCGCAGGCCGAAGCGCTGAATACCCTGCTGATCTTTGCACAGGAATACCCGCAGGATGCTCATCAATATTTTCCCTTATTCCTTAAGCAATGGCAATACATCGATCAATACCTGATCGATCATCAGCATGGAGGGTGGTACAATTATGGATTGGATAAAAGCCCGGAAAATTTTTCCCGACCCAAAGCACATATCTGGAAAAGCCCTTACCACACGGCTCGGGCGTTAATGAATGTTTCAAACCGGTTAGATTCAATGCATTGATGGCACGGTCATCCGCGGCTGATGAGTTCATGCCAGACCGCCTGACCCGGGGCAGAATGGAAAAGCTGCTCGAGATAGTTGTGGTCTGTCGATGAAAGAACAACTAACGGCTCCGTATTTTCAGAAACCTGGGCCGGAGTGCGCATACCCGGGATAATCGTACTTACTTCGTTAAATCCGGCGATGTAGGAAAGCGCTAGCTGCAAAGGACTGCATTCGTACTGGTTACATAAAGGCCAGACGTGGTTATCCAGAAAGGCCAATACATCTTTTTGCAACGCAGGATCCAGACGATTATGCCGGTGATCATCGGGATCGAACCTCCTGTTTCCAGGCATTTTACCACTGAGGAGACCAAATTGTAGCGGCATTCGGGGTATGATTGCATAACCCAGCGCTCCCGCTTGGCGCATCAGTGGGATGGATTTTCCATTAAGAAGATTCAAGACCAGCTGAAAACCTTCTCCGACCCCTTGTTCCATCATCCACTGTGCTTCCGGCTCTGGTTCGAAAGTATTTAATGACAATCCCCAATGCCTGATCTTACCTTCCTGCTTTAGCTGATCCATCGCTTCGACGCATTCGGATTGTTTCAGGTGTTCCACCCGGGCAGTATGTAATTGATAATAATCGATGGTTTCTCGTTTCAGCCGGGTCAGGCTGGCTTCGCAGGCCGCTAGAATGTAATTTTTTGTGTAATTGGTCGTAAATGCATTATCAACAGCACAGTTGCCTACTTTAGAGGCAATCAGGACGTCTCTTTCACCGGAAAGTGCGTCACTCAATATATTTTCCGAATGACCGAGGCCGTAAATATCTGCGGTATCAAAAAAATTAATGCCAGCGTCCAGCGCAGCGTGGATGGCTTTTCTGGAAACCTCATCATCAGCAGGCCCCCAGCCGATGGCGGTTGTCCCGATCATGGCGTTACCTCCAATAGCCCAGGCGCCAAACCCGATTTTACTGACCTCCAGGCCGGTAGAACCAAACGAGCCGTAAATCATAGTCTTTTTGATTTTTGAAATGGGAAAGTATAAAAAGTATACCCATAACCAGCCCAATTTGTAGAAATAGATGCAATCGCGCTGAACCGGTTATCGAATTTTTCGTTTTGCATGTTGTGATCTTTTAATCAACTAACATCATACGAATGAAAAGGAATGCAACTGCCGTATGGCATGGAGGCGGGCCTACCGGAAGCGGAACGCTAACCACAATGAGTGGCGCTTTTGACAACCACCCTTATTCTGCCAAATTACGTTTTCAGAATGAGGATGGTAAGGAGGGTACCAATCCAGAAGAATTGATTGCCGCAGCGCATGCCGGGTGTTTTAATATGGCATTGGCATTTGGACTTACTGCCGCTGGATTCGAACCTGAATCTTTGGAAACCAAGGCCGTCCTGACGATGGACAAACTGGATCAGGGGTGGACGATTGTTTCCATCAATTTAAAACTGGAGGGTAAGGTGCCGGGACTAACCGCAGAGCAATTTCAGGAATATGCTCAGGCTGCTAAAGCAGGTTGCCCGGTGAGCCGGTTATTGAATTGTACAATTACACTGGACGCCAATCTGGCTTTATAAACAGGGTTGCGGCGGTATGGCGAGGCATTTGAAAGGGGCACCAGCTTATTCCCGGAATCTATGTCTTGGAGTGGATCAGTTATTTGCCAGGGATTGGACAGAAGTGCGAAGCCTATCAAACGAGGTTAAAAAACTTTTCTGAATGATCGGGTCCTGTACCCAACGGGGGTAAGGGCTTTCTTGCAGAGCCCGTACTTTGTAAATCACCACTAGTTGCCGGGTGTTTAATTTATGAATTTCCCACTGACCTTCGGTAGGAGACATCTCTTCGTACCCTTTGGGAAGCGATTGGCTCATAGGAAGGCTTTTGAGGAAAATGTAGGTGGTCGTACCGGCTTCCTGCCTCCGATATTCCATTCGGTTCACTTTATTGGATATAGGCCAGGGAAATTCAAATCCCTGCACCGCAATCCAGCACATGGAATCCACGATACTCACATGTTGAAATTCCAATCCCTGCATCCATTTTTTAATTAACCCTTCGTCTTTCAAATGATTGATCACATCTTCCCGGTTACCACTGACGGTAACATTGATTTTCATTTCCCTGAGTTTGGGGTCTTTTTTGGAAGGACGGTAGTAAATGGAGACACCATTTTTTTCCTGGGTGAGCTTCCAGTCATCATCTGATTCAACCGAAGTCACGGAGCCCACCGCCAAAATAAAAAGCAGGGGTAAGAATCGTTGGCGTGCCAATATGGAAAGAATACCCTGCATAGTCATTTTAGTAAGCGATGCTTTTATAACGCATTTACCCCTATAAATCATGCAAAAACGTTTCCCAATTTTCAGGGAATAGGTGCTTTCAGGTTAAAAAGGGCAGCTCACTAGCCAACTTTGATGCTTTTTTCATCGGTGGGATGTGTCAGTTCTCCAATGGCATTAGCCGGGATGCCATGAGCAAGTAACTGTGCTTCAAACGCTTGCCGGTGTTGCGATTCTACGGCAATGAGCAGACCGCCGCTGGTTTGCGGATCGGCAATGACCTTGTAGGTTTCTGGTTCTTTGAGGGAGATCTTATGCCCATAGGAAGCCCAATTGCGATTGGTACCACCGGGAAGGCAACCGAGAGCGATGTATTTTGGCACAAAGTCAAATACCGGAATCTGATGATAATGCAGCGTGGCACCGGTATTACTGCCTTCACAAATCTCCAGTAAATGTCCTCCCAGCCCAAAACCGGTGACATCCGTGATGGCATGCACATAGGGCAATTCAGCAAGGGATTGTCCTATTTTATTAAGGGTAAGCATGGACTGCTTAGCCAAAGCAAGATCTTCCTGATCAGCCAGTTTTTTCTTTTGAGCCGTGGTGACCATACCTATGCCGAGCGGCTTGGTCAGGTACAACAGATCACCCGGTTGACCTGTACAGTTTTTTTTCACCTGGGATACCGGCACGCGACCGGTTACGGCCAAACCAAATATGGGTTCCGGAGCGTCGATGCTATGGCCACCGGCCAGGGAGATGCCAGCATCGTGGCATACTTTCCGGCCGCCCCGCAATACCTCTCCGGCAACGGCCGCAGGAATCTTATCGATTGGCCAGCCCAGGATAGCAATGGCGACAATGGGCGTACCTCCCATGGCATAGATATCGCTGATGGCGTTGGTGGCAGCGATGGCTCCAAAATCGAAAGGGTCGTCAACAATGGGCATGAAAAAATCCGTAGTACTGATGATGGCGGTTGTTCCATCGAGGTCAACCACTGCTGCATCGTCCTTGGTATCATGACCTACCAGGAGATTGGAGAACACAGGATTCGCATCCGGGCTCTGCAAAATGTCGGCAAGTACTCCGGGCGATAATTTGCAACCGCAACCGGCGCCATGGCTGTATTCCGTGAGATTAATGTTTAAGACTTCGGGTGCCATCGTGCTAATTCTTGGGCCAAGTTAGGGATTTCGGCCATAGGTATCTGGTAATGTTTCTGGATCAGTTTTGATTTTCGCTGGATGGATTTACGGTAACGGCTATCGTAATAGGTCAGTATCAACGAGGCAGCGGTCTTCAGGTCACCCGATTCGATAGCGGTAATTGCTTTCGTTGCTTTGTCATTTCCTAATTTCGGTTGAATGGAATGGGTGGCTGCAATCAATTGTGCTGCACTCAGTTCTCCATAGTCCTGTACTAAAAAATCAACCCTTTCGGCGGGTTCTATTTCTACAAATACGTGGGGGCAATTGCTTTTTTGATCGTACAATGCATCCGGCAGACTCACCTGTCCGATGTGTTTGCTTTCGTCTTCAATCCAGATCGGGCGATTGAAATCCATCCCGATAAAAGCTTCATAGACCAGGTTCTGGAAGTGTTCCGTCGGAGGTTGTCCCGATGATTTCCGGTTGCCGAAACTGGAGCCCTGGTGATTAGCCAGACCTTCCAGATCAATGACCTGCGCACCTTCTTCCCGCATCAGGTGCAGCAGTCTGGTTTTTTGACTCCCGGTGTAACCCGTCAGGACCACGATGGGTAGTTTTTGATCAAAAAACTGGAGGACTGCGCGGCGGTAAGTTTTATATCCGCCTTCCAGAACCACGGTTTCCATGCCATAGCGCTCGAAGAGCCAGGCCATGGATTCGGATCGCATGCCTCCCCGCCAGCAATAGAGCGCCAGTTGGGTTGATTCAAGTGCAGCAGCTTTTTCAATAAACTGACGCATTTTAGGTCCGATGATATCTAGACCTCGCTTGATGGCTTCCGGTTTTCCTTCCTGTTTATAAAGAGTGCCGATTTCTGCACGCTCTTCGTTTGAGAATAAGGGAAACGAAATTGCTCCTGGTAAATGTCCTGTTTCGAATTCAGCAGGTGACCGAACATCGAGGAGAGGGAGCTCCTGCGCTTCACGAATAAATTCGGTCAGATGGTACTTTTTCACATTTTTAGATCCTAGGGAGTCAAAGGTAGTAATCAGATTGTTGATCCGGATGACGGTATGGTGACAAAAGCTACTCTGGCATGATGGTTGATTGTATTTTAATTCAAGTAATACATCCGGAACCAACAAAAACAATTCACATGCAAAAGACCGTATTCCTCACAATGCTAGCCATAGCTGTTTCATGGGTTAGCTGTAAAAAAGACAACGTAAGTAAAGGGTGTGCCCAGGAAGATTTTATCGGTGTCTATTCCGGTACGGAAAGCTGCCAGGGCTCCGATGATAAAAGCACTACCTATGAGATAAAAAAACAGGGAAGTGACCTGGTGATGATCGATGGCGATGGGAACAATTTTGACATTACCACAGATGACTGCAAATTAACAGTTCCCAGTGTTGACCTGATTCTTGTTGAATTTTCAGGAGATGGCAGTCTTAATGGAAAAGAATTGACCGTAAACCTGAATCTTGGTGCATTAGGCTTTACTACAAAATGTGTCTTTAAGGGTAATAAGTCCTAGGGCTGGGTATAATTTATTACGCAAAATGCATTATGCATTTTGCGTAATATTTAACTGATTTTTGGTTTATACTCACGGACCAGGTGCACAAAAATAAACACCTCAACACCTATCGCACCCCTCATTCCCCAAACCGGTAGTCGATTACTACACCATCCGCCAAAAGGCGGTGCCCCTCCTGGGTTAGTTTCGCCCCTGCTGGAATTAACACCAGTACAGCGGCAGCATCCGGATCAAGGGTTACCGAAGTGGATACCGTAGCCTGACTGATGATTATTTTCCTTCTCACCGCATCGTAAACATCGACGGGCTGGCTTCCTACTGCGAGTGTGATCTCCTTCGCTTCCTCATAAGGGTTGTAGTATAGGAAGGTGGGATAGGCTTTGCCCTTGGGATACAGGTCAGTGGCCAGACAGTTAAGCTGCAGGATCTTTTCCACATTGGTTGCCCGGATGATCGCGCCATACACACCGACATGACTGGAACCATAAATGGAAAACATCGTCTCGGGAGGGTTACCAGGAGCCCACAGGGGACCGTCACCTTGGGCAACCGGCGTTTTGCCTTCCAGCCCCGGATAAGTAGAATGATGGATCAGGCCTTCATACCCGATCAGGTTTTTCGTAATGGCCTTATGATCCGGGACTGCTTGTAAAGAATCCGGAATGTTATAGGCATAGCATAGCCGGGCTGCATTGGAAGCATTGAGCAGCCATTTACCTACCGTATGGGCATAGCGCTGATCGTACCTTACCAGGGGTACCAATGGCCAGGCCAGGTCAAAGGTATTCATCAAAAAACCGTACCCGCCCCGGTCGATGGTACTACCGACCAGTCCGTAGGCATCATAATTCCCCCAGTGTCCGTTGACGACTCCCCAGCCTTCCCGGTTCGTGGCAGTCCCGTCAAAGGTCCAGTCGAGCAGGATGGTCGGGTCGTAATCCATGCCTTCCTCGGCATTCATCCGCGCTGCCGTGTAAGCTCCAAAAGGCATCAGGATCTCCCAGAACCGACTATCTTTCTGGCTGTAGATAACCGATAGGGCATGCTTGGCAGCTTCAAGATATCGATCGTCTCCGTATTTGATGTATGCGTTGTAAAGCAGGTACGCAAAGCCTGCCGCAGCATCCTCCTGAGGAGGAATGTGATTGGTGCCCGGCTGCATTTGGCCAAAATCGAAATAGGAGTAGCTGTAATTGTTTCCCATGACAGAGTCCGCTTTGTAAAACTGATCGGCTATGGTTCGCTGCAGCTCACGGAAACCGGGAGTTTCAGGGTAATGGTAAGCGACGGCATAGAAAAGGACATTGTTAAAGACATCGTACCAGAAATCATTGCCGTAACCGCCGCCCACATGAGCTGATTTGTTGGTAAAATTCATGATGATGTTCCACCCATTGGCTCGGTTAAAGTAATTCCGTGTTGCCGATACATAGTTACGCCCGTCCTGGTTTGACTTGTCGATACCGACCAGGGTGGAACCGTTGATGGAACCCAGCATGCAGATGGCTTCGTGAGCTTCGCCATTATTTTTATCCGGCCCCTGACGAACATCGCCCACGGCAGTGTATAAACCATACGCTACTTCCGGGAAATTGCGTTCGGCGTGGTCGGTCCATATAAATGGTTGATAAGGCCCGCTGGTGGTGGTATCATAAAGGTAGGCATCCAGATCCCGGGCTTTTTGATACCAGTCTTCTGATTGGTATGGTTCCGGCGCATTAGGCATTTGTGCCACACGGTCCAGGTCTACTTGCTGGACAGGTTTACTGAATGTGGATTCCAAAAGCCCCGGAGCCTCGCATCCCCAGATGTATGCGAAGCCAACCAAAGCGATCAGTTTATGGAGATGGTTGCGTTTGCGATTCATGGTTTAATCTTGTTTAGGGTCAGGAGTTAAGGCTTCCAGTTTGGCGGTGTCCCGGAGTACATTCCGGGCCACAAATACCGAGGTGAATTGGATCAGTGCAATGACCAGTAATGCATACCGGAGGGCAATGGTGTCGCTGACATACCAGGCCAGGAGAATGAACAGGCCACATCCGAAAAGGCGACCGATATAAAGTCCTAATTCGTGGTTGAAGATGTAGGTGAATTCGTTGCGTTGCTCCCATTTGGCCAGCACATCGATTACCTTAAGCTGGATCGGGAAATAAGCCAGGTCCAGGAGAGGACGGGCAAACAAAAGACACAACACAAATAGTAATACCCCGAGGGCTGAATACAGGGAGGCATTAAATAACGCCCCGACTACAAATAGCGCCAGACCACTTGCGAATATTGGAATACGGTGTTCGGGTTTGGTGACTCTGCCCAGCAAATAAAGCAAGAGTGCTGATAGCAGGGCGGCAATCGACTGGATCACTCCAAGCGCTCCTTCTTCACCGACCAGTTTCATGATCAGCATGACCGGGGCCGTGACAATATACCCCTGAGCAATGCCCTTGAGGGATGCAAGCCCCAGCATTTTATACCAGAGCTTATGAAATTTGAAATAGAGGAAGCGACTGCGGGGCGGGTTTTGAAATCCTCCGCGGTGGACCAGAATGGAAGCAAGCAAGGTTATCGCAAACACCACACCGGTCAGAATGTAATAAGCCACATTCACCTTTCCCTGAAACCAATGGTACGAATCGGTAGCAGCAATAAAAGATCCGGCCAGGAATGGAATGACAATCGCTGCGATGGTGTAGAAAAAGGTTTCTACCCCGTAATAGTAATTCCGGCTTTGATCCTTGGTGGTGTTAAGAGCCAGAAAATCCCGGTTTGCCCAGAAAAAACCATAGGATAAACCCATGATCAGACCTGCGAAAAAGATGCCGGTACCGTTCAACTCACGTAAGGTCATCATGGCAGTCATGGAAACACCGCTAAGCAGCATGCCCAACGAATAAAGACGGGCGATCGGAACGCGTTTTAGCAACAAACCATTGATCATAAAGGTGAGTGGAATCCCCGTGTATTGCGCCAGTTGAAAAAGGACAACCAATCCAACATCCTGGGAATTGCGCATGATGTAGGCGCCTATGAACAATTCTATGATAGGCAGCACGAGGGCATACAATAAATTGGTCAGCAGGAGAACCCGCATTGAAAGAGGGTGACTTGAGAAGAAGGTCCATTCGGTGCGGATCTTTGCTAGCATCTGATCTGTTTTTCGGTTGATTATTTTAAAGAATCCAGGATCTCCCGGATGGAGAAAGTTGCGCCGCAAATTACGGTATCGGAAGCTCCATAATACATCGTTAACAGGTCGCCTTCCGCAATATGGCCATTGGTGAATACCACATTGCCAAAAAAGCCTTTTTGTTCGTAATCCATATCCGGAGTCATGATAGGTAGACGGGATCTTGCCAGCACCCGGTATGGCTGATTGGCATCCAGCAACAATGCACCCAGACAGTACCGGTGGTGCTTGTCTGCTCCGTGATAGATTTCCAGCCATCCTTCGCTGGTCTTAACAGGCGCTGCGCCGGCGCCGACACGGGCTTCGTCCCACTGACCGGCTCGGGTCCGTGCGATGCAACGGTGATTGCCCCAGTGGACAAGGTCAGGGGATTCGGCCATCCAGATGAAATTACCCCCAAGGTCGATCCCGGAGGGCCGGTGCAGGCAATGGTGAAGACCATTTACCGGTTCGCCAAAAATAGCGCAATCTTTGTTGTGTGGTGGCATGATGAGCCCTAACCGCTCAAAGTGAACCCAGTCGGTCGTTCGCATACACCCGACGGCAACCCCATTTTCAGAGACCGCGGTGTAGGTTAGCAGAAATTGATCCCCCATGGTGGTCACCCGGCAATCTTCAATGCCAAAGGTTTCATGAACTCCGTGGGGAAAGATGATCGACGGCCGGTCATCCGGTTCATTAAAATGAACGCCATCCGAAGAGCAGAATAAACGAAGGTGTGAAAGGGTTGTCAGGTAAAAGCTGGAACCGACGCGAATGATCCGGGGGTCGGACAGGTCCAGATCCGGATGGTCCCGGCGGTATCGTTTGACGATCAAATGTTCAGAATCTTCTAACACGGGAAAAGATATCCAGTCGTTTTCCTGCTTTGGTCGTTCCGCCACCCGTACCAATAGCCAGGTTTTACCGGCGTATTGAAATACACCCGGGTTTAAAATGCATTCCACCTCCATGTCTTCGCGGCTGGGACGAACCTGTACCGGCGTAAGTATAGGGTTTTCCGGAAAACGATTGGCCAGGGTGGATGCCTTGGACGCATGATGTTTCGATATCATGGTGACCGTTAAGTTTCTGGTGCAATGAAAAAATGGGCATTCCGGAATCAGTTATCCGGAATGCCCTATGGAATGACTTATTGTTTGACAAAGCGCAATGATCCCAGATTTTTACCACCCAGTACAAAGTTCACATAATAGGAACCCTGTGGCAGTTTAGAGGCATCAATGGTGAGATCGTTGTTTCCGTATCCGGTCTGCGTGCGGGAGGAAGAAACTTCCATTCCCTGTGCATTAAATACATGGACCAGCAGCGACTGATTGGTTGTGAAATGGTGCCGAATCTGTAATGAGCTGGTGGTAGGATTCGGGTAAACCAATTCAATGTATTTGTTGAGTACCGCATTGTAACGTGGAACCGAAGTGGTTCCATTAGCATACAGGCTGGCTATCTCTTCGCCGGTCAACGCTTTATTGTAAATCTTCACTTCGTCCAGTGCTCCCTGGAAATACTGACCTCCTTCAATGGGGTTGCTTCCCATACAGAAGGGGCGGTCGGTGCTGTTCAGCGTTCCGGCTGCAGGCTTGCGGTTCACTTCCTGTCCATCGATGTAAATGATGTCATCGGTACCATCATGAACCATGGTGACAAACCACCAGTAACCCACAATCAGTTCGTTGCCATCCTTGCTGTCCATATCTGAGATGGCGTTATCAAATTGACTGTTTTTACTGTTGGTGGTCCAAACGATACGCAGGTGCTGAGGCAAAGAAATTTTCCAGCGCTGATCCCAGTGGCCGAAGTCAAGCACATAGGCTTCTGCGTCGGAAACATTCTGACCATCTACCCGGATCCAGAAGCTTACGGTGGCGTAATCAGACAACAGTTGTACGGCATTCGCTGCAAGGACCGAATCCTGATCTCCGTCAAAGACGATAGCCTGACCGCCGGCGCGTAACCGGTCGGTGACAGTTTGGAAGGTGGGGTCACCGCCGATGACTCCGTGATTGGCATAAGGTGTTGCGTCGTCTGCATTTCCTTCAAAAGGATAATAAGCTACCAAACCATCCTCTCCGGTATCAAACTCAGCAATTGTGCTAATGGTAATATCAGCTACCTCCGAAATGTTACCTGCAAGGTCGAAAGCATAAACTTCAAAGAAGTAAGGCGTTTCGGCATCCAGATCTGAAACGAGGATCGAGGTTTTACCCGCTCCGACTGTATCCACAAGCGTGCCATCCACGTAGACCACATATCCGGCAACGGCACGGTTGTCGGTTGAGGCTTCCCAGGATAACAATACGGAGTGAGCGCCCGGGTTTCCGGACAAATTACCTGGTGCAGAAGGTGCTATGGTATCCGGAGCCGCCTCCTGACCAGTGGTAGCGATAACGGTACTCATTACAGATTCGTTGCCGGCTTCATCCACTGCAGTTACTCCGAAAGTAAATGTAGTCAGCTGCGGCAAGTCTGTGAGGGTCATGCCGGGTGAAGACACTGTACCCATTTTCACACTGTCACGGAATACATTATAACCGGTCACACCAACATTGTCAGTTGATGGACTCCAGGTCAGTTGAACGGTCGTATTTTGCACACCTGCAACCAGATCCAATGGAGCCGAGGGAGCGATAGAATCGGTTACCTCCGGTGCTGCCGACTGGGCTGCATATAAAGCGGCAACCTCTTCGTCGGTTTGCGCGATGCTGTAAATCTGGATGTCATCCAGGGAACCATTGAAGTAGGACCCGCCATCGATCGGGTTGTAGCCGATACCCAATGGATAGGTCGTCGTGTTCAGATTACCGGTAACGTCTTTTTCGTTGGCTTTGGCGCCATTGATGAAAATCTTGTCTTTCGCGCCATCATGTACCATGACGACCTGGTACCAGCTACCCGGGACCAGTGCATTACCATCACCCGAGTCCATATCGGAGATGCCACTTTCATTGTTGGTGGTCCACACCGGCTTACCATGGGCTGGTAGCGATATTTTCCAACGCTCTTGCCACCCGCCAAAGCTTAGAAGAAACGCTTCTCCCTGTTCCGGAAGTGCTTTGGCATTAATCCAGAAACTGACGGTGGCCAGATCAGAATTCAATTGGGGTGAATTGGCAGCGGTCGCTTCGCTGGAAGCTCCATCAAAAACAAGCGCATGGTTGGACCGGTTGAAACGATCTTTACCAAACTGGACTCCACTGATGGTAGCCGGGTTCGCGTAGACGGAGGCATCCTTGCCGGAACCATTGAAACCGTAATCAGCAACCAGCGTGTCTGAATAAGTGGGCTCTATAGACTGCATGCCATACAATGCGGCAATTTCCTCTGCGGTCAGTGCACGATTGAACAACAGAATGTCATCCAGTGCACCATTGAAATAATTTCCGCCATCGATGGGGTTATAACCGACACCAAATGGATATTTGGTTGCATTCAGGCTGCCCACCACATCTTTTTCATTGGCCAAATTACCATTCATGTAAATCAAATCTTTGGCACCATCATGAACCATCGCAACGTGCATCCAGGTACCGGGTACGAGTTCATTGCCATCGCCGGAGTCCATATCGGAAATACCGTTTTCATAATTGGTTGTGAACACCGGTTTGCCATGAGACGGGAGCGATATTTTCCAACGTTCCTGCCAGCCACCATTAGACAGCAGGTAGGCTTCTCCCTGGGCGGGAAGTTCCGTTACATTGACCCAAAAACTGATGGTGGCGGTTGCTGAGTTCAATGCCGGCGAATTAGCGGCAGTCATGCTTGATCCAACACCGTCAAAATCATAGGCATGTCCGCCATAATTGAAGCGGTCAGCGGTAAACGATGCGCCGTCATTCGTCAAGTCGTTAACATATTGAGAACCATCACTGGTATTCCCGGTAAAATTGTATTGGGCTACGAGATCTGCATCGGTGGCCGGATTGGCTGACATGGTGGTGTAAAGCTCCTGGATAGCGGTATCACTGAGGGCAAAATTGTAAATCTGAATGTCATCAATTGCACCGTCGAAGTAGTTTCCGCCATCGATGGGATTGTATCCGATGCCCAGATCATAGGTTGTCGGATTCAGATCTCCGGTGACATCTTTGCTGTTAGCCAGTGCACCATTGACGTAGATCTGATCCTGTGATCCATTGTGGACAAATGCAAGCTGGGTCCACACACCTGGAACAAGTTCATGACCATCACCGGCGTCCATATCCGATATTCCGGAGGTCTCATTGGTCGTCCAGACCGCTTTGCCGTGGGAAGGCAAGGATATTTTCCAGCGCTCCTGCCATCCACCGAATGACATCAGATAAGCTTCACCCTGCTCTGGAAGTGTATTGGGTTTTACCCAGAAGGTAACCGTAGTGGTACCGCCATTAAGAGCGGAGCTGTTGGATGCCGTTACGGTGGAAGATGTACCATTGAAGGCTAAAGCTTTCGATCCGAATCCAAACCGGTTGGTGGTTGGCGTGGTTGCGTTCATCTGGCCATGGTTGGCATAGGATGTAGCGTCAAGTGCATTGCCATCAAAAGGATAATTGGCGACCATGCCTGGTTCAAACGTAGGTGCCGTGCTCTGCTGGGCATAGAGATCTGCTACCTGCTCAGCAGTCATGGCTGCGTCAAAAAGCATGACTTCGTCCAGACTGCCATCAAAGTACAGGCTGCCACCGATCGGGTCAAAGCCCATACCCAGTGGATACTGGGTGGCATTAAGTGTGCCGGTGACGGCTTTTGTATTGGCCATGGCACCATCCAGATAGATGACATCGTTGGTTCCATCGTGAGTCATAACGACCTGATGCCAATCACCCAGGGTGAGTTCATTGCCATCGCCAGAGTCCATGTCGGATATACCATCCGATGAGTTGGTGGTGAATACAGGCTTTCCGTGAGCAGGCAGCGAGATTTTCCAACGCTCTTGCCACCCGCCGTGGGAAAGAAGGAAAACTTCACCTTGCTCGGGTAAGCTTTTAACCTTAACCCAGAAGCTGATCGTGGTGTAGTCGGACTGCAAAAGATCGGAATTAGGGGCTACCAGCGCGCTTTTACCGTCGAAGGAAAAAGCCTGGCGGGCGACACCAAACCGGTCTTGAGTCAGGATGGCACCACGGATCATGGCGTCATTGCCATTCCCGGATGCATCCTGCGCTGATCCATTAAATGGATAAGCAGCAACAATGTTTTGACCATAAATCCCGCTGGATATACCCAGAGAAGTTAGCAGGAAAATGGCAAGGAGGTTGATAAATTTCATAACTCAATTTTTTCGGTTAGAGAAATGCATGCGAATCGGATCAATGATTATGTTGAATACAAATGATCTTCATTTTTTTAGTTTTTAATTAAGGTTGTCCGGTATCGATTCCGGGAATCTCCCAATTCCAAAAGGTAAACTCCGGAGGGCAGTGTTGTTAATGACAGCGATTCTTCCACAGTCGAACGCTGCCATTGGTGGTCCAAAACCATCCTGCCCAGCAGATCGTAACCCCATACCTGGCATGGCTTGCCTACCAGGGGCGCAGGAATGCGGATTAGGATGGATGATGAAGCTGGATTTGGATATATGTGTAACCTTTCGGGACTTGCCAGAATTAATCTTCGGGTGGTTGCTAATGCCTGAACTTGTCCGGGCACCAACGCAGTATCCCAGAGCTTTACCTCATCCAGTACACCTTCGAAGTTATAGTTGGCGTTATCCGGTAACATCTGGCCCATCAGAATAGGCAAATTGGTCGGGTTGATATCCCCGGTAAAAGCCAGAAAAGACTCCAGATGACCATTTAGGTAGAGCATCATATACGCTCCATCATAGGTGGCGGTAACCTGGTAAAATGAATCAAGCGTCAGGGAAGTGGAAGCGTCCAGATCTCGGATACGGCCATCGCTGGCATGAATGGTCCAGCGTATTTTGCTTTCGGGTATGATGGATACTTTCCAGCGACTTTGCCAACTGCCATGAGAGACGATGAATCGCTCTTTTTCGCCGAGGGCATCAGCCTTGAACCAAAAGCTTAGAGTGATGTCTTTGGTAAATTCAAGTCGCTGGTCATCTGGAACACGAATGTAGTCGTTGACGCCATCAAAAAGAAAGGCTTGAGAAGGTTGACCTAGCCGGTCATTGGTCGGACGTGCTCCGGAAGGGACGCCATGAAAGCCATTTCCGCTTAAATCCTGCGTATTTCCGGAGAAAGGATAATAGGCCAATAAAGAAGGCACCGGCCCGTCAGCAAAATCTCTAACCAGGATATCCACCGATGCCGAGGCTTTTTCACCCCGGCCATCGTCCACTTGCACCTGAATCTGATATATGCCTTCTTGCGAAGGGGCGGACCAGATGATCTGATCCCCAGAACCATCCAGGCCGCCAGCATTAGCTGTCCAGGTGAACAATAAAGTATCGCCGTTTGGGTCCGATGCCTTACAGAGAATGTTGAGGTCCTGTCCCGGACCTATATATTTTTGCGCAGGTTGTATCGCTTGAATCACCGGAGCACGGTTCACTTCCGGGACTACGGTTAATACCAGGGATGCCGTATCTGTCAATCCATCGTTATCGGTTACCATCCACAGGATGTGGTAATTACCGGATTCTTGGGGAGCTACCCAGGAAGCTGTCGTGTCCTCGGGTAGCAATTCGCCCCGATCTGCTTGCCAGCTATACGCTAATATTCCGAAATCCGGATCTGTTGCTTTTCCATAAATGATCACGCTATCGCCTAATTCTATCGTGGTCGAGGGAGTGGCAAGCGCTTGAATGCGTGGCGCCAAAGGCTGTGATGCATTGGATGGCTGGTAATCGATGACCAGACCATTCAGTACCATTCGATTCTCTGTCAGCTCCATCGATCCGGAAGCTGGTAAGAGAGCAACTAAGGTGGCTTCACCGGCCGGAATGGTAACTTCGAGCATGCCGGCGGCCCCTTCGGATAAAAAAGACTCGTGAAGGAGGTCATAAACGCGCACCGTGCTATCCGGTAGGGTGACCAGCACCGATTTTGGAGTATCATAAGGATTGTAATAGAGATACATTGGATAACCGTCACTAAAGAAGTCGGTCTTGCGGACATCGATACGTAGAATACCATCGACATTGGTTTTAGCAAGGATGCCACCCAGATAGCCGATGGAGGATGACCCGTATAAGGCCAGGTTGGTAGCTGCCCATCCTCCCCTTACTGCATCACCGGTCGAGTAGGGGCCAACCCCATTCCATACTTCACGCAATGCTTCGTGACCGATGACTTTTTGAGGATCATACTGGGCGCTCCATCCTGCGCCATCTTGCAACGATGCGGGCAGGAATCCCGGATAATAAAGCCGGGTTGCATTGGCCAGGTTAAGGATCCACTTGCCGATGGCCCGCGCATAGCGCTTGTCATAACGCACCATAGCAGCCAATGCGGCGGCCTGGTGGAGTCCGTTCATCAGGAAAGCATAGTCATTTCCTCCGTCATTAGCTTCGCCAATCAATCCGGAGACGTCAAATCCATTCCAGCGGCCTACAATGGTTCCCCATCCACGCAATGCACCGCGGTCAAAGATCCAGTTGATCATTTTTTCAAGGTCATAGTGGGTGTGCAGCTCGGCGTTCATCTTAGCTGCGGTGTAGGCCCCGTAGGGCAGCTGCAACTCATAAGATGGATTATTGGGCCATTGATCCAGAAATTCGATACACCATTCGGCAGCTTCCAGATAGCGTTTTTCGCCGGTTACTTTATAAGCATGGTAAAGCAGCCAGGCATAAGTGCCGGCGGCTTCCGGCTCCGGTACACTTTCCGAGTTAGGCTTGCCGGTGGCGAAGTCAAAGGCCCGATGATTGAAAAAAGCCGGTTGCCAGGGCGTATCGGATCCTCCCAAAGCGCGGGCTGATCCGGCAAAAGCATCAGCTACAGCGGTAAATTGTTCGTCGGCATGTCCCATGGGTCCGTACAGATCGTAAAGTTGGTAGAAGTAGACATTGGGCATTACATCATACCACCAGTCATTGCCACTGGAGGTCTTGGGTGCATTGAGATAGATGTTCTGTCCGTTGGCCCGGTTGAAATAATTTTGACTCCACAACACCCAATTGTTGCCGTTTTGGTTCGATTTGTCGATTCCTGCCAGGGTAGCTCCGATGATAGACGGCAGTACATTGATCGCTTCTCCACCTTTCGGATTGTTACTGCCTACATAACTGGGCAGCCCGAAAACGGGCAGTTCCGGATAATTGGGTCCGGAGTCCTCCTTGTATAGCAAAGGAAGGTAGTCACCGGTCAATGCAGGGTTGTAGACAAAATTGTCGTAATCCAGGGTCACCTGTTTCCAGTCCCGGACATTGAAAGGGGTAGGCAGATCAGGCATTTGATCGATACGTGGAATAGCGATCTGACCGGGCTGCGCACCAAGCGAAGCTGCCATCAAAATAACCGGTATTAGTGCTCGTAAATTCATTAATAGCCAGGATTTTGGGTCAACATCGGGTTCAAATCCAGCTCTGTCTGGGGTATTGGAAAATATTCATGTTTTCCCTGAATGAACTCAGGAATTTCCTGGGACGCTAGTCCCCAGCGGACCAAATCAAAGAAGTGATGCATCTCAAAACCCAGTTCGACCAGCCGTTCGTGGCGGATGGCTTGCATGACCTCTGACTGGGTACCTGCGGTCACGGGTGGCAGGGCTGTCTCCGGATTGGCAGCCTGTGCCCGGGCGCGGGCGCGGACCTGTTCAAGGGCGGCTAAAGCTTCCGGTAATTGGTTTAGTTGTGCATAGGCTTCAGCCTTCCAGAGCAACACCTCAGCGTAGCGGATAGCGGTGTAATTGATATCGCCATCCGCTTTTTGGGTCACTTCCTGCGCCGACTGGAGGTATTTCCTGGGACTGTAACCCGTCGAAGAAAAGGAGGGAAAATAGGTGACACCGAAATAATCGTCCCGCGTCATGGCTACGGTGAATTTCAGACGCGGATCGCCGGGTTCAAACTCATCGACGTATTCCTGGGTGACTTCGCAGAAACCGTATCCGTCACTAATTTTTTTAGAACACCACCACTGGTTCAGGGAGTTGCCGACGCCCAGTTCCAGGTTGTCGTGCTGGATTTCCCAAACGGATTCGGAGTTATTTTGGGTTAATTTCCTGAAATTATCCTCGTAGTCCGGCATCAATGCATAAATGCCCAAAGCATCCAGTTGCTGGATGTGGCTCAGGACTCCATTCCAGTCTTCCAAATACAAATTTGCCTTGGCTGCCAGACCTAATGCGGCGCCCTTGGTAACGCGGCCGGTGGCGCTGGCAGGGTAGCTTTCGGGAAGCCACTGAGCGGCCTGATCACAATCTTTGACGATCTGTTGCCAGATAAGTTTCTTGTCATCACGGGGTATACGCAAATCTTCCGGATCCTTGATTTCGGTGAGAAGAGGTACGTCACCAAACACCTGGGTCAGCAGAAAATGATAGTAGGAGCGCAGAAAGAGTGCCTCTCCTTTCACGCGGTTTTTTAATGCCGCATCCATATCGATGCTTTCGATCCGGTCCAATACCAGGTTGCTCTGGGTGATGCCGATGTAGTTGAGTTTCCAGAAGTCATTAAATTCCTGCGTACGGGGGGTATAATTCAGGAAATCCATTTCCACCAGCCCTGGTCGTGAGCCATCTCCACCTACCACGGCCGTGGAGGTAGGCATGATGCCAAAAGCCCAGTAGAAATTGTTGTTGGCGCTGTTGAAAAGCAGCGGTTGATAGGCGGCGTTTATGCCCTGGATGGCATCATCGGCCGTTTTAAAGAACGACCCTGCATCCAGGCGGCCAATGGGTGGCTTATCCAATACTTTGGAACAGGAGCTGGCGATTAGCACCAATCCGCAAATCAATATTTTTATGTTGTTACGTCTCATGGTGTCTTCGTTTTAAAAGTCCAGATCTATACCCACCATAAATATGCGGGGTGCTGGCACGGTACCCCAGTCGATGCCGACGGCGAGATCAGAGGATACGCCGAAACCGTTGGTGTCGTTGGAGTTGGCCTGGATTTCCGGATCCAGACCGGGGTATTTGGTAAAGGTGAAAGCGTTTTGAACCGTGGTGTAAATACGCACATTCCGAACCCAGTCCTTAGGTAAGAAGTGCGTCAGGTTATAGCCTAGTGTCATGTTACGGAGGCGTAGATAGGATCCGTCTTCGAGGAACCGCGTGGAAATGCGGCGGTTTCCGTTGCGGTCATCGTAGCTTACCTTAGGGATATCGGTGTCGGTATGAGTCGGCGTCCAACGGTTCAGGATCTCCTTGTACGAATTGAATCCCCTGGATTGGGTCTCATAGGCAAAATTACCGAAGAGGAAATACACGTCATTGCCCTGAACTCCCTGCAGCAGAGTGGAAAAATCAAAGTTCTTGTAGGTCAGGTTTAGGGTTAGTCCGTAGACGAGGTCCGGGAAAGGACTGCCGAAATGGGCCCGGTCTTTATCATCGATCACATTATCACCGTTCAGATCGGCAAATTTGATGTCACCAGGGCGCGTATCAGCAGTTTGGAAAGGACTGGATTCTATCTCCTCCGGGGTGTTGAAAATGCCGATGGCGTCATACAGGAAGAAAGACCCGATCGGATAGCCCGGTTCGGTCTTGGTGATGGGTCCGTCCGACAGACCAAATCCACCCAGGATAGGCTCACTGCCTGCCAGTGAAATCACCTTGTTGCTGACGGTGCTCACATTGGCTGTTACCGAATACTGCAGGTCTCCCCAGTGATTGCGCAGGCTGGTAGCCAGCTCCAATCCCTTATTTTGCACTTTGCCGGCATTTACATAGGGAGGATTGACTGACCCGGCGATCTGGGGTATGGGGACGCGGACCAGGATATCAGTGCTGTTCTTGATGTAGTAGTCGGCAACGATGGAAAGCTTGTCATTCCAAAGGCTGAGGTCAACACCCACATTTTTTTGCGTGGTGGTCTCCCAGCGGATGTTCTGATTCCCCGTTTCAACCACGGTAGCACCTGTGGCAATGGAGCCACCAAATGGATAAACAAATTGTCCGGTGCGTACCAGTGAGCTGTAAGGATAAGTGCCAATTTCCTGGTTACCCAGTTGGCCCCATGAGGCTCGCAGTTTTAGGGATGATAACGCCTTTATGTTTTGCAGGAAATCTTCGTTGCCGATATTCCAAGCTACGGATACCGACGGGAAAGTTCCCCAGCGGTGTTCCGAGCCAAATCGCGAAGAACCATCCCGGCGCACTGCAGTTTGAAGGATATACCGGTTGCGGTAATTGTAGTTTGCCTGGGCGAAATAAGATAATAATCCCCAGGCTGTCTCAATCCCGGAAGCGCCGATGTTGCTGATGTCCGCTGCGACCGAATTGTCAATGTAGCGGAAAAGCGGATCGGTGCGGATGAAATTATTGGCGGAGGCGCCCAGGTAATTGGCCTGGTTGTCGATGGCTTCCATGCCTAAAAGGAATGATGTCTGGTGGTCTCCGTTAGACCCAAAATTATGCTGGTAATTGACGGTATTATTCCACACCAGGTTCTGGCTGTAGCTACGACCTTCGGAAAGTGATGAAGGATCGTAAATAGCCGCAGACAGGCGTTGCTTGAAGAGTTTATTGTTCTCAAACAGCAGGTCGAGGCCCAGATTGGTGCGTACGCTCAAGTCTGCAATCGGACTCCATTCAGCGAACACATTGCCAAATGCCCGGTGCCGGCGGATGGTCCAGTCGGTGGCATCCACAAAGGCCAGCGGATTGGCATTTCCATCTCCATAAAGCGATGGGTCTCCCAGGACATTGGAGGTGTTGACGTAATTGCCCTCCTTATCGTAAATGGGAAATACCGGTGCGGCAATCAGGGTATAGCGGATGCCACTTAGTTCATTGCCGGGCCCGGCGCCATCGCCAGATGAGTTAATCACCTTGCGGTCGGTGTAGGAAAAGGCAAAGTTGTTGCCCACCTTAAACTTGCTCTTTCCGATCTCACCGTTAAAACGGACCAGGTATTTATTAAATCCCTGCCCGCGGAAGATTCCATCCTGAGACAGATATTCACCCATTACATAATAGGTACTGCTGGCAGCCCCGCCGGTGGCACTAAGAGAATAGCGTTGCATCGGAGCGGGGTTAAAGAGGAGGTCCAGCCAGTTGTTGTTAGGCAAAGTATCCAGAATAGATGCTGGGAAGGTATCCAGCTGGCGGCGCGGATCGCGTAGTGTATTGGCATTGCGAATGGCTTCATTGCGGATGGTCAGGTAGTCGCGGGAGTCCAGGAGTTCGGGTAGATTAGCCGGTGTCTGGACGCCATAATAAGACTGGAATGAAAAGACCGGGTCTCCGCTCTGTCCTTTTTTCGTGGTGATGATGATGACACCGTTGGCAGCGCGGGAACCGTAGATGGCGGCGGCGGCACCATCCTTGAGGACCTGGATGGATTCCACATCGTTGAGGGAAAACATATTAACTGGTCCGGTGGTAGGTACGCCGTCGATGATGTACAGGGGATTGTTGTTGCCCAGCGTACTTACACCGCGCATGCGTACGGCGATGTCGTCACCGGGAGCGCCGGTGGTTTGGGTGACCTGCAAACCTGCGACCTGTCCCTGCAATGCCTGGTCCAGGCCGACCACCGATAGTTTTTCGATGTCTTTGGGTTTTACCGTTGCAATGGCGCTGGATACGTTGCTACGGATTTCCTTTCGATAACCAGTTACCACCACGTCTTCCAGCAATTTGGCTTCTTCGTCCATGACGACTGAAAGTTTGGATTGGTTGTTGACTGGTAGTTCCTGGGTCTGGAATCCGATGTAGCTGAAAACCAGGGTTGCATTCGCGGGAGCGGTCAGGCTGAACATGCCGTCCAGGTCGGTGGTGGTCCCATTTTGGGTTCCTTTCTCCTGGATATTAACCCCGATCAGAGGCAGGCCGTCAGCTGACGAGGTGACTGTTCCGGTGACTGTAATCTGTTGACCCCATAGAAATATTGGAAATAGCAGGATTGGTAAGAGCTTGCCGAATGTTGAAGGCAAGCCATGGACCTTGGTTGTTGACCAATGTAGAAGTATGCTCATACCCGTATGCTCAGAATTAATTGAAAACTGGACCTACATCCAATAGAATGTATGTCTGATCTCTCCGAATAAGGAAGATCATTTTCCGTATTTTCCGTTTTATAAAATTACTGGTAGTTCCATCCGATGTCTGATACTATTCCATGAATTTTTTATACTTTCATGAAATTCATCCCGGTGGTTTCAGAACTTGGAATACTCGCCGGACAAAGCCTGACCAATCCTACGGACATGAAGATATTTCGTGAGATCACCCC
>ERZ795053.83-NODE-83-length-107724-cov-7.238462_pt1 | contig 107724 bp, 106 predicted proteins | sample MGYA00375137_ERZ795053 | MGnify/ENA primary metagenome ERZ795053 (study PRJEB30182, sample SAMN05720284) | activated sludge metagenome | isolation source: Anaerobic digester | place: Hong Kong | collected 2014-12-17 ... | reverse complement strand
TGGGTGGAAGATGGGATTCGAACCCACGACCTTCGGAACCACAATCCGACGTTCTAACCAACTGAACTACATCCACCGTGTAAGAGCTGCAAAAGTAATCGCAAAAAAATTATTCACAAAATTTATGCTTTATTTTCTGTTGATACGCTTCAATTGCTATCTTTGTCCGGTTCAAAAAAAAATGAACTTAACAGGAATAACAGATCCCAGTCAACCCGGGGATCCAGTTCGATTAGTTCTGTCTTGAGAAAACTGAAGTTCATAGATAATATTTCCGGCCTTCAGCTGTTCCAGCTGATGAAACCGGTCATCTTCCTCATCATCAGCATAGCATTTACAAAAAGCCACCTCACACGAGCCGAAATAGGATCGTTCGAAATGTTCATGTTCATAGCCGGATTCATCACTTTCTTCTGGGTAACAGGAGTGATTCAATCTCTTCTTCCTCTTTATCACCGTAACAGAACATTCCGGCAGGTGGGAGAGAACCACCAGGGTAAATCGCCCGAAATTTTCAATGCCTTCCTCCTGCTTTGCTTCTTCAGCCTCCTGATGTTCGCCTTCGGCCATTCCATCAAGAATTATTTTTCGGTATTCCGCTTCTCCGGAAACGTCCCTTTCATAAACCTGCTTCTTCTCTATATCCTGCTGAGCAGCCCTGTATGCCTGATAGAATACATCTACCTTCTTAACAACAGGGCATACAGGATCTTCCAGTATGGTCTGTACACCTTTATAGCCCAGATGATCTTCATAATCGCTCCGATATTACTGGGGAAAGGCATCATCTGGTCGATATACGGCCTGCTGGCAATAACAGCGGTGAGATGGGTTTGGCTTATCATCCTGCTCAGGCGATACACCCTGATGAAGATATCCCCGGCCTTCATGAAGGAACATCTTTATCTTGCTGCTCCACTGATACTTACAACACTTATAAGCGGATCAGGACAATACTCCGACGGCATAATAGTATCGGCCGTGTACCGCGATCCCGGCCAGTTTGCATGGTTCAGGTACGGAGCCAAGGAGTTTCCCCTGGTGCTGATGCTGGCAAACGGACTTAGCAACGCCATGCTTCCTGAATTCTCCACACGTTCGAGGATGAAAGAATCACTGGCCCGGATAAAGGTGAAATCGAAAAAACTGATGCATCTCCTGTTCCCAGTCACGATGTTTATAATGCTCTTCGCACGCTGGTTCTACCCTCGGATCTTCAACCCCGAATTCCAGCGAAGCGCCGACGTTTTTCTTGTCTACTCGGCACTGATTATCCCGCGGCTGGTCTTTCCCCAGACGATAATAGTGGGGAGGAAGAAAACACATATAACCCTCATAGCTGCACTGATAGAGCTCGGTCTGAATATCCCTCTGAGCCTGCTGATGATAAAATGGGGCTATAACATTGTGGGAGTAGTGGTTGCAACTTTTATCGTGTACTGCATCAGTAAGATTTATCTTATCGCATACCTGTGGTATAAAATGAAAATAAAACCGGCCGAATACATACCCCTGAAGGTGTATGCACTGTATACCTTTCTTCTGTCCGTTCTCTTTGTGCTTATCGACCACAGGATCATCGATATCCATTAAGGCCTTTAGGAAGACTTTCCGAAAAAATTTATCTTTACACCTCTGAATTCAGAAAAAGGATGTATTGCATGTTTTCAGCTAATTCCAAAGATCATGAAGACAAAAGTAGTGGAGACAGGACGTGACCGGAAGGAATTCCATGAGTTCCCGAGAAAATTATATAAGGAAGATCCCTTCTGGGTATGTGCCCTCGACACCGAAATAGAAGGAATTTTTGATCCGGCCAGGAATCATTCTTTTCGTCATGGTGAAGCCATACGCTGGCTGCTGAAGGATGACCATGACAAGACTATCGGAAGGGTGGCGGCATTTGTCGACAAAAGAAGATCAGAAGCTCAGAAACAACCTACCGGAGGACTGGGCTTCTTTGAAGTTATCAACGACAGGGATGCTGCATTCATGCTTTTCGACACAGCCAGGGAATGGCTTTCTGAACGTGGCATGGAGGCTATGGACGGTCCTGTAAATTTCGGCGAGAACGACAACTTCTGGGGTCTGCTGACAGACGGATTTATGCAACAGGGTTACGGCATGCCATACAACATGAAATATTACCGTGAGTTCTTCGAAGAATACGGATTCAGGAATTATTTTGAACAATATTCCTACCACAGGGAGGCAAGGAATGAAAAGGGTGAGTTTACCCGTTTTCCCGAAAGGTTATGGAAGGTTGCCGAATGGGTGGCAAGGAAACCGGGTTATTCTTTCAAACATTTTGAATTCAGTAATGCAAAAAAATACGTCGACGACATCTGTGAAATATATAATTCAACATGGTCATATTTCAAGGAAGACTTTACTCCACTCGATCCGGAGATTGTGGAAGCCTCGATGAAGAAAGCAAAAATGGTGATCGACGAGGAGACGGTAATTTTTATATACCAGAACGACAAACCGGTAGGTTTCTGGGTCCTCCTTCCCGATCTGAACCAGATATTGAAATATCTTAACGGGAAGCTCGATCCCATAAGCATGATCAAATTCCTTTACCATAAGAAAACACGCAAAATGACACGCCTCAGGGCAGTTGTCGGGGGAGTGAAACATTCACATCAGAACCAGGGTATCGAAGCTGCTATCTTCTACCATCTGTACGAGGTTTTCAAGGACAAGCCATGGTACAGGGAAATAGAACTTTCATGGGTTGGCGACTATAATCCCAGAATGATGGCTTCGAACGAGGCTCTGGGAGGTATAAAAATGAAAACCCATGTAACTTACAGGTATTTGATAAATAAAGATCTTACCTTCATGCGCTTCAGGGATGAAATGGCCGAGAAACAACAGAAAAATAAGGATAAGGAGCCGGAAAATAATTAAAAGTGCTTTTCTGTTGGAATTTAATGATTAATGATTACCTTTGCACTCCCTAAGAATTGTATGATTTTTTAAAAAAGTTATTAAAAAGCAAGAGAGATGAAACAGGGTATACATCCGGAAAACTACAGGCTGGTCGTGTTTCAGGATATGTCGAACGGTTATGCCTTCCTTGGCAAGTCTACAGCACCTTCGAAAGAAAACATTAAATGGGAGGACGGTAATGAATATCCTCTCATCAAACTGGAGATATCAAACACTTCTCATCCGTTTTACACCGGTAAGATGAAGCTTGTCGACACCGCAGGGCGCGTTGATAAGTTCATGAACCGCTATAAGGATCATGTAGGAAAGAAAAAAGCACAGGAGAAGTAATCGAATGAAATTTCATATAAGGAGGGACCCCTGAAGGTGTCCCTTTTTTTTTGAATAACCATGGCACGATCATTGCAATTGTCACACTCGCCATGTTATAAGAATAATGTGTATTTTTGGCATTTATTTCAGGGAGAATAAGAGATGGAAAGGAAATTCAGGAGAGGTTTTGGAGAATTGCTGTTTCCGGACAACCTTGACAGTGAAGGAGATATAATCCCCATCATAGCCGATGGCGACATAGGGGACCTTGAAGATATGGAAGTTCCTGAAACTCTGCCCATCCTGTCATTACGGAACACTGTACTTTTTCCGGGAGTTGTATTGCCTATTTCCATCGGACGGCCAAAATCGATACAGCTGGTCAAGGATGCATACAGGACCGACAAGATTGTCGGAACAGTCGCACAGAAAGACCCTGAACTTGAAAATCCGGGTTTCAACGATCTTCACAGGGTGGGAACCATAGGGCAGATCGTCAAGATCCTTGAGATGCCTGACGGATCGACCACAGCAATAATACAGGGCCGTAAAAGAATGGTGCTAAGCGAGATCGTTTCTCATGATCCTTATTTTGTGGCCAGGGTTAAGTCCATGCCAGAGTTCAAACCCGACACTGAAACCAAAGACTTCGATGCCATAGTCGGATCGCTGAAAGACATGTCGCTTAAGATCATCAAGATAAATCCAAACATCAGCCCCGAGGCTTCATTTGCGATAAAAAACATCGAGAACAGCACTTATCTTATCAATTTTATCTGTTCCAATACCGACATCAAGGTACAGGATAAACAGAAGCTCCTGGAGATGAACAGTTTACGCGACAGGGGCTTTATGTTGCTGGAGTTCCTCGTACAGGAGATACAGATCCTTGAACTAAAAAATGAACTTCAGTCGAAGGTAAAGAGTGACCTCGACCAGCAGCAAAGGGAATTTCTCCTTCATCAGCAGATGAAGACCATACAGAATGAACTGGGAGGCAATCCTGTTGAGAAGGAGATAGAGGAATTCAGGAAGAAGGCTGAAACAAAGAAATGGACTGAAGAGGTCAGGAAAGTATTTGACAAGGAACTGGAAAAGATTTACAGGCTTAACCCTGCAGCTGCAGAGTATTCTGTACAGATAAATTATATCCAGACCCTTCTCGATCTTCCCTGGGGTGAATACACGGTTGACAATCTCGATCTGGCCAATGCAAGGCAGGTACTCGACGCCGACCATTTCGGTCTCGAGGATGTAAAGGAAAGGATACTTGAGCACCTTGCTGTCCTTAAGCTGAAAGGCGATCTTAAGTCACCCATATTATGCCTTTATGGCCCTCCGGGAGTAGGAAAAACCTCACTTGGCAGATCAGTGGCGAAAGCACTGAACAGGAAATATGTCAGAATGTCACTCGGCGGACTTCATGATGAGGCGGAGATAAGGGGACACAGGAAAACTTATATAGGTGCCATGCCCGGCAGGATTGTGCAGAATATAAAAAGAGCAGGTTCTTCAAACCCGGTCTTCATCCTCGATGAGGTCGACAAGGTAGGACAGGATTTCAGGGGTGATCCTTCCTCTGCGCTTCTTGAAGTTCTTGATCCTGAGCAGAACAGCACTTTCTTCGATAATTTCATCGAACTGGAGTACGACCTGTCGAAGGTGCTTTTCATTGCCACCGCCAACACTCTGTCTACAATAAGCCCTGCCCTTCGCGACAGGATGGAACTTATAGAAATCACAGGCTACCTTGTGGAGGAAAAGCTTCAGATAGCCAGGAAGCACCTTCTTCCGAAACAACTCGAGAATCACGGCGTGAAACCTGATCAGCTTATCGTAAACAACAGTGTTCTCGAGAAGATAATCGAATATTACACAAGGGAATCGGGAGTCCGTGAACTAGACAAAAGACTGGCTAAAATAGTCAGGGTCACAGCTAAAAACATCGCTGCAGGGACAGAGTATAATCCTGGACTCACACAGGAGTCATTAAGTAAAATACTTGGTCCTCCAAAGTTTAACCGCGACATATATGCCGGCAACGATCAGGCAGGTGTGGTGACAGGGCTTGCATGGACAGCAGCAGGAGGTGAGATACTCTTCGTGGAAACCAGTCTCAGCAGGGGCAGCGGCAAGCTTACACTAACAGGCAGCCTGGGAGAAGTGATGAAGGAGTCGGCAGTTATTGCTCTCGAATATCTTAAATCAAATGCTGGGCTGATAGGGCTGCCCGATAATTTTGCAGAGAAATGGAATATTCATATCCATGTGCCTGAAGGGGCTATACCCAAGGACGGACCCTCGGCAGGAATTACCATGGCAACTTCAATAGCTTCTGCCTTCACCCAGAGGAAAGTCAGGAAATATATAGCCATGACCGGGGAGATAACCCTCAGGGGTAAAGTGCTTCCCGTAGGGGGGATAAAGGAAAAAATTCTGGCAGCAAAACGCTCCAGTATCAGAGAGCTTATCCTTTCGGAAGAAAACCGTAAGGATGTAGAGGATATCAAGGAAATTTACATAAAGGGACTGAAGTTCCATTATGTGAAGACCATTATGGAAGTTCTTGATCTGGCTCTCCTGAAGCAAAAAGTAACTAATCCCAAAAACATAACCTTCGAATGAAAAGAGCTGTTTTCCCCGGATCATTTGATCCTTTTACCATCGGACATGAAGGAATAGTAAGGCGGGGACTCTCACTCTTTGATGAGATAATCATCGCTGTGGGTGCCAATGCCCTGAAAAAGAGTTATTATTCGCTTGAGACAAGGAAGAAAATGATAGCCTCCGTATTCAGGGACGAGCCACGTATCAAAGTCAGCCATTATGAAGGACTTACGGTTGATTTTTGTATAAAGCACGAAGCCGGGTATATTCTCAGGGGGCTTCGAACCTCAGCCGACTTTGAATTTGAAAGAGCAATTGCCCAGGTAAACAAGGCACTCGCCTTCGAAGTGGAATCAGTGTTCCTTCTTACCGTCCCGGAACATTCAATGATAAATTCAACTATTGTCAGGGATATTATCCGCAGCGGTGGTGATGCCTCAGATTTTGTTCCGAAAACTATCGATCTGAAACAGTACAGGGGAGAAGACTAGGGCCTCAGAATTGATACATTGATAAGGTCCATCAGCGAAAGCCAGGCAGAGCTCCTGATGTTTGATATCTCTTCCGGAAGAAGCCACTCAACCCTTGTTATGCCTTCTTTTTCCTGGGGCTCCCTGATCATAGGACCTGTATAATGCATCAGAAACCAGTTGGTTTTCTTGAGATAGGAGATCCCTTCCCAGGAATAGGTGTGATAGCTTGGCTCAAGGGCCATTACTATCCTGTGGCCCTGTATTCCGCACTCTTCACTTACCTCCCTCATGGCACAGGTCTCAGCTTCTTCTCCCGGCTCTATATGTCCTTTGGGGAGATCCAGCTTTCCCTTCTTCTCGATAAACAGATACCTTCCTGATGAATGCATCACCAGACCTCCTGCTGCGCCTACCTCAGTGAAGAAGATCCTGAAAATCTTCCATATATGCCTGATGTTGGGTCCATATACATTAATAGAGGGTATAGACTTATCAGACTGAAAATCAGATATCAACCCATAAAGTGCAGATGTGTCGTGAAATTTATGGAATAAGCCGTACTTTTGTAAGCGGTCGGGTTCAGGGCTTATCAGAATGAATCTGTCTTCGAAATGAACTTTATACATATCCTATGGAAAATATTGCAAAAAAAACTGCAGAATACCTCTTACAAATTAAAGCAATAAAATTGCAACCGTCAAATCCTTTTACATGGGCCTCGGGATGGAAATCACCCATTTACTGTGATAACAGAAAAACTCTTTCATTCCCGGAAGTGAGAACCTATATCAGGGATTCTTTTGCCGGTATGGTACAGGCTCTTTATCCTCAGGCAGAAGTTATTGCAGGAGTTGCAACAGGTGCAATAGCCCATGGAGCTCTTGTCGCCGGGAAGCTCGATCTGCCATTTATTTACGTGCGGTCAGGAGCCAAGGAGCACGGGCTGGGCAACCAGATCGAAGGCTATTTTGAGAAAGGCAGCAGGGTGGTTGTGGTCGAAGACCTTATTTCCACCGGAGGTAGCAGCCTGAACGCCGTCAAAGCTCTCAGGGAAGCAGGATGTGATGTCCTCGGGATGGTGGCTATCTTCACTTATGAATTCAGTAAGGCTGCCGAAAGCTTCGAAAGAGAAAAATGCAGGCTGAATACGCTTTCAGGCTATACAGCGCTTATTAATACTGCCCTTGATACAGGTTTTGTGACGGAACAGGATCTTGATACACTCAGGAAATGGAGGGAGGATCCGGGAGCGTGGGGGACGGAGTGAGAGGGCGGGAGAGCGGGAGGGCGAGAGGGAGAGAGTGGGGGAATAGGGGAATAGGGGAATAGGGGAATAGGAGAATAGGAGAAAGGATAAGCATGTTGGACGGGACGAGGGCCTGTAGTAAAAAATGAATTATGAGTGAGATAACAACATTTGAAAGCAGGAAGGGAGCTTTAAGCTGTACTCCGCAGGAACTGTATCATTTTCTTAACGATATAAGAAATTTTGAACGCTTTGTCCCGGCTGACAGGTTTTCCGACATCAGGATGGAAAAAGAAAGCTGCAGCTTCAGCGTTCCGATGTTGGGTAAAGTGAGCATTATGATAGCTGACAGAAAGGAATACAGCGAGGTTGTTTACAGGGGAAGTGCAATGGCGGTGGATGATTTTGCCCTTGCTGTCAGCTTTGATGATACAGACACTGGTTCTTCTGAAGTACGACTGACGGTTAATGCCCGGATAAATCCTCTTTTAAGAATGGCAGCTGCAGAGCCTGTGAAGAACATGCTGGAGACTATCGTCGGAGAAATGGAGAAATTCACCGGATGGACCGACATCAAGGAAGGTAGCTGACTTCCTTGAAAGAGAAGGACCTTGTATCTCCTGTTTCAGTCACAATGGCAATGGTGCCGTCATCGCCCACATCTTTAATCCTTCCCCTGAAAAGCTGTCCGCCGGACTGAAAGTCATGCCATTCCATGTATCTCCACAGTCTGGTAAGGTATTCTTTCCTGATCTGCTTTCTGTCTCCGTAAAGCAGTTGTTTATACCTGCCGTCAAGAGTCGCAAGGATTTCTTTCAGACAGGTGTTGATATCAAATTCCTTTCCTGTTGATTTTTTAAGAGATGCCGGTTCAGGAAAAATATCACCGAAATTTTCCTGGTTAATGTTCAGGCCTATCCCTGCAATACTGTTTTCCATCTCATCACCGAGTATCGAATTCTCGATTAGTATGCCTGCTATCTTGCGTTCGTTAAGGATGATGTCATTGGGCCATTTTATTGAGCATCCCCCTGTGTGAATGTCAAGAAAATCATAAATTCCCAGCGAGATAGCCATTGACAGCATGAACTGGTTACGGGGTTCTATGCTGCGGGGGTAAAGAATAATGCTGAACAGCAGATTTTTCCCCTTTTCACTTATCCATATGTTGCCTGCCTGACCTCTTCCTGAGTTCTGAAATAAAGTGTGGATCACCGTTCCTTCGGGATAATCATCCGTCCTGAGCAGATCCCTTGCTTCGGTGTTTGTTGAGGAGAGGGTTTCGTGGAAGATTATTTTTGAGCCTATTAACATAATGCTAAGGCATTTAATTACCTGTTAATTTTGGAGCATTCATATTTGGCTGAAATAATTATGCCTGTTTCTCCCTGTGCATTTATAGCCTGATTTGACAAAAATACAGATAAAGTTTGTACTTTTGCGACCTGATATCCAACAGGTAACTATTGATGAAGAAAAGGGTTGACGAAACAGATGGTCTTTTAAAGGGGGTAGCAAAGGGAATATTTGAAAAGAAAGGATCGGAAGTGCTGAAGCTCGATCTGAGGAAACTTGAGAACAGAATGGCCGATTATTTTGTTATCTGTCATGGAAAATCGGTAACCCAGGTCAGTTCCCTGTGTGAGTCTGTAGAGGAAACGGTGAGGAGAGAGACGGGTGAAAAACCTCTGCATATTGAGGGAATGGAGAACTGTTACTGGGTACTTCTGGATTACGGGGATGTTATTGTACATATTTTTCTTGAAGAGTACAGAAATTTTTACAGCCTTGAATCCTTATGGGCTGATGCTGATATTGAAGCTTTAATTGACGAAGAAAGCAAAGAGCAAGTTTATGGCAGAAAACAATGATAAGTCTACTGGGAAGAAACCCGACAAGAGCCTGAAGCCGCAATTCAACAGCAACTGGATATGGGTCATTCTTCTTGTTTCAATCCTTCTGTTTGAAGTGTTGTTCAGTGCCAGGACCACACCTAAGACAACCAAAAGTGCGCTTATAGGCATGATAGAAAAGCATCATGTGGAGCGTCTTGTCGTTGTCAACAATGAACTGGCAGAGATTTACCTTTCAGAGGCGGCAGTTGAATCTGGAGATTATACAGATCTTCCGAAACAGTCGAGGGGTGTGGGATTACAGGTTCCAAAACCTCACTACACATATAAATTCGGCGACCTGAGCAATTTTGAAGATTTCCTGAAGGCTACGCAGGAGGCTTCGGGCTACGATAAATCCAATATGCTTTATCCTGAATACGAGACCAGACGAAATTACTTTACCGAGGTAATTTTGCCATGGCTTCTGCTTCCGGCTATTCTGATCTTTGCCTGGATCATCATTATGAGAAGGATGGCAGGCGGAGCCGGTGGCGGAGGAGCAGGAGGTATATTCAGTGTCGGGAAGTCGAGAGCTCAGATCTTCGATAAAGACACCAATGTGAAGATCAACTTCAGCGATGTGGCAGGTCTGGAAGAAGCCAAGACAGAGGTTATGGAAATTGTTGATTTCCTCAAAAACCCTAAAAAATATACCCAGCTTGGAGGCAAGATACCCAAGGGAGCGCTTCTGATAGGTCCTCCGGGAACAGGAAAAACCTTGCTTGCAAAAGCTGTTGCAGGAGAGGCTAATGTGCCTTTCTTCTCGATTTCAGGATCCGATTTTGTCGAAATGTTTGTCGGAGTGGGAGCTTCCAGGGTGAGGGACCTGTTTAAGCAGGCCAAGGAAAAAGCCCCATGTATAGTATTTATCGATGAAATTGATGCAGTGGGAAGGGCAAGAGGTAAGAATGTAAATTTCGGCTCGAATGATGAACGCGAAAACACTCTTAACCAGCTTCTTACAGAAATGGATGGCTTCGGCACCAATATGGGAGTCATTATTCTGGCAGCAACAAACCGGGCCGACATTCTGGACAGGGCCTTGCTGAGAGCAGGACGTTTCGACAGACAGATACATGTCGAATTACCTGATCTCAGTGAAAGGGAAGCTATCTTTAAGGTTCACCTCCGTCCGATAAAGCTCGAAAAGAATTTCAATATTGGCTTTCTTGCAAAGCAGACTCCCGGGTTTTCAGGAGCAGATATTGCCAATGTTTGTAACGAGTCGGCGCTTATTGCAGCCAGGAAAAACAAGACCGTTGTGGAGAAGCAGGATTTTCTGGATGCTATCGACAGGATAGTTGGAGGTCTTGAACGAAAGAATAAGATCATCTCTATGGACGAGAAGCGGACCATAGCTTTTCACGAAGCCGGTCATGCCACAGTAAGCTGGCTCCTCGAACATGCCAGTCCGCTGGTAAAAGTTACCATCATACCCAGGGGCAGGGCTCTGGGAGCTGCATGGTACCTCCCTGAGGAAAGGCAGATCACAACACGCGAACAGCTTCTAGACGAGATGGCTTATGCCCTCGGAGGCCGTGCGTCGGAGGAACTGATTTTCGGGAAAGTATCAACAGGAGCACTTAGTGACCTTGAGAAGATAACAAAGCAGGCTTATGCCATGGTCGCATTTTTCGGGATGAGCAACAAGGTGGGAAATGTGAGTTTCTATGATTCGACAGGGCAGTCGGATTTCGGTTTCACAAAACCTTACAGTGAGAAAACCGCTGAAGTTATCGATCAGGAGGTAAAAGAGATTATTGAAGAATCGTATGAGAGGGCCAAATCGGTTCTGAAGAAAAACATGAAAGGACTGAGGGAACTGGCAAACCTGCTGCTTGAGAGAGAAGTAATTTTCAGCGAAGACCTCGAAAGGATTTTTGGTAAGCGTAAGGCCGACCTCTTGCGGGAACAGAGAGAGCAGAAAGAGCAGAAAGAGCAGAAAGAGCAGAAAGAAAAGAATGAAACGCCACCTCCTGGTAAAATTGTAAGTGAGCAGGAACAGATAAGAAAGAAGCCTGTTGAAGCAGTTGATAAAGAAGGCGGCAGGAAGACAGGAAAAACAGTCAAAAGGAAGAGCCGGAAAGCGGAGGGAGAAGAATCGGGCGGATCAGCCGGTCTGTTCAGTTCTGAGTAAATTGTAATTTGTGAAATATCTGGGTTAAATTGGATAATCTCTTCAGAAGAACCATAACCGGAGTTTTTATAGTGGTATTCACACTGGGTGGATTCTGGCTTCACCCTGTCAGTTATTTTTTTACAGGTCTTGTAATTCTGGTCGGAACCATGACCGAATATTATCAGATGCTGAAGAGTACCGGGATACGTCCCCGTATAACCGGAGGGATAATCACAGGGGTGGTCGTTTATACCCTGTCCACCCTCGTTTCAGCGGGATACCTGCCTGCCAGATACCTGCTGACGATTGTGCCGCTGGGAATATTTCTGATGATATCTGAACTTTACAGAAAGCAGGATCGTCCATTTGATTCACTGGCACACACATTCTTTCCGCTTTTTTACCTGGCCGTACCTGTTTCACTGATGCCATTTTCAGCATTTTCACAATCAGGACTTCAGGCTCTGCTGCCGCATGGGAGCCTTGTTTTTTCGCCAGGGCTAATAATCGGTTTCTTCGTGCTTTTATGGGTTAACGATTCGGCTGCATACCTTGCCGGTTCAACACTGGGAAGACACCGGCTGATGGAAAGGATCTCACCAAAAAAATCATGGGAAGGTTTTTTTGGCGGATTGATATTCTCAATTGCCGTCGCCTGGTTACTTTCCGGATGGTTCGGTGTTGTCGACACGAACCGGTGGCTGATAATAGCTGTTATTATACCGGTGGCAGGGACCTTTGGCGATCTCTTCGAATCGATGCTTAAGAGGAGCCTGGGAGTGAAGGACTCGGGAAACATAATGCCCGGACACGGAGGCTTTCTTGACCGGTTCGACAGCGCGGTGATTTCTTTTCCTTTAGTGCTGCTTTTTGTCTTGTTTTTTGGATGATTAATAAGGCATGAGTAATTTTGAATAAAATAAGAAATTAATGAGTATTCACAGAGAAGGATATAAGATTCTCGTTTTCGGTTTTCTGACCTTACTGCTACTTAACATTATAGTCATGCTTATTGTTAATAATAACATGCTGCTTAAATGGATAATGGGAATAGGGTCACTTATGCTGTATGTGTTTCTTGTATTTTTCTTCCGTCTGCCGGAAAGGCATCTTAAACCCGACCCGGGTCTTGTATATGCTCCTGCCGACGGAAAGGTTGTGGTTATAGAAGAAACGGATGAGAATGAATATTTCAGGGACAAAAGGCTGCAGGTCTCAATATTTATGTCGCCCCTTAACATGCACAGCAACAGATACCCTGTATCGGGAAAGGTCAAATATGTTGAATATCATCCGGGCAGGTACCTGGTAGCATGGCATCCGAAATCTTCAGAGCTCAATGAGCGCTGCAGTATAGTTATTGAAATGAAAGACGGAACGGAGATACTTATCAGGCAGGTAGCAGGTGCTCTGGCGCGCCGCGTAGTTACTTATGCCTCCAAAAATCAGATGGTGCACCAGGGTGATGAACTGGGTTTTATCAAGTTCGGTTCGAGAGTTGATATCTTCCTGCCCACAGGGACAGAGATAGAGATTCCCATTCTTCAGCAGGTAAGGGCCAACAAGAGCATTATTGCCAAAATCTGAAAATCGTATTCAATGAAAGAAAAAGACGACAGGATCATCGATATAACCGATGCCGTGAAATGGATCGGGGTGCTTGACTATGACATTACCACCTTCGATATTGTAATGACAACAGAATTCGGTACAACCTACAATTCATACTTTATCGGTTCTGAAAAGAAGGCAATCATTGAAGTGGCCAAGCTCAGGTTCTTCGATACCTATCTGGAGAAGCTTAAAAGTCTGACTGACCCTTCACAGATAAGCTATATTATCCTTAACCATACAGAACCGGATCATTCGGGAAGCCTGAAAAGGCTCCTGGAACTTGCTCCGGAAGCTACAGTGGTGGGAAGCGGAAATGCAATAAGGTATCTGGGTGATATGCTAAATATCCCATTCCGGTCTGTTACGGTAAAAGATGGAGACACCCTTGATCTGGGCAACAAAACACTGAAATTCATATCAGCACCCAACCTTCACTGGCCTGATTCAATGTATACATGGTTAGAAGACGACAAGGTCCTTTTTACCTGCGATTCATTCGGGGCTCACTACTGCGACGCAGGTATGAGCGATGACCTTAGCGATGATTACCTGAAGGCCTTTAAATATTATTTTGATGTCATTCTGAAGCCTTTCAGCAGGTTCATGATAAAAGCCATAGAAAGGATCAGGCCTCTTGATGCCGGATTTATCTGTACAGGACATGGTCCGATACTGAGGGAGAACAGGAATAAGATCGTCGACCTGACGGAAAAATATGCCAGGGAGTACCTTGATCTGACCGGTGAAAAAGCGCGGCGAAGAGTTTTGATTGCCTATGTTTCGGCTTACGGATATACAAAAATGGCAGCCGAATTTATTGCCGGGGGTATCAGGGAAATATCGGATTTTACTGTGGAACTTGCCGATATTGAGCTTATGGAACCGGGCGAAATGGATGCACTTCTTACCCTTTCCGATGCGCTTCTGGTGGGTTCGCCCACGATAAATCAAAACACACTTCTTCCTGTTTACAAGCTTTTTGCCGTGATAAATCCTTTAAGGGACAGGGGTAAACTTGCCGGTGTCTTTGGTTCTTACGGATGGAGTGGTGAAGCCCCGGCCATTATTCACTCGGCATTGAAAAACCTGAAACTGAAAGTCATGGACGAGCCTGCTTCATTCAAGTTCCTGCCCGGAGGCGAAAAGGAAGAGATGCTGAGGGAATATGGAAGGAAATTCGGCAGGCAATTCGAAGAGGAATGTGCCGGTAAATAGTATTGCAACTTGATTAAAAAACAGGAGGGTGATCAGAATATTGATACACCCTCCTTCATTCTATCAGCTTCTGAGATCTTACGAAATTTTAATCTGCTTCGTGATCTTCGATTTTTCTTCTTCATTTTTGGGAAGCTCCACAGAAAGCACACCATCCCTGTAGGAAGCGCCGATCTTTTCCTTGTCAACATTCTCGGGGATGTAGAAACTCCTGCAGAAAGATGAATAGCTGAACTCCTTCCTCATGTATCCTTCACCCGATTCGGTTGTTTCATCCTTTGTTTCTGACGAGATGGTCAGAACATCCTCATTGATATCAATTTTGAGATCTTTTTTGTTCATTCCCGGAACAGCCAGCTCGAGAACGAAATTCTTTTCATTTTCCCTGATGTTTACTGCAGGCATCGAGGTGGTACGATTATTCAGTACAGGGAAAAAATCGTCGTCAAAAAGATTTGACAAAAACGGGCTGTAGCTTCTTCTGGTAATTGTTGGTAACATGGCTTTGTCCTCCATTATTTTAAGTTATACATATTGTTTTGTTCGCATCTTATTACAAACAAGTTCTGTTCCAAACAAAGAAGTATGCCAATACGGCATGTTTAGCATTATTTTACCGACAAAATGGCAGGTTATGTAATTACAAAAATTTAGATTAGGTTTGTAATTAATGAGTTTTTCATGAAAGTTACCTGGAGGAGCATACTGGTTTTCATAGCGGTTGTTTTACTGCTGGCGCTTGCGTGGTTTTACCGCAACATTGTGGTTTATGTGCTTGTGGCAGGGGTATTTTCGATAGTGGGGCGACCTCTTGTCGACCTCCTTTCAAAGCTCAGGATCAGAAGATGGAAATTTCCCAGGGCGCTGGCAGCCCTTATCACATTGGCAGTGATACTGGGTTTCATTGCCCTTTTCTTTGCGATATTCGTTCCTTTAATCACCCGGCAGGTAAATTACCTGTCAACTATCGACAGTGAAAAGGTAGTTCAGCTCATAAAGGGCCCCATTGAAAAGGCCGAGAACATAATCAGATCGCTGAACAGGGAGCTGGTGGAGGAATTGTCGCTCTGGGATTATTTCAACCAGAAGGTATCGGAAATACTGAACATAGAAGTGATTCAGAATTTTCTGGGCTCGGCATTAGGTACTGTCGGCACGATTCTCGTATCCCTGTTTTCGATATCATTCATTACATTTTTTTCCCTGAAGGATCAACATTTGTTTTTTGAATCAATACTCATGTGGGTGCCCGACAAGTATATTGACAACTTTACAAGGGCGCTTTATTCAATTAAGAACCTGCTTACAAGGTACTTCATTGGAGTCATGATCCAGAGCACCTGTATCATGATACTTGTGACCACGGGGATGACACTGGTTGGTATCGACTTTCAGCAGGCCCTTGTAATGGGACTCATCGTAGGAGTTCTGAACATAATACCTTATGTAGGTCCGTGGCTTGGCTTTTTCATAGCTGTGACAATGGGTATAGCCTCACATATCAATTATGATTTTGCCACGGTAGTAAGTCCTCTGATCTTCTTCATGGTAATTGTGATTTTCGTCGTACAGTTAATTGATAATGTTGTATTTCAGCCGGTTATCTTCTCGAACAGTGTCAGGGCGCATCCACTGGAAATTTTCATCGTGGTACTCGCTGCCGGATTTGCTGCAGGAGTCCCCGGTATGATCCTCGGGATCCCTGCATATACAGTGTTAAGGGTGTTCGCCAGAGAATTTTTCTATAATTTTAAACCCGTTCAGAAAATAACTTCAGGGCTCACACCTGAAAATATCGGAACCACCATCGCGATGAACAATGACGAAGATGTCCCGGATGAGATCACCAGAAAGGCTGTCAGGAAAATTCGTAAACCGCATAAGTTCAAACAGTAAAGATCTGCCCGGAATACATTATATGAAAAAAACAGAAAATGACTCACCGGGTTTGCTGAAAAGGATTTTCAGATTTTATTATGAAGGTTTTACAAACATGTCATCATGGGGCAGGAAGGTATGGATCATTATCATAATAAAACTCTTCCTGATATTCGTAGTCCTGAAGATCTTCTTTTTTCCCGATTTTTTAAAGAGTAATTACGAAAGTGACGAACAAAGGAGTGAATACGTGCTTGATCAAATAACCAAAACACCTGAAGCTGATGATTGAAACTGCTGACTTATCTCTTGTTGACTGGTCGAGGGCCCAGTTTGCACTTACGGCCATGTACCATTGGTTGTTTGTTCCCCTCACCCTGGGTCTTTCATTTATTGTTGCCATTATGGAGACAATATATGTAAAGACCGGAAGGGAGGAATGGAAACGGATGACCAGGTTCTGGATGACGCTTTTCGGTATTAACTTCGCGATAGGCGTCGCTACCGGAATAATACTCGAATTTGAGTTTGGAACAAACTGGTCAAATTATTCATGGTTTGTGGGCGATATTTTCGGGGCTCCGCTGGCCATAGAAGGTATTCTGGCATTTTTCCTCGAGTCCACCTTTGTCGCGGTAATGTTCTTCGGCTGGGATAAGGTAAGCAGGAAATTCCATCTCATATCCACCTGGCTGGTAGCTGTAGGGGCAAACCTGTCGGCCCTCTGGATACTTGTTGCAAATGCATGGATGCAAAATCCCGTGGGAATGGAATTCAATCCCGAAACAGCACGCAATGAAATGGTCGATTTCTGGGCAGTGCTATTTAACCCGGTAGCTGTCGATAAGTTCCTCCATACCATCTTTTCCGGTTTCCTCCTGGGTTCAGTTTTTGTAATGGGAGTAAGTGCCTGGTTTCTTCTTAAAAAAAGAGAAGTATGGCTTTCAAAGATGAGTATTCTTGTTTCGGCTATATTCGGACTTCTCTCTTCACTTATGGTGGCTTTCACCGGAGACACTTCTGCACGTACACTGGCTCAGGTACAGCCGATGAAATTCGCAGCCATGGAAGCTCTCTATGAAGGCTCAGACGATGCAGGCCTGGTGGCTTTCGGGATATTAAAAAAATCAGAAGAGAAATTAGGGATCGAAAAAGAGGGTCATGATTTTGTCACAAAGATCAATATCCCAGGTCTTCTTTCAATAATGACAGGAGGAAGCCGCGACGTATTTGTGCCGGGCATAAAGGATCTCCTGGCTGTCGGAGATTCAGCAAGGGGTATTCATTCTGTTGAAGAGATGATGGCAAGAGGAGCATTTGCAAGCGAGATACTCAACGATTACAAGAGAGCCAGAATGATGAACGACGAGGAACAGATCAAGATCCTTACCGATGAGTTTTTTAGCAGCAAAGAGTTCATGAACGAATCATTCCGTTATTTCGGATATGCGTCACTTAACCTTCCGGAAGAAGCCGTACCGAATGTTCCGATAGCATTTTATTCATTCCATATAATGGTCATGCTGGGTTTCTTCTTCATCCTTGTGTGTGTCGTTGCACTGTTTTTGCTTTTTCGCGATAAGCTCACAGGAAGCAAATGGTTTCTGTGGGCAGCTATTATCTCAGTGCCACTGGTTTATATAGCCAGCGAACTGGGATGGGTAGTTGCTGAGATGGGACGGCAGCCATGGATTATCCAGGATCTTATGCCGGTATCGGTAGCGGTGACGAAACTTAGTACGGGATCGGTCATTACCACTTTCATCCTTTTTGCACTGCTCTTCACTGCTTTGCTGGCAGCCGAAGTATCAATAATGCTGAAGCAGATAAAAACAGGACCAAAACATTAGGAGGACAATTATGACAGCAATGATAACACATATTTCCCTGCAGCAGTACTGGTGGGTGATAGTTTCACTTCTTGCCAGCCTGCTCGTATTTCTTATGTTTGTCCAGGGCGGACAGGGGCTCATATTTTCACTGCCCCGAAATGAAAGCCAGAAACGTATGATAGTGAACACTATGGGGCGTAAATGGGAGTTTACCTTTACAACTCTGGTGACTTTCGGGGGAGCTTTTTTCGCTTCCTTCCCGCTTTTTTATGCAACCAGCTTCGGAGGAGCATACTGGCTGTGGATAGCGATCCTCTTCAGCTTCATCATTCAGGCCGTTGCGTATGAATACCGCTCGAAACCATCAAACCTGCTGGGTACAAGGACTTTTGATATTTTCCTTTATATAAATGGTATGGCCGGTCCATTCCTGATAGGAACTGCCGTGGCTACTTTCTTCACGGGCGCATTCTTCAGGCTCGACTATATGAACAGTGTGACATGGGCAACTCCCTTTCACGGACTGGAAGCACTTCTGAGCGGTAAGAACCTGGCTCTTGGTCTGGCTGTCCTCTTCCTTTCAAGAACCAACGGACTTCTGTACCTGATCAATTCCGTTGAAGATGAAGACCTGCTTGTAAGATCGCGCAGGAAGTTGATAGTAAATTCAATAGCCTTTCTTCTCTTTTTCCTTATCTTCCTTTTCTCCATACTTTTCATGGAGGGTTTTGCAGTTGGCAACAACGGGGTGATAGTAAAGGAGAAGTTAAAATATCTTCATAATCTTATTCAGATGCCCTTAGTGCTGATTGTCTTACTTGCAGGAGTGATTGCACTTCTTTGGGGTATAGCCATTACGGTTTTCAAAGGAGCACGCAACGGGATATGGTATACAGGAGCCGGCACTGTCCTTGCCGTTCTGGCTCTGATGCTTATTGCCGGTTTTAACAATACACCATTCTATCCTTCGCTGCACGATCATTCAAGTTCACTTACGATACATAACGCTTCGTCGAGCCGGTTCACGCTTTCGACAATGTTCTACGTTTCATTCATAATTCCTTTTGTGCTTGCATATATCTGGTATGCCTGGAAGTCGATCAACAGGAAAAGGATCACAGTTGAGGAGCTTGAAGGAGGAGAGGGGCATGTGTATTGAGAAGCCGGAAGTCGGAAGCCGGAAGCCGGAAGTCAGTGGTGAGTGGTGAGTGGTGAGAAGTGAGAAGTGAGAAGTGAGAAGTGAGAAGTGAGTGGTGAGAAGTGAGTGGTGAGAAGTGAGAAGTGAGTGGTGAGTGCGGGTTGGGGGTGAATAAGATAAATAATTGATAGTCATGTATATAAAAGAGATTTTACAATATCTGTTATGGCCGGTGCTGATAGCGCTGACATGGTTTGCAGTAAAATTTGCCCTTAAGATCTATGAAAAGAGATTTCCTGAACAGGAGAAATCCTCTTAACCTTTATGAAGTCAGTTTTTTCGCCTGAAGAGGGCATCAGTGAGTGAGATGAGGATGTAGACCGGTATTATCAGTACCGCGGCTGCAAGACCGAAAAGGGCTATGGTGATGATCACCGCCAGAATCAGTACGTATCTTCCTTCATTACCGCTGAGCTTCAGTGTAGATGTTTTAAGCGAGAGCAGGGGGATGCGGGTTACCATCAGGACTGACAATATAAGGGTAAAAAGTATCAGTGCAGGGCGGGAATTTACGAACTGGTCAATTATGTGTCTGTCAGAATAATTCTGTGCCAGTATTAAAGATATCACGGCAAGGGCGTTGGCAGGTGTTGGCAGGCCCCTGAATGAGGTAGTCTGTGATGTGTCGGTATTAAATTTGGCGAGCCGGAGTGCAGCGCATACAGGCATCAGTGATACTGTCAGCATCAGGAAGATGTCCTGTAAATCTATACCGTTCAGGAGTGTTTCTCCTTCTGCAGATGAGGTCAGCAGCTTATAGATGATAATTGCAGGAGCCACACCGAAGCTCACAACATCGGCCAGGGAGTCGAGTTCCTTCCCGGTTTCCGAATATGCCTTAAGCAACCTCGCTGAAAAACCGTCGAAAAAATCGAAAACCATCGCTGCCAGAATCAGCCAGGAGGCTGCAGGAAGCATATCTCCTGCCGCAAAAATAACGGCAAGGAAGCCTGACACCAGATTCAGGCATGTTATGATGTTCGGAACGTGTTTTTTCATTGAGGCTCTTTTCGGACAAAGGGTAAAATTATATCAATTGTTTTTATTTAGTAGATTTGTGACTGTAAAAATTGCCCATGACAGATTTTGCAGGTATAAAGATAGCAATTGACTTCGACGGCACCATCGTTGAACATGAGTATCCATCCATCGGTCGTGAAAAACTCTTTGCCTTTCGGACCCTGAAGGAACTTGAGAAGAGAGGAGCCAGGTTGATACTGTGGACTTTCAGGGCTGGTAAGGAGCTGGATGAGGCGGTGGAATTCTGCCGTAAGAACGGAATAGAATTTTACGCTGTCAACAGGAATTACCCTGAAGAAGTATTTGATGAAACTGTAAGCCGCAAAATCGATGCTGACATCTATATTGATGATAAAAACATAGGTGGATTTCAGGGCTGGAGCTGGGTGTGGCAGACACTCTTCCCTTTTGAAGCCGAGATGAAAGAAGCTGAAAAAAGGATTTTCTCGATCCGGAAAAATATCCTTCACCGTTTATTTCCCCCGAAAAGCATACCAGATGAACAGAAAAAACCTTAGCAGACTCCTGTTTTTAGGCATTATTATTACAGTGCTTCTGATATCATGTTCAGGCCGCTCAGGCCATGTTGCATTATCGGCAGGGGAAGAAAAACAGACATCTTCAGAGCCCCAGGCCGAAAAACTTATCAGGATGACCGCCCCCGAAGAGAACGCAGAATCAAGGCTCGGTGATGAAATAAAAGTCACTCTTGAAGCTTTGAACGCGGACCTGAAACCTGATTCAGTTGTAATATCTTTCGACGGGGTCAGAATTGCAAGCCTGGAACCTGGTGAGTGGAATTACGCTGTACCCGGAGCCTTGACCCGGAAAACAGGCAGGAAATCTGTAAAGGTAACACCATTCAGGAACGGAAGGGCAGGCAGTGTCATCACACGTTTTATAATAGTATATGCAGACAAGGCTCCTCAGCGGTCGGGATACAGGATTGTGAACACTTATCCGCACGACAAAAAGGCATTTACCCAGGGATTGTTCTACGATAACGGTTTATTATATGAGGGGACGGGTCAGCAGACAGGTTCAACCTTGCGGGAGGTGGAACTTCAGACCGGCAGGGTGATCCGCATGCTGAACCTTAAGTCGGATCTCTTCGGTGAGGGAATAACACTTTACGGCGGACGTATATACCAGGTAACCTGGCAGTCGAAGGTGGGATTTGTATATGAGAAGGAGACATTCCGGCAACTGAACAGGGTTTACTATCAGACGGAAGGATGGGGACTTACAACCATTGACAACAGGATAGTCATGAGTGACGGAACAAATATTCTGTACTTCATGGAGCCTGAGACTTTTACGGTTACGTCGAGACTTGAGGTATACGATAATGAGAAAAAAGTTGACAACCTGAATGAACTTGAATATATCAACGGAGAGATATGGGCGAATATCTGGATGACCGACCTTATTGCCAGAATAGATCCCTTATCGGGCAAGGTCTCCGGTTACATTGACCTGAAGGGATTGCTGAGCGCAAAGGACAGGGATGACGGGACCGACGTGCTTAATGGTATTGCTTACGACAGGGTGAGTGACAGGATATTTGTTACGGGGAAAAACTGGCCCAGGCTCTTCGAGATAGTGCTTACTGACTGATTTTTGTATTATATATGACCTGTACTCCTCCCGGTATGATGCCGAATTCCACCGGGGTATGGCCGAGTGACTCGCCATCGGCTTCCGAGTAAAGTGCGGTTTCACATGTTACCTTCATGTTTGTAGTCCGGTATCCGTCAATTTTGGGATGACTAAGAATGGAACCGTCGTAAAGTATCTTGAGATTCTTGATCACCTCAAGTCTTCCCATCTCCCTTATTACAGTGATATCAAGAAGTCCGTCGTCAGGCAGTGCATGGGGTGTTTGTCGCATGCCTCCTCCGCAATAGCGGCCGTTGCCGACATTAATTGAAAAGGCCCTGCATGATGTAGTAACACCATCGATGGTAATGTTTACCACCGGTTTATGGTACATGAGAAGGCATGAAATAAGATTATAAAAATACATTGCCTGGTTACTTCTCCCCCGTTCTTTCTGCTTATTGGTCTTCTTAACAACAGTTGCCTCGAAACCCAGTCCGGCAATGTTTATGAAATATCTTTTTTCCTGCCCTTTACCGCTGAAATAGGTTATTGTACCGATATCGTGCGACATGATCCTCTTGTCCCTGATAACTTCCACTGCGCCCTCGTATACGAGAGGGATCCCGAACATCCTGCCCCAGTCGTTGCCTGTTCCGACGGGTATCATCCCTATCACGATATCACCTGACGGGCATGTATCCTGTGTGAATATCCCGTTTACAATTTCGTTGAGGGTGCCATCTCCTCCCACTGAAATTATTTTCCTGAAGCCTTTTTGTATGGCTTCCCTGGTCAGATCGACAGCTTCCCCTTTGCTTCGCGTGAATGCGGAGTCGAAACTGATATTCTCTTTTCCCAGGATAGTGGCAATTCTCGACCAGTCCTTTTTACCTTTTCCGTTGCCTGCGTTGGGATTTACGATGGTAAACCATTCGGGTTTTTTTGCAGAATCAGTCATTGGAAAAATCTTCATACAACACTATTATGTAAATATAGTTTCTTACTGAGACTTTATATGCATCCGGTAATTATTTTTCCACATAGCATATTGATTTGTATTACATTGAATAACAATGATATATACGGCCCGGCAAAATAAATGGCTGTTAATAACGTGTTGAAAACCGTAAAAGAATTGTTTACAACTACATCTTTTTGTTCCTGAAGGCATGGGACATTAAGTAGTAAATTTGAAGCTCAAAATAATCAGGACGAATTATAAATATTAAGAATGGGGAAAATAATTGCAATAGCGAATCAGAAAGGCGGAGTAGGTAAAACCACCACCGCGATAAATCTTGCAGCGAGTCTGGCAGCTCTGGAAAAGAAAGTCCTGATAGTAGATGCCGATCCTCAGGCCAATGCTACTTCGGGGATAGGCATCGACAACCGCAGGATTGAAAATACCATATACGACTGTCTGATAGAAGGCAAGGATCCTTCAGAGACAATTATCCCCTGTGAGGTTGATAATCTATGGCTCATGCCATCGAACATCGATCTTGTCGGAGCAGAGATAGAAATGCTCGACAAGCCGGGGCGCGAGAAGATACTGAAAGAGATCCTCAGCAAGGTTAAGGATAATTATGACTATGTATTCATTGATTGTTCGCCTTCGCTGGGACTTCTGACGGTAAATGCGCTTACCGCAGCCAACTCTGTGATAATTCCGGTACAGTGTGAGTATTTTGCCCTGGAAGGGCTTGGTAAGCTTCTGAACACTATTAAGATAATCCAGAACAACCTTAACACCAGCCTGGTAATTGAAGGATTTCTCCTAACCATGTATGATTCACGGTTAAGGTTATCAAACCAGGTGGCAGAGGAGGTGAACAAGCATTTTCAGCAAATGGTTTTCAGAACCATAATTCAGAGGAATGTTAAATTGTCGGAGGCTCCCAGTTTCGGTCAGCCTGCCATTTTATATGATGCCGAATCGAGGGGAAGCGTGAATTATCTGAACCTGGCAAAGGAAGTGATTGAAAAAGAGGAAGCCGGTGTTGGACAAAACTGAAATTCAACCGACCAAAAAGATGATCATGACAAAGAAAAATGCATTGGGAAGAGGTCTGGGAGCTTTGATAGAAGGAGTGGAAAAGGAGACCCTGGAGAAGAAAGTTGAAGCAAACAAGGACATTGCAATCGATGCGATAGACCAGAACCCGTTTCAGCCGAGAACCAGCTTTGACGAACAGTCACTCACCGAGCTGGCTGCATCGATAAGAAAACTGGGGATAGTACAGCCGCTCACGGTGCGCGAATCAGGAGACGGCCGTTACCAGCTTATTGCCGGGGAACGGCGCCTGAGAGCTGCACGCCTTGCAGGGCTGACACATGTGCCGGCATATGTGCGGACTGCCGATGATCAGGCCATGCTCGAACTTGCACTGGTTGAGAACATTCAACGCGAAGATCTCGATGCAATGGAGGTGGCAATCAGCTTTCATCGTCTTACAGAAGAATGCAGCCTTACACAGGAACAACTGAGTGAGAGGGTAGGCAAGCAAAGATCAACAGTCGCCAATTACCTGCGTCTTCTGAAACTCCCTGCCGAAATTCAACTTGGTATCAGGAACAAGCAGATTACCATGGGGCATGCACGGACACTTGTAAACATCGAAGATCCCGGCCGGCAGATGGGAGTTTATTACAAGATTATTGACGGAGAACTTTCGGTCAGACAAACGGAAGACCTGGTCCGGCATCTGCAGTCTGAAAAGGTCAGGGATCCGGAAAAGCTGGAGAGAAAGAGGAAACTGAACAGCGATTTTGAACAGCTTTCCGAACATCTTAACAGGATCTTCTCCGCTAAAGTAAATTTCAGGATCAACGAGCAGGGAAAAGGCAAGATTGTCATACCCTTCGACAACCCCGAAGAGATGGAACGCATTTTGGGGATCTTCGACCGTCTCAACTCCTGAAAATAATTATCTTTACCGCGCCGTTATACCAGTATCGTCGACTGCTACAGGCGCATGTGTATTATTAACTTTTGTCATAAGGCTGTTTTAATTGCTCCGCTTTTGCTGCTGCTCACAACAGGTAACAGCATTGCCCAGCAGGATACTCTTGTTGCGGAAAAACCGTCAGGCAAATATTTCAGGACTGAACCTCTGAGAGCCACAATGCTTGCTGTAGCGCTACCCGGGCTGGGGCAGATATATAACAGGAAATACTGGAAGGTTCCCCTTGTGTATGCAGGCTTTGCCGGGGTTATTTACGCTATCGACTTCAATACATCACGCTATAATACTTTCCTGAAAGCTTATCAGGATCTTACCGATGCATTTCCTGAAACAAAAAGTTACCTAGATCTCGAAGGTCTTCAGGGCATCGATCCGTCAGATTTCGACCCTATAAAGAATCCTTCAGGCTATTCGTGGTACAAGGACAGAATACTGAGAATGGTAGATTACCACAGGAAATACCGCGATCTTTCTTACATAGGGATAGCAGCATGGTACCTTATTACCATCCTCGATGCCAACGTCGACGCTAGTCTTTCCGATTACGATATAAGCGACAACCTGGATCTGGAAATCGGGCCCGTCACCATGCCAATAATGGGCCAGCTTCCTTCAGGAGTGTCGTTAACCATGAGAGTCACTTTTTAACGAAACAAAGATGAGGAAGCTGAGTATATTCATTCTTATATTCATATTTGGAACAGGATCACTGATTGCAGGTCCCGACGCCGACACTATTATAATAAGATCAAACGGTGATGCTGAGAGGATAGCAGCCAATCTCGACAGTCTTCTTAGTACTTATTACGTAAGGATGGCCCTCGCGGAGGATCCGGATCTTCCGTTACATGACTCTGCGGGAATTGAATTCCCTGATACGGTCTACTATAACAGGTTGAAAAGGATAAATACTGTTATTAAGCTGACTTATAACAGTATAATCCGGAATCATATCCATGTATACACTATCAAAAAAAGAGACCTTTTCAGTGTAATGCTCGGGCTTAAAGATTATTATTTCCCGATGATTGAAGATATTTTTGATTCATACGGCCTTCCAGGTGAACTAAAATACATGGCTGTTATTGAATCGGCTCTTAATCCCAATGCTGTCTCCAGGGTGGGAGCAACAGGTTTATGGCAATTCATGTACAGTACCGGAAGATCATACGGCCTGACAATAAATTCGATTGTTGACGAACGCCGTGATCCGGTAAAGTCTACACACGCTGCGGCAAGATATCTGAAAGATCTCTACGGGATATATAAAGACTGGATACTTGTTATCGCAGCATACAACTGCGGACCGGGTAATGTGAACAAGGCAATAAGACGGTCAGGTAACAGGAAAGACTACTGGGAAATTTATTACCGGCTTCCCAGGGAGACCAGGGGTTACATCCCCCAGTATTTTGCAGCCACTTATGCGATGAACTATTTCAGTGAACACAATATCAAACCTGTACCTGTTAATTTCCCTCTGGCCACCGACACCATAATGGTTCATAAGGATATTCACCTTACCCAGATATCGGAAGTAATGGGAATACCTCACGGGGAGCTACGTGCCCTGAATTCGCAGTACAGGACCGGACTGGTACCCGGATCTTCAAAGCCTCATTCGCTGACCCTCCCGGTAAGCCACCTGGGAGATTTTATCGACCTGTCTGATACAATACGAAAATTTAAACCTGAAATATACCTCGACAGGAAGACATTACTTGCCAATCCTGTCCGGTCAACATATGTACCGGCCGACATCAAGGGAAAAACAAAGCTGATATACACAGTCAGGGAAGGGGATAACCTGGGATATATAGCCGAATGGTACGATGTGGGATTATCGGAACTGAGATACTGGAACAATGTTTACAGGAACACCATAAGAATAGGACAGAAACTTGTGGTATACGTGGATCCTTCAAAATCAGATTACTACAGCAGAGTTAACGACATGACTTTTGCGGAGAAACAGGCCATGAACGGTAAAACAGTACCACTGAACGCTTCTCCGAAATCAGTCACACAAAGTGGCCAGGCAGGAGATGATGATGGCTATATAACCCACACTGTCAGAGCCGGTGATACAATATGGGATATTGTTAAACTATACGGCAACGTTTCAACAACAGAGGTGCTTTCACTCAACAACATTTCCGATCCACAGAAGATACAGGTGGGGCAGAAGCTTAGGATCAAAAAAAAGAGCTGATCCCTGATAACAAAATATGCATCCTTTCAGATCATTTCTGATACTGCTCTTATTTCTCGTTTGTCTGACCGGTGTCTTTAACATATATCCTGTCAGGGATTATTTTTCTAAACCGGAAACAGTTTCTGATACGAGCTCTTCCGGGATTTCTCAGGTACCTGACACGGCGCAGCCCGGGATACCCGCTGAAGCTCACGACAGCATAAACGTACAAGCCGATTCCTCATCAGCCGATCTTCTGTCATCTTTCCGCCACTCTCTTACCCTGCCTGGGAGGCAGGTAAGGATAATGTATTACGGCGACTCTCAGTTAGAAGGCGACAGGATAACTTTCTATCTGCGTCAGCTTCTGAGGCAACATAACGGAGGAAGCGGGCCCGGCCTCTTCCTCCCGGTGATGCCGGTCATGTACACTAAAAGCTTATGGCTCAGGGCATCACCAAACTGGGAAAGATACAATTACCTGTCATACAGTGACGGTGAGATCTCTCATAACCGTCTGGGACCATTTATGACATTCTGCCGCTATCTCCCTGAAGGTACTACACGGCAGGATCCCGAAAGAGCCTATGTCAGGATTCAGCCTTCGGCGTTTTCCGATTCAGCCGCGGCATCATGGGAAAACCTGAGGATTCTTTATTCGCATGAAGAAGGGATTGTTAATCTGCGTATTGGTTCAACCGGAAAACTGATCCTGGCAGATACTTTACCAACCGGCAAAGGGGTACAAAACCTCATATGTGACGTAAGAGGGTCGGACGACCTGCTTATTGAATTTGAAGGCAGGGTGAGTCCTGATATCTACGGCATCAGCCTGGAGAGCCCGGCAGGACTGATTGTGGATAATATTCCTCAAAGGGGGAGCGCCGGACTCGAATTCACAATGGTCGACAGGGATAATCTCGAAGAATCGTACCGTATACTCTCACCTGACCTCTTTGTTCTTCATTACGGGCTGAACATAGTCAGGAGTGAGGGCTCCGACTTTTCTTTTTACAGGACAGGGCTGATAAGGCAGGTCAGACTCCTTAAGGAAATAGCTCCCAACACTCCGGTGCTAATTGTGGGTGTCTCTGATATGGTACACAGGGAAGGCGACAGTCTTGTATCATTTACCAGTATACCGGCTATCGTGGAGGCACAAAGTAGTGCAGCCTCAGAATCGGGTGCCGCTTTCTGGGATGCCCGTTCTGCAATGGGAGGAAGCAGGTCGATAGTAGACTGGGCGAAAAAGAGCCCCGCGCTGGCACAGGACGATTACGTTCACCTTACATATCAGGGTGCTGATACCTTGTCGGTGCTGCTCTATAATGCACTTTTCTATTCCTTTCCTGACGACTCTGCCGGCAGATTCATTTCAGGGATAGATAATGAAACAGCAGCAGCACCCCCCGTGGCAGATGCGGGACGATCTTCAGATGTCAGACCGATGCTTCATCAGCGACTTTTTAAGGTGCTTCCAGGTATATTAGGTTATGATGCTGGCAGTCCGTTTATTTTTACCTTACCGGGATTCTGGCTTTTCCTTCTGGTAGTCCTTGCCGGATACCTGATAGTCTGGAAGAAATATCTTCTCAGGAATTCGTATCTCCTTGCAGTCAGCCTCTTTTTCTATTTCAAGACAGGAGGACTGTTTGTAATCATACTGGTTCTCATCACAATTATAGATTTCGCATGCGGATGGCTTATTCATAATTCGAAGGCAAAGGCCTCAAAGCGTTTTTTCCTTCTGCTCAGTCTTATCTCAAACCTGGGAATACTTGCATATTTCAAATACACGGGCTTTATTGTGGAGACGATCAACAATCTCGCCGGCACTCAATATGTTGTATATGATTATCTTGCCTCTTTCTCGAATTATGCACTGGGAACATCATTCGATATAAGCAATATTCTGCTTCCTGCGGGCATTTCCTTTTTTACTTTTCAGTCGCTGAGCTACACTTTCGATATCTACCGGGGTAAACTGGAACCTGTTACCAACATACTTGATTTCGGATTCTATGTGTCCTTTTTTCCCCAGCTCGTCGCCGGACCTATTGTAAGGGCTTCTGAATTCATTCCGCAGCTTTATTCAAAGTATAATGTTACGAAAAGGGAATTCAGTCATGCCCTTTTCATGATCTCGAAAGGGCTGATCAAAAAAATAGTGATATCTGATTTCCTTGCTGTAAATTTTGTTGACCGTGTCTTTGAAATGCCGGCTATATTTTCAGGATTTGAAAACCTGCTTGCGGTTTATGGTTACGGTTTGCAGATCTACTGTGATTTTTCAGGGTACACCGACATTGCAATTGGCATTGCCCTTATACTTGGGTTCAGGCTGCCTCTTAATTTCAACTCTCCTTACAAGGCTTCCGATGTAGCTGATTTCTGGAGACGATGGCATATTTCACTTTCGAGGTGGCTGAAAGACTACCTCTATATTTCACTCGGTGGAAACAGAAAAGGGAAGATAAGAACAGGCATTAACCTCATGGTGACGATGCTCCTGGGTGGTTTATGGCATGGTGCCGCGATAAGATTTATCATATGGGGTGGGCTTCACGGAACGGGATTGATTATAAGCAAGATATGGACTTCGGCCATGGGAAGGAGGATTCCGTCTTCCCGTATCAGGAAGATAACCGGTATATTTCTCACCTTCAATTTTGTAAGCTTCTGCTGGATTTTTTTCCGGGCGCCCGACATGGATTCAGCATGGATGATGCTGAGGCAGATAGGGGAGAATTTTTCTCCGGGTTCTTGGATGGCGTTCTTAACAGCTTACAGCAGCGTCGTGCTTATCATGGGGGCCGGATACATAATCCATTTCCTTCCTGAGAAAATAAAAGAATCATACCGTGGACTATTCATCAGGATGCCACTTATGATTCAGATGCTTATAATTGCCCTTGTGGCAGTCCTGTTGTTAGTGATGCGCAGCGCCGATGTGATGCCATTCATTTATTTCAGGTTCTGAGACGATTTTCCGTCGATATCATCATAATTACTGCAGAGACAGCGGATCTTAGGAACGGATTTTGAAGAAGGACTTCAGTTTGCCGGATCACCCTCAAAGGTAGGGATTTTCCTCAGGTCTGTTTTTAATAAAAGGAGCTACGGCCCTGTTGTATATTCCCTGTACGTAAGCGATAGCCATACCGTAATTTGTGACAGGTATTCCTGCGTTTATTGCGGGGCGCAGCCTGTTGTGCAGCTGACGGCGGGTTATCATACAGCCTCCGCACTGGATCACAAGAGAATAATCGGTGATCGGTTTAGGGAGGGTGTCGAGACCTGCAACCACGTCAAATTCGAGCTTCTTACCTGTGAAACTGCTTAGCCATCGTGGTATTTTGGTACGGCCAATGTCGTCGCAGGCAACATGATGAGTGCATGATTCAAGAAGCAGCACCCGGTCTCCGTCGGAGAGTCTTGAGATGTAAGGAGTCCCCTTCAGATAATTATTAAAATCGCCCTTGAATCTTGCAAGGAGAATGCTGAAACTTGTAAGGGGGATGTTATGGGGTATGGATGCGTCAGCCCGGTTGAAAACCTGAGAATCCGTGACAGCCAGGGCAGGGCGGATAGCTGTTTTCCTCAGGAAGGCGTCCACCTCCCTTTCCTTCAGAATGATTGCAACCGCATCGTTATCCAGTATGTCTCGTATAGTCTGAACCTGAGGGAGAATGAGCCTTCCGGCCGGAGCTTCAACATCGATGGGAGTGATAAGTATCACTATATCACCGTAACCGATCAGGTCACCTATAAGTGTGGGGGTTTTGAACGAGTGCTCGGGGATGCTTCTTTTTATCAGGTCGATAAGCTCCTCATAATTACGCCTGTCGATAACTGAGAACTCGATAAGACCGCTTCCTGTATGCTCTTTTACCCTGTCGATGAAAAGTGGGGTGGGAGGATCCAGGTCAGATTTGTTGTGAACAACTATGAAAGGGATGTCCCGGGATCTGAATCTGCTGATCAGGTCATCTTCGGCCTCTCCCCATGAGTTTTCAGTTACGACCAGGAGAGCCAGGTCGATAAGTTCTAGGGTTTTGACACTACGCTCCACTCTTTTTTCTCCAAGATCTCCTGAATCGTCAATACCTGCAGTATCAACAAGTATTACAGGTCCGAAGCCTGTTATCTCAAAGGATTTTTTTACCGGGTCGGTGGTTGTCCCGGCATGTTCTGATACTATTGCAATATCCTGTCCGGCCAGTGAGTTTATAAGACTGCTTTTACCGTTGTTGCGTCGTCCGTAGATGCCTATATGTGGTTTTGATTCTCTCCCTCTGGATGTCATGGGTCATATTTGCCCTAAAATTAGCAAATTTCGTCAAGCGAGAATCCGAGTTTCAAAAGATTGCCCGGTTCGAGTATAGACTTTATTGTTTCGGGGTTCACCAGTTTTAATTTCAGGTTGGCTTCTATAATGTCGCTTTCGTTTTCTTTCATTTCGTTAGCCAGCCGGCCTGCATTGTGGTATCCGATATAGGGTATAAGGGCTGTGGTCACGGAAGGGGATTTTAAAAGAGCGTTATAAGCGGCTGCTTCATTTATCCGGAGCCCATTGAATAGATTATTGAACATGGTCCTGTCACTGGCGACAAGCAGGTTGAGACTTTCGATCAGGGCGGAGCCAATCAGCGGAAGGTAGGCATTTAACTCAAGATTCCCCCGCGCACTCAGAGAACTGATGAGAACATCGTTGGAGTATATCCTCTGAGCGGCTGAAATGACGAATTCGGGTATTACTGGATTTATTTTTCCCGGCATTATTGAGCTGCCTACCTGCTTCTGGGGTATAATAACAGTTTTGCCGGCTGAAATATCGGATGCCAGCAGCCGGATGTCGGAAACCATTTTTTCGATGTTTACAGCATGGGCTTTCAATATAGCATGAATTTCAACCCATTTGTCGAGGTTCGAAGTTGTATCGGCGAGATTTTCGCTGTGTGACAGTTGAAAACCTGTCAGCGTTCTTAATTCGGGGACAACCTCCATGATGAAGAACCTTGGTATAGCCATTCCCGTTCCTGTGGCTCCACCTCCCAGGTTTATCTGCTTGATCCTTTCGTGGCATTTCGAGACCCTCCACCAGTCACGTGACAATGCTTCATTATATGCACCGAAAAGAAGACCAAAGGAAGAAGGGACTGCTTCCTGCATCTGAGTATATCCTGGCCTGAGTTTTTTCCTGTTCTTCCTTTCCAGTTCTTCTGTTATCTGTCTCAGATTATTTATTGATTCCTCCAGTACTGAAAGGAGCCTCATTACTGCAACAGTGAGTGCTGAGGGTATTACATCGTTGGTAGACTGGTATATGTTGGCATCTTCAGTAGGATCGATAAACGAATAGTCCCCGGGTTTTTTCCCTGTTTTGATGAGAGAGAGGTTGGTAATAATCTCATTAATATTCATGTTTATGCTTGTTCCTGCACCTCCCTGCATTGCGGGAACAACAAAATGGTCAAAATATTTTCCTTCTGCCACTTCTTCAGCGCTTTCGGTAAGAGCATCGAGGATTCCATCATCTATTACTCTGATGGGCAGGTCTTTACCTTTTTTAGCTATTGCGGCGTCACGGAATTTCCGGTAGGTTTTATAGCAGGCGAGTTTTGTTATCCCCACGGCTGTGTACCATTCAACCGGGAAGGGTGAATTATCAACCCGGAAATTCTCTCTTGCCCTGGCTGCATTGATGCCGTAAAGAGCGTCGGAAGGGATTTGGATTTCGCCGAGAGTATCTCTTTCTGTTCTGTACATTTACTAAAAAATGAATTGCCGGTTAATGACACTTCTTTGTATTACCAATAAAGCAAGCTGCCCGGGTGGTTATGATCAGACATTACCTCCTGAGACCGGTAGGGAATATGCCAGCACATCGGCTGCTGTTATTTCATCCCTGCACAGGATGATCAGTCGTTCAAGAACGTTTCTGAATTCCCTGATATTTCCTGTCCATTCGATTTTCTGCAGCTCCTTTATGGCATCTTTTGTTATTGTCATCCTGCTCATGCCGTATTCCCTGCATATCATTGTAATGAAGTGTTCTGCAAGAAGAGGAATGTCTTCCGCACGTTCATTGAGAGTTGGTACATGGATCAGGATCACGCTGAGGCGGTGGTACAGGTCTTCCCTGAAATTGTTGTTTTCTATTTCTTTCTTTATATTCTTGTTTGTGGCGGTGACGATCCTTACGTTAACGGCAATATCCTTGTCAGATCCTACCCTTGTGATCTTGTTTTCCTGCAGTGCTCTCAGAACCTTTGCCTGGGCAGAGAGGCTCATGTCGCCAATTTCATCAAGGAACAGGGTTCCTCCGTTAGCCTGTTCAAATTTCCCGATCCGTTGTTTTATTGCCGAGGTAAAGGATCCTTTTTCGTGTCCGAAGAGTTCACTTTCGATCAGCTCCGAAGGAATAGCTGCACAGTTGACTTCGACAAAAGGACCTTTTGCCCTGCTGCTTTTCTCATGAATCTGATGGGCGACCAGTTCCTTGCCTGTGCCGTTGGCTCCTGTAATGAGGACCCTTGCTTCGGTTGGCGCAACCCTGTCGATCATCTCTTTCACTTTTTTGATAGCCTCTGATTCACCAACGATCTCATACATTTTGCTTACCTTGTTTTTAAGCACCTGTGTCTGGGAAATCAGGGATGATTTGTCCATGGCATTCCTGATGGTTATCAGCAGGCGGTTTAGGTCGAGAGGTTTTTCAAGGAAGTCGAAAGCCCCTTTTTTTATGGCTTCTACAGCAGTATCTATGTTGCCATGCCCGGAGATCATAATAACAGGAACAGACGTCGATATCCCGGTTATCTGCTGGAGCACCTCGATGCCGTCCATTTTTTGCATTTTTATATCGCAGAGGACTATATCATAGGTATTATTTGAGAAAAGCTCAATTCCTGACGGTCCGTCTTCGGCAACATCAACTTCATGTTTTTCGTATTCAAGCACATCCTTCAGAGTGTTCCGGATAGCTTTCTCATCGTCAATAACAAGGATCTTTGACATATTTTATTTTTTTATAACCCCATCCGGCAGGGATATGGGAATAGCTTATTCAGCCTTTATACCCTTCATACAACTTTCAGCCACTATATCGCAACCATTTCCATATCTCCTTCCAGGATGTTTTCTTGCCGTACATGAGTATACCTGTGCGGTATACCTTTGCTGCCATCCATACGAAAGCTATGAAAGTCACCACCATTAGTGCCATTGAGACGACAAGCTGCCAGGCAGGAACACTGAAAGGAATGCGTGCCATCATAACTATGGGTGATGTCAGTGGTATTAGAGAGAACCACAGTGAAAGCTGGCTTTCAGGATTCTGCATTGTCCCGATTGCAACGAAGAGAGCCAGTATTATGGGAATGGTTATCGGCAGCATGAACTGTTGTGTTTCCGTTTCATTGTCGACCGCCGAACCTATTGCAGCAAAGATGGAAGCATACAGGAGGTAGCCAGTGATAAAATAAAATACGAATGAAAATATTATCAACAGCCAGTTCTGATTCATCGCTGTTTCAAAGACCTTCGAAAATTCGGCAAGTTCAGGTGACAATTCCTGAGCCTCCTGGACGGAGGGCACGTTTACCTGGTTTGACTCCATTACACTCTGGGTAATGTTCTGAGTTACCTCTGTCATATTTCCTGTTTTCAGGACAGTACCTCTGAGTATGGCAACAGTGGCGATGGTCAGGAAGATCCATATCATGAACTGGGTAAGTCCGACAAGGGCGATGCCGATTATTTTTCCCATCATCAGCTGGGCCGGCCTGACAGAAGATACTATTACTTCAACCACCCTGTTGGTCTTTTCCTCTATAACGCCTCTCATAACCTGAGATCCGAAGATGAATACCAGCATATACATGAGAAGACCTCCTAAATATGCAAGGCCCATAGCCACCCCGGTACTTGTCTCTGTTGTCTGTCCGGCTTCGTCAACTATTTTGGTCACCGGACTCACGTTCGTTCTGATCTGTTTCAGTATTGAATCGAGGTTCTCGATATTGTACTGAAGCAGTTTTTTCTTCTCTATTTCCTTCTCGAGCGAGCCTGAAATGTGCTCCAGAAGTCCTATTGGCGGTTGTTTTTTGGAATATATAACCGGATTATTGATAGCCAGGGGTGAAATATATACTATGCCATAATATCCCTCCGATTCGAATTTGTTTATCATTTCGTTTATATCGGCTCCGGGAAGGTATTCAAAATCGGCATCCTTGGTATCGGGGATCACATTACCGAATTCGCTTGTACTTTCTTCGATGACTGCAATTTTTTTATATTCCTTGCTTCCCGACATCATCATCAGGGGCATAACGAGTATAAGCGATGCCATGAGAAGAGGTGCAAGGACAGTCATTATTATGAATGATTTCTTCCTTACCCTGGTAAGATATTCTCTTTTTATTATTACGGATACTTTATTCATGTTTGGTGTTTTTCAGATAGTAGGAGGATTAGTTTCGTGATTCCACAACCCTGATGAAAATTTCGTTCATGGATGGCAGGGCCGGGTTAAAGGATATGATATTTCCCGATTTCATTAATGTCTGGAGTATTTCATTTGATGAAATCTCGCCTTTGGTGCTAATTCTCAGGATGGTTTTCCCGTTTTCAGAATTCTGTTCCAGTATGTCGTAGAGTCCGTTCACAGGAACCTTTATCTCGCCGTTAAACACCATTTCATATTCATTGCCGGCCCATTCTTTTCTTATCTGGCTTACGCTGCCCTCCAGAATTGTCCGCGCTTTATTTATGAGAGTGATATTGTCGCAGAGTTCTTCTACCGATGACATGTTATGGGTTGAGAAGATTATTGTGGCTCCTCTTTCCCTCAGGAACAGGATCTCATTTTTAATGATATTGGCGTTCACCGGGTCGAAACCTGTAAAAGGTTCGTCAAATATTATCAGTTTAGGCTCGTGAAGGACTGTGGTGACGAACTGGACTTTCTGCTGCATACCTTTTGAAAGTTCTTCCACCTTTTTGCCCCACCAGTCTACTATCTCCAGTTTTTTGAACCAGTATTTAAGTCTTTTCATCGCTTCACTTTTTGAAAGACCTTTAAGCTGGGCAAAGTAGAGAGCCTGTTCTCCGACTTTCATTTTTTTGTAAAGTCCTCTTTCTTCGGGGAGGTATCCGATTGTCATAACATCGTCAGGTTGCAGCCTTCGTCCGTTAAGGAACAGCTCTCCCGTATCGGGGCCTGTGATCTGGTTTATGATCCTTATAAGGGTTGTCTTTCCGGCCCCATTGGGTCCGAGAAGCCCGTAAATGGATCTTTCAGGAACGGAAATACTGACGCTGTCGAGAGCCGTGAAATCACCGAACCTTTTAGTAATGTTTCTTGCTTCGAAAAGTGGCATAGAATAAACAGTATTGGTAATTTGGAGGTATAAATATATGAAAAGTTTATGTTACTCGAAATAACCTCTCATTCTGTCGAAAAAGCTCCTGTCGTTTTTATCGGGTTTTGGTGTGAATGATTCGGTCTCCTTAAGTTTTTCCATCATTCTCGCTTCTTCCCTGCTGATGTTTTTCGGTATCCAGACATTTACATGGACCAGCAGGTCGCCGCGGCCATAGGCGTTTACTTCCGGCAGCCCCTTGCCTCGGAGCCTCAGTATCTTGCCGGGCTGGGTTCCGGGATCGATTTTGATCTTGACGTTGTTATCGACTGTTGGTACTTCGGCATGTGTCCCCATAACGGCGTCGGGGATGCTGATATAGAGATTGTAGATGAGGTTATTTCCGTCCCTTATAAGAGACTGGTGTTCTTCCTCGTCGATAACTACGAGCAGGTCGCCGTTGACACCTCCCCGGCGGGCAGCATTTCCCTGTCCGCTGACGGTCATCTGCATACCTTTGCCAACTCCGGCAGGTATGTTTATTTTAATTATCTCTTCTTTCTGTACAATGCCTTCGCCGTAACAGGCAGGGCATTTTTTGGTTATTGTTTTTCCTTCGCCGCCGCAGGCAGGGCACACCGAGGAGGTCTGCATCTGTCCGAGTATGGTGTTTGTAACCCTTGTCACATGTCCGCTTCCATGACAGGTTGAGCAGGTGGATGTGCTGTCGGAGTCAGCTGCTCCTGATCCGCCGCAGACGCTGCATGATACATATTTGGTTACCTTTATCTTTTTCTCTGTGCCATTGGCTATTTCCTGAAGGTTCAGTTTCACCTTTACCCTGAGGTTAGATCCCTTGTTCACACGGCGCGAGCTGCGGCGGCTGCTTCCGAAACCTCCGAAACCTCCGAAGGCATCACCAAAAATATCGCCGAAGGATGAGAAAATGTCTTCCATGGTCATACCTCCGCTGAAGCCGTTGCCGGCACCACCCAGACCTGCATGTCCGAACCGGTCATACCGGGTACGCTTGTCGTCGTTGCTGAGCACTTCATAGGCTTCGGCAGCCTCCTTGAAATTATCCTCAGCCTTCTTGTCGCCCGGGTTCTTGTCAGGGTGATATTTCAGAGCCTGCTTACGGTATGCTTTTTTGATATCATCCTTTGTAGCATTCCTGGATACTCCAAGAACCTCATAATAATCTCTCTTTTCCATCAGTAAAAATTTCCTGTGCCCCGCTGGTTATAACTGAATCAGGAGCTTGTCATTCACCAATGACAACCTTTGCATGTCTGATAACTTTATCGTTCAGGTAATACCCCTTTAGGACCACATCAACAATTTTGCCCTTTTTCTCTTTCTGCTCCACGGCAGTTTTTGCCACCGCATCATGAAGATCCACGTTGAAATCGGCATCGGTGGTCTCAATCGCCTTAACTCCGTTCTGGTGGAGGAAATCAACCAGTTTGCCATAGATCAGTTCGATACCGCTCTTCATGGCAGCGGAATCAGTAGCCGAATCCATGTGGGAAAGGGCTCTGTCGAAATCATCCATCACCGGCAGGATTTTAACCAGAAGTTCTTCGGCTGCAAATTTTGACAGCTCCATTTTTTCACGCAGTGTTCTTTTTCTGTAGTTGTCAAATTCAGCAGAAAGCCGCAGGTATCTGTCCTGCATCTCTGCCAGCTTTTCTTCAAATGACTTCTCTTCCCTTACAACTTTGTCAGTTGATTTTTCCTCCCCGCCGGATGGTACTTCTTCCTCACCGTTCTCCTCTCCGGCCGGCGGGGCAGCTGATTCTGTTTGTTCCGTATCCTCTTTTATCTGGCTATCTGGTTTATTATCAGCATTATCAGTATGTTTCTCCGCTTCATTGTCTGAATTTTTTTTCTTCACCATGATTGTAAAATTTGGATTTAACTCTGAAGGGTCAGCAAATTACCTGCCAATGGTCAGGTTTTGACATTTTGACAGTGAGTTTAAGATTGAGCGGAATATGCCAGGGACCGACCGGGAGAATTTGTCAGGAAATCCTCTTTATATCTGCACCGATAGCATTCAGGCGCTCATCAATTTTCTGATAGCCACGGTCGATCTGATTTATATTGTGTATTATGCTTTTTCCTTCAGCCGACATTGCAGCGATGAGTAGTGCCACACCGGCTCTTATATCGGGTGAAGTCATTACCGTACCGCGAAGCCTTATCATTTTATCGAGGCCAATGACGGTTGCCCTGTGCGGGTCGCAGAGTATTATCTGGGCTCCCATATCGATAAGCTTGTCTACGAAGAAAAGCCGGCTTTCGAACATCTTCTGATGGATCAGTACAGAACCTTTGGCCTGTGTGGCTGTAACGAGGAAGACACTCAGAAGGTCGGGTGTAAGGCCAGGCCAGATAGCATCTGCAATCACCATTATGGATCCGTCGATGAATGTCTCAATTTCATAGTGTTCCTGGGCCGGAATATAAATATCATCACCTTTTCTTTCGAGGTATATGCCAAGCCGGCGGAATGAGTCGGGAATTATTCCCAGATTATCGTATGAGACGTTCCTGATCGTTATTTCCGACCCGGTCATCGCGGCCATGCCAATGAATGAGCCTATCTCAATCATATCGGGAAGAATGCTATGGGTACATCCGTGCAGTTCACCGACGCCGGTGATTGTGAGGAGATTAGATCCGATACCCTCTATTTTGGCGCCCATCGATGTAAGCATTTTGCATAACTGCTGGATATATGGTTCACAGGCAGCGTTGTAAATTGTGGTCCTGCCTCTGGCCAGAACGGCCGCCATAATTATGTTGGCAGTCCCTGTCACGGAGGCTTCGTCGAGGTGGATATAGGATCCTGTAAGAAAGGGAGCATTGACCTTATAGAAGGGGTCGGCGGCGTCAAATTCAAAATCAGCTCCCAGTTTCGCGAAGCCGGTAAAATGTGTATCCAGTCTTCTGCGGCCTATCTTGTCGCCACCGGGCCTGGGTATGTAGGCTTTGCCGAAACGTGCAAGAAGGGGCCCCACGATCATAACTGATCCTCTCAGTCCGGCGCTCTGTTGTCTGAATCCGGGTGTAAGCAGGTAATCAAGGTCTATGTTTCGTGCTTCAAAACTTACCGTAGACTCTGATTCACGTGAAATTTCCACACCAATAGAAGCCAGGAGACCAATGAGATTGTTGACATCGTCGATAGAGGGAATGTTATGAATGGTGATCTTTTCCGGTGTCAGCAGTGAGGCACAGATAACCTGTAATGCTTCGTTCTTAGCACCTTGTGGAGTGATAGATCCCTTGAGCTGTTTGCCTCCGCTAACCTCGAAAAATTCCATCAGTGGCGGTTGTGTGCTTTCTTTTTGTTGAATTGTTTATTAGGTTGTCTGCCATGAGTCTTGCCCTGGGGTTTCTTTTTTGGCTGGGGAAGAAGTTCCCTGGTGTCGAGGATCTTTATTCCTTCAGTTATTTGCAGCCTGCCTCCCGAAAGCCGTTTCAGGTCGCCGATTATTACCTCGTCGGCAACCTGGCTTCTGTTCCAGGTTATGTACGACTTCTTCATCTGGTTCACAATCAGATTGGTAAGGTATTCCTTCTCCTCGCCTTCCTCCATCTCCACGGCAGCATTGACCATCAGCTCGATGATCCTGCCATAATGAAGATACTTAATGTTACCCTGGGTGTAGGGAACAATATTGGGCTTTTCAATGAATTTCATGGGTTCCGGAAAAGGGTAAAGAGGATCAATATCGAGATCAAAACCTGCTATCAGAGCCAGATGGTCCCATAGTTTATGCCTGAAATCGCCTTCATCCCGTAAATGCGGATTCAGATTACCCATGATCTGGATTATTGTCCGGGCAGCACGGTTCCTTTCATTTCTGTCCTCTATGGTCTTGATGTGGTCAACCATTTTCTGCACATTCCTTCCGTATTCGGGCAGTGCCATCCTCTTCCTCTGAGTGTTGTAATCGTATGACATGCTGATTTGTTTATTTACTGCAAAGCTAAATAATTTAATGACAAAACGCGAAATATTCATTTCCTACCTGATTAGAATGATCCCGTTTCATCCAGGAGGGTATTTTTTATGTTACCTTTGAGAATATTGTTAATCATAGCCAAATGAAAAGGATCGTTCTTACCTGTTCTTCATGCTTTATTTACCTGATGGTATATTCCCAGGCCGGGAAAAAACCTGATCCTCAGGTTGACGTAAAACACTATGAATTCAACATAATGTTAAGCGACACCAGTGACGTGATTATATGCAAAGCACTGATTGACATAGATTTCAGAGGCATGACGGAGATTCTGAGCCTTGATCTGAGATCGCAGAAAGCCGGAGGCAGGGGCATGTCAGTAAGTTCTCTGACATTAAACGGAAGCGAAATAGAATGGACTCATTCAGACGATAAGCTGACAGTGAAACCGGCTTTGGCATTTGAAGGCCATACTTCGGGACAGGTGGAAGTAAATTATTCCGGCATCCCTTCCGATGGTCTGATCATTTCCAGGAACAAATTTGGGAACAGGACTTTTTTTGCCGATCACTGGCCCGACAGGGCATCCTATTATCTGCCTGTGGTTGATCATCCTGCCGACAAGGCTTCTGCAGACTTTATCATAACGGCTCCTGAGCATTTTGAGGTGGTGGGAGGAGGAATTCTGGTTGAAGAGAGCGATCTGGCTGGTGGGATGAAGCTTACACACTGGAAAGAAGAAGTACCGCTGCCTGTCAAGGTAATGACATTCGGAGCTGCTGATTTTGCCGTTCAGCTTGCAGGAACGGTAGATAATGTCCCGGTATGGACATGGGTGTATCCGGAAAACCGCAAGGAAGGTTTTCACGATTATGCCGTCGCAGTTAAGCCTCTCAGATTTTATTCTGAGCTCATCGGCCCCTATCCCTACCTTAAGCTTGCCAATGTTCAGTCGAAGACAATTTTCGGGGGACTTGAGAATGCCGGCTGCATATTTTATTCAGAAGGTTCAGTTACCGGTGAAGGCAGGGCTGAGAGCCTTATCGCCCACGAGATTGCACACCAGTGGTTCGGTAATTCAGTGACTGAAGGCGACTGGCACCATATATGGCTGAGTGAAGGATTTGCAACATACCTGACATCAGTTTACATGGAAATGACATACGGGAGGGAAAATCTGACGGAAAGCATGAAATCGGCACGCGACAGGGTACTGAGATTTTCCCGGCGTTTACAGAAGCCTGTGATAGACAGCACAGTCGTCAGCCTGATGGATCTCCTGAATCCGAATTCATACCAGAAAGGGGCATGGGTGCTTCATATGCTCAGATCAGAGATGGGAGAGGAGGACTTCTGGAAGGGGATGAGGCTATATTATCAAAGTTACAGAAACAGGAATGCTCTCACCGCCGATTTCAGACATATAATGGAAGAAGCCGGTGGAAAGGACCTGGGGGCCTTCTTCAAACAATGGCTTGAGGTTGCCGGCGAACCCGAACTGAAAGTTTCGGTTGTTGAGGCCGGTAAAAAAGGCACCCCGGAAATTGTCATCGAACAGATGCAGGATCATATTTTCACCTTTAATCTTGAACTCCTTATCCGAAATCAGAAAGGAGAGCGATTAATGAAAATACCTGTCAGCGAAAGAAAGACAAGCGTGCGTTTAGATGGTGGCAGGGATACCGAAATCATCACCGATCCGAATATAAGATTGTTGTACAGAGCGGCAGATTGAATGCCGGCTCAACCTATAAACCCAGGAACTGAATTGCCAGTCCCGAAAGAAGTATCATAGCACCGGCAATGACATTGCTGTATTTCTCAAGCGGCTTAAGACTTATCTTGCTGAAGCCCATCTTAAATGCAAGAACAACCGACATCATGGTAGCTATTGTCACTACCGAAAAAATTACTGAAACGATAAGTGCTCCGTAAATGTTATTCCCGGCAGCGGGGTACATCAGAAGGGGGATCAGTGGTTCACAGGGCCCGAAAATGAAGATCAGGAACAGGATCCATGGTGTTGTTTTCATTACCTCGGATGAATGCACATGAACGTGATCATCAGCATGATTGTGTTCATGTGTATGCAGTTCTCCTCCTGAATGCAGGTGGGTGTGACTGTGTCTTTTCTTTCTTGCCAGATTTCTTATGCTTATTACCATGTAAACCAGCCCGAATGCAATGAAAAGCCAGGCTGCAATGCTGCCTCTGAATGATTCCACATCAACCAGCCGGTTGACTGATATACCGACTCCAATACCTATCAGACCCAGTACCACCGAACTCAAAACATGTCCCAGTCCGCAAAGAAAGGTAATCAACATTGTTTTCCTGACAGTCCATTTTTTTGCTTCGCTCAGCACGATAAAGGGAAGGTAATGATCGGGACCCAGAATAGTGTGTACAAATCCCAGCGACAGTGCCGTTGCTGATAAAAGGGCTATAGAGTTGTCCATATAGAGAGGGTTTATTGTTAATTATTTAACAGCCAGCAGTTTCCGTTGTAGACGTATTCGTTGAAATTAACATTTTGATTTGTAAGTAATTGTCTCGATTCACTGATAAAGCTTTTCATCTGCAGGAAATCGGCTTCTTTCTCAAAGAATGAAGGCCTGTTCTCAAAGAGAGAACAGGGCAGGATGAAAAATTTAAGTTTTGATGCCAGCACCGGAGTATATACCCAGGTAAGGTAATAGCCGGCCTCAGTGATCTTTATCTCTCCATTTTCTTTTTTCAGGGATATCCTGACCATGGATCCGCCGTCGGTTTTGGGTTTTCTCTGGTTTGAAACAAAATTGCCCAGAGAATAGACTACCGCCCTGCCATTTCTTTCGGATTCATCCTTATACCAGACCATTTTCTGCAACACATGCGGATGCGATCCAATTATGAGGTCAGCTCCGGCAGAGAAAAAGTATTCAGCCATTTCAACCTGTTCGGAAGATGGAATAGTATCGTATTCAGTTCCCCAGTGAAGAAAGAGCACAATAAGATCATGTCCCTGTGCCTCAGCAATGGAAATATCATCAGCAATATCCTGTTTGTTAAGCATATTTACGATCGCAGGAGGATCAACCCTGATTCCGTTTGTGCCGTAAGTATAATTAAGAAGGGCCATGGATATTCCTTTTGAAGACAGGATCAGGGGATGGTTTTTCTTTTGATCTTCCAGTCCTGTAAATGTACCTGTATGTGGAAGCCCTATGCTGTCAAGGTTCAGAATTGTCCGGGTAATACCCGTAATCCCTCTGTCGGCGGAATGGTTGTTTGCTGTTACCAGACAATCGATACCTGCATTTTTGCATGCCACTGCCAGTGCCGAAGGTGAACTGAACTGAGGATAGCCTTTGTAGGGAGGGCCGGCAAGAGTCACTTCAAGATTGGCTACTGCAATATCAGCCTCCGAGATCACAGGAGTTATATAGCTGAAAACATCGTTATAGTCATATTTCCCGGAATCGTTATTAAATGCAGAGTTTATCTGAGTGTCGTGGCCCATAATGTCGCCAATGAACAGCAGCGTAATATCCTGCTGTCCTGACCCTGCAGACTGAAGCGGGATGGTTGATACAATGAAGGCAAGAAATAAAGTCTGTGTGATTTTACTGATCATATTGTATTGATTTCTCATCTGCATAGGAGGCAAAGATAAAATATTTATAACTTTGTCATCTTCAATGAGGCAGTATCTGACAATATTGCCCTGCTGATCATGAAAAAAAGAGACCATAACCCTGATTTCACAAAATATTCTCTGGCAGGGGCACTTATAACTCTCGGGATAGTTTTCGGTGATCTCGGAACCAGCCCTCTTTATGCCATGAGAGCCATCATAAACGGGGGTGCAGACAATTATAATGAACTTCTCATCTATGGAGGATTATCATGTATTTTCTGGACTCTCACCCTGTCGGCGACAATAAAATATATTCTGATAACACTTCGGGCCGATAACAAAGGAGAGGGAGGTATTTTTGCACTCAGCGCCCTTCTGCGGAAGAAATCATCATGGGCAGCAATTCTGACGATGATAGGAGGTGCCGCACTTCTGGCCGACGCGGTGATCACGCCTGCCATTACCGTTACTTCTTCTGTTGAGGGACTGAGGTTGTACAATCCTGATATACAAATTGTACCAATAGTACTTCTGATCATTGGCATTTTGTTTTTCGTCCAGCAGTTCGGGATGCGATATACTGTCAGCGCCTTCGGTCCCATAATGTTTGTGTGGTTTCTTGCCCTTGGAGCCCTGGGCATATCACAGCTGGCACTGAATCCTGGTGTTCTCAGGGCCGTCAACCCTGTTTACGCCTACAGATTTCTGGCAGAATATCCGGGAGGATTCGTGCTCCTCGGGGCAGTTTTCCTTGCAGTTACCGGTGCGGAGATTCTTTATGCCAACCTTGGACAATGTGGCAGGCCGAACATAAGGGTGGCATGGGGATTTGCGAAGACAGCCCTTCTTCTTAATTACTTTGGTCAGGGTGCATGGCTGTTGATGAATATGGAGAAGGGAGCCTACGTGAATCCGTTCTTTTCGGTTATGCCCTCATGGTTTCTTATCCCTGGTATTATTCTTGCCGTTCTTGCAGCCATAATTGCCAGCCAGGCTATTATCAGCGGTTCATTCATTCTGATAAGTGAAGCCGTCTCCCTTAATTACTGGCCAAAGCTAAAAGTTCTTCATCCCACATGGCTCAGAGGACAGGTGTACCTGCCCCTGATGAACTGGTTCCTCCTCATTGCGTGCAGCGTTACCGTGATCATTTTCCGGGAGTCGTCGAACATGAATGCGGCTTATGGTCTGGCTATTAACATAACGGAGATTCTGACCACACTTCTGCTGTCATATTACCTTCTTCTGAAGGGAGTCAACCATCGGCTTATCCTTCTTTTTTTCATGGCTTTCATAACCCTCGAGGGAAGCTTCCTGATAGCAAACCTCCACAAGATATCCCACGGAGGCTGGTTCACCATTCTTCTTGCTTCGTTTTATTTCCTCGTAATGTTCGGCTGGTATTTCGGACGCAAATTAAAGAACAGATACATCACTTTTGCTGATCTTGACAGGTATCTGGATCTGTTCCGCGACCTCAGCAGGGATGAGTCGGTACCCATGTTTGCCACAAACCTTGTTTACATAATCAGGGCTAACAGGAAAGACCAGGTTGAATCGAAGGTGATATATTCAATATTCCATAAACAGCCGAAACGGGCAAGCATTTACTGGTTATTGCATGTCGACAGGGTTGAAGAACCAAACAGGTTCGATTACCAGGTTACACAGATCATTCCGGGCATCCTGATCAGAGTTGATTTTCATCTGGGCTTCAAGGTGGAACCAAAGGTCAATCTATATTTCAGGGAGGTGCTCGAAGACCTCAAGAAAACGGGGGAAATAAAGCTTGAAAGCAGTTTTGAATCCCTTAGACAGCATTCCTTTGAAGGTGATTTCAAGTTTGTTCTTATCGACAGGATACTATCGCGTGACTTTACACTTCCGGCATGGGAAAATTTCACACTTGCACTTCATCTTCTTGTAAGGCGTCTGAGCATCAGCGACGTGAAGACTCTTAACCTTGATCCGGCTAATACCATTGAAGAACAGGTCCCGATAATTCTGAATAAACCTATTACCGACAGGATAAAGAGGATAATCTGATTGTTCCGGTTTTGGCTGCCGTGTGGAAATTATTTTACCGCCTGCTTCTTTCTCAGAATACTCAGAGCGCAGAAATATCCTGAATAAATAGCACCTGAGAATCCCCCTCCGGTTCTGGTCCATGCCGATGCAAAGTGAAGATTCCCAGCCACCGACGAAGTGTCGACTGGCATGTTAAAGGGAAGCTGTTCGAATCCGTACACCGCACCCTCAGGATTCAGGGTATACCGTTTTATGGTAAGGGGTGTAGCAACTTCATGGTAGATGATCCTGCCGGAAATACCGGGGACTATTGATTCAAGCCTCTTTATAAAGATCTGAGCAACTTCTTCCTTGCGGGAATTATATTCTTCCCTGGTGAGATTTTCCCAGTTTCCGGGGTAATCAATGCAGCACAGGGCACCGACGCTTTTACCGCCTTCAGCGAGCGTCTGATCAACCTGACCGTAATCGACAAAAGTGTAACTGCGCTTTTCAAAGTCTCCTTTGTTGTTTATAAGGATATCTTTCTGCGATTTCACCGAACCGTCATAAACGAATGTAGAGTAATGATTGTTACCAAGATCACTCAGCATGGTGTCGAATCCGAAATAGACAGTGAGAAGGGATGCGCCGGGTCTCTTATCGCCTATCAGCCCGAACAGGATCTTACTTTTATCTTCAGGGAGTATTGAAGCAATTCCGGGCATTGAAGCATTTGCTATTATTTCATCGGCCCATGCCTCTTCCATCTTTTCACCCCTTTTGTTCTTTTTTATGCATCTGACACCCCTTATCTCTCCATTTCCGGTAATAAACCCTGTAACAAGGTGGTTAAGAAGTACTTTGCCACCATGGCTGTTGATATAGTCAGCCAGAAAATCCGACAGAACCTGTGATCCGCCTTTTATGTAACTGGCCCCTCCGTTAAAATACCGTGACTGGGCCGCACAATAATAGGTAAGGGAGAGACTGTAGGGATCGTCATGAAAATATCCAAGATTGCCCAGCAGAACCAGTTTAAGGTCTTCATTGCTTATTATTGAATCGAGAAATTCTCCCACGCTCATTTCTCCTGCCGGCTCTTCGCCAGCCATGCCTCTTTTTTTGGGATTGAGGACCTGTGAATAAAATGAATCGATACCCTTTTCCTCCTCCGGAAAGGCATTTTTCAGGATCGTGGCTGCCTCGTGTGGATCGTGAGGAATAGTTATCCTTATGTTGTCGTTCACAAAATGGTAGAACTCAGGTAGTTTAATAAATTCGACCTTGTCAAAAAGCCCGAGTTCGCTGAAAAGTTTTGTCTTAAGATCAACAGGACCGGGTCCGTCAATTTCATGCAAACCCACCTCAAGGGTGAATCCCCCCTTTCTGAATGTTGTGGCACAGCCTCCCGGGCGGTCATGCTGTTCAATGAGAAGGACTTTTTTCCCCTCCCTCGATAGTTTTGCTCCGGCAGTCAGTCCCCCGAGTCCGCCTCCTATTATAATGATGTCGTATTTCATATCTTATATATCTTCAGGAATAGGATACCGTCTGAACTCTTTTGTCTGGTCAAACAGATATCTGTATGTTATATAGTTTTTTACAGGTTTACAACCCACGGCAATGAAAATCTTTCTCATTTTAGGATTAAAGTCGGCAACCCATGAAAACTCTATTTCAGTATAATGTGTTTTTTCCCTGAACACGTTTGTGAGGTTATAAATGAAAGCCGATTCCAGGCCATGATTCTGAAATTTTGGGATCACTCCCATGAGCAGTCCTTTTGCCCGGGTCATGGCTTTTGTGTTTCTGTACCAGAGAAATTTAATGAGGCTAAAAATATCCAGTTTCCCTTTCAGATGCTTCAATATCATGTTTAGGTCGGGGAACATCAGATAAATGGCTATCGGTTTGCCTTCAAAATAGGCTATCCAGATAAACTTCTCTTCAACAATGGGTTTGGCTTTTCGTAGTACTTCCCTTATATATTCCGGATCGAGTGGTTCGAAATGTTTCTTGAAAGATGCCCATGCCTCATTAAAAACCATAGCAAAATCTGCTGTTTGTTCAGCCTCATGCTTCCAAGAAAAGTGTCTGAATTCATACCCGGGTTTGTTTAGTACCCATGATCCTATTTTCATGACTCTCTCGGGCATGGGTTTCGTTATATCGAGATGGAATCCTTCCATGGTATAATAAACCCTGAAGCCATACGATTCGTAAAGATCCTGGTAATAAGGATGGTTATATGGTACATCGAATGAAGGGTGGGTGAACCCGTTTACCAGGAGACCCCAGTATTTGTCTGTCTCTCCGAAATTTATTGGTCCGTCCATAGCCTCCATTCCCTCTTTCCTGAGCCATTCCCTTGCGGTGTCGAAAAGGATATGTGCTGCCTCCCTGTCGTTTATACATTCAAAGAATCCTATACCTCCTGTTGGCTGATCGTATGTATTTGCCAGGTTGAAGTCGACGAATGCGGCTATCCTGCCGGACAATACGTTCCTTTCGTCAGCAAGAATCCATCTTTCAACTTTGCCATGGCTGAAGTAGGTGTTTTTTGCCGGATCGAAAATTGCTTTAATGTCGGCATCGAGAGGACAAACCCAGACAGGGTCATTTTCGTATATGACTCGTGCAGTGTCGAGAAACAGTTTTTCAGTTCTTTTGTCAGTGACTTTGACCGGCTTCATCATCTGCCTGTGTTTTTAAAAGAAAGATAAGATCAGAGTAATCAGGTGGCATCTGTTGCCATGAAGGTAAGAGAGACCTATTTAGGGTAAACCTGGGTGATAATGCTCTGGTATTTTTCATGTATGAAATGTCTTCTCAGCTTCAGTGTCGGGGATAGTTCACCAGTGTCGGGTGACCACTCGTCATGAACAAGACGGAAACGTGCGATTCTTTCCGGAGCGGAGAGTCTCTTATTTAGTTTTTCTATCTCTTCAAGGAAAAGTGACTGGACTTTCTGATTCGTGACGAGCTCTTCATAGGTCTCAAACGATATCTGGTTTGAATTCTTCCAGTCGTTGAAATAGCTGAAGTTGGGCATTATCAGCGCTGAAGCGAATTTCTGATGTTCGCCGATCACAATTATCTGGTCTATCAGGGGAGACTCCTTGAACAGGTTTTCGATCACCTGGGGAGCAATGAACTTACCGTTTGAAAGTTTAAATATTTCTTTTTTTCTGTCTGTAACCATAAGGAACTTCCCATCTTCAATGTGTCCGATGTCGCCCGTATGGAACCATCCGTCTTCATCAAATGCTTCCTTCGTCAGATCAGGGTCCTTGTAATATCCGGGCGTTACATTGGGGCCCTTGCAGAGAATCTCCCCATCGCCGGCTATCTTTATTTCCACGCCTTCGATGGTCATGCCGACAGATCCAAGTTTCACCATACCCTTTTCTGTTCTGTTAATGGTAATGATGGGAGAGGTTTCTGTAAGACCGTACATGTTAATTATTTTTATACCTGCAGCCCAGAAGATCTTCTCCAGCCGGGGCTGAAGGCTGGCTCCACCGCATCCAACTATCTTTACCCTGTCACCCAGTGCCTGCCTCCATTTGCTGAATATCAGCCTGTCGGCTATCTTTAACCTCATTTCATACCACAATCCGTTCTCTCCGTGAGGCTGATAATTAAGACCCAGTTTTACAGCCCAGAAGAAAAGTTTCTTCTTCATGCCGCTGAGCTTATTTCCCTTCGAAATTATGACATCATAGAATTTTTCAAGTATCCTTGGAACAGCATCAAAACCGTCGGGTCTGATTTCAGCCATATTGGAGGCGATGGTTCCCATACTCTCCGCGTAATATATGCTGCTCCCGCTGTATTGGGTCTGGTAATTTCCCATCCTGCCTCCGACATGACACAGAGGGAGTATGCTGAGATAGCTGTCTTCCTTATTGAGCCGGAAGACGTCGGCAGCTGCCAGGAAATTTGACACGATGTTACGATGAGTAAGAATAACTCCTTTAGGTCTGCCGGTTGTACCTGATGTATATATAAGTGAGGCGAAATCGTCAGGTTTAATTGTGGCTTTTATTTTCTCGACGTCGCTGGCATATTTTTCTGAAACCGATTTTCCGGTTTCGAGGATCTCCTTCCAGTTTTTAACTTCACCAGCATCATCAAAAGAATAAACCGGGATGTCTCTTCCGCTGAGAGCAACTGCCGGGATCACATTCCTGAGCATTTTCTTATCGGAGATAAGTATCATTGAAGCCTCACAATGTTCTATAATATACTGGTAATCAGAGATGCTCAGCGACGGGAAGACCGGAACATGTATAACACCGATCATTGACATTCCCATGTCAGCAAAGTTCCGTTCTGGTCTGTTGTTCGTGATGGTAATAATCCTGTCTCCTTTTTTAAGGCCTTTTTCAAGAAGTCCGAAGCTGAAATTGTATGAATTATCAATATACTCCTTCGTACTGAACTTAACCCAGTTGCCGCCAATTTTACAGCATAGTGCATCATCCTTGCCGGTGAATAACCTGCTGTACCTGTCGAGAAGATCAAAAGTGCGTTCGACTTCCATAATAGTATTTTTTAAATAAGATGAAAAACATAAAGATTTACCCTGGAAACTTACCCTTAGTGATGCAATTTAATAAGAATCGGGAAATTTCAAAGTCCTCAGCCTTCTTTTCAGTGACAGTTAAGCCATAAAGCAGTATTTTTACCCATACCGTCATTTGCAGGGGAATATAAGAATGTTAATTTTGTTGACTAATACCCGTTTTAAGATATTACATTAAATCTGATAACAAATAGAATCATTATGAAACCCACATGACTGATCGAAATCACAAACCTATGAAATATAATTTTCAACTGAACCCGACTTTTTCGGGTGATCCCGACGAAGTTAATCATGTGAGGTTCCATCATACAATTAAAATCAAAATTATATTATGATGAAAAAAGCAACAACATTGTTATTAATACTAATCCTTAGCGGAGAATTACTTTCAGCACAGCTTACAGAATGGAAGATTGCAGGCGACAAGATCACCACTCCCTGGGCGGAGAAGGTTAATCCTCTTAATCCTCTTCCCGAATATCCCAGGCCACAGATGGTAAGAGATATCTGGAAAAACCTTAACGGCCTTTGGGATTATGCCATAACTGCTGCGGATGCACCTAAACCAAAAACTTACGACGGGAAGATACTGGTTCCCTTTGCAGTAGAATCTGCTTTGTCGGGGGTAAACAGAAATGTGGGACCTGACAATATATTATGGTATCGCACCAGTTTTACAATCCCTTCCACCTTCAGAAATAAGAATGTACTTCTTCACTTCGGTGCTGTAGACTGGGATTCGGAAATATTTCTCAATGGTGTCAGAATAGGATCGCACAGGGGAGGATACGATCCTTTCAGCTTAAACATTACACCTTTCATAAAGGGAAGAGGGAATCAGCTTCTTGAGCTGAAGGTGGCCGATCCTGTCGACAGAGGACCACAACCCCGGGGCAAGCAGGTTCTTAAACCCGGAAGTATCTGGTATACTTCGGTAACCGGGATATGGCAGACTGTCTGGATCGAAGCCGTACCTGAAACACATATCTCCTCACTGAAGCTTATTCCCGACATTGACAAGCAATCACTGTTGGTGAGCGTGGAGGCATCAAATTTTGCAGAAGGTGACATGGTAAAGATCAGCGCATTTGAAGGCGACAGGATCATCTCAGAAAAAACATCACGACCGGGAGACGCAACGGTACTGAGTATAACCAATCCCAGGCTATGGTCTCCTGACGATCCGTGGCTCTATGATCTTAAAGTTGAACTGGTAAGAAAAAACAGAACTGTCGATGACGTAAAAAGTTATTTTGGCATGAGAAAAATCTCAGTGGAACCTGATGCCGATGGAGTACTGAGGATGATGCTAAACAATAAATTTGTGTTCCAGTACGGGCCTCTTGATCAGGGATGGTGGCCCGATGGTCTGTATACTGCGCCAACCGATGAAGCCCTGCTGTTCGATATATTGAAAACAAAGGAAATGGGATTCAACATGATCCGTAAGCATGTGAAGGTTGAACCTGCCCGCTGGTATTACCACTGCGACAAAACAGGCATGCTTGTCTGGCAGGATATGCCCAGTGGTGATATGGGAGGAACAAGATGGAACACAAACCCCGGAATGGAAGGAGGCAGCGACAAGATACGCAAGCCGGAATCGGAAGCAATCTACCGGACAGAATGGAATGCGATAATCGACGCATTTTTCAACTATCCGTGCATAGTGGTATGGGTGCCCTTTAACGAAGCATGGGGGCAGTTTAAGAGTGCAGAGATAACAAACTGGACCATGCAGAAAGATCCTTCCAGACTTGTTAACAGCGCAAGCGGAGGAAACTTTCACCAGGTCGGTCATATTCTCGACATGCATAACTATCCCGGACCGGTGATGCCAAAACCGGAAATATTCGGTGATATGCAGGTTCTCGCTCTTGGTGAGTTTGGTGGCCTTGGTTTACCACTGGAAGGACATACCTGGCTCGACAAGAACAACTGGGGATATCGGAGTTATGCCGATGCCGATACCCTGTTCAGGGTTTACGACAGCTATCTCGACCAGATAGCCCGGTTTGTTGTAAGAGGTTTGTCAGCAGCCATTTATACACAGACCACCGACGTCGAGATCGAAACCAACGGTCTTCTTACCTATGACAGGAAAATTGTGAAGATCCCTGAAGCAGATCTGAGAAGATCGGCACAGAAGCTATATGACGCAGGAGAAAAAGTAGTCTTCAGGAAAAAGTGAAATGACAGGGTGTCCACTTGTCATCCTTAAAGAAAGGACACGTTTTGCATTCAATCACTGTTAATTCAAATAATGTTATAAATGAAAAGCAGGTTTTTATTTATTTTATTTTTCTGCCTTTCGGCTTCCTTTACCGGAGGGCTTAGAGCACAACAGGTTCATGATGTCTCAGTTAATGCCGGCTCACCCCTTTTTGAGGTACAGCCTACAATGTGGGGAGTCTTCTTCGAGGATATCAATTTTGCCGCTGACGGAGGTGTGTATGCAGAGCTTGTAAAAAACAGGTCTTTTGAATTCACCCATCCGATGATGGGCTGGGACCAGGTAAGGCAAAACGCTACAGGCAGGGTTGTGCCCACTTTCTATACACCTGCAAACAGTAATAATCCTCACTATATTGTTATACATATCGACGCCGGGAAGGGGGCTTTTGGTATTTCGAACCAGGGATTCCGTGGTATGGGCATAAGGAAAGATAATCTATATCATTTTTCGGTATATGCAAGGATATCAGCTGGTTCAGGTCTCAGGATGAAGGCAGAGCTGATTAATTCTGAAGGTGCCGTGATCGGTGCCTCTGAAGTTCTTGACCTGACAAGTGACTGGAAAAAGCATGAGGCAGCGATAGCAGCTTCTGCTACTGATCCTTCAGCCAGGCTTCAGGTACTTTTCATGGGCACAGGGGCCGTCGACATTGATATGATATCGCTTTTCCCGGCCGATACCTGGAAAGGCCGGCCCGGTGGATTAAGGAAAGATATCGTTCAGATGATCGCCGACCTGAAACCGGGTTTTCTCAGATTCCCCGGCGGTTGCATCGTCGAAGGAAGAACAATAGAGAACAGGTACCAGTGGAAGAATACAGTAGGGCCCGTCGAAGAACGGAAACTAATAACAAACAGGTGGAATACGGAAATGAGAAACCGCCCGGCTCCCGATTATTTCCAGAGCTTCGGACTGGGATTCTATGAATACTTCCTTATGGCTGAGGATATGGGTGCAGAGCCTCTGCCAATACTTAACTGCGGGATGTCGTGCCAGTTCAATGCCGGAGAAGTGGTACCACTGAATGAACTTCAACCCTATATTCAGGATGCTCTCGATTTGATAGAATTTGCAAATGGTCCGGTGACAACAAAATGGGGCGCTCTCAGAGCCTCAATGGGACACCCGGAATCATTCAACCTTAAATATCTGGGAATTGGAAATGAACAATGGGAGCAACAGTATATTGAAAGATACAGGCTCTTCGAGAAAGCTATCCTGCAAAAATATCCCGGAATAAGGATCGTTTCCGGGTCAGGCCCCTATGCTTCGGGAGCATATTTCGACCTTGCCTGGACCGAACTCAGAAAACTTGATCCGGCACTTATCGATGAGCACTATTACATGGCTCCGGAATGGTTCCTGGAAAATGCCGGCCGTTACGACAGCTATGACAGGTCAGGAATAAAAGTCTTTGCCGGTGAATATGCAGCTCACGGCAAAGAAGGACAGGCACCCGAGTCACGGAATACATGGCTCAGTGCACTTACCGAAGCAGCATTCATGACTGGTCTGGAGAGAAATGCCGATGTGGTTCACATGGCATCATACGCCCCCCTGCTCGCCCATGTAGATGCATGGCAATGGCGCCCCGACCTTATCTGGTTCGATAACCTTAATGTTTTTGGAACACCTAATTACCATGTTCAGAAGCTGTTTTCAACTCACCGGGGAACACATGTTATTCCTGCTCTGAAAGACGGCAGGCCTCTGAGCGGACAAGATAGTATTTATGTATCCGCAGTGTCTGATAAAGCCTTCTCAATGATATATGTGAAAATCGTAAACGTATCGGGAGAAACACAACAGGTAAGACTGAATCTTTCAGGTGCTTCTTTCCTGAAAGACGGCCTGATGGAAACACTTAAAGCAAAGGGTTTGTATGAGTACAACTCAGTCTCCAACCCGAAAAATATCTATCCCTTCACCAGGCCTGTGACAGTTTCAGGCAGGAAACTCCTGCTTGAAATAGAACCATCCTCGGTTAATGTTGTTAAACTCACTCTGAGAAAATGATAAAAAACTCTCTGCCATCAGCACCGGGTGGAACAGGAAGATACATGATCAGCTGGTTTTTAGGATTCATGCTGGTATTTCTTTCCTCCTGCAGCAGCGAAACGCTTACATTTACAAATCCTCTTTTTCCCTCAGGAGCCGACCCATGGATTATTTATAAAGACGGATATTATTATTATACAAGTACATCCGGAAGCAATCTTTTTATACGTAAAGGACGGAACCTTGATGAAATCATCGTCTCGGACCGAAAGGTAGTGTGGACACCTCCGGCGGGAACAAATTATTCAAAACAGCTATGGGCTCCGGAGCTTCATTACTTTGACGGGATATGGTATATCTATTTTGCTGCCGACGACGGCAACAACATCAATCACAGGATGTATGTAGTTGAAAATGCTTCACCCGACCCAACCGGGGGACAATGGAATTTCAGGGGGAAGGTGTCAGATCCTTCCGATAAATGGGCTATCGACGCTTCGCTGTTTGAATATGATGATAAGCTTTACATGGTATGGTCAGGCTGGGAGGGCGATGTTAACGGGCAGCAGAATATATATATTGCAGCGATGAAGGACCCCTGTACCGTAGACGGAACCCGGTCGCTGATATCCGCACCGGAATATGACTGGGAAAAGGTTGGCGATCTGAATAATCCCGACGACGTCCCTCATGTTAATGTGAATGAGGGCCCGGTTGCTCTTCAGAGGAAAGGGAAGCTTTTTATCATTTATTCTGCCAGCGGATGCTGGACCGACAATTATTGTCTGGGGATGCTGACCTATAATGGAACAGGCGACCTGCTTGATTCACAATCATGGTCAAAGAGCCCCTCGCCGGTATTTAAGCAAAAACCTGAAGCCGGTGCTTTTGCTCCCGGGCATAATTCCTTTTTCAAATCGCCCGACGGGAAGGAAGACTGGATACTTTATCATGCCAATCCGGCAGCAGGACAGGGATGCGGCAGATTCCGCTCTCCCCGAGCCCAGAAATTTTCATGGAAAGCAGACGGAACATCCGACTTCGGTGAACCTGTTGCTACAGGAGTGCCGATGTCCCTTCCGTCTGAAAGAGGCAGAAGAAAAAAATAAGCTGTACCGGAATAAAAATCATGGCTATATTTGTGGCCTTATACCTTTAAATTATGATGGAGTTGATTCATACAGTGGTAGACTGGTATATGGCTAACCTGAGTTATCTCACGGTATTCCTGCTGATGGTGGTAGAGAGTTCATTCATACCATTTCCTTCAGAAGTTGTTATACCATTTGCTGCATACAAGGCTGCCCAGGGAGAGATGAATGTTTTCGGGGTTGTTATAGCAGGTACTCTGGGGGCACTTTCCGGAGCACTGATAAATTATTATCTCTCAAAATACCTGGGAAGGCCGATCGTTTACAGACTGGCAGGCTCAAAGGTCGGAAGATTGCTTCTTTTATCGGAAAAGAAGGTTGAACATGCGGAGGATTATTTCAACAGGAATGGAAATACTTCAACTTTCATCGGCAGGCTTGTACCGGCCGTCCGCCAGCTGATATCGATACCTGCAGGGCTGGCCAGGATGAATATCCGCAGCTTCATCATTTACACTACCGCAGGTGCGGCGATATGGAACATCATACTGGCTTTGACAGGATATTTCGCATATGAGATGAAGGACAGGATACTCCCGTATCTCGACGATATACTGATCGCAATAGGAGCGGGATTCATTATCTATCTTATTGTAAAGGCATTAAAAAACAGGAAGAATAAACAGATAACATAGCTTTCTGGAAGTGGGTTTATGTTTCACTTTCATCATAAGTTATTTTATTATATGACTATCAGGAATGATTAATAATGTATCCAAAGACGCTTGAAAATCAATTGTTTTACCCCATCCCCAGGGGGAGTCAATTGATTTTCTTCGCTCCCCTTGGGGCCGGGGTAAACGAAGAACCGGAGCGAAGCGGAGCTCGACGAAGTCAAAATCAATGGAGTTTTATGTACGATTCCTGACACTCATATTTTATTATTAAGGCAAATGCAAAAGTAAAAGAACTACAACTCTGCAAAACCTACAATATAGTTATGCCCGTGTTTTTTAGCACACTTTGGGCAGGTCGTAAAGTAAAAGAAATACCTCTTTGCTTTTAATTCTTTCTGATCCAGATAGTTATTGAATTCAGCCAGATATTTGGGGACATGATTATAGGGACCATCGAATACCCTGGTTATGAATTTTCCCGTCATCTTAATGTTCTCTGCTCCCGGGACTTCTTTTTTTACGCTCATATAGAGCTCGCTTTTCCACGGTGAGGGATCCCAGGCCAGCAGCAGGAAATCCTTTATTTCGGGAGCTGCCTCTGCCTCCTGTGCCATTTTCCACATTGCACCAAGTACCTTCGCATAAATACCCGGCAGTGGCATATGCAAAAACTGGGGTATCGTCTTCCTGATAAAAGGCTTTTCAGTCCATTCATGGGTCCTGGAATCCCAGGGTTCAGGATCAAATACCGGGCAGCATTCATGGTTATGAGATGTATCTGTCATAGTTTGTTTTTTTACTTTAAGATTGTTTTAAGCCATTTTTCAGCAAGGGAAGGCCATGTCTCGGCAGCCGGATTTCCCGGCCTCAGTCCGTATCCGTGACCTCCTTTCGCGACGAGATGAAGTTCAACAGGTATCTTTGCATCACGAAGGGCTCCGGCCATAACAACAGCACTGTTTCCATGGCTGTCGTCGGCCGACTGGAATATAAACACCGGAGGTGTAAGGTCTGTTATCTTCAGGTCGGGAGTCAGTGACCGGTTCTCTCCTCGGTCGAAGTAAGCCGGGTACATCAGAAGTGCAAAATCGGGTCTGCACGATGTGTTGTCAGACTTATCTACCGGTTCATACGTTTTGTTTTCACTTAAGATTGCAGCCCTGGCACTCAGATCGGCACCTGCAGAGAATCCCATTATTCCTATTTTAGAGGCATCAATTTTCCATTTCGCCGCATTGGACCTTACAATTCTGATGGCTCTCTGTGCATCCTGAAGTGCGCCAGTTCTTTCATTGGGAATCCTGTACGAAAGGATAAATGCGTTTATCCCGTTCCGGTTAAGCCAGTCCGCTATCTCGGTCCCCTCCTTGTTGTAGGCAAGACGGACATATCCTCCTCCCGGACAAACAATTACAGCTGCACCTGTATTCTTATCAGGGTCAGCCAGCCTGATTTCGATCGCAGGGTCTGTCACTTCGGTGTACCTCAGAACCCCGTCCTTCTGAATTGTGTCGACAGCGGGTTCCTTTTTTTCCTTTGATTCTCCGGGGACCTGTCCCGGCCACAGATGGAGCAGGGCTTTTTCCTGCGTAAAAGAACTGACAGATATCGAGAACATTACAAAAATTAATATAATCTTCATGCTATTCATATAATTTTTTGGAATTCACTTTATTTTATAACAGATAATTAAACAACTCCCTCCATCCCTGTTTCTCTAAGTACTTTACGCACTTTAGACACCCTAGGCACTCTAGGCACTCCACTAATCCACTATCTCTGCCTTATCGAATCTTTGTGACCCGAACTGTACATGGGATGTTCTTACTCTTCGTATCCCTCTTCCTCCGAAGAAGCCCCATCCTCCGCTCCCTATCAGAAATCCGAGGGCATAAAAGCCTCCGTTGTTATTCTGGGCATACATGGTAATCTTGTTGTTGAACAGCATGGCAATAAAATCGAAGGGAGCGATAAATCCGTGCCATAATCCCCCGAGAAATCCGTATGTATGACCGGTCAGACACTGATCAACAGGTTCGCTTTTTGCACAGCCGGAGATCGCGATTGCTGCCAGGATCAAGATAAAAATCAGTAACGATTTATGACTAAAGAGAATTTTCATGATGATGTTGTTTAAATTAAAACAGGTCAAGTTCAATGGCTTTACCTGAATGTTTTCTTTCATGGTCGAGGAGCCATTTTTTTCGGGCCAGTCCGCCTCCATAGCCAACAAGAGAACCGTCGGCACCAATGACTCTGTGGCATGGAATTATGATGGCAATTCTATTGGATGCATTAGCCTGGGCAACAGCGCGTGCTGCTCCCGTGTTCTTTAGCCCGGCAGCCTGATCCTGGTAGGAAATGGTTTCTCCATATGGAATTTTTCTAAGGCCTTCCCAAACAGATTTCTGGAAGCCGGTACCCGCGGTAAGAAGTTTCAGGGTGAAATCCTTCCTTTTTCCGGTGAAATATTCCCTGAGCTGCTTTCTTAGTTTCCAGAGATTCCAGTTTAATCCTGCCCTTACAGCTGTTGCATGAACAGAAGAAAGATCTGCATAAATCTCATTCAGATCATTCCTGTCGGCAAATTCAAGCAGACAGATACCCTCCCCGGTGGCACCTGCAACCATTTTGCCCAGCGGGGTTTCTATTTCTGTTATCTTTATCATAATTAACCCCTTAAACTTTGAGAGAGTCCGGATTTCAATGTTTTGGATATCTTCCCGATGTCGATTTAATGAACCTTAAATTCCTGAACCTGACAGCCGACCAGTTATCGTCAACAGAGACCATTCTTACACTGTAAAAGCCTGCATCATTAAGTGATTTCCATCCTTTATCCCTCTCAAGGTCAGAATGTATTTTTTTTGAAGTTTTTTTCGGATAACAAAACCACAGAATCCCGTCTGCCGTAAGGTTGTGAAGTACAACCGGAGTAACAGCTCCGACTTCCTTTTCTTTTCTTACAAATACTATAATAAAACTGTAAGGACAGCGCTGGTCAATTTCCGTATCGGTGATAATATCCCTGAGCTCCTCTTTCAGAGCAAGAAGGAAATTTTCTTCTGAATTCAGAACCGCAATCCTGGGCTGACTCTTATAATTGAGCTTTTTCAGAAGTTCTTTCATTGAGGGCATATTTTCATGCTAATGTAATAAAAAATTGTAATAACGTGAAAAGGTTCTTAACTTTGCGGATACTGAACATGGGGTGCCTTAAAGAACAGGCTGAGATCATACCCTTATAACCTGATCCGGATAATGCCGGCGGAGGGAACAAAGAGTATCCTGAACATCAGCTTTGCCAACGACCTCATCTTCAGAGATTAAAATGCTTAGAAATGAGGACAAAGTTCGTTTTTTTATTTTTGATCATTCTGTCAGTAACAGCCCTGGCACAGCAGAAAAAAGGCGTGTCAGTCTCCGGCAGGGTGACTGACGAAAAAGGATTTCCTCTTTCCGGTGCTGCAGTGACTGTCGAAGGCTCGTACCTTGGTACGCTTTGTGATGATGAGGGAAGATATTACATAGGCGGACTCGACCGGGGGGCCTACTCCATCAGGTTCTCATTCGTCGGGTATGAACCTCAAAGCCGTAAGATTGAGGTCAATGGTGATACCAGACTGAATGTGATACTTCTTCCTGCATCGCTGATGACAGGGGAAGTTATTGTGAATGCAGTACGGGCAGGTGAACGGACTCCCATGGCATATTCAACAGTAGGCGATGAAATTATAAGTAAAGGCAACACAGGTCAGTACATACCCTTTCTGCTTCGTCATACACCTTCGCTTGTAGAGACATCGGAGGCCGGTAACGGCATTGGATACACCAGCCTCCGCATAAGGGGCTCCGACGCCAGCAGGATAAACGTAACGATAGACGGAATACCGCTTAACGATCCCGAATCACAACAGGTCTTCTGGGTTGACATGCCTGACCTGGCGTCATCGGTCGATAATATACAGGTTCAGAGGGGAGTGGGTTCTTCCTCCAATGGTGCCGGAGCCTTTGGTGCTACCGTAAGCATACAGTCAAAGAGCCCTTCAGCAGAGCCATTTGCCGCGCTGGAGTCGGCAGCCGGATCATTCAATACTTTCAGGAACACAGCTGCAGTGGGTACCGGTCTTATCGGCAGCAGGTTCGGACTTCAAATGAGAATGTCAAAAATAAAAAGTGATGGTTATATAAAAAGGACAGGATCAGATCACACATCTTCAAACATTTCAGGTGTTTTTGTTGCAGGCAGGTCGAGATTCAGGGCAAATATTCTTCTTGGGGAAGAACGTACAGGTCTGGGATGGTGGGGAGTGCCACGGGAAATGCTTGCAGTCGACAGAAGATATAATCCGGCAGGGGAATATACAGATGATGAGGGATTTACAAGATATTACGACAACGAAACCGACAATTACAGACAGGATCATTATCAGATGATATTCGGTCACAGTTTCAGCAATACTCTCAATATCAGTGCAGCCCTTCACTATACCCGGGGTAAAGGCTATTATGAGGAGTATAAAGAGGATGAGGATCTTTCTGAATATATTTCAGTTCCTTCACTTATTACCGACCTGATAAGGCGGAAATGGATGTCGAATGACTTTTACGGACTGGTGGCTTCACTGAAATATAAAACCGGGAGAGTAGAAATAGTCTCGGGAGGAGGAACCAATTATTATTCCGGCGATCATTTTGGCACAATAATCTGGAGTAAATATTCAAATGTTGAAAAAGATCAGCAGTGGTATTTCAATAACGGAACAAAATATGAGGGAAGCTTCTTTACAAAGGCAACATTTGATCTGAATGACAAAATATCCTTATACGGCGATCTGCAGTACCGCTTCATTGACTATATGATGACCGGGGAAGATGATGATCATAAGGATCTTGAACAGGATCACCGGTATAATTTTCTTAATCCCAGAGCCGGGCTTTTCTGGTCTTTCTCCTCAACACAGGAAGGATGGTTGTCATTTTCCGTCGCCGGCAGGGAACCTACCAGGGCCGACTTCAAGGAAGCAGCAGGCGATCCTGATGCTACCCCCCGCGACGAGAAGCTTTACGATACGGAAGCAGGATACCGGATCAGGGGAAAGATTTTTACCATAGGATTCAATACATATTTTATGTATTACCGCGATCAGCTTGTGCCGACAGGTGAACTGAGCAGTACCGGATATTCAATAATGACAAATGCAGACAGGAGCTACCGTACCGGAATCGAGGTAAGTGCAGGGATCAGACCTGCCCGGTTCATAGAGATAAACATGAACCTCACCCTGAGCAGCAACAAGATAAAAAGCTTCAGCGGCTACTACACCGATTACGACACTATAACCTGGGAAAGTGAGTATAAAAGCAAATACCTGGGAACAGTTGACATTGCATATTCCCCCTCAGTGATCTGGAACGGCGATATTACCTTTTACATCCGAAGGAACCTCGAAATGAACTTCTCGGCAAAGTATGTGGGGAAACAATATTTCGACAACACAATGAGCAGCGACAGAATGATAGATCCTTATTTTGTGAACAATCTTATGATAAGCTGGGAACCTGAAGTGAAGAAAACAAAAGGATTAAGCTTGAAATTGTTTGTAAATAACCTCTTCAATGCCCGCTATGAAAGTAATGCCTATGGCGGAAACTGGTATGAAGCGGGTGTTGAGAAAACCTGGGCTTATTATTTTCCACAGGCCGGGATCAACTATATGGTAAGCGCCGGAATAACCTTTTAAACCTTGCAATGAATATTTCCAACTGGCTTCACGACAATTATATAGAGATCTTCGGCGCCCTTGCCGGGATCATTTATGTTGTCCTCGAGATACGGCAGAATTTATGGTTGTGGCCCGTGGGGATCATCACCTCGGCAGTGTACATATGGGTATTCTTTACAGGGAAACTTTATGCCGATATGAGCCTGCAGGGTTATTACCTGGTAATAAGTGTCATGGGCTGGTACTGGTGGGTAAGGGGCTCAGGGCTCAGGGCTCAGGGCTCAGGGCAGGAAATCGTGACCAAGAGTAGGTTGGAGGGAAGACAGGAGGGAGAGAGAGAGGGACTAGCTGTGTCGAGGGTGAAATGCAGAACAGGAGTTGCTCTTGCCCTGATGTTTGTATTGATTTTTACACTGGTATGGCAGGTTCTTGACAGGTTTACCGATTCACCGGTACCGGCATGGGATTCATTCATCACCTCTTTGTCGGTGATTGCAACATGGATGCTCGCAAGGAAGATTTATGAACACTGGTATCTGTGGGTAGTCGTTAACATTGCAGCTGCCATTCTGTTTTTTACACGGGAGCTTTATCCGACTGTAATATTATATATTGTATATTGTGCAATGTCGTTTGCCGGACTTGCAGAATGGAAGAAGTCATTAAAAAATCAGTCATAGTAGCCGACGGGACATTCCCTTCACATCCTGCTCCTCTGAATTATCTCAGGGAAGCAGAACATATTGTCTGTTGCGACGGCAGTGCTGAAAAGCTTATTGAAGCCGGTATTTTGCCCGACGCAATTATTGGTGATATGGATTCACTCAGCCGTGAAACGGCTGAAAAATTTGCCGGAAGGATCTTCAGGGACGAAAGCCAGGAAACCAACGATCTTACAAAAGCTGTAGAATGGTGCAAAAAATCCGGATTCAAGGATATTACAATACTCGGAGCTACAGGAAGACGTGAAGATCATTCAATCGGGAACATCTCTCTGCTCGCGGAATATTCAAAATTTGTCCGCATCCGGATGATCACCGATAACGGCATTTTCCTTCCCTTTCATGATAGTTGCAGGATAGAGACCTTCCCTGGCCAGCAGATATCTGTATTCTCAATTAATCCTGAGACGGAGATCACTTCGAAAGGGTTGAAATTTCCCCTTGTAAGAAGAAAGCTGAAGAACTGGTGGGAGGCTACCCTTAATGAAGCAACCGGCAATTCAGTGGAACTTGAATTCCGGGGCAGCCCGCTGCTTGTCTTCCTCGCTTTCTGACTGTCCCGGCCCTATGTCCGGGATCTCCGCTTCGCTTCGGCAGGACTCCAGACCGCATGACTTTACTCCTTCACTTCCTCCTTAACCAGGTTTATAAGCTGCACCCTGCTTTTTACATTTGTCTTTATATATATCCTGTGGGTGTGATCTTTCACTGTCTGGAGGCTTATGAAGAGTTTGTCGGCTATCTCTTTGTTACTTAGCCCGTTGCATATTTCATAGACTATCTGTGATTCCCGCGGCGATATTTCAAATTTCCCGCAGAAACCCTCAAATGAAGGATCTTTTTCCGGTTTATCTGACTGTCCCGGTACCATGGTGCCATAGTTGAAATATACCGGCAGAAATATGTTTCCTGAAAAAAACATAAGGATAAATATCAGGGCAAGCCATGCCTGTCCGTCGAAGAAAAATAGCGGGATACAGTATGTTATGGTTATCAATGATATCATAAATGAAATTATCTTCCTGTCATGTTCATGAACCAGCTCTTTTCCCTTGACGGGAAGATGGATCAGGAATGAGGCAAGCAGACTCCATATAATGCTCATCAGGATGAAATACTGTAAAATATTATGTGCTGTATCAGCAGAATGTTTGTTTTCAATTAAATATGCAAGAAATAAGAGAAGGGAGAAATTGCCTGCAAGAAAAAGTATTACCGGAAGGTTACCAAAACGTCTGCCTGATACACCTGCTGAGAACCTCAGCAACATCAGCAAGGCAAAGATCAGAAAGGGAAGACCCATGAGCAAGGCGATATTTGAAAACCTGGATAAAACCTCAGGAGATATGTAGCTTGCAAGGATATTTTTAAGAAATACCTGCCCCCAGATACCATAAAAACCGAAGGCAAAAATGAATACCTGAAAATACAGCAGCGTTGAAAATATATCGTTCTTCTGGCGGCTCCTCAGTCTCGATACCAGTACTATTCCTGCCGCCGTCAGAGCTACTGACAAGATGAAAACTATGTAGAACAGGACTCTGATCATGGCATAAAGTTATTCATATTATTCCGGATTGCCGATTTTCACTTCCGGATTTTATGAATTAATGCCTGTCCTGTACAGAATACTACTAAAGTATTGGGGTGCATACTTAAGTAGGATTTTGTGAATTCACTACTATAGTATTCATTTCATCCAAAAAACACAGTTTAATTTTGTCCTGTAATCATTAAAGCATCTACATCATGAATGAGACTATTGAAAAGAAAAGAAACTATAATCTGTTCCCGACTTTCGGCGACAGTTATGGAACAGGCTGGAATGTCATGCTTGATAATTTTCTCAGGCTGCTTCTTGTCGTCTTCGTTCTGGCACTTCTAACAGGTCCTCTGAACGGAATGAAGTTTAATCTGAACGAGCATGATTTCGGAAAAATGCACTGGGACTGGTGGGACGGTGACTGGCGTCAGATTTTTGGAATCGCATCTCTAGGTGCAATAGCTATTTTCATCGGATTGTTGGCAATAGCTTATGCTTTTCTTGCACTGCCGGTGGTGACTTACGGGGCCAAAATGATATTTCTTGAATCTGTACGCCGGAAGAAACCCGATTTTGAATGGCTTATTAAAGGCTTCTGGACCAATTATCTGAACATTGTACTTGCGAACCTGCTTAAATTTGCGCTGGTAGCCATAGGACTGTTTGCACTAATCATACCAGGTATTATTATTGCCTGCCGGCTGGCTTTTGTACCCTATCTGGTTATGGACAGAAAGCTAGATCCCATAGAGTCAGTAGAACTTAGCTGGAAAATGACAAGAGGACATGGCTGGACTATTTTCCTGATGGGAGCAGTTTCGTTCTTCATATATCTTTTCGGTCTGATATTGTTCCTTGTCGGTGTCCTGATATCCGATATGTGGGTGAAAAGCGCTTTTGCATCTCTCTATGAATCAGTTCATCTGGAGAAGGAAAAAAAGGCTGAAGCAGTTGAAGAAGCTGCTTAATGACCCGGCGTCTTCCAGATTCCTTAATAGTTTTAACCTGCCGCTGACATCTGTCACGGCAGGTTTTTTTTCATCCTGGCCGAAACGATATTGTTGTCAGATTTCCGTTGATCTTCTTTTACGGAGTTTTGCAAATCTGAGAAGGAGTTTTTTTCTTCCTTCATGTTCAAACTCAACTGTTGCAGTCTGGTTTGGAGGTATCCCTTCCATCGAAATGATACTGCCATGTCCGAATCTGTCATGCTCAACCATATCACCCACAGCAAGTTCCGAGATGTCTTCGGTGATCGACGGGATATTGTTGCCGGTAACTGTTTTATGAAATTTTCTTAGCTTCGGCGACGACGGATAAAATATCTTTTCTTCGCGTATCGGGGAAGGTTTGCGGTCCTCAACCCCTGAAGACCGGAACGATCGGCCTGCTGTTTGCGGAAAATTGACATACTGCATGTCCAGTTCGCGGATGAACCTGCTCGGATTGCATCGTTCGAGATTACCCCATTTATACCTGTTAAGTGCATAGCTGAGAGTTGCCTGCTTTTTCGCCCTGGTTATTGCCACGTAAAAAAGACGTCTTTCTTCCTCAAGCTCCCTGGCACTCCCTGCCGATATAGGTGAAGGGAAAAGGGTGTCTTCCATTCCAACAAGATAAACATGACTGAATTCCAGTCCTTTGGCTGCATGCATTGTCATGAGTGTAACCTTGTCGCGGTCTTCTTCCTTTTCATTATCCTGGTCGGTCAGCAAAGCCACGTTGGCGAGGTAGGCTTCAAGAGTCGATGGCTCCCCGTTTGTTTCGGCAGCTTCGGTAAAGATCTTTATTGCGTTGAGAAGCTCCTGCATGTTCTCATATCTGCTTATCTCTTCAGGCAGTTTTCCTTCCTTGAGTTCTTTCATTATTCCTGAGCCTGCAGCTATTTCCATGGCTTTGCTGTAGGCATCAATGGTGCCGGTTTCACGTGACAACACATCGATAAGACCGGCAAATGCTGTTAATTTTTTAACAGTACCCGTGTTGAAATGATTCTGGTAAGCGCCGGCACTGGTAATTATCTGCCAGGGAGTCGCGTTACCTGCAGCAGCCAGTTCAAATATTTTCTCCACGGTGGTATCGCCAATACCTCTTTTAGGGTAATTTATTGACCTGCGGAGAGCCTCTTCATCAGCACGGTTCATAACCAGGCGGAAATATGCAATGATGTCTTTTATTTCCTTTCTTTCGTAAAAGGAAAGACCACCGTAGATCTTATAAGGTATGTTCTTTCTTCTCAGCGTCTCTTCGAATATCCTGCTCTGGGCATTTGTCCTGTACAGGATTGCAAAATCAGACCAGGTTAAACGCTGTGAATAACGTCTGTCGGTAATGTCGGAAGCCACCATGAAACCCTCTTCAGTGTCGGTCATAGCCTGAAGGACCACCACCTTATCACCTGTTTCGTTCTTCGAGAATACCGTTTTCTGTATCTGACCCTCATTGTTGGATATTATCGCATTGGCAATGTTGACTATGGTCTGTGTTGAACGGTAGTTTTGCTCGAGCTTGTAGAGCTGATACCCGGGGTAATCATTTCTGAACTCAAGTATGTTCTCTATCCTTGCTCCCCTGAAAGAATAGATGCTCTGGGCATCGTCGCCCACAACGCAAAGGTTTTGGTGAGTGGCAGCAAGTTTTTTGACAATAAGGTACTGAGCATAGTTAGTATCCTGGTACTCATCCACAAGGATATAACTGAACCTCTCCTGGTAGGATGCAAGCACATCGGGAAAATCGCGGAAAAGGATATTCGTGTTCATCAGGAGGTCGTCAAAATCCATGGCATTTGCCCTGAAGCATCTGCCTGAATAGTTCCTGTAAATCTCCGCCAGAAGAGGCATCCTGCTTGCCCTGTCATATTCCTGTAACGATGCATCGGCCGAATACTTGGCTGCAGTAACAAGGTTGTTCTTAAGCATCGATATCCTTGCTGCTATCACTCCTGGTTTATATATGTTGTCGTCAAGATTCAGATCCCTTATTATGGATCGTATCAGGCTTTTTGCATCGACGGTGTCGTAAATGGTATAATTTGAATTATAACCCAGCCTGTCGCCTTCAATTCTCAGTATACGGGCAAAAATTGAATGAAATGTTCCCATCCACAGGTACCTGGCAATTTCGTATCCCGCTACTGATGCAATTCGATCCTTCATTTCACCTGCAGCCTTGTTTGTGAATGTCAGCGCAAGTATTTTTGAGGCAGGTACACCTTTTTGCAACAGGTTAGCGATTCTGTAAGTCAGAACACGTGTCTTACCTGCGCCTGCACCTGCAATAATCAGGGCCGGGCCTTCGGTATTGATGACCGCAAGTCGCTGAGCTTCATTAAGTTCTTTAAGGTAGTCGTAAGCCATTATATGTTCCGGATCTACAGCGTAACTGGTGTGACAAATTTAATAATTACCGGTTCAGGGGAATAAAAAGAGAACGATAAAAAAGGATTTTTTATTAACAGCCCGTCTTACAGGTTATGCAGACATAATCCTGCACGCTGTTTTAAAGAAACACCACCACTGCTACCGGCATAATTCCACCTTTTTGTTATTATTGTAATGAATTAATAAATTTAAACTTATATGAAAAGATACGGACAGGTAATAGGAGTCAAACCTGAAGAATTTGAGAGGTACAGGAAATATCATGCCTCCGTTTGGCCGGAAGTACTTGAAATGATTGCAAAATGCAATATAACCAACTACAGCATCTTTCATAAGGACAACATGCTTTTCGCATATTTTGAATACACAGGTGAAGACTATGCTGCCGATATGGCAAAAATGGCCGCTGATCCGAAAACACAGGAATGGTGGTCGGTGATGGAACCCATGCAGGCGCCTTTATCTTCAAGAAAAGAAGGTGAATGGTGGGCAGACATGGAAGAAGTTTTCCATACCGGATGAACAGATTCCATATTTTATTAAACTTGCAGGGGATTATACGAAGCGGAAAATGTTTCCGTTAATAATTAAACCTTTGAAGAGCCTGTGCGTTTTCTGATACTGATAATTATCTTCTTTTTACCTGTGTTGTCTGCGGCGCAGCTTTCTGCACCCGGGGCAAGGTCAGTGAGATATTCTTCCTATCCTTCCTCACCCGGCGTTAATGATCCTCTTTTCTTCTATTGTAATATTACAGGAAGTGAAACCGGAACTCTCGTCGCCACCAGGCCTGAAATTTCAGGTACTAATGACTTTTCCTGGTATAAATGGAATGAAGCTTCTGACAGTTTCAGCACTTTTCTGAAGAAAGATACAGGTGTTGAATCATCGACTGCCGGCGGACTTTCGGAAGGAGGTTACCGGATCATGATAGACAGCTCAGGCGTCCGTGTCGATACACTGACGGGCTGGATTTTTTTCGATACACCCCCTGTTGCTGAGGCAGCCCTGCAGCAGCAGCTCTGCACCCGGGTGGCGCTTCAGGGTAAGGCAGAGGCTACAACAAAGAGCTTCTTTTACTACGATCCCGTGACTGCAGCTCAGTTAATACAGAACAATGTCATCACATTCCTGTGGTCATCAACACCATCTTCAGTCATTCCATATCCCGATATTGAAATTAATCCTGTTACATATACACCTCCTCTCGAAGATGTGACATATAAGCTTACTGTTAATTCACTTGGGTGCAGTTCAGATTCATCGTTCTTTTACGAGTCGATCCATGTGAAAGCCGATTTTACCGTTGATCCTGTTCAGGGTGAAGCCCCCCTCGAAGTGATAATTACCGACAGGTCGGTAAGAGGTGATATTTATGATTGGGATTTTGGTGACGACACGGTTTCATATATGAAGGAGCCGGAACCTCATATTTACTATAAGCCGGGCGAGTATACCATTTTACTGAAGATAGAAAGCAGTCTGAACTGTATCGACTCCATAAGGTCGCAGAAGATAGTGGTAGATCCTTCTTCAATAAATATTCCCAATGTTTTTTCTCCCGGTGAGGATGGATACAACGACAGGTTCAGGATCGATGCAACGTCGCTGAGATATGTCAGTATGGCTGTCTACAGCCAGTCGGGCATCAAGGTATACGGTTTTTCGGCAGAGGGAGAACGACTTAAGAACTGGGACGGATGGGATGGAAAAATAAACAATTCATCAATTGATGCAAGTCCGGGCATATATTTCTATGTCATCAGGGCCCTGGGATGGGATGACGAAAGGTATGACGGGAAAGAATACAGAGGATTCGTTTACCTGTACAGATAAGGTCCTGCAGTCCTGCGGTCCTTTATCCTCTTAATAACTGCATGACCGCAAGATTTCCTACTGCCACACCCCGATTATGAACCCCATCAGTGTCAGGGCTGCAACACCGTATGAAGCATTTACAAGAAAGTGGGCCAGGGTCTTTCTTTCAAAGAGGTATGTTATCCCAAGGAATGTGAATATCGTGCCGAGTCCGATAAGAAAACCGGAAAGTGCTCCCACACCACCTCCCGCATCATGTCCAAGGAACAACCCCAGAAGAATTGAAGCCAGCATGGCAAGAAGGAACGATAGTCCGAATATCTTTGCCATGTTTGCGCTTTTTGCAGATTCTTCCGTTATCCCGGTCTCCTTCATCCATATCTTCACAAAGAGAACGGGAGAGTACCATAAACCCCCTAGTCCGAATGCACTCAGTGCTGCTACGATGATAGCAAGCCAGTTCAGCTCACTAAAAGATAATTGAATCTGCATAGTCCTGGTTTTTTGAATTATCTGTCTGCAAAATAAATAGCCTCTGAAAAAGACCCTAAACAAGCAGCTCTCCCCGGAGCACCGTTTTGGCATGGCCGGCAATCTCAACCCTGTTGTCTTTCATTGCGACCTTCAGTATCCCGCTCCTTTGTGACACCTGCCTTGAAAAGAACTCGGTCCTGCCTGTGCGTTTGTGCCAGAAGGGTGTGAGTGCACAGTGCGCCGATCCGGTAACAGGATCTTCATTTATCCCGACTGCCGGGGCAAAACATCTGACGCAAAAATCAAAATTAGTATCCTCCGACGGAGCGGTCACAATAAGATCGCCAAAGGGAGAGTTTTTCATCCTGCTGAAATCAGGCTGAAGGTTCCTTACATCCTCTTCGTTATGAAGCAATACCATGGTCCATCCGTGACTTGTCCGGTAGAGTTCAACCGGTTGTATGCCTATCAGCTTTGCAGCTGAATCGGGAATTTGCATGGGTTCGAATCCATACGACGGAAAATCGAGGATTATCCAGTTCCCTGATTTCCTCCCGAACAGTTCTCCGGCCCTGGATTCAAACCTGATCTTTTTATCCCTGACTGCAATGCCAGTCTGATAGAGCACATGAGCTGAGGAAAGTGTACCGTGGCCGCAAAGGGGGACCTCCGTTTCAGGTGTGAAGAAGCGTATCCTGAAATGATCGTCTTCGGGAGTTACAAAAGCCGTTTCCGAGAGATTCATCTCTGTAGCAACATTCTGCATCCACTTTTTCGGCATGTCCCTTTCAAGAAGGCATACCCCCGCCGGATTACCCTTAAAAGGTGCTGCCGTGAATGCGTCTACCTGGAAGAATGTTTTGTGTATCGACATATATTAAATGTTATTAGGGTCTTGCAGTCTTGCGGTCTTGTCTTACCCACCGCAGCTTTCTTTGACCTTCGTAGTCCCGATTTATCGGGACGAAGGAAGTAGCGAAGGTGGGCAGTCACTCGCATCGCACTTTCCGTAATTTCGCCCCCTCTCTCCCTCACGCCCTCACGCCCTCATTCACCGGTAAATATCGCTTTTTTACAGGAAAAACTGCATGGTTTACTAAAAAAAACTTTGTAAACTAAAATAGTTTTCTCATTTTTGCACCGAAATATGAAGTGATGGATAGCAAACAGAGAATAATAGAGGAAGCAGCTTTCCTGTTCCGAACCTATGGAATAAGAACAGTCACCATGGATATGCTTGCATCTAAACTGGGAATTTCCAAACGTACCATTTACGAAATATTCAGTGATAAGGATGAAATCCTGGATGGAGTCGTTGGCTGGATGATGAAAAAGCAGCAGGAAGTGATTCAACAGGTCCTCAGCGAATCGGATAACGTTATAGAAGCTCTTTTCAGGATAATGGACCTGATGACAGTGCATTACCACATGATGAGTCCTGCTTTCCGACTCGATCTGAAACGAATGCATGGCGTACGTCTCGAAAAACTTCGCGACCTAAATGAAATGCCTGATTCCGGGCACTTCAGGATGATCATAGAAAGAGGTGTCAGAGAGGGGATTTTCAGGGAAGACATCGACGTGAGCGTAATTAACAGATGTATGTTTGAAGTAGGTAAAATGTCGGCCTCTGATGACATTTCTCCGACTGGTGAGATTCCGGCAGAAGAGGTTATGAAAAACGTGTACCTGAATTATCTCAGAGGCATAAGCACACCCAAAGGTCTAGACCTGATAAATTTCTATGAAAAACGGGAAAACAACAGGAACTGATAAACATAAGCAAGAACTATATAGTAATATGAGAAACAAACATTTTTTTATCTCTCTGGCCGCCTTTATTTTTTCGTGCCTGGCACTTCAGGCACAGGATGATTCAGGTGAGCTGAAGCTTTCGCTTAAGGAAGCACAGGATTATGCAGTTAGGAATAATCTCCTTGTTAAAACATTCAGATCAGATATGGAAGCATCAAAGGTGGCAGTATGGGAAGCCATTTCTGCTGCCCTGCCATCAGTGAGCGCCACCGGATCATTCACCGATAACCTGAAGCTGGCGACGACACTTCTCCCGGGAGAATTTTTCGGTCAGCCGGGAATAAAGGTCCCGGTCACCTTTGGATCGCAATTCAATTCAGGCGCGACTCTGCAGGCTAACCTGCTCATTTTCAATATGCCCCTGTATATAGGGATAGAGACCACAAAGCTGGCTAACAAGCTTAGTGAGCAGAACCTTGAAAAAACCGAACTGGATACCAGGGAGTCAGTCAGCTCAGCATATTATCTGATTCTCATTTCGGAGCGCTCTCTTGATATCCTTGACAGAAACTATGATAATCTAAACGAAATACTTAGCTCCACAAAGGCTATGTACCAAGCCGGCATGGCTGAATCGACCGATGTGGACCAGATTGTCAGCAATGTTTCCATGGTTGATAATTCAAGGAGCTCTCTTCAAAGGAACATTGAACTTAATTACAATCTGCTCCGGTTTCAGCTTGGGGTTCCTGCCGGAACGAAGATAACTCTTACAGAAAGCCTTGATGCTGTCGCGGAAGCTATAAACGTGGAAGCCCTGGTTTCCCAGGAGTTTGATCATCGCAACAACATAACCTACCGGCTCACTGAAGTTTCTGAACAGATGTCGCTCCTTTCCCTGAAATCCCAGAAAGCGTCTGTTCTCCCCACTCTTGCAGGATTCTATAATTACGGAACCAACGGAATGGGTGATAAGATCTCAGAGCTTCAATGGTTCCAGAACTCCATGACAGGCCTTCAGCTTTCAGTTCCGATATTTGCGAGCGGACAGCGGTATTCAAAGATCAGGAAGGCCCAGATCAATCTGGAAAAGGCCAGGACTACACGCGAAATGGTTGAAGAACAGCTTCTTATTCAGGAAAAGCAGCTCAGATATAATCTTGTGAATGCAAACCTTCAGTACCAGAACCAGAAACAAAATGTTGAAGTGGCAGGCAGGGTCTTTAAGAGCATGGAAAATAAATTCAGGCAGGGCATGGCTTCAAGCCTTGAACTTACCCAGGCCAATTCACAGTACCTTACCGCCGAGAACAACTACGTGTCGGCTCTGATGAACCTTTTGCAGACAAAGCTTGCTCTCGACAAACTTCTGAACAACATGTGAGAATTATAACGAATATCTTAATTATAAAAATAATGAAACACTTTTTTACAATCTCTGCAATACTGATCAGCGGGCTCATAATAACGGCCTGCTCATCTAAGACAAATTCCGGTTCACAGGCTGATGGTACGGAATCATCAGGTGCGGTAAGTGTTCCTGTCAAGGTGCTGCCCCTGTCAAAAACCAAAATTGCCAGGACTATAGAATATTCATCGACCATCCTCCCGTTTGAAGAGGTGAATATGGCACCTGCAAGCCCGGGAAGAATTGATAAAATTTTTGTCGAAACAGGCGACAGGATAAGAAAGGGAGACGACCTGTTCCTGATGGACAGGACACAGCTCTACCAGCAAAAGGTTCAGCTTGCGAGCCTTGAAAAGGATCTTTCGCGCCTAGATACTCTTCTGATGACAGGAAGTGTGAGAGAGCAGCAATATGACCAGATGAAGACCCAGTATGATGTTACGAAAACCAACGTGGAATTCATGGAGGAGAATACCCTGCTGAAAGCCCCCTTTGACGGAGTGGTGACAGGTAAGTATTTCGAGAACGGAGAAATCTACTCGGGAACTCCCACAACAGCCTCCGGCAGGTCTGCTGTTGTCACGGTGATGCAGATAAACCCTGTTAAGGTTAATGTCGGTATTACAGAGCAATATTACCCGCTGGTAAGAAAAGGAATGAAAGTTTCTATCACTGCCGATGTCTATCCTGATGATATTTTTACGGGAACAGTGTCACTGAAGGCACCGACTATAAATCCTGCCACCCGTACATTCATAACCGAAGTGGAGATCCCCAACAGGAATGAGACCCTTAAACCCGGGATGTATGTAAAGGCGTCACTGCAGCTTGGTGAAATTGAGACATTTGTGGCTCCGGCCAACACCGTAATGGTTCAGGAAGGCACGAATATAAGATATGTCTTCGTCGCATCCGAGGGAACCGCCAGGAGGGTTGAAGTCAATATCGGGAAAAGATTTGACGACAGCCTTGAAATAATTTCCGAAGATATAAATGACGGCGATCTTCTGATCGTGGAAGGTCAGTCAAGGCTGATCAACGGCGACAGGATCGAGATAGTCAGATAAATTAACAAGATACAAGATAAATATGAGCATTTACAGTACTTCAGTTAAGCGGCCGGTAACGACTATTTTTGTCTTTGTTGCCATGATGGTTATCGGCCTTTATTCGCTTTCGAGGCTCCCTGTCGATCTGTATCCCGAAATTGAATTGCCTTTTGTCACAGTTCTCACAACCTATCCGGGTGCGAGCGCATCTGACATTGAAAGCAATCTTACCCGTCCGCTTGAAGATGCACTCAATTCGGTGAGCAACCTGAAGGAATTAACCTCCACATCAAGCGACGGACTTTCAGTGATCTTCCTTAATTTCGAGTATGGCTCCAATCTCGATGAAGCCATGAACGACATCAGAAGCAACCTGAACTTTGCTGAACGGCTTCTTCCCGAGGATGCGGAAGATCCAACAATTATAAAGTTCAACTCGAGCATGATGCCTATAATTTTCTATGCAATAACTGCCAATGAAAGTTATGCCGGGCTCGAAAAGATACTCGATGAAAAGATAGTGAATCCCCTTAACAGGATAGAGGGAGTTGGGAATGTGTCACTCACAGGTGTTCCCGGAAGAAGAATTTACATCGACATTGATCCTAAGAGGATGGAAGCCTATAATCTAACGATTGAACAGATAGGTAATATCCTCAGGGCCGAAAACCTGAATATGCCGGCAGGTTCACTTGAGATGGGCAAAAACGACTATGCTCTCAGAATCCAGGGGGAATTTCCCGAAAGCGATGTCCTGAAGCAGCTGGTAATCAGCAATTTCAACGGTCAAACAATTTACCTGAAGGACGTTGCAGAGGTCCGCGATACAATAAGGGAGTCGAAGCTCGACACCAGGATCAACGGGGAAAAGGGGATGGGCCTTTTCGTCCAGAAACAGTCAGGAGGCAATACTGTCAGGGTTACACGCGAGATAGAAAAAACACTTGAGGAGCTCAAAAAGGATCTTCCTCCCGATGTGGAAATAACACGTCTGTTCTCGAGTGCTTCCTTTATTAAGGATTCGATAAACAACCTCTCTGAGACACTGATGTTTGCAGCAATATTTGTTGTACTGGTGGTTCTCTTCTTTCTCGGGAGGTGGAGAGCAACATTCATTGTGATACTTACCATTCCCGTATCTCTTGTCGTTGCTTTCATCTACCTGTTCGTTTCTGACGGTTCCATAAACATCATTTCTCTTGTTTCACTGTCCATCGCGATTGGAATGGTGGTCGATGATGCCATTGTTGTGCTCGAAAATATAACACGGCATATTGAACGGGGCAGCCGTCCACGTGAGGCGGCAATTTACGCCACGAATGAGGTGTGGCTGGCTGTTATTGTAACCACACTTACGATCGTTGCAGTTTTCTTCCCTCTTACTTTTGTGGAAGGCCTCACGGGTGTCCTTTTCAAGCAGCTCGGACTTAGCGTAACAGTGACGATTATTACTTCAACGGTTGCTGCTATAACGCTGACACCAACCCTAAGCGCCCTGCTCCTGAAGTACCAGCCTGTACGAAAGAATGCACCTTTCTTTTCATATGACGGCAGTATCAGAAAAGGGCTCGACTGGTTTGACGGATTTTACGAGAAAACCCTGAAATGGGCCCTTCATCATAAAACATTCGTGACCATTTTGTCGATTGTCGTTTTCGTCCTTTCCATGGGACTGTTCACAGTCATAAGTACAGAATTCTTCCCCGAGGCCGACGAATCCAGGATATCAGCGTCGGTGGAGCTTCAGACCGGGACCAGGGTCGAAAATACAATCGTCATTGCCAATATGATCGACAGCATTGTGATGGCTAAATACCCTGAGGTGGATCTGATCTCGACATCTTCAGGTTATGATGATCAGGGTGGCTGGGCATCGATGTTCAGTGCTAGCGGAACACATACCATCGACTACACTTTCAGGCTGCTTCCCATAGAGGAAAGGCAGAAAAGTGTGTGGGATCTGGCTGAGGAAATGCGGGCCGATTTTGCGGGGATACCCGAAATTGTAGATTTTAACATAACCACCAGTGAAAATATGGGATCTTTCGGTGGCAGCACCGTTGATGTAGAAATATATGGGTATGATTTCACTGAAACCAATAAAGTGGCAGGCGAACTCGCCGACAGGATCAGGAAAATAGAAGGTGCAAAAGATGTTACAATAAGCCGTGATAAGGCGAAACCCGAACTGCAGATCCTCTTCGACCAGGAAAAAATGATAGCCAATGGACTTAATACCGCCATGGCTGCCACTGCGGTGAAGAACAGAGTCGACGGACTTCTGGCAACAAGGCTCAGACAATCGGGAGATGAGTATGACATCGTAGTCAGACTTAAAAAGAGTGAACGCAGCACACTTACCGACATTGAAAATCTGGGTATTACCAACGGGCAGGGAAACATAATCAGGCTTGGTGAAATAGCTCAGATAAAGGAGTACTGGTCTCCTCCCAGCATTGAAAGGAAACGTAAAGAGAGGATAGTAAGGGTTTCTCTGACACCTTACAAAAGGTCACTTACCGACCTTCAGATCGATCTGCAGAAGGCGATCGATGAAACTGAAAAACCTTCAGGTGTAATGGTACAGATCTCGGGTGCGATAAAGGAGCAGATGGAAGCTTTCATGGATCTTGCGATGCTGCTCGTTGTGAGCCTTATCCTCGTTTATCTCGTTATGGCATCTCAGTTTGAATCGCTGAGAATGCCTTTCATCATAATGTTCTCGATACCTTTTGCATTTACAGGAGTGGCGATAGCCCTTTTCATTACAGGCACCACTCTGAATGTCATCTCAGGCATCGGCGCTGTCCTTCTCATAGGTATAGTAGTTAAGAATGCAATTGTACTTGTCGATTTCATCAACCTTATGAGAGAGAGAGGCAATGAGCTCTATCAGGCGATTACGATATCCGGAAGGTCAAGACTAAGGCCTGTTTTGATGACTTCGGCAACAACCATCCTTGGTATGCTTCCTCTGGCTCTGAGTAAAGGTTCGGGCTCTGAACTCTGGCGTCCTATGGGAATAGCCGTAATCGGGGGACTCATCTTCTCCTCCTTTGTGACCCTTGTTCTTGTTCCGGTAATTTATGCCGTCTTTATCAAAAGGACCGAAAAGAAAAGATCGAAACGCATTTATTCAGAACTAAAAGAACTGAACGGAGATTAAAATTAAATTTTTCAGATGTAACGAATAATCTATTGTTATGAAAGCAGTGATGATAATATATAACCAGGCACATACCGAAAAAATAGAATATGTGTTTGATAAAGCCGGTGTTAGAGGTTACACCCTCTGGGAAAACGTCAGGGGCCGGGGTACCTCCACCGGCGTTCCGCACCTCGGGACCCATACGTGGCCTGAGATCAATAAAAGCATCCTTACCGTTGTTGAAGACGATATGGTCGATGTGATCCTGGATAAAGTCAAGAAGATCGACTCCATCGATGAGGAAGTAGGAATCAGGGCATTTGTGTGGGATGTTCTGAAGACAGTATAAATAACTGCCGGAAATTTAGATTTAGTAAAAGTCCTTCACGGCAGGGAGAGACTTATGGTTAATATTATTAAGAAGAGCAGGCAGAAATGTCGGTTCTTCTTTTTTTTTTATATATAAATAGCTTGCAGGTTAAATATTTTTACTAAATTTAAAGGACTTACTTACTTATTTTAACCTAACTTTTAACCTGATTGCCTATGGATCTAATCACTACTTCCTTTTCAGCTAATGTTTGAAGGTTTATACCTTCTAAAAAAAATCTTTTAAATTTTAATACGGGATTCCGCACGCCGGGATCGCCTTGTATTTTATTTACTAATCTCTTTACTATGAAAGTAAGCAATTTATTGTCACAAACACTAAAATTGTGTGTTTGGAGAAAAGGACTGTATTGTTTCATGGGGAAATTTTTGATCCTCATGTTTATTTTCTTCTGGAATCTTCCGGCAAATGCTGTTTCTGCTGAACTATTTCAGCAACTGCAGGTTACAGGTACTGTTGTTGACGTAAACGGTCTTCCCCTTACCGGAGTAAACGTTGTGGTTAAGGGAACAACAATTGGTGTAACAACAGATATTAATGGAAGATACACGCTGACAGTGCCAAATCGCAATGCTGTTATTGCAGCATCCTTCATCGGATATGTCACCCAGGAAATGGCTGTGGGTGACCGAAACGTTGTCGATTTTACACTTTCCTCTGAAGAGCTTGCTCTTGATGAGGTTGTTGTTGTCGGTTACGGTACACAGAAAAAGGTGAATGTAATCGGCTCGGTAACTACTGTGTCGACTGACGAACTAACCGCCTCACCAACCAATACATTGTCTCAGTCTCTTGGAGGACGTCTGCCTGGACTGATCGTCCAGCAGACCACCGGTGAGCCGGGCCGTGATGACGCAGATCTTCTTATCAGAGGTCAGAACACCCTGGGCAACAACTCGGTTCTTATAGTGGTTGACGGTATTCCTGAACGGGATATGAACTCAATTGAGCCTGGCGATATTGAAAGTCTCACCGTATTGAAAGATGCTTCGGCAGGCATTTACGGATCACGTGCCGCTAATGGTGTTATACTTATTACCACTAAAAAAGGTTCTGAGGGCGCTGCACGTTTTGAATATGATTTCTATCACGGATGGGGTCAGCCGACGGTACTGCCTAAAATGACCGATGCTGCAACCTATGCACAGATGATTAACGAGGTCAAAACTTACAGGAACGAGGCTCTCACTTATACCCCTGAGGATATAGAAAAATACAAATCCGGAGAATACCCCTGGACACATCCCAACACTGACTGGTTCCAGGAGACTTTCAGGAAATGGACGAACTCAAATCATCACACCTTCAGGATTACGGGAGGTTCCAAAACTTTCAGGTATTTTGCTTCTTTTGGTACACAATCAGATAACGGAACATATAAACTGAGTGCCACAAGCTACAAAAGATTTAACCTGAAGACCAACCTCGATGCACAGCTCAATCAATACATCAGTTTAAACTTCGACATCAATGCATCAGAGGAGGATATGACTTTCCCAACCAGGAGTACAAGCAACATCTTCAACGGACTTATAAGGAACTTCCCCAATTCACCCGCATTATGGCCAAACGGACTTTACGGACCCGACATTGAATACGGTGACCAGCCTCTGGCAACTTCGAGCTTCGACGGAGGATTCGACGATGACAAACATTACCGGATCAATCCCATGCTCACTGCAACTATTAAGATCCCATGGGTAGAGGGTCTTACACTGGCTGGCAACTATGCCTATGACATGTATTTCAGAGTCAGGAAATTCTTCGAAAAACCAATAACCTTATATTTCTTCGATGAAGCAGGATATCTCGCAGCAGGTAATACAGGTAAAGAAGACGGATCAGATTTTCTTACCGGAATCCCGAGGGCAAGGTTTGCAGAACCGAGGCTGACAGACTATTATTATGATACAAGAAGAATTACCAACAGTCTGAAACTCAGTTATGAAAAGACCTTCGGAGTGCATTCGGTAAGTGCTTTTGTCGCTGTGGAAAGTACTGATTACATGACAAAGGGAATCCAGGGTTACAGGAGGTACTTTATCTCCGACCAGCTTCCCTACCTGAATGCAGGAGGCACTGATGAAATGAGTAATGCCTCATCTATTGGAATCGATGCCAGACTTAATTACTTCGGGAGGGCAACTTATAATTATGCCGAGAAATACCTGTTTGAATTTACATTAAGACGTGACGGATCACTAAGATTCTCCAAAGATGCCGGTAGGTGGGGGACTTTCCCCAGTGTGCTGCTGGGATGGAGAATGTCGAGTGAAAATTTCTGGAATTCAACTTTCCCCTTTATAAACTACTTCAAACTAAAAGGTTCCTGGGGGCAGATGGGTAATGATGCCGTGGACGCATTCCAGTATCTTACACTTTATGGCTACAGCACCGGTTTTATTACAGGTTCTTCCAAGACCTATGTGGCAAGTCTGGTTCAGTCAAGTGTACCTAATCCCAATATAACATGGGAAGTGGCGAACATCTTTAACGGTGGATTTGAATCACAGTGGATAGACGGGAAAATAACATGGGATGTCGATGTTTTCTATCAGAGACGTTCCAACATTCTCTGGAAAAAAGATGCTTCAGTGCCTGGTTTCACAGGTCTTTCACTGCCCGACGAAAACTTCGGTATTGTGGACAGCAGAGGATTTGAAACAATACTTGGTTACAGAGACCAGACAGGCTCCTTCAGTTATTCGGTGAACGGCAACTTTGCATTTCAGCGTAACAAGATCGTTGATTATGACGAACCTGCAAGGGCAGTGGAATGGCAACAGTATACGGGTCATCCCATCGGAGCAGTACTTCAGTATAATAGCATCGGCGTTTTTGATGATGCAGATGATATGCCCGGCTACCCCAGGGTTTCGGATCCTTATGCTGCCAATTCAGGCGGAGGTGGCGGTATCATAATTGAAGACTACGATAAAAACGGCTCAATCAATGCCAACGACAGGATAATTTATGATTTTACCACAGTCCCCGAAATTACCTATGGAATATCTATAGCCTTAGGCTGGAAAAACTTTTCTTTAACTACTTTATTCCAGGGTGTTGGAAATACATGGTACAGGGCTGATTTTCCCATTATGGGAACATGGGGCAACTACTGGCAGTATTATGCCGACGACAGGTGGACACCTGAAAATAAAACAGCATCAAAACCCAGGGCTTTTGAGAGAGTTGAAGATTACTGGAGAGGAGATTACCTGACCGATTTCGATTATTACAATCATGCATTCCTGAGGTGGAAAAACCTTGAGATCGGTTACAACATCCCCAAAGATATTTTAAGCAAGGTCAAGCTGCAGAGTCTGAAAATATATTTATCAGGACAGAATCTGGCACTTCTATATAATGCCTTTGATTACAAACACGATCCGGAAGTATCGAATGTCGCAAGCTATCCTCTGCACAGAGTTATTGCCATGGGAGCAAAAGTTGCGTTCTGATGTTAACCTTATAAATATAATATTATGAAAAGCCTTATAAGAATATTTATTTCATTGAATCTGGTGCTTTTTCTTACTACGTGCGAATCAGAACTTCTTGATAAAACGCCGCTGGATTCATATTCCGATGCAACTGTATGGTCCGATCCTGCTCTTGCCAGCGCATATCTGAATTATGTCTACTATGCACTTAACCAGCCGTTCCAGGGTGTAATGCTCGGCTCAATGTGTGATGAAATGCCGGTTGGAAGAGGAAGCAGTTCCCAGTCTTATAACCTGGGGACCATGTCGGCAGATGTACAATCCGGGCTGCCTTCCTGGCTGGGATGGAATACAACCAACTGGGGTAATATCCAGCGCCTCAACCTGTTTCTTGATAATATTGATGCTATCGCTGGTAAGTATCCCGCTTCCGAACAGGCAGCTGTAAAAGCTAAAACAGATGTACTTAAAGGTGAAGCCTTATTCCTCAGGGCATTTGTCTATCATAATTTCTGCCGTCTTTACGGTGGCGTCCCGGTCTTTACAACCGCAAATAAATTGGAAGATGATTTTGCCAGTCTTGAAAGGGCTACTTTCGAAGAAACCGTCAATTTCATAGTTCAAGACTGCGATGACGCTGCAGCACTACTCCCCTTAAAGGCCGACCAGGAGATGGGACGGCCTACAAAGGAAGCAGCTCTGACTCTTAAATCGAGGATGCTGCTGTTCGCTGCCAGCGATCTTACCGCCGACGGAACCGTAACAAATAACCTTGTCGGGTATGTTCCTGCACCAAACAGAACAACGATGTGGACCAATGCAAAGAATGCAGCAAAAGCCGTTATGGACCTTTCGGTGGCAAACGGAACTCCCAAGCTGGCCGATTTCGGTGCCCCTGACCATGCAGCTGTAGCCAAGAACTATTATGAGCTGTTCAAATCTTATACACTCGCAAACGATGAGATCATCTGGGGTAAAATGTATATACTTAACCTGGGCCGGACACACAGGATAAACCAGACCAATGGCCCGAATGGAGTTAACAACTTCGGGAGAAATGGTCCTTTGCAGCAGGTGATAGATGATTATGATATGAGCGACGGTTCAAAGTTTTTCAATCATTTCGAGATCGATGCCAATAAGTATTATAAGAACATTTCAACAACATTTGGTCACGAGAATCCTTATTATGATCGCGAACCAAGGTTCTATGCTACTTTCCTGTACGACAGTGCAGTATGGCAGCAGCGTCCCGTGAATCTTCAGCCACGAGATCCTTTAGGGATATATGAAAGACGTACTCACCGTACAATGAATCCGGATGGTTCATATACCGATGTGTTTGGACTGGATACCCGTAAAGGGCCTCTGTCACCGGGGAACGGATGCTACGGAGGATACCTTACGAAGAAATTTATGGACAACACAAGTAACGGCGACGTTCAGAACAACCAAAACGTATGGATCTATATGAGATATGCAGAAGTACTGTTCAACTATGCCGAAGCCTGCCTCGAACTGGGAGAAACGGGTGAAGCAACAAATTATATCAATATGATCCGTAACAGGGCAGGTCTTCCCGACTTCACCGGCGATATTGAGGAAGCCCTGAGGCATGAAAGAAGAGTTGAGCTTTATGGTGAGGAAAGCAGATGGTACGACATCCGGAGATGGAAGATAATGATCGAAAAAATGACACCTCAGCTGGGAGGTATTGATATCCTCGAGGTTAAGAACACGGATGGAACCATTGTGACTACCTGGCAATGGATCAAGGCACATGCCGACAATGTGATGAGCACAAAACAATACTGGCTTCCTATTCCGCGAAGCGAGATAAACAAAGCACCTTTGCTTGATCAGAATCCAGGGTATGAAGATTAATTGTATGGTCTTTTGAGAATGACCTGAGTAAAAAAAGGAGGGTGTCCGTGTGAAACCCTCCTCTTTTTTTATTCCTCCTCCTCTTCTTCGGAGTAAGCTTTTATCACGGCCTCCTGGACATCTCCCGGAACCTGTGCATATTCGGCAAATTTCATTGTGTACATCGCGCGTCCGCCGGTAAGCGAGCTTAAGGCAGTGGAGTACTTGTTCATTTCTGCCAGCGGAACTCTTGCTTTGATAACCTCAAACCTCTTCTCGCTCGACATTCCGAGAACCATCCCGCGGCGACCCTGGAGGTCACTTATCACGTCGCCCATACGGTCGGAAGGCACCATGATCTCTACTTCGTAAACAGGCTCGAGAATCTTCGGTGCTGCATTCCTGAAAGCCTGACTAAAGGCATTCCTTCCTGCCAGCCTGAACGATATTTCATTTGAATCGACAGGGTGCATCTTGCCGTCATAAACATAGACTCTGATATCGCGTGCATACGAACCGGTCAGAGGCCCGACTTCCATCTTTTCCATTATACCTTTCAGTATCGCAGGCATGAAACGTGCATCTATTGACCCTCCTACTATGCAGTTAACGTACACCAGCCTGCCTCCCCATTCGAGATCAATTTCTTCCTTGTTCCTGACGGAAAGCTTTATTTCCTTGCCTCCGAATTTCATCATGTTAAGCTCGGGAGATCCGTCCACATAAGGTTCAATGATAAGGTGAACCTCACCGAACTGTCCTGCCCCTCCCGACTGTTTTTTATGACGGTAATCAGCCTGGGCAGATTTTGTAATCGTCTCACGGTAAGGAATGCGGGGAGAGTTGAAGTTAGTTGGGATCCTGTATATATTGTCAAGGTGCCATTTCATTATGTTCAGATGATATTCCCCCTGTCCATGAACAATGATCTGTTTAAGTTCCTTTGAATATTCGATCACTATTGTAGGATCTTCAAGATGGATCTTGTAAAGTGCTTCTCCTAGTTTCTCATCATCACTCTCACTCTGAGCCTTTATGGCTGTCCTGTATTTGGGCTCGGGGAACCTGATTCCCTCGTATTCCCTGTCGATGCCGGAAGCATTGAGTGTATGGCCCATTTTAGTATTCTTGAGTTTCACAACGGCTCCGATATCACCAGTGTGAAGCTCTGTAACACGTGTCCTGTTTTTGCCGGCACATACGTACAGCTGTGCAAGCCTCTCCTTTGTATTATTACTGGCATTAAGTACATCGAGGTTTTCCGTGATCTTTCCCGAATAAACCCTGAAATAATTTATCTCCCCGATATGCTCTTCGATTGAGGATTTGAAAACATAACACGATGCAGGTCCTGAAGGATCAACCTTTACTTCATTTCCCTTTTTGTCTTTCGGTGCCGGCATATCAGTGATTGAGGGAGCCTCACCGGCGATAAAATCGAGAATCCTGTCGATTCCTATGTTGTGTTTTGCAGAGATGCAGAATACGGGATACATGCCACAGGTAGCGAGTCCTTTAGCAATGCCTTTGCGGATTTCATCTTCATTAAGGGTGTTGTTTGAGAAGAAGGCTTCCATAAGTTCCTCGTCGCTCTCTGCAGCTTTCTCTATAAGCGCATTATGAAGTTCCGTTGCCCTTTCTGTCTGGTCGGCGGGGATATCGGCTAAAGTCGCTTTACCTCCATCTTTCCCGTACACCAGCATTTTCATCCTGATTATGTCGATGACAGAGTTGAAGCCAACGCCTTCATTTAAAGGATACTGAACAAGAATAACATTGTTGCCGAACCTCTCCTTCATCATCTCAAAAGACTTTTCAAAATTTGCTTTTTCGTGATCGAGACCGTTGACAACCACCATGAGAGGTTTGCCGGCTTTTTCTGCATGCCTGAAATGAATTTCAGTGCCTACTTCCACACCGTTCTGAACATTAATTACCATCAGGCCCATATCGGCAGCAAACAGGGAGGATATCACGCCTCCGCTGAAATCATCAAGTCCGGGGGTATCCAGAATGTTGATCTTGCTGTTCTGGTATTCCGTGTACAGTACCGTGGAAAATAATGAGTTGCCGTTCTCATGTTCTATCGGCCGATAATCGGACACTGTATTTTTACCCTCTATCGTGCCTCTACGTTCGACAACGCCGCCTTGAAAGAGCATCGTTTCACCCAGAATTGTTTTTCCTGATCCTGAATTGCCCAGGAGCACGATGTTCTTTATCTGGTCAGTATTGTATGTCTTCATAATGGTGGTTTATTTTATGTTGGTTTTTTAAAAAAGTACCGTATTTGGCGGGGCAAAATTAATAATTTTTTAAAAACTGTTTAAGAAAGAGCGTATAATTAGAAAATTTTTATTTTCTTTGCGCCTGTTTTTTGAAACACAGGAGTACCGGTTTTTCCTTCAAAAGTAAGTTTATAAAAGATTTCTTCGGGGAAAGTCGGGAAGGGACCTGTTCATAACTTACGGGCAAGGTTGATTGGAAAGGGTTTCAGAACATGACGTAATGCTTTAAAAATGGCATCACGGAACTGCTGATGTATTTGCATGCAGTAATGGTTAAGAAAATTTTTGGATCATTTGAAGAATAAGTAAATAAAATTAATACCTTTGCAGACCATTTTTTTGAACGATTTTAATACTAAAAACTGGAAATATGCCAACAATTCAACAGTTAGTAAGAAAAGGCAGGAAGAAACTTATAGATAAAAGTAAAGCTCCCGCCCTCGATTCTTGTCCCCAGCGACGTGGTGTTTGTGTCCGTGTTTACACAACCACCCCGAAGAAACCGAATTCGGCAATGAGAAAAGTGGCGAGGGTAAGGCTAACAAACCAGAAGGAAGTCAACGCTTATATACCCGGAGAAGGTCATAATCTCCAGGAACACTCTATTGTATTGCTCAGGGGCGGAAGGGTAAAAGACCTTCCCGGTGTCCGTTACCACCTGGTACGCGGAGCTCTCGACACCTCGGGAGTTGACGGACGTACACAGAGAAGATCCAAATATGGCGCAAAAAGGCCTAAAAAGTAACATTAAAGGAATAAGATAATGAGAAAATCAAAGCCAAAGAAGAGGATTCTGTTACCCGATCCGAAATATAAGGATCCTTATGTAACAAGGTTTGTCAATAATCTTATGTACAATGGCAAGAAAAGCGTAGCATACAGTATATTTTACGATTCGCTCGATATCGTTGGTGAAAAATTCAAGAACGAAGGCAAGACACCTCTTGAGATATTCAAGCAGGCTCTTGAAAATGTTACTCCCCAGGTTGAAGTCAAAGCCCGCCGTGTGGGAGGTGCCACATTCCAGGTGCCGATGGAAATAAGAGCCGACCGTAAGGTAAGCATCAGCATGAAGAATATGATCTCCTTCGCCCGCAAACGTACCGGCCATTCCATGGCTGAAAGACTTGCTGCCGAGCTGATGGCCGCGTACAAGCTTGAAGGCGGAGCCTACAAGAAAAAAGAGGATACACACAGGATGGCAGAAGCCAATAAGGCTTTCGCACATTTCAGGTTTTAAATTTCTGACTCCTGCCACAGGTAATGGATAACAACCTCAAATATACCATGAACATCGGGATCATGGCCCATATTGACGCCGGAAAGACCACCACCACGGAGCGTATCCTGTTTTATACAGGCCGTACCCACCGGATGGGTGAGGTCCATGACGGCAATGCACAGATGGACTGGATGATCCAGGAGCAGGAGAGGGGAATAACCATTACCTCAGCAGCCACAACAACATTCTGGAAATACCTTGGGGAAGAATACAAAATAAATATCATCGACACTCCCGGCCACGTCGATTTTACAGTGGAAGTGGAAAGATCGCTGAGGGTTCTCGACGGAGCCGTAGCAGTATTTTGCGCCGTCGGCGGTGTTGAACCACAGTCGGAAACGGTATGGCGTCAGGCAAACAAATATCATGTTCCCAGGATCGCTTTTGTCAATAAGATGGACCGTGCCGGTGCCGACTTCTTCAGCGTCGTTCACCAGATAAGAAAAAGGCTTGGCGCAAATCCGGTCCCTGTTCAGATTCCGATAGGAGCAGAAGAGAATTTTACCGGAATGGTCGATCTTATCGCAATGAAGGCAATCATCTATGATAACGGGAATGCAGCTACCGGTTTCACTGTTACCGACATACCCGAAAATCTTGTTGATGAAGCTGAGGAGTGGAGGGGTAAGATGGTGGAAGCCGTTGCTGAAGCCGACGACACACTTCTTGAAAGATACGTAGAGGATCATGACTCCATAACCACTCATGAAATCTATACTGCCCTGAGGAAGGTAACCGTAGCCGGTCATGCCGTACCTGTTATCTGCGGAGCTGCTTTCAAAAACAAGGGTATTCAGAATCTTCTCGATTCTATAGCTGCTTTTCTGCCGTCACCGCTCGATATAGGCCCTGTTACAGGGAAGGATCCGCGGACGGATCAGGAGGTTAAACGGGAACCCGACAATGATGCTCCCATGTCGGCACTGGCTTTCAAGATAGCAACAGATCCCTTTGTGGGAAGGCTTGTTTTCATGAGGGTTTATTCAGGTGTATTGAATTCAGGAGATACTGTTCTTAATTCACGAACCGGCAAAAGGGAAAGAATCAACCGTCTGTTCCAGATGCATGCCAATAAGCAGAATCCCAGGGAGAAAATCTCAGCCGGCGACATTTGCGCTGGAATAGGATTCAAGGATCTCAAGACTGGTGATACTCTTTGCGCAATAAATAAGCCTGTCGTGCTTGAGTCGATGGATTTTCCGGAGCCGGTCATAGGTGTCGCTGTCGAACCAAAAACACAGGCCGACATTGACAGATTGTCGCTTGCCCTTTCCAGACTTGCCGAGGAAGATCCGACTTTCCAGGTAAAGGTCGATCCCGATAGCGGACAGACGATCATCAGCGGTATGGGAGAGCTTCATCTCGACATCCTGATCGACAGGCTCAGAAGGGAATTCAATGTGGTCTGCAACCGCGGTGTTCCCCAGGTAGCTTATAAGGAAGCTATTACCACATCGGCAGAATTCCGTGAGGTATTTAAAAAGCAGACAGGAGGAAAAGGCAAATTTGCAGATATTACAGTTGAACTGTCACCTGCCGACGACGGAATTAGAGGTCTTCAGTTCATAAATGAAATAAAGGGAGGTAATGTGCCCAGGGAATATATTCCTTCGGTGGAAAAAGGTTTCCGGGAGGCTATGTCCAACGGTCCCCTGGCAGGATTTCCTCTCGATAACTTAAAAGTGATTTTAAAAGACGGTTCATACCATCCGGTTGACTCCGATGCACTCGCGTTTGAAATTGCTGCCAAGCAGGCTTTCCGTCGTTTTGCAGGCAAATGCAACCCTGTGTTGCTTGAGCCGGTAATGTCGACGGAAGTTGTCACTCCAGAAGAGTACGTAGGCGACGTTATCAGCGATTTCAATAAACGCAGAGGCAGGGTGGAAGGTATGGAATCGAAAGCAGGTGCGAGGGTTGTAAGGGCAAAAGTACCTCTGGCAGAAAAATTCGGCTATGTTACCGTACTCCGGACCCTCACCTCGGGAAGGGCAACTTCAACAATGGAATTTTCTCATTATGAAGAGGTGCCTGCAGAAATAGCTAACAGAATTGTCGAAATTACAAAAGGAAAAATTCTTTAAAAATGAGTCAGAAAATCAGGATCAAATTGAAATCTTACGATCACAACCTCGTGGATAAATCTGCCGAGAAGATCGTTAAAACCGTAAAATCTACAGGTGCGGTGGTAAGCGGCCCTATACCGCTTCCTACTCACAAGAAGATCTTTACTGTTCTGAGGTCGCCGTTTGTCAACAAGAAAGCCAGGGAACAATTCCAGCTCTCATCATACAAGCGTCTGCTCGACATTTACAGTTCAACGCCCAAAACAATTGATGCCCTCATGAAACTTGAGCTTCCCAGCGGTGTTGAAGTTGAAATCAAAGTGTGAAACCAGTAAAGTAATACCAAGATGCAGGGATTAATAGGAAAAAAAGTGGGAATGACATCCCTCTTCGACGAAGAAGGGAAGAACATCCCGTGTACGGTTCTCCAGGCCGGTCCGTGTGTTGTCACACAGGTCAAGACTGTTGAAAGAGATGGTTACTTTGCCGTACAGTTAGGATTCGACGAAAAGAAGGAGAAACACTCTACCAGAGCTGAGATAGGACATTTCAAAAAAGCCGGTGTAGGCCCAAGGAAGAAGGTGATTGAATTTACAGGATTTGCCGAAGGACAGGTAAAGGAAGGTGAAGTGCTCACTGTCGACCTTTTCAAAACCGACACTTTTGTTGATGTAAGAGGATGGTCGAAGGGAAAAGGATTTCAGGGTGTTGTCCGTCGTCATGGTTTCGGAGGTGTCGGAGGACAGACCCATGGTCAGCATAACAGAGGCAGGGCTCCGGGTTCGCTGGGCGCATCATCGTTCCCTTCAAGAGTTCTTCCGGGAATGCGGATGGCAGGCCGTATGGGAGGTAATAAAGTTATTGCCATAAGCATGGAGATAATGAAGCTTATGGAAGAAAACAATATTCTTATAGTTAAAGGATCGGTCCCCGGTCCAAAAGGTGGTTACGTAATAATAACAAAGTAATGGAAGTAGCTGTTGTCAATATAAACGGTAAGGAGACCGGAAGGAAAGTTAATCTTAATGATTCCATTTTCGGCATTGAACCCAACGACCATGCCATATACCTCGATACAAGGCAGTACATGGCAAGACAGCGTCAGGGAACCCACAAGTCAAAGGAAAGAAGTGAGGTTGAAGGAAGCACCAGGAAGATCAAAAGGCAGAAAGGTACCGGTACCGCACGTGCTGGCAGCATAAAAAACCCTCTCTTCAGGGGAGGCGGCCGCGTTTTCGGTCCGCAGCCAAAAGACTATGATTTCAAACTGAACAAAAAAGTGAAGCAACTGGCAAGAAAATCAGCACTTTCCTACAAGGCAGCTTCAAAAAATATTATAGTGGTTGAAGATTTCTCCCTCGAGGCTCCCAAAACAAAAGAAATAATCAAAATTGAGACGAATCTGAATCTCAATAAGAAAAAATCGCTCATTGTTTTATCGGAACCAAATAAAAATGTATATTTGTCAGCCCGAAATACACAAGGGCTCGAAGTTGTAACGGCCAATGCGTTAAACACTTATGAGATAATGAGGGCTTCAACTTTGGTGCTTGTGGAGAGTGCAATTGACGTTTTGCAGGCAACTTTTGAAAATTAGAAAAACTTAAGTGATGAATATTCTGCTTAAACCGGTAGTAACTGAAAAAATGACAGCCCAGGGCGATAAATTCAATCGTTACGGATTCATCGTCGACAAAAGGGCTAACAAGTTACAGATCAAAAAAGCCGTTGAGGATTTATACGGAGTAACTGTTGATTCGGTTAACACCCTTCGCTATGGCGGAAAAGTGAAAACCCGTAATACTAAATCAGGACTCCTGACAGGCAAGACCAATGCTTATAAAAAAGCCGTGATCACTCTTGCCGAAGGAAGTAAAATTGATTTTTATAGCAATATTTAATAACCAGTATGGCAGTCAGAAAGATCAAACCTGTTACACCAGGTCAGAGACACAAGATCATCAGCGCTTTTGACAACATCACAAGCGCTGCGCCGGAGAAATCCCTCCTCATGCCGCTGAGAAAATCAGGAGGAAGGAATGTTAACGGCCACAGGACTATGAGGTACATCGGCGGCGGTCACAAGAAGATGTACAGAGTCATCGATTTCCTCAGGAATAAAGATGGCGTTCAAGCAACAGTAAAATCAATAGAGTACGATCCAAACAGATCATCGAGGATCGCACTCGTTGTTTATGAGGATGGCGAAAAGAGATATATTATCGCCCCGGCCGGACTGGCTGTCGGAAGCAAGATTCTCTCAGGGAAAAATGCAAGTCCCGAAATAGGGAATACCCTGTTTCTCAGTGATATTCCTCTCGGAACGATTGTGCATAACATTGAACTGAAACCGGGCAAGGGAGCAGCTCTCGCCCGTAGCGCAGGAACTTATGCGCAGCTCTCGGCCCGCGATGGTAAATATGCGACCATTAAACTTCCTTCGGGCGAAACAAGGATGGTCCTTACTGAATGCCGTGCAACCATTGGTACTGTATCAAATGCCGATCATAACCTTGAGAAATCAGGTAAGGCAGGCCGCTCACGCTGGCAGGGAAGAAGACCAAGAGTGAGAGGCGTTGTCATGAATCCCGTCGATCACCCGATGGGCGGTGGCGAAGGAAGAGCTTCAGGAGGTCACCCGCGCTCACGCAAGGGAATGCCGGCTAAAGGATTTAAAACAAGAGACAGGAAAAAGTATTCCGCCAAACACATTATTGAAAGAAGGAAAAAATAACTGATATACCATGAGCAGATCAATTAAAAAAGGCCCCTTTATTGATTTTAAGCTTGAGAAGAGAGTTCTTGAGATGAATGACAGCGGGAAGAAATCAGTGGTCAAGACCTGGTCGAGAAGATCGGTTATATCGCCTGACTTTGTCGGACATACTGTAGCAGTTCATAATGGCAACAAGTTTATACCTGTTTACATTACCGAGAACATGGTAGGTCACAAACTCGGAGAATTTGCACCTACCCGTACCTTCAGAGGTCACTCGGGTAATAAATAATCAATGTAAACACCGAAAATATTTTATAAAATGGGTGCAAGAAAAAGAAATACAGCTGAAGCCAGAAAAGAGGCAGCCAGGACAAAATACCAGGCAGTTCTGAGAAACTGTCCCACCTCCCCGAGAAAAATGAGGCTGGTAACCGGCCTTATCAGCGGCAAGGAAGTGAACAAAGCCCTTGATATACTGAAATACAGCTCTCAGGAAGCATCACGCCGACTGGAGAAGCTCCTTCTTTCAGCCATAGCAAACTGGCAGGCAAAGAACGAAGGCGTGAGAGTGGAAGATAGCAACCTTTATGTGAAGAACATTCATGTCGACGGTGGACGGACTCTGAAAAGACTGCAGACAGCCCCGCAGGGAAGAGCGTACAGACTGAGAAAAAGATCAAACCATGTTACTCTCGTGCTCGACAGTAGGAATAAAGAAGTTGAAAATACAGCAAAATAATTCAAATGGGACAGAAAGTTAATCCGATCGGCAACAGGCTGGGTATAATAAAAGGCTGGGACTCAAATTGGTATGGTGGAAAAGACTTTTCCGGTAAACTGGTTGAAGATACTAAGATCAGGGAATACCTGAATGCCAGGCTGGCTAAAGCGAGTATCTCAAAAATTGTTATTGAAAGAACCCTGAAGCTTATTACGGTAACCGTGAATACCGCCCGACCGGGGATAATAATTGGAAAAGGCGGACAGGAAGTCGACAAGCTCAAGGAAGAACTCAGGAAGATTACGAAGAAAGAAGTACAGATAAACATATTTGAGGTTAAGCGCCCTGAACTTGATGCCAACATTGTAGCTAACAATGTGGCCCGCCAGGTTGAAGGCAAAATATCATACAGACGTGCAATAAAGATGGCAATAGCATCCACAATGAGAATGGGTGCCGAAGGTGTTAAAATGGTTATCTCAGGCCGTCTCGGTGGCGCTGAAATGGCACGTACTGAAACATATAAGGAAGGCCGCATTCCTCTTCATACCTTCAGAGCCGATATCGATTATGCCCTGGCTGAGGCACACACCAAGGTCGGTCTTATCGGTATCAAGGTATGGATCTGCAACGGAGAGGTGTATGGCAGAAGGGATCTTAGCCCTAATATCGGCGCAAGGAATGCCAAAGGAAAGAACATGAAGCGCAAACCGAAGAAGTAAGAGAATTGAAAAAATAATTTTTAAGATATAAAGCAATGTTACAACCAAAAAGGTCCAAATACAGGAGAGCCCAGAAAGGGAGAATGAAAGGCAATGCGCAGCGTGGCAACCAGCTGGCGTTCGGATCATTTGGAATAAAGGCTCTGGAGCAGAGCTGGATCACCGGCAGGCAGATAGAAGCAGCCCGCCAGGCTGTAACCCGTCATATGAAGCGTGAAGGTCAGATCTGGATAAGGGTGTTCCCCGATAAACCCATAACCAAAAAACCTGCTGAAGTGAGAATGGGTAAAGGTAAAGGAGCCCCCGAAGGATTTGTCGTTCCCGTTACCCCGGGAAGAATAATACTCGAAGCTGAAGGAGTTTCCTTTCAGGTGGCAAAGGAAGCACTCATGCTCGGAGCCCAGAAACTGCCGATAACAACAAAATTCATTGTACGCCGCGATTACGTTGAGTAAGACAAAATACCAGAGAGATGAAAATATCAGAAATAAGGGAATTAAGTACTCCTGATCTTCTTGAAAGGATCGACACGGAGAAAACAATGCTCGTCAGGATGAAGATGAACCATGCTATTACTCCTCTCGACAATCCTCAGAAAATCAAGCAGGTAAAGCTTACCATTGCACGCCTGCTAACCGAACTGAGAGCCAGGGAATCAAAACAAAATACTAATTAGCCGTATCAGCAATGGAAAGGAATATAAGAAAAGAACGAATCGGTGTCGTTTTAAGCAATAAAATGGACAAATCAATCGTGGTTGCAGTCAGAAGAAAGGTGAAGCACCCCATCTACGGTAAATTCATCAATACCACAAAGAAACTGATGGCACACGATGAGGAGAATACATGTAACATCGGCGATACGGTGCGTATATCGGAGACCAGGCCTCTGAGTAAAAATAAAACCTGGAGAGTGGTGGAAATAATTGAAAGAGCTAAGTAATCATGATACAGCAGGAAACAAGGCTAACAGTAGCCGATAATTCAGGTGCAAAGGAAGTGCTATGCATCAGGGTTCTGGGCGGCAGTAAGAAGAGATATGCCACTGTAGGCGACAAAATTGTCGTAAGTGTAAAGTCAGCACTCCCTTCGGGAGATGCCAAGAAAGGCACGGTAAGCAAGGCTGTCGTGGTAAGGACAAAAAAGGAGATCCGCAGAGCCGACGGATCCTATATCAGGTTCGACGACAATGCAGTGGTGCTGCTTACAAATCAGGATGAAGTTCGTGGAACCCGTATCTTCGGCCCCGTGGCAAGAGAGTTGCGCGAAAAATATATGAAGATAGTTTCACTAGCACCTGAAGTATTGTAATTTTTATATCAGAAGAACAATGCAAAAGAAAATAAATATAAAAAAGGGCGATACGGTTATGGTAATAACCGGAGAGTCAAAAGGCCAGAAAGGACGTGTGCTCACTGTCGACAGGGATAAGGAAAAGGCTATCGTTGAGGGTGTTAACCTGGTGTCCAAACACACCAAGCCTAATTCAAAAGCCCCCCAGGGAGGTATTATCAGAAAAGAAGCCCCCATTTCTCTTTCGAACCTTATGCTCATCGATCCCACATCCGGTAAACCAACACGGATTGGACGCAAACCCGGACAGAAAGGTAAACTAGTACGTTATTCAAAAAAATCAGGAGAGGAGATCAAGTAATGTATACACCTGCACTGAAAACGAAATATAGCAGCGAAATTATACCTGCATTGATGAAGGAATTCGGCTATAAAACCGTTATGGAGGTCCCCAGACTGGAAAAAATTGTATTAAACCAGGGTGTCGGACAGGCCATTGCCGACAAGAAATTACTCGAATCAGGAGTTAAGGAACTTTCCGATATAGCCGGTCAGAAAGCTGTCCTTACATATTCTTCCAAGGATATTTCAAATTTCAAGCTGAGAAAGAATATGCCAATCGGTATTATGGTCACCCTCCGGAAAGAAAAGATGTACGAATTCCTTGAGAGACTCATTTCGGTTGCACTTCCACGAATCCGCGACTTCAAGGGAATAAACGCCAGACTTGACGGAAGAGGTAATTATACCCTGGGTATTACTGAACAGATAATCTTCCCCGAGATAGACCTCGATAAGATTACGAAGATCATGGGGCTGCAGATTACCTTCGTCACTTCGGCCAATACCGACGAAGAGGCACTGTCGCTGCTTAAAAATTTCGGATTACCATTTAAAACATCTAAAAACTGATAATATGGCCAAGGAATCAATGATAGCCCGGGAGGTTAAACGTGCCAGGATGGCACAGAAATACTCAGCCAAAAGAGCCCAGCTTAAAGCTGCAGGCGATTATGTTGGGCTGAGCCGTATTCCCAGGAACTCAAACCCCAACCGCCAGCGTAACCGTTGTAAAATAACCGGACGTACAAGGGGTTATATGAGACAATTCGGGATAAGCAGAATAACATTCAGGGAAATGGCATCATTCGGACTGATACCCGGGGTGAAAAAAGCCAGCTGGTAATTGAGAGAATATAAACAAATAATTTGAACAGAAAATGACTGATCCAATTGCTGATTTACTGACCAGAATAAGAAATGCCATCATGGCCGGTCATAAAGTTGTTGAGGCACCTGCTTCCGGTCTTAAGAAAGAGATAGCAAGAATACTTTTTGAAAAAGGATATATATTGAGCTATAAGGTTGTTGAAGGTAAAAACCCTCAGGGCATTCTGAAAATCGCCCTGAAGTACAACCCAAGGAGCAAGAAACCTGCAATCAAGGAACTGCAGCGCGTAAGCCGTCCCGGATTAAGGAATTATGCCGGTGCCGAAGACCTGCCCCGGATTTTGAACGGACTGGGAATAGCTATTATTTCAACCTCAAAGGGGCTGATGACCGATAAGGAAGCCAGGAAAGAAAATATCGGCGGTGAAGTGTTGTGTTATGTTTATTAAAAGGAGAAAACAATGTCACGAATAGGAAAATTACCTGTAAACCTGCCAGCCGGGGTCACTGTGAACATCAGCAGCGATAACGTGGTGAGCGTGAAAGGGCCTCTGGGTGAACTTACCCGTGTTGTCGACAAGGATATTAATTTAGAAGTAGCAGACAACCAGGTTGTTATAACGAGGCCTTCGGAATCTAAGAAGCATAAGTCATTGCATGGGCTTTACCGTGCACTCCTGGCCAACATGGTTACGGGAGTCTCGGAAGGATACAAAAAAGAACTTGAACTTGTTGGAGTCGGCTACCGTGCCGAAGCTAAGGGCCAGCAGCTTGAAATGAGCCTTGGCTATTCCCATGATATTATCATGATGCTTCCCGACGAGGTCAAAATCGAAACTAAAACCGAAAGGAGAAGTAATCCCATAATAACCCTTAAAAGCATTGACAAACAGCTCATTGGTCATGTGGCCGCCAAGATAAGATCTTTGCGTCCGCCTGAACCTTACAAGGGAAAAGGGATCAAGTTCGTGGGCGAACAGTTAAGAAGAAAAGCCGGAAAATCGGCAAGTGTGTAACAGGTATGTTAATCTGGTAAAAGTTTAAAAAAATGGCCTTAACGAAGTTGGAACGCAGGACAAGGATCAAAATGAGGATCCGAAAAAAAATAAGCGGCACTGCTGATGTACCCAGACTGGCAGTATTCCGCAGCAACAAACAGATATATGCTCAGATTGTTGACGACCTGGCAAGGATTACCCTTCTGTCAGCCTCATCGAGAGAGAAGGAAATTGCCTCCAGATCGGAAGGTAAGAACAAAACAGAACAGGCAAAGCTTGTCGGGGAACTCCTCGCTTCGAAATGCCGCGAGAAAGGCATTGAGAGAGTGGTATTCGACAGAAGCGGATATAAATATCATGGAAGAGTGAAATCATTGGCAGATTCAGCCCGCGAAGGCGGATTAAAATTCTAGTTGATCATGGCAGAAGGTATAAGAAAAGTGAAAACCAGCGACCTGGAACTTAAAGACAGGCTTGTAAGCATACAGAGAGTCACCAAGGTTACAAAAGGAGGAAGAACATTCAGTTTTTCGGCTATTGTGGTTGTGGGAAATGAAAACGGAATAGTGGGACATGGACTGGGAAAGGCCAGTGAAGTCACTACTGCCATAGCCAAGGGAATTGAGGATGCCAAGAAAAACCTAATAAAGGTTCCCGTGATCAATGGCACAATACCTCACGAACAGATTGCAAAGTTCGGTGGTGCAAGGGTATTCATCAAACCGGCTTCCCCGGGTACAGGAGTTAAGGCAGGAGGTGCCATGCGTGCCGTCCTCGAAAGCGTGGGAGTGAAGAACGTCCTTGCCAAATCGAAGGGATCTTCCAATCCGCATAACCTTGTGAAGGCAACCTTTGCTGCTTTGCTTGAAATACGCGATGCATACAACATTGCAGAACACAGGGGAGTAAAACTGGAAAGAGTGTTTAATGGTTAGCAATAATTGATACTATGGCAAAGATTCGTATCACCCAGGTGAAAAGCAGGAACGGTAAACCTGAAAGACAAAAGCGGACACTCGATGCTCTCGGTATCCGCAAACTTAACCAGAGCGTGGAGAAGGAAGCTACTCCCCAGGTAATGGGTATGGTGGCCAGGGTAAGCCACCTGGTGAAAGTAGAGAACATTTAGGTATTAAATAATATTTGAAAGATATAATATCATGGATTTGAGTAACTTAAAACCTGCAAAAGGCTCTGTCAAAAAGAGCAAGCGATTAGGCCGCGGTCAGGGCTCCGGTAAAGGCGGAACATCAACAAGAGGTCATAAGGGAGCGAAGTCCAGGTCAGGCTTCAGCAAGAAGATCGGATTTGAGGGAGGCCAGATGCCGTTGCAGAGACGTGTGCCGAAATACGGATTTAAAAATATCAACCGGAAGGAATACAAAGGCATCAATATTAATGTTCTTCAGTCGCTGGCTGAAAAAAATAATCTTGATAAGATCGACATCGACATTCTTGTGAAATCAGGTCTTGTCTCCAAAAATGATCTGGTCAAGATACTGGGAAGAGGAACACTTGACAAAACACTCGAGGTTCATGCCCATGCCTTCAGCAAATCGGCTGTTGCTGCCATTGAAGCCAGGAAAGGAACTGTAGTAAAACTTTGATCTCATGAGATTTTTTCAGACCATTAAGAACATTTTCAAGATCGAGGACCTTCGTGCAAGGTTGATATATACTTTTGCCATAATCATGTTGTACAGGCTCGGCAAATATGTCAGCCTGCCCGGCATAAATCCTCAGTTCCTCGGAAACCTGCAGGACAGCACCTCGCAGGGTATTATGGGGCTCCTCGATATGTTTTCGGGAGGCGCATTTTCGCAGGCTTCGATATTTGCTCTAGGGATCATGCCCTACATCTCAGCCTCCATCGTGGTCCAGTTGCTTGGGATCGTCTTTCCCTATTTCCAGAAGCTTCAGAGGGAAGGTGAGAGCGGCAGACGCAAAATGAATCAGTACACCCGTTATCTGACAGTTATTATACTTGTCCTTCAGGCTCCTACTTACCTGATAAGCCTTTCCAGGACCCTCGACCCCCAGGCTTTCGTACTCACCGGCGCCTATCAGCGTTTCTTTATGATATCATCAACGGTTATCCTTACAGCAGGAACAATATTTGTAATGTGGCTTGGGGAAAAGATCACCGACAAAGGTATCGGGAACGGGATATCACTGCTCATTATGATAGGGATCATAGCCAGGCTGCCACAGAACTTCCTCTTTGAATGGGGAACAAGAATGAACGGCACAGGCGGGCCTGTTGCTCTTATCGTGGAGATAATATTCTGGTTCGTGGTAATAATAGGATGTATTATGCTGGTACAGGGAACACGAAGGGTCCCGGTTCAGTATGCACGCCGCATCATTGGTAACAAACAATACGGAGGCGTGCGTCAGTATATCCCGCTCAAGGTTAATGCTGCCGGTGTGATGCCGATAATATTTGCACAGGCAATCATGATGCTTCCCATGCTGCTGGCAGGCTTCAGGGATGAAAGTTCTGCATTTGTTGTAACGTTTTCGAATATTTACGGATTCTGGTATAACCTGGTGACTGCTTTGCTGATAATCGCGTTCACATATTTTTATACCGCAATAACGATAAATCCCGTTCAGATGGCTGAAGACATGAAAAAGAACGGAGGATTTATTCCAGGGATAAAACCCGGAAGAAAAACCGTAGAATTCTTCGACATGATCATGTCGAGGATAACTCTTCCTGGTTCAATATTCCTGGCTATAGTAGCCATATTGCCGGCTATTGCAGTGATAGCAGGCGTCACACCCCAGTTTGCCCAGTTCTACGGAGGAACTTCGCTTCTGATACTCGTGGGTGTTGTTCTTGATACGCTTCAGCAGATTGAAAGCCATCTGCTCATGAGGCATTATGACGGTCTGATGAAATCGGGCCGTATAAAGGGAAGAACCGGCGCTGTGACGGCGATGTAAAAAAGACAGAATTACGTTCTTTGATGTTGTATTTAAAGACTGATGAAGAGGTAGAGTTCCTTAGAGACAGCAACATGCTGGTGTCGAAAACACTTGCAGAAGTAGCGCGTCAGATAAGGCCGGGTGTTACCACTCTTTATCTCGACAGGATTGCCGAGGAATTCATCCGCGATCATTCGGCAGTACCGGCATTCAAGGGTTATGGTGGTTTCCCCGCAACACTCTGCACATCGGTCAATGAAGAGGTGGTCCATGGCATCCCGTCAGCTTATCAACTGCGCGAAGGAGATATAATTTCGGTCGACTGCGGTGTGATCCTTAACGGCTGGTATGGAGACAGCGCCTATACCTTCGCAGTAGGGGAGATCTCCGGTGAGGTAAAAAAACTTATCGACTACACCAGGGAATCGCTCGAAGAAGGTGTCAGGGCGGCGGTGGCAGGTAACAGGGTCGGAGATGTGTCATACTCTGTACAGAAAAAAGCCGAAAGCGGAGGGTTTTCGGTGGTGAGGGAACTTGTTGGTCATGGATTGGGACGTAAGCTTCATGAGCCCCCCGAGGTTCCTAATTTCGGCAAGAGAGGAACAGGGCCTAAGCTGGAAAGGGGGCTGGTGATATGCATTGAGCCCATGATAAACATGGGAAGAAAGGAAACACGTCAGATGAGTGACGGCTGGACTATCAGGACTCTCGACGGCAAACCTTCGGCACATTTTGAATATGCTGTTGCTGTGAACAGGGAAAAGGCTGACGTTTTGACGACATTTGATTTTATTGAGGAAGTATTAAATAATAACTGATTGTATGGCCAAACAACCATCAATTGAACAGGACGGCACCATTATTGAAGCCCTTTCCAATGCAATGTTCAGGGTTGAACTTGAGAACGGGCATGTGATCACTGCGCATATCTCAGGTAAAATGAGAATGCATTATATTAAGATACTTCCCGGCGACAGGGTAAAGGTGGAAATGTCACCTTACGACCTGACAAAAGGCAGAATAACATTCAGATATAAATAGAAATATATACGGTAATGAAAGTAAGAGCATCAGTAAAGAAGCGCAGCGCTGACTGCAAGATAGTCAAGCGAAAAGGGCGTATTTACATTATCAACAAGAAAAATCCCAAGTTCAAACAGAGACAGGGATAAAATAACTATTTTTGCAACTCAATTTTAAGAAAGTAAAATATGGCACGAATCATTGGTGTTGATTTACCAAGAAATAAAATAGGAGAGGTAGGACTGACCTATATTTACGGCGTGGGCAGAAGTACAGCACAGAAGGTACTTGACCAGGCAGGTGTTGACAGGAATATTAAAGTGGAAGAATGGACAGACGAACAGATCAACTCCATTCGCCGGATTCTCAGTGAAAATTACAAGCTGGAGGGAGAACTGCGTTCTGAGACACAGATGAATATCAAGCGGCTAATGGATATTGGCTGTTACCGTGGTGTCCGCCACCGGCTGGGGCTTCCCGTGAGAGGGCAAAGTACCAAGAACAACGCCAGAACCCGTAAGGGCAGGAAAAAAACCGTCGCAAACAAGAAGAAAGCTACTAAATAAATAAATTATGGCAAAGAAGACCGGAGCATTAAAAAAGAGGGTAGTTAAGGTAGAACCTCAGGGCCAGGCTCATATTCATTCATCATTCAATAATATCATAGTAACTCTGACCAACAATTCAGGGCAGGTCATATCGTGGGCTTCTGCCGGAAAAATGGGATTCAAGGGTTCCAAAAAGAATACCCCGTATGCAGCTCAGATGGCATCGGAAGAGTGTGGTAAAGTGGCATTCGATCTGGGCCTGAGAAAAGTTAAAGTCTTCGTGAAAGGACCAGGATCAGGACGTGAATCAGCTATCAGGGCTATCTCGAATGTGGGAATAGAAGTTACTGAGATCGTCGACGTGACACCACTGCCTCATAACGGCTGTCGTCCTCCCGGAAGAAGAAGAGTTTAATATTATTTTAATTCAGGATTTAAAAAACAGAATAACAATGGCAAGATATACAGGTCCAAGATCAAGAGTAGCAAGAAAATTTGGAGATCCTATTTATGGCCCTGACAAGTACCTCGACAGGAAAAACTTCCCTCCGGGGCAGCACGGGCTGAACAAGAAAAGAAAAAAGACTTCGGAATACGGGATACAGCTCCGTGAAAAACAGAAGGCAAAATATACCTACGGGATACTCGAGCGTCAGTTCAGGAACACATTTGAAAAAGCTTCCAGATCAAAAGGCGTTACAGGTGAAGTTCTCCTGCAGATGCTTGAATCACGTCTTGATAACGTTGTTTACCGTCTGGGTATAGCACCCACAAGAGCCTCCGCCCGTCAGCTGGTATCTCACCGTCATATAACCGTTAACGGCTCCGTGATAAACATTCCTTCATCTCTGGTGAAACCCGGTGATATAATCGGAGTAAGGGAGAAATCAAAATCACTCGAAACAATTGTTGAATCCCTTACCACAAGAAAAACTTCCAAGTTATCATGGCTGGAATGGGACGATACACAGATGGCAGGAAAATTCATGAACGTTCCTGAAAGGGCTGATATACCTGAAGATATTAAGGAGCAACTTATCGTCGAATTGTATTCAAAGTAATTATTTAAGATAAATTCTATGGCCATATTATCATTCCAGAAACCCGATAAAGTAATAATGCTGGAAGCGGACAACAAACTCGGCAAATTCGAGTTCCGTCCACTTGAACCTGGCTATGGTATTACTGTTGGTAATGCTCTGAGAAGAATACTTCTCTCTTCTCTCGAAGGCTATGCTATTACAACCGTCAGGATTGAAGGCGTGGATCACGAATTCTCAACCATCAAAGGTGTGATGGAAGATGTTACGGAGATCATTCTGAAACTGAAACAGGTTAGATTCAGAAGAACCGTTGAAGATGCTGAGCACGAAAAGGTTTCTGTAAAAATACATAACAAGGAGATCTTTAAAGCCGGCGACCTTAACGGTATACTGAGCAGCTTTGAGGTGCTCAACCCGGAACTGGTTCTGTTCAGGATGGAGCCTGCCGTTAAGCTTCAGATCGAATTTACGATAAACAAAGGCAGGGGATATGTGCCTGCAGAAGAGAATGAACCCGACGAAAGCGAATTCGGACTTATTGCGATTGATTCAATTTTCACGCCTGTCAGGAATGTTAAATATTCCATCGAGAACTATCGTGTTGAAGAGAAGACAGACTATGAGAAGCTTCTTTTCGAGATAGAGACCGACGGCTCAATACATCCGAAAGAAGCTCTTAAGGAAGCCGCAAAGATCCTCATTTATCACTTCATGCTCTTCTCCGATGAAAAGATAACAATCGATTCCGACGACAAGCTGGCAAATGAAGAATTTGATGAAGAAGTGCTTCATATGAGACAGCTCCTGAAGACCAAGCTTATAGACCTCGACCTTTCGGTTAGAGCACTTAACTGCCTCAAGGCTGCAGAGGTTGAGACTCTTGGTGATCTGGTCAAATTTAATAAAAATGATCTGCTGAAATTCAGGAACTTCGGGAAGAAATCACTTACAGAGCTCGATGAATTGCTTGATTCAATGAGCCTGTCATTCGGAATGGATGTGAGCAAGTACAAGTTAGAGAAAGATTAATCTGAAAACTGGGAAGGGAACAAAGCAATGCGACATTCAAAAGTTATAAATCATTTAGGAAGAAAGAGTTCACACAGGAAGTCGATGCTTGCCAATATGGCATCGTCACTGATATTGCATAAGAGGATAACAACCACTACTGCCAAGGCTAAAGCTCTCAGAACTTATGTGGAACCTCTTATTACCAAATCCAAAGAAGATTCCACTCATTCAAGAAGAGAGGTCTTCAGTATCCTTAAGGACAAGAAAGCTGTTGCCGAGCTTTTCAGGGAGATCTCCCCTAAGATCGCCGACAGACCGGGAGGTTATACCCGGATACTCAAAACAGGCAACAGAATTGGCGATAACGCTGAAATGTGTATCATGGAACTCGTCGACTACAACGAGAACATGCTGGGTACGGCTGAAACAACGAAGACCAAAGGCCGCCGTAGAAGATCCTCTTCAAAGAAAAAATCTGAAGCGGATGATTCACAGAAAAAGTCAGCCCCTGAAGCAAAAAAGACAGCCAAAGAGCCTGTTGCTGAAGAACAACCGGAAGCTGAAAACAATACAGGAAACGAAACTGCGACCGGGGAAACGGAAGAGACTCAGGAAGACAGTAAGTAAAGGAGGGATAATACTATTCACCTCTTTTATTCCTGATATAACAAAATTGTATAACGAAAAAATAATAGTCTATGGGTCAGATAGTAAGTGTTCATGCCCGTGAAATTCTTGATTCAAGAGGTAATCCGACAATTGAAGTGGATGTTACCACTGCCAGTGGTTATTTTGGAAGAGCAGCTGTTCCTTCGGGAGCATCGACAGGTGAAAATGAAGCTCTTGAACTGAGAGACGGCGACAAGAGCCGTTACCTTGGGAAAGGTGTCCTTAAAGCTGTTCATAACGTAAATAATGTTATTGCTGAAGAGATAGCCGGAATGGACGTCACTGACCAGGTCGGGATTGACATGAAGATGATAGAACTGGACGGGACAAAAACAAAAAGTAATCTGGGGGCCAATGCAATCCTTGGAGTATCCCTGGCGGTTGCGAAAGCCGCAGCCAGTTATCACGGACTTCCATTGTTCAGATACATAGGCGGATCAAATGCAGTTACCATTCCTGTACCCATGATGAACATCATCAACGGCGGATCTCATTCTGACGCACCAATTGCTTTCCAGGAATTTATGATCAGGCCTGTGGGAGCCCCTTCATTCAGGGAAGGACTGAGAATGGGGGCAGAGGTTTTCCATTCACTCAAGAAGGTTCTCAAGGGAAGAGGTCTGAGCACGGCAGTAGGCGATGAGGGAGGTTTTGCTCCCACCCTCGGAGGAACTGAAGATGCTCTTGAGACTATCCTCAAGGCTATTACCGATGCCGGTTACAAGCCCGGCAGCGACATTACCATCGCACTCGACTGTGCTGCTTCTGAATTCTATCAGGAAGGCGTATACAATTATGCTAAATTTGAAGGACCCAAGGGTGCAAGAAGGACATCAAAGGAACAGGTTGACTATATCGAACAGCTTATCGGAAAATATCCCATCGATTCAGTTGAAGATGGTATGGCTGAAGGCGACTGGGAAGGGTGGAAAATGCTTACCGACAGGATAGGCAGCAAATGCCAGATCGTTGGAGATGATGTTTTTGTTACGAATGTAGAATACCTGAAGAAAGGTATTGAAATGGGATGTGCCAATTCAATACTTATAAAGGTCAATCAGATAGGATCCCTTACCGAAACCCTTCAGTGCATAGAGATGGCACACAGGGCAGGGTATACCACCGTTACTTCACACCGTTCAGGTGAGACTGAAGATTCGACAATTGCGGATATAGCTGTTGCTGTTAATTCAGGACAGATAAAGACCGGGTCATGCAGTCGTACCGACAGGATGGCAAAATATAATCAGTTACTGAGGATAGAAGAAACCCTTGGTGAACTTGCAGTATACGGATATAAGAAATAATGGTATTTTCCGACGTTATTAACAATTGTTAATAACTTCTGTTGATATCGGGTTTACAACATAGCCCCCATAAAGTTGCGTCAAGCTCTTTTAGGGGCTATATTTGTTTTATCGGGTGAGCGATAAAAGGCTGCTCGAAAGATGTGGAACCGGCTTAGGTTACTTAATTGAAGCAGAATCCGGTTCATTCAGACCTCCGGGTCTGCTCATCAAGAGAGCCGAAGTCTGAACTAAAAGCCCCGGTCATTGACCAGAGCCGGATGTTCAGGAGATCGACGAAAACCGGAAACGTTCTTTCAACGATCAGGTCTCAGGGCCTCAGGGAAACAAAGAGTTTCGGCTCAGAGTAAACTGAAACTGATGCCACATCCTCCGGGAAATGAGCATCGGAGCCTGAAAGACACTTCGTCCTGGAAAATCCCGCCGAAAGACGGTGAAAAAAGGACAGCCGGAAGGTCCTGCCTTAAACAGCAGAGCCGGAAAGCCATGGGTTGCAGGTACAGATCGTAAGACCTGGAATGCAGCCGGCCAGAATAACAGTAACCCGACGCCGATTGCGGCTTCGGTTGCAAAAGGTGAATGGGAACTACTCCTCGCGAATAGTTCCCATTATTGTTTTGTACAACTCAGAGATCCCCGTTTTTAACACCATCATCACCCTGTTGTTTTATCTCTTATCTTTGACAATAAACCATTATGATGTCCTGCCCAGGCCTTAATTCCTTTATATCCCGTCTTGAAGACAACGACGAACTCGTAAGGATTAAAACCTTCGTAAACCCTGAACTTGAAATAACTGAAATAGCTGACCGGATAATCAAAAATGCCGGTAAAGCACTGTTGTTTGAAAATACCGGCACAGCCTTCCCGCTTCTGATTAATGCCTATGGGTCAGATAAAAGAATGGCAATGGCCATGGACAGGGATGACCTTGATGGCGCTGCCGGGGAAATAACAGCCCTGCTGACAAACCTTACCGGCAACAAGGATAAGCTCGCACAAAAACTATCTGCTCTTCCTTCACTTTTTAAAATGGCACGTTTTTTCCCTGAACGCAGCAGAGGAAGATCCGGATGCCAGCAGGTCGTCTATCGTAATCCCGACCTTTCCATACTCCCTGTACTGAAATGCTGGCCGCACGACGGTGGCAGATATATCACACTGCCCATTGTTCATACAGTTAACCCAATAACGCTAAAACCCAACGCCGGCATGTACCGCATGCAGATCATCGACAAAGTAACAACGGCAATGCACTGGCAGCTTCATAAAACAGGAGCAAACCATTTTTCCGAATGGAAAAAGCTTAACAGGAAGATGCCCGTCAGCGTATCACTGGGAGGAGACCCGGTGTATGCCTATGCTGCTTCTGCACCTTTGCCGGAAGATATAGATGAGTTTATCCTCGCAGGGTTTCTGAGAAGAAAAAGAGTCAGACTCGTGAAATGCCTCACAAATGATCTTTATGTGCCTGCCGATGCCGACATAGTGATAGAAGGATATGTCGATCCCGCCGAAGAACCTTTTTATGAAGGCCCCTTTGGAGATCATACCGGTTTCTATTCCCTGCCCGATTACTATCCCAGGTTCCACGTTACCTGTATCACTCATGCCCGCAAGGCCGTGTATCCGGCTACTATCGTGGGTATTCCTCCTATGGAAGATGCCTGGATAACAAGGGCTACCGAAAAACTCTTCCTGGCACCAATGAAACTTGCATTGCTGCCAGAACTTGAAGATATTCACATGCCTTCCGCAGGCGTGGCACATAACCTGGTGGTGGTTAAAATAAAAAAAGCATACCCGGGGCAGGGTAAAAAGGTGATCGGATCGCTGCTGGGAGCAGGACAGATGATGTTCACAAAATACATTGTCGTAGTTAGCGGTGATGTTGATATTCGCGACTACAGTAAGCTGATTTCCCATGTCATCCTTAATACGAGTCCGCTCACTGACATGCAGTTTACAACCGGTCCCCTCGATGTTCTCGATCATGCTTCGGATGTTTATACGCTGGGAGGAAAACTTGGAATAGACGCTACTGTAAAAATGCACGGAGAGAGCATTGACAGAAGCGGCAGGGGCAAAAGAACCTCAGATATGAATATTAAGGTTGAAAATGACCTTCCTGGAATGCCTGAATGCTTCAGTGGCTGGAATTATATTGAAGAGAAGGGAATAGCTGTTGTATGTGTTGACCAGAGAACAGATAAGATGGCTGTAAAAAAGGCAGAAAATTATATATCCACTGAGCTGCTGACTGCTCATATCAGATTAGTCCTGGTTGTAGACGCAGGTGTTGATTCAGAAGACCTTTACTCAGTTACATGGCAGGTACTGGGAAATACTGATCCGGCAAGGGATATAAAACTACTTGGAGAAGAAACTTTCTTCGTAAATGGTACGGCAAAGGTCCTGGGAGCCACCCCCTTCCCGCGGCGATGGCCCAATGTTGTGTGTTCTGATATTGAGACTATTGATGCTGTTGACGCAAAATGGGACTCTCTTGGATTAGGGGAGC
>ERZ795053.81-NODE-81-length-109215-cov-9.585214_pt1 | contig 109215 bp, 97 predicted proteins | sample MGYA00375137_ERZ795053 | MGnify/ENA primary metagenome ERZ795053 (study PRJEB30182, sample SAMN05720284) | activated sludge metagenome | isolation source: Anaerobic digester | place: Hong Kong | collected 2014-12-17 ... | reverse complement strand
TCTTTCCCGGTCCCCCGGTCCTTCCCGGCTCGCTCCCGCTCTCTCGCGACAGCTTTTATAGTATAGCAATCCGGGCTTTAAATGTCAACCGCTTTTTTTATGTTTTTTATAAAAAATCCGGTGAGCGTCCGATTCGCCAACCCGCACTTTTGAGTGCCTTATGATTCTACTTCTTACCCCTTCAAAAAGCAAGGCCTTTTTCATTATTTCCGCAGAATTTCTTTTCTCTCTTCACCTTTGCCTAAACATGTCCATTATGTGTACCTGTTCTACCCCGGCCGTCAGCATGTCAACCTCGTTTCGTTGACAAAGAGAACCGGCATGCTGTATTCTATATAGGAAATTTTAACCGCAAGGAGCAGTTTTCAGAATATGAAATCCATGACCAGCAAAGAACTCAGACAACTGTATCTGGACTTTTTCGTGTCCAAGGGCCACACCGTCATTCCGTCCGCCTCGCTTATTCCGGAGAACGACCCGACCGTGCTGTTCACCACCGCCGGCATGCACCCGCTCGTGCCGTATCTGATGGGCGCGTCGCATCCCGAAGGCAAGCGGCTCGTGAACGTGCAGAAGTGCGTCCGCACCGGCGATATCGACGAAGTCGGCGATGCCTCGCACTGCACGTTTTTTGAAATGCTGGGCAACTGGTCTCTGGGCGACTATTTTAAGGAGGAGTCGATCGCCTACTCCTGGGAATTTCTGACCGGCAAGGAGTGGCTCGGCATCGACCCGGACCTTTTGTATTTCACCTGCTTCGAGGGCAATGAAAACGCCCCGCGCGACACGGTTGCGCACGATCGCTGGGTCTCCATGGGCGTAGACCCGAGCCATATCGTTTACCTGCCCAAAGAACACAACTGGTGGGGCCCCGCCGGCCAGACCGGTCCCTGCGGCCCCGACACCGAAATCTTTTACGACACGGGCAAAGCGCCCTGCGGCCCGGACTGCAAAGCCGGCTGCGACTGCGGCAAGTATCTTGAAATCTGGAACAACGTGTTCATGGAATACAACAAAACCGCCGAGGGCGCGTTTGAACCGCTGGCGCAGAAAAACGTTGACACCGGTATGGGTCTCGACCGAACGGTCGCCACGCTGCAGGGCGTAGCGAGCGTCTACGATACGGACGCGTTCTCCGGCATTATCGAGAGCATTTCGCGCCTCAGCGGAAAGCGCTACGGCGAAGACGAGGCCACCACGCGGATGTTCCGCATTATCGCCGACCATATCCGCTGCGCAACGTTCATGCTTGGCGACCAGCGCGGCATCACGCCGAGCAACGTCGACCAGGGCTATATCCTCCGGCGGCTTATCCGTCGTTCGATCCGCTTTGCCATGCAGATCGGCATTCCGGACGGAAGCCTCGGCGCCGTCGCCGAAGCGGTCATTGCGCAGTATGGAGACTTCTACCGCGAATTGTCCGATTGCCATGATAAAATTCTGGACGAGCTGGCCAAGGAAGAGCAGCGCTTTGAGCACACGCTCAAAAAGGGCATGCGTGAATTCGAGCGCCTGCTTCCAACGCTGGAGGGCCGCGTCATCGACGGCGTTTCCGCGTTCCATCTTTACGACACCTACGGTTTCCCCATCGAGCTGACCTGCGAACTAGCCGCCGAGCAGGGATTAACGGTCGACCTCGACGGGTTTGACAAAGCGTTTAAAGCGCATCAGGAGCTTTCGCACGCAGGCGCGGAGCATCGCTTTGCCGGCGGGCTGGCCGATCACACGGAGGAGACCGCGCGGCTGCATACCGCAACGCATCTGCTGCAGGCGGCTCTGCGGCACGTGCTCGATGACGACAGCGTGGCCCAGCGCGGCAGCAACATCACCGCCGAGCGGCTTCGCTTCGATTTCAGCTTCCCACGTAAACTCACGCCGGAAGAGCTCAAAGCCGTTGAAGCGTTCGTCAACGACGCGATCAAAAAAGACATCCCCGTCACCTGCGCCGAAATGACGGTCGACGAAGCAAAAGCCGGCGGCGCAATCGGGCTGTTTGAAAACAAATACGGCTCCAAGGTCAAAGTGTACACCGTCGGCGGCGTAAGCTGCGAAATCTGCGGCGGGCCGCACGCGGAGCACACCGGGGAGCTTGGCCGGTTCAAAATTAAAAAGGAGGAAGCGTCGAGCGCTGGCGTCCGGCGCATCAAAGCGGTGCTGATCCATGAGTGAGTGGTATGTCTACGACTGGGAACTGCAGGGCCTTCCCGCACGGTTCCATGTAGATCTCAGGTATGTGGAGGAGTTCGATTCGCTTGGCGATTTCACAACGCTCCTCTATGTTTCCTGTTACCCCAAAAAGACGGACGCACCGTCTTTTTCGTCCCGTGAAACGCGCGCACTGGACCGCGTCTGCAAGGAATTCACCAACATCCTCGGCAGCCAGAACGCTTTTGTCGGCTGGATCGACATCGCCGCCCAGCGCCGATACTACTTTTATACCTCGGACGCGCGGCTTCTTGTCCCTCTGATGGCATACTGTTCCGAAGAAGACGAACTGCGGCTTGAATGTTTTAAGGCGGACGAGCCGAACCGCCAGACGTATTACCGCCTGCTTGTGCCGGACAGCGCAAAGCGCCAGTCGGTCGACAACGGCGTCTACATCCGTTCGTTGTGCGACCGTGGGGACGACGCTTCGGCCTATCGCCGCGTCAACCTGCATTTTTATTTTCCAAGCGCGAATACCAGGGCGCTGTTTGCCGAAAATGCGAAAGCACTCGGTTTTGCAATCGGTGAAAACGACTACGTGCCGGAGCGGGAACCCGCCTACTATCTGGTTCTGCACGCGGTCAGCCCGCTGGATAAAGCGCGCATCACCGAACTCACCACAAAAGCGATTTACGCCGCGGAAACTTACGGCGGTATCATGGAGCATTTCGATTCCGCGTTTATTCCAAAACGCGGCATCTTCGGTTAAAAGCGCATAACGCAAAAGCAGGGCCGTTTTCCGGCCCTGCTTTTTTATTTCAGTTCACTTAAAACATGCGGGTTCATCGAATGCCGGTCGGTCGGATTCGACCGGATGCTCAAATATGATCTGGTCTTTTATTTTGCCCCCGTCGGCCGTGCACCAGCCGATCACACGGCCACCCATCGCCCTGTAAAAGCGCACGGCGTTTTCGTTGTGCAGGTTGCAGCCGTTATAAAATCGATCCTTCCCGGCCGCCCGGCAGATATCACGCATATGTTCGAACACGAGCCTGCCGATTCCACAGCGCTGAAACGCGCGCAGCACATAGAGCATCGTCAGACATACCGCGCCCGGCGGCAGCATGTCGTAGGTCGGTTTCCCGTAACCGAAATATCCGGCGGGCGTTCCGCCACACTCGATCAGGTATGTCTCTTCGCCGTCTTCGCAAATCAGATTGGCGAGCATCCGTTCGCTTGCCTCCAAATCGAAATGCGCCATGACCTCGTCCGGATAGATACCCCGAAATGTTTCATTGCGTGTGTCGCGCCGCAGCCGCGCGAGCACGGACGCATCGCAGATATCCGCTTTTCGGAATACAACGCCGTTTTCCATTTCACTCCTCATTTTCCAACGCAGAACCGCTCGAAAATCCGGTCGATCACGCGCGCGTCCACATCGTTTCCCGTGATTGAGCCAAGGAAATGCAGCGCGTTTTTGACGTCCGTCGCCGCACAGTCTAGTTCCTCCGCGCGCAGCGCGTCCTTCAGTGCCTCGAGCGCGCGTTCAAGCGCGCGGATGTGCCGTTCATTCGTGATGTACGCTCCGTCGCTGCGTTCCGGCGCGGCCAGCGCAAGGATTGCATCGGTCAAGCTGGTCAGCCCGTCCCCGGTTTTTGCGCTGACGCGGATTGCGTCCGGATCGTCCGGCAGAACCGCGGGAAGGTCGCTCTTGTTCCAAACGATCAGGCGGGTAAAGCGTCTCGTTTCCGCCAGCAGCGCTTTATCCTCCCCGGTTTGCGGGACGGATGCGTCCAGCACGACGCAGACGACGTCCGCGCTGCCGATGGCGCTGCGCGCGCGGTCCACGCCGATGCGCTCCGCTTCGTCGTCCGCCTCCCGGATGCCCGCCGTGTCGATCAGCCGCACCGGCACGCCGCGCATACTCAGTTTTTCGTCAATCACGTCCCGAGTGGTACCGGCTGCGGCGGTCACAATCGCGCGTTCGCTTCCAAGCAGCGCGTTCATCAGCGACGATTTGCCAACGTTCGGACGTCCGACGATCGCCACGCGGAGCCCGTCGCGCAGTACGCGGCCGCGCCGGGACTCGCCGACAAGTTTCTCGATACGTTCCACGGCCATCGAGAGCGACAGCGGAAGCTCGCGCACCGTGTCCTCTTCCGCTTCGTCCGGGTAGTCGATCGCCGCGTCGATTCCGCTCAGCGCGTCTGTCAAGAGCGCTTCCACGGAATCGATTTCCCGTTTCACGCTGCCGTGCAGCTGAAGCAGCGCCGCCTTCAGGCTCTGCTCAGCGTCTGCGTTGATCACGTCCATCACGGCTTCCGCTGCGGAAAGGTCCATTTTCCCGTCGAGGAATGCCCTTTTGGTAAATTCGCCTGGCTCCGCCGGGCGAAAACCCAGCGAGCCAAGCGCGGCAAGCACGCGCTGAACCGTCTGCATGCCGCCGTGACAGTTGATTTCGGCCATGTCCTCGCCTGTGTAGCTTCCCGGCGACGGAAAGAGCACAGCCATGCCGTCGTCGATCAGCTCGCCGTGCTGCGTAATATTCACGTGGCAGAGCCGCCGCGGCGTTTTTGCCGGGTCGCGGTCGAGCAGTTCGGCAACGCGCCGTGCCTCCGGGCCGGACACCCGCACCACCGCAATTGCCCCGCCAATCGCCGAACTCGGCGCATAGATCGTATCTTCCATCGTTCTTTCTCCCGTGTTGCAATCCTTTTCGCGGAGCAATGCGTCCGACTCCGCAAATAAACAAGGCCGCCGCATAGCAGCGGCGGCACTCGCCATTTTCACTTATTTGGCCGGCGTAATCACAACATGCCGGTTCGGCTCCTCGCCTTCACTGTGGGTCGTAACTCCGCCGAATCCCTGCAGCGCACTGTGCAGGATACGCCGTTCGTACGGGTTCATCGGCTCCATCGAAACGGGCCGCCCGGTCTGGCGCACACGCGTTGCGTTCCGCCTTGCAAGCCTGCGCAGGGTTTCCTCCCTGCGGGAGCGGTATCCTTCGGTGTCCAGCGTAACGCGCAGATACCCCTCTTCTTTACGGTTGCGGTTCGCCACCAACGACACGAGGTATTGCAGGGCGTCCAGTGTTTCGCCTCTCCTGCCGATCAAAAGCCCCATGGTCTCCGCATCGATGCAGAGCCGGAGGCCGTTTTCCGTCTGCGCCGCCAATACGGGCGCGGGCACATTCATCTTTTCAAGCATTTCGCTCAGGAACACCGCACACGGCGTGTTTTTCGCAAGTTCTTCGCTGTAGTCGAACTGCTCCTTTGCGGCTTCGGCTTCCGCGGCGTGATCATCCCGCCGCTCTCTGTGTCCGCCGTACGCTTCACGCTCCTGTTTCGGCGCGCGGTCCTGTTTGGGTGCGCGCTCGCGCCGCGGCTGTTCGCGCCGTCTGGATGCGGACTCGGTCTCCTTGCGGTAAACCTGCTCCATCTCCATAACGAGCGGGACCTCGCGCTCGGTCAGGCGTACGACCGCCATCTTTGCGCCGAGGCCGAACAGCCCCTTGCTTTCGGACTGGATCGTTTCGATTTCGACCTCGTCGATGGTAACGCCCATCTCGTTGAGTCCGTTAAAAATCGCCTCGTCTACGCTGTGTCCCGAAAACTCCATGCTTCTCATTTATTTTGTGCCTCCTCAAGCGCAGCCCTCTTCTTTGCGAACGACTTATTGATGAGCAGCGACGTACCCAGCGAGAAAATATTGCTGAACGTCCAGTAAACGGCAAAACTCGCGTTGTACTGCAGGCAGAACACAAACGACATGATGGGCATCGCCCACTGCATAATCTTGTTCGTGTTGCCCGCGGCGTTGTTCTGCGGCTGCTGCCGCTGCATAATCCAGGTGGACAGATACGTGGTCCCGCCCGCAAGAACCGGGAAGATGAACCAGCCGTTGTTATAGCCCTGATACAGATCCGCACAGGGCTGCACAAGCGCATTGTAAGTCGCCGTAAGCTCGTCCGTCACGGAAGCCATGGAATAGTTGCCGGCGCTGTCTTTAATAAAGAACCCAAGGTCGACGAACTTCTGGAGCGCTTCGGGATGCTCCTGAAAATACAGGAGCTGCGGCAGCTTGGAGTTGGCCGAACCGAAAAATTCCTTCGCGGTTGCAATGACCGGCGAGAAACCGTTGTCCGGCATCCAGAGGTTGTTTACCCAGAAGAATTTAAAGCTCTTGAAGAGCTCGAGGCCCTTGTCGGTGTTGTCCTGCAGCGCAATGATCAACCGGACTGTCATCTCGTTGCCCCACTGGCGGAACGCCGCAATGAAGATGAAAAACAGTGGAAGCGTAATGAGCATCGGCAGACAGCCGCCAAACATGCTCACGCCGTTTTCCCGCATAAACTTTGACTGCTCGGCCTGCAGTTTCTGCGGGTCTTTTTCATATTTTTTGCGGATTTTGTCGAGCTGCGGCTGGACCGCCTGCATCTTCATGGAGGACTTCCGGGAACGGATGTCGCCGACAACGGTCAGTCCGCGGATAATGAGCGTCGCGATGATGATGGTTAAGATGATGCTCTCGCCCGTCAGCGATTCAAACAGCCAGCGCATTCCGAGAAATGCCCATTGAGTCAAAAAGAAATCACCCTGCAAAGGATTTTCCCCCTCTCGTTTTGAGAACGTTTTTGTTCAGGAAAAACGCGAGGCAGCGCGGCGTTTTAAGCGCCTGCGCAGCCGAATCTATACGGAACGGAACCACCGGACGCAGCCGCCGGCTCCAATTAAGTTCAAAAGAAAGCGCAGATCCCCTCAAGCACAGCGCTGCAGCAATAACACGGCGCTGGTCGCTTTTATTTCACCGGGTCATACCCGCCCTTGCAGAACGGGTTACAACGCAAAATGCGCCAAAGCGCCATTGCACCGCCTTTGAACACGCCGTGCTTTTCAATCGCCTCAATCGCATACTGCGAACAGGTCGGCTGAAAGCGGCAGCTCGGCCGGAGCATTGGGGATATAAATTTTTGGTAGCCGCGGATGATGGCGACAAAGAAACGTTTCATATGCTTTGGGTTGTTTTAATGCCGCGCCAGGGCGCAAAGCGTCATTTGTCCTTCTCGGCTTCAAACTTTTCTTCGAGCAGCCTTCCGCGCACCAGAGACGTTTTCATTGCCTCCCGTATGCTCAGAAAAGCCGCTTCCTTTATTGGTTCGCGTGCAATAAAGATGATATTCACGCCTCCGCGGATGGACGGAATCAGCGGCGTTACCGCCTCGCGCAAACGGCGCTTGACACGGTTCCGCGTTACGCTGTTGCCAATTTTCTTGCTGACCGAAAATCCGATTTTTGCAGCCGGACCGCGGTTTTTGACATACACCATCGAAAGAAGGCGACCCCCGCAGGACTTGCCGGCGCGGTAGGTGTACCGAAACTCCTTTTTCCGCCGTAGTGAATCACTGCGTTTCAATGGCCCGCTTCCTTTGCAAATACAAACATGCGGCAAGCAAATGCCTGCCGCAAGCGCTTGTGCATTCGTTTACGATTGTAATAAAAAACAATCCTGTTACGCGCTCAGGACTTTGCGGCCTTTTGCGCGCCTGCGTTTGATGACATTGCGGCCGTCCGCCGTCTTCATACGCTTCCGAAAGCCATGCACTTTGCTGCGCTGCCGCTTCTTGGGCTGATAGGTTCTAACCACCGATTCCACCTCGTTTCATTTTCGGGTCCCGCAGGATGTCCTGCGTTCAATCTCAGCGCGCAGGCATACACCCGCACGATATGAACCTTAAGTATTATAGAGGACGGCATAAAGCCGTGTCAAGGAGTTTCTTCATGTTCACCGCCGCATTTCAGCCGCGCAGCTTTGCAAACACCAACCGTCCTGCAGACGTTTGCAGCGCGCTGGTGACCACAAGGTCGGCCGTTTCGCCGATGTGTTTCCTGCCGTTTTCAACGATGACCATCGTCCCGTCCGGCAGATAGCCGATGCCCTGTCCCGCCTCCTTGCCTTCCTTGACGATCGAAAGCGAGAGCTCTTCGCCCGGCAGCAGCACGGAGCGCAGTGCGTTTGCAAGCTCGTTGATATTAAGCACGGGCGTGTTCTGCACCGCGGCAACCTTATTGAGGTTGTAGTCGTTTGTAACGAGCACGGCGCCAAGGTCGTCCGCAAGACGAAGCAGCTTCAAATCCACCTCGTCCACGTCCTCGTAATCGCGCTCTTCAATCGCCACCTGCTGATCCAGCTCGCACTGCATCGTGTGCAGGATGTCCAGCCCGCGCCGGCCGCGCGTGCGGCGCAGCGGGTCCGAACTGTCCGCAATATGCCGCAGTTCCTTGAGCACGAACGACGGTACGATAATACGCCCTTCGAGAAAACCCGTTTTGCAGATGTCGTAAATCCGCCCGTCGATAATCACGCTGGTATCGAGCACCTTCGCTCTCGCGCCGTCCGGCACAATGGACCCCGCAAGCCGTCCTCTCCGGGCGGCCGCGCCCTCCATCAGCTCCGCGCGGCGCGTCACGCCGATATAGCCGCCGTAGTACCCGCAGATGAAGAACAGCAGGATCGTGATAACTTCCGGCAAAACGGGTATATCGATCGTTTGAACGATCAGGCTTAAAAGGAACGCAAACAGCAGACCGATCATAATGCCGAGTACGCCAAAAAGAATGTCCAGTGCGGGCATTTCCGTCAGTCTTTTTTCAAGCCTTTGAAAGAATCCGTGAACGCCGTCGATGATCTTGGGCGAGATAATAAAAAAAATGATTCCGAATAATAGACCCACGATCACATAGATGGCGGCCATCACGGCAGGTATGGTGGTATAGCGCATCGCATACTCAAAACCAGGGTATTTAAACGAAAAAAGAACCCATGCAACGATTCCGCACCCAATGCCTATACCGACCAAAGCAAGCAAAACTCTCATTACCTTCCGCATGCAGTGATTGGCGCTTTCCTATTCGGTTATCCCCCGACCAGGGGCAGGAATTCGCTTTCCTCCTTCCCACTCGAAGCGGCCAGTTCCGCAACGAGCACTTGCCTTGCCGTTAAATACATTTTTCGTTCGCCTGCCGAGAGACCCTTTTCCTGGTCGCGGCGGATCAGGCACTTCACAACGTCCGCCACGCTGAAAATATCCCCCTCGCGAAGCTTGCTGAGATTGTCCCGGTAACGCTGGTTCCAGTTGTCGCTTTCTTCCGAGCAGCTGTCCTCGCGTAAAAAGGCGACGACCTTGGCGCATTCCTCTTTGCAGACGAGCTTCCTCAGACCCACGGATTCTGCCGTTTGAACGGGCACCATAGCCGTCATCCGGCCCATGACGAACCGCAGCATATAATATTTTGCGGTCTCCCCGAGCACGGTTTGCTTTTCGATTGATTCCACAACACCGACTCCATGCATCGGATAGCAGACCATGTCGCCAACTTGAAACACCGGCGGAACTCCTTTCGCATAACGATTGACTCTATCTTATCATCATATCGCCGCGAATGTCAACAAAAATTGAAATCATATCACAATGTATACGCACTGTCAACTATAAATTTACAATTTCTCATTAGTTTTTTTGTCCGCCGCAATCCTGCCCTTTTTCAAACATATTCGCGGGCGGACAGGCATGCCTGTCCCGAACGTTTTTATATAAAAAGCGGCGCATATGCAACGCGCCGCTTCGTGAGCCTTTCGTCCGTTACAGAAGCTTCTGCTGCTCGCAGCAACTCATGTCCAGCAGACGCTTGCTGACGCGCTGCTCGAACATAGTGCTCATCGGCGCGCGGTCGTGAATGATTTTAACCGCCTGTGCGAACATCGGCGCCGCGGAAATGAAACGTATCTTCGAGGACAGATCCGCATGCGGACACTCCAGCGTGTCGGTCGAGACAAGAAACTCGATCGGGCTTTCGTCAATTTTGCGGATTCCCTCCTCGCCGAGGACGTTATGCGAAAGAGCGGCGAAGACACGCTTTGCGCCCTTGTCCATCAGCGCGTAGCTGACATCCACCAGTGTCCCGCCGGAAATCGAAAAATCGTCGATCACGAGGCAGGTCTTGTCCTTTACGTTTCCAATCACTTCCAGCACTTTTGCCTTTTCGTCGTGACCGATGCGCATTTTATCGCCGATGGCGACCGGGCAGTTGAGTTCGGTTGCATATTCTCTGGCGCGTTTGGCCGAGCCGGCGTCCGGCGAAACGACGACCAGATCGTCCCCGACGATTCCCGAACGGCGGATATATTCGCAAAGCAGCGCTTTTGCATACAGATGGTCGACGGGTTTTTTAAAGAAGCCCTGCACCTGCGGCGCATGCAGGTCCATCGTGATAATACGGTCCACACCGGCCGCTTCGATGCAGTCCGCACAGACGCGTGCACGGATGGATACGCGCGGTTCGTCTTTTTTGTCGCCCTTGGCATAGGAAAAATACGGAATAATAGCGGTTACGGAGTTGGCGCTTGCGCGCTTGAACGCGTCGATCCAGAAAAGCAGTTCCACAAACTCGTCGTTCGGCGCCCTGCCGATCGGCTGTACGATATAAACGTCCTTATCGCGGATCGATTCGTTGACCCGAACAAAAATATTCCCCTCGCTGAATCTGTGAGTCGTTGCATCTCCAAGCTGTGTGCCCAGATAAGCGCACATCTTTTTGGCAAAAGTCCTGCCCGTCTCTCCGGCAAAAATCTTGATAATCCCCGAACCGGTGTACATAGCCTCTCCCCTTTTCGCTCCATATTTCAGCCGCAGCCCTCGCAACCACATTATAGCAGACGAAGCGGCACTTCTCAACACAAGATACCCGATTCCCTCGGGAACTCCGCGTGAGAGCCGCCGCTTTCGTATGGTTCTGTGTACGGCTCCATTTGTCCGTACCAAATTATAGCATAAAAAACACGGGCGGCGAACCGCCCGTTTCGGCATACCAGTTATATCCTGATCAAAACCAACTTTTTCCGTATTCCTTCCCGCAATCCGTCAATTCTTTTCTTCTCTGTTTTCAAAAAAAGTCCTGCATTCGCAAAGCTGCACCGTATCGCGCCAGGTTTGTCCGGGCACGACCTCCGGGCGGTTCGCGCCGTGATAGTCGCTGCCGCAGGTCACGAGCATGCCGTTCTGCGCGGCGATGCTGCAAAGAACGGCGGACTCTCCTCCGCTCATGGACGGATGATACGCCTCCACGCCCATCAAACCGCGTTCTTTTAATTGGAACGCAAGCTTATGCAAATCCGGATTACCGTGCGTCGGATGCGCCCAGACCGGCACGCCGCCCGCGCCGCGGATCAGCGCAATCACTTCCTCCGGCGTGAAACGCTGCACGGCAAAATATCCCGCGCCGCCGCGCCGCAGGTAACGCACGAACGCATCGTGCGCATTCTGCGCGAAACCACCGCCCACCAGAGCAAGGGCAATATGCAGCCGCGTTGCAACGTCGGTTTTCCGCGTTAAGTACGGCTGAATGTCCATGCCGGCCGTCTTCAGTCTGCGCACGATCTCTTCGTTGCGGGTCAGGCGGCGCTTGCGCGCCGTTTCAAGCGCGGCCGACAGGCCCGCCTCCTGCGGATCGACGTCTAGCCCCAGAATATGCAGTTCGTGCGGCCACTCGCAGTCCATTTCGATCGCCGGCAGCACCCGTATGCCCAACTTTGTCCCAGCGTCCAGCGCTTCCGCAACGCCCGTAACGCAGTCGTGGTCCGTCAGCGCGGCCATCGTCACGCCGTGCCGTTTTGCCTGCTCCATCACGCCGGCCGGCGTGTCCGAACCGTCCGAACGAATGCTGTGCATATGCAGGTCGAAGGGTTCATGTGTTTTTTCTTCCGGTTTATTCCGTCCCATTTTTCTCCTGTGCTTCCTGCTTCGCCGAAAACGGGGCGGCCGAGCCGCCCCGTCGAATCCTGTTTTGATTCCCTGTTTTATGCCTGTCCCAGCGGATTGTCTGCGGTTTCACCGTTCGGCAGGTCCTGCGGCAGCCCCGTGTCGGTCTCCGCGGCCTTCTGCGGCTTCGCTGCGCGCTTTGCCGGCGCCTTCTTCTTCCGTTTTGCAAGCACCTCCGCCGGATCCGCGCCTTCGTATACGGCGGCGAACTCCTCGCCGGACACACGCTCGTATTCGATCAGCATGTTCGCCAGCCGGTCGAGCGCTTCCATGCTTTCGCTGATGACTGCACGGGCGCGTTCGTACTGCCCGTCCAGAATCCTGCGCACTTCCTCGTCCACCGTCGCGGCCAGCGATTCGGAATAGTTGCGCTGATGTCCCCAGTCCTTGGCGATGAACACTTCCTCCTGCCCACCCAGGAACATCGGGCCGACCGAGTCGCTCATGCCGTACTCCGTGACCATCTTGTGCGCAATCTCGCTCGAGCGCTGCAGGTCGTTGTATGCGCCGGTCGAAACGTCGTCGAACTTCAACTGCTCGGCGACGCGGCCGCCAAGCGCCATTGCGATGCGGTCGAGCAGCTTGTTTTTGGTCACATGCAGCATGTCCTCCTTGGGCAGATACATCGTGTAACCCGCCGCCATGCCGCGCGGAACGATCGAAACTTCGTGTACCGGGTCGCACCCTTCCAGCCGCAGCGCAACGATCGCATGTCCCGCCTCATGATAGGCCGTGATGCGCTTGTCGCCTTCCGTAATAACGCGGCTGCGCTTTTCGGGTCCCATCTGCACGCGCGTAATCGCTTCTTCCATCTCGATCATGCCAATTTTCTTTTTGTTGGCACGCGCGGTGAGGATCGCCGCTTCGTTGAGGACGTTTTCCAGGTCCGCACCGGTAAAGCCCGGCGTGCGCTTTGCCAGCACCGCCAGTTCCACGTCCGGCGCAAGCGGCTTGTTACGCGCATGCACCTTGAGGATTTCCTCGCGGCCCTTCACGTCCGGATAGTTCACCGTAATCCGGCGGTCGAACCTGCCGGGTCTGAGCAGCGCGGGATCGAGAATGTCCGGCCGGTTGGTCGCAGCGATGACGATGATGCCCTCGTTCGGCGCAAATCCGTCCATCTCCACGAGCAGCTGGTTGAGCGTCTGCTCACGTTCGTCGTGCCCGCCGCCGAGGCCGGCGCCGCGGTGACGGCCGACCGCGTCGATTTCATCGATGAACACGACCGCGGGGGTCGCGCGCTTCGCCGTCTGGAACAGGTCGCGCACGCGCGACGCGCCGACGCCGACGAACATTTCAACGAAGTCCGAACCGGAGATCGAGAAGAACGGCACCTTCGCTTCGCCCGCAACGGCTTTTGCCAGCAGCGTTTTACCGGTGCCCGGAGGGCCAACGAGCAAAACGCCCTTGGGAATCCGCGCGCCGATGGCGTTGAAGCGGGCCGGGTTACGCATGAACTCGACGACTTCCTTGAGTTCTTCCTTCTCTTCGTCCGCACCCGCAACGTCCGCAAACGTGACGTTCAGCTTGTCGCCGCTCTGCAGACGCGCGCGGGATTTGCCGAAGTTCGTCATCTGCTTGCCGCCGCTCTGCGCACGGATCATGAAGTAATAGAAAACGCCGAACGCCGCAAAGATTAAAATGTACGGCAGGATGATCGACCAAATCGATTCCTCAACGATCGTGGATTCATAAGCAAACGAATAGTCCGCGCTGGAAACTTCGTCCACGCTCGTATAAGCGTCCGGGTCAGCCGCGTATACAATTGCAGCCATGTCCGAACGGAACGTACTTTCCGACGGGATGACCACATAGAAATCGGCCTTCTTGGGCAGGTCGCTCAGTTCGTCTTCGCTGTCGCCGTATAGCCCGTAAACCTGCCGCTGGTCGACCTGAATCGCCTTGATCGTTTCGCCCGCCGCAGAAGAACCTTCCTCGGTATTGCGCACCAGCTGCAGAAAATCGGTGTTGTAATCCAGCTCGTCGGGTTTGTCCTCGCTCGGGTTCAGGCCGGATACCATAAAGATGATCGCCACAAAGAGCATAACCCATATGATGGCCGTCATGACTTTTTTATTCAAACAATTGTCCTCCATCTGCGGCGAAGGCAACTTTCCTCTGCGCCGCGCTATCATCGCATGCGCCGGTTTGCGCCGGCGCGCCGTATCTGGGCCGGGCACCCGCCCGGCGGAATCGGTTCGTTACTCGGAATAGACCGAGGCTTTCAAAACGCCCACGAACGGCAGATTGCGGTAAAACCCGCAGTAATCCAATCCGTAGCCCACCACGAATTCGTTGGGGATGATGAACCCGCAGTAGTCGGGCGCAATTTCGCATTCCCTGCGCTCGGGCTTGTCGAGCAGGCAGCAGATTTTGAGGGAAGCGGGGTTCCTGCTGGAAAGCAGGCGCGTCAGATGGCTCAGCGTCAGTCCGCTGTCCATGATGTCCTCGGCAATGAGCACATGCTTGCCGGTGATCGACGTGTCGATATCCTTTGTGATGCGCACGATGCCGGACGTCTTCTGCTCGTTGCCGTAGCTGCTGATGCCCATAAACTCCATCTGCACCGGGATGCTCATTGCGCGCGCCAGGTCCGAGAAAAACACGACCGCGCCCTTGAGGATGCAAAGCAGCACAATGTCCTCTTCGCAGCCGGCATAGTCCTTGGAGAGCTGCTCGCCCAGTTCGCGCACACGTTCGCGGATTTCGTCCTCGGTCAGCAATACCTTGTCGATGTCGTCCAGCATGGTTTTCCCTTTCAAGAATCCGTACCCCCTGTAAACGTAATATGCAGTACCCGTTTCGATTCCGGCCGGACTTTCGCCCGCTCCGAAACCGCAATCCCCATTGCAAAAAAAACTTCACGTCCCGCGCAGAGCAGCGGCATGTCCCGCAGAAAGCGCGGAACCTTTTTGTCGATCAAAACGTCCTTCAGTTTCTTTTCGCCCGGCGCGCCAAGCGGAAAAAAACGGTCTCCGTTTCTGCGTGTGCGCACGACGAGTCCCGGCGGCAGTGCATCCGCGTCCAGAAACGCTTCAAACGCATCCCGCGGTGTGCGGTACGCCGCGACCCATTCCGTGAAAACCGTTCCCGCGGGCGTTTGCGTTTCCCCCGGCAGGCAAAGCGGCACTTCAAACGACTTTTGCGCGGGGTAAACGCCGATGTAGACGTTTTCCGCGTCCGTCCAGGCGGAAAACCCGCGCTGAAGTTCGATCACGGTGCCGGTTTGCGCTCCGCAGAGCGCAAGCACGCGGCCGACATCCGTCTCGCAGACGTTTCCGTCCAGGCTGAAGAGCCTTTTTTTCACAATCCGCGTTTTGAGCGCGTCCGGCAGCGCCATTAGCCCTCTTTTGTCCAGTCCGCCTGCGCGGCCGATTCCCTGTCCGGCCTGCTCCGCCTGCGCGCCAAGATACGCTTCGTCCGCTCTGCAAAGCGCCGCCGTCCGGCAGAGCGCGCCGCTCACGCCGGGGTTATAGCGCCGCAGCAGCGGGACCAGTTCGTTTCGGACGCGATTGCGGAACGCATCGTTCTCCGCGTTGGTCTCGTCCTCGCAATAGTCTTGCCCGCGTTCTTCAAGATAAAAAAGAATCTCTTCTTTAGAAACGCCGAGCAGCAGGCGAATCGTGTCCCCCATCCGCGGCCGCATACCGGAAAGCCCCGCCGTGCCGCATCCGCGCAAAAGGTGCATCAGCACCGTTTCCGCCTGGTCGTCCGCGTGATGCGCGGTTGCAATCAGGCCCGCACCAAAGTGCACGCGCGCGCGTTCGAGAAATTCGTAGCGCAGTTCCCTGCCGGCCTGTTCGAGTGTTTTGCCGGTCTTCTTTGCATAAGCGGGCACGTCCGCGCGCTCCGCCACAAATGGAACGCCAAGCTTTTTGCAGAGCGTCTCGCAGAACGCCATGTCCCGCTCCGCGCTTTCGCCGCGGATTCCATGATGCAGGTGTGCCGCGAACACGCCCGCGACCGCTCCGCTTAAAAGCAGTTCCTGCATAGAGAGCAGCAGCGCGGTGGAGTCCGCTCCGCCGGAGAAGGCGACGAGCACCTTGTCCGCTGGGCCTGCGCCGCATTTCGCGAGCGTTTCGGCTGTCACCAGGCGCTTTTGCTCCATTGCACATTTTTTTCATGCGCACGCCCGCGGCTCCCGCCGCCGGGCGGACAACGCATAAAACCCCATATTGAAATATAGTGCTATTCTACCCGCATCACCGGTTTTTTACAAGAGTTACGGCAAAATTACCGCCGTATGTTGCAAACAATTCACGCCCTTGTATCTTTTGACATGATACCGCGAATCCACTATACTGATAAAGCAAATCAAGGAGAGTATCGCATGCCGGATTCCATCCACAGCGGACATCGCGAGCGGATTCGCGAGCAATATGTCAAAGACGGTGCGGAATCGTTCCGCGACCATCAGTTTCTGGAACTGCTTTTGACCTATGCCATCCCCCGCAGAGACACCAACGCGCTTTCGCATTTACTGCTGGAGCGTTTCGGTTCCCTCGAGGGTGTGCTGACCGCGGACATTGCGCAGCTGACCCTTGTCGACGGCGTAGGCGAAAACACGGCCGTGTTCCTGCGCATGCAGGGCGACCTGTTCCGGCGGCTTTTGCTGCGGCGCGCCGAGGACAGGCACGGCAGAATCCGGCTGAATACGCCGGCCGCCGCCGCCCGCTATGCGGTCGCGCTGCTCTCGCTGAGTGAATATGAAACCGTCTGCGCCGTGTCCCTGAACGCAAAAAAGGAAGTCGTCTTTTGCGATACGCTTCAGCGCGGCTCGCTCACGGAAGCACAGATTTATCCGCGCGCCGTCGCCGAAACCGCTCTGCTGCGCCGCGCGCACGGCGTACTGCTGATCCATAACCATCCGTCCGGCGATCCCACGCCTTCCGAAGAGGACGCGGAAGCGACACAGGCCGTGCAGGCCGCGCTCGAAAGCATCGGCGCGCACCTTTTCGATCATTTGGTCGTCGGCGGAAGCTGCGCGTTCAGCTTTTCCATGCACGCCGTCATCGGCGTCGGAGGGAAGCAGGCGGACGTTTTTTCGCCGGAGGAATACAAAGCGCGCCGCGCTTCCCCCGCCGCGCAGCGCGATCTTCTGCGCGTGATGGAACCATACGATCAATAATCATTTCTGCAGTGTAAACGTATAACAGAAAGCGCCGCCGTGAAGGAAATTTCGCGGCGGCGCTTCGCTGAACCGGAGAAGGGGGTGCAATCCCGGTTCAGCACATCATTTTGCTTTGGTCCGTGTCATTCTGCAGAAATCGCTTCAAACGCGGCGCTCAGCGCGCTCACGTAATCCGCGTCGATCAGCAGTCCTTCCGCATCCTCAAACGACACGCGGTATGTGCCGCTGTCATAACGCGAAAGCGTCAGTTCCATGGTCGTGTACGTGTCCGTGGAGCGATGGAACGTAATGCTTACCTCCGGCAGCGCCGTTGCGGACGTGCTTGCGGTATCCCCGTTCCACGAAATCGCGGAGATCGCATCCAGCAGCGCATCTCCGAGGTCCGCATCCAGCGTTTCTCCGTCGAGCGTGTATGCACGCGTCGTTTCCGTCGTTTCCGTCGTTTCCTCGTCGGTCGCTTCCGTGCTCTCGCTGTCCGTCGTTTCCGCAGCCGCTTCGGTGATCGCAATGGTATGCGTCGTGCCGTTCACGGTAACGTCCATGGAAGTCACCGTGTCGAAATCAAGCGCGCAGATCGCCGACGAACGCAGCGAACCGTATCCCGCCAGCAGCAACTGGTCTGCAAGCGTTGCGTCTATCGTGTAGACCATGTCCGAATCCGCAAGCTTTGCATAGCAGTAGTCGCCGGTAAACGTGCCGAGTTCCAGCGTATACGTCCGCTCTTCGCTTGTCGTCGTAGTCACCGGATCGCCGTTTTCGTCCGTGTCGCCCGTCGCCGTTGTTACGTCTGCCATATAGCGGACGCTGATCGTGGCCGCCGGAGTAAGAAGGCCGTAAGTCTCAAGCGCTTCCTTGTCCGCGTCGTAGCTGACGCAGGCGCGCCAGGTCATCGCATTCATACTGTCGATGAGCGACTCCACCTCGTCGGTGCCCAGCGGATACGTCGTACCGTCTTCCGAGGAATACCAAACGAACGTGTCGGAGTAGGTCAGATGCGCATCCGGATCATAGCTGATCGCAACGTCCTTTGCGTCCGTCGAAACCTCAATGCTCTGAACGTCCTTGAGCAGCGGCACGTCTTCAAGCGCCACGAGATCGAGCAGCTGATAGGAAAACGCGTCCGAAACGGAAGAGTCCACCATGTAGATCGTGCCGGAATCGTCCGCCGAGAGATAGTATTCATACGTCACGTCGTTTTCGTCGCCGATGGCATATTCATACGTCGTCCCGTCCGACGCAGTCACCGTAATGCTGACAGCCGGATCGTCCAGGCCGTAGTCCGCCGCATCTTCGCCCGTGAACGAGCGGGTCGCATCCATCGCGTCGATCACGGCAAGCATCTGACCCGGGTACGTCTGGTCGAGCGGGAACGATTCGTCGTCCGCATAGACCCAGTCGGACGCGCTGTCGTCGCGGGCCAGTTCGACCGTCTCGCCGGCATACACGTATTTCAGCCCGACGATATCATCTTTGTCCGGTTTGGATATTGCAACCGTTTCTTCTTCGGTGTCCGAAGTATCGGCTTCCTTGTTTGCGTTGATGCGGCCGATCAGGAAATATCCGCCGATCAGCACGGCCAGCACGCAGAGCATTGCCAGCAGTTTCCATCCGCGTTTCATCGATTCGCCCGCCTCCTTTGCGCCATCGGCAATTCACACAGCTTCTTCATTTGCGTTTCCTCCTCACAACAACGACTACGCCGGAGAGGATGACCGCAAGCGGCAGCACGCCGACGAGGATGACGCTCCAGCGCGATGCAGCGGCGGACGAAACCACCAGCTGTTCGGAATCCAGCGACTTTGCGTGGATGCTGATCGAGTTTTCCCGTTCGCACATCCAGCCAAGGGAATTGAGCAGCAGGTCGGTGTTCGCGCCGGACACCATTTCATCGATGGTGTCTTCAAACATCACGGAAGTCGTCAGCCATACGATCTGCGTTTCCTTGCTGCCAACTTCTTCGCTGATCGCCACGCCGAGCGCGAACGGGCCGTCGATATCGCCCGACTCTTTGTCGTAGGTTGTCATGTCATACCCGGCGAGCTTGGAATACGCCGAATCCGACGTTGTGAGAAGCTGGTTGACATACAGCCCGTCGCGCAGATCGTCCGAGACGGTCAGACCCTGCGCAATCGGCATCAGGATATAGTAGTTCCCGCCGGAGAGCGGTTCGGTGATGGTATGCGTGGAGATTGCGGGCAGCAGATAGTGTTCGTATCCACGCAGCGAATAGTTCCCGTCCGCGTCGACGACAATGCCGTCCACACGGCTCACGCCGTAGTATTCCATCAGCGATTCAAGATTCGGCATCTCGGTTTCTGTGTAGTCCGTCACAAGCAGCATCCGGCCGCCATCTTCGAGATACGAAAGGATCGTGTCCTTTTCGTCGCTCGTAATATCGGTCTGCGGAGATGCGATAATCAGGCATTCACAGTCGTCCGGCACGCCGTCCTCCGTCAGCAGGTTCAGGTCCTCCAGCTCGATGTTTTCGCCGGCAATCGAATCTTCCGCGCTGGAGCCCAGCCCGTTTTCGCCGTGCCCCTGCAGTTGGTAAGCGATCGGCAGGTCGTCGCTCGTCACATAATCGATCGCACTGGTAATCAGGTTCTCGCCGTTGAAATCGGTCGAAGTCGTGCCGGTCGTGTAGTAGCTTGAGTAATCCGTTTCAAAGATATCGTCATAGCTGATATACCGGCTCCGGTCGCCACAGACGACGACCACGCTGTTTTCCACAACGGAATCGCTCGAATACTGCGAAAGGAAATTCGGCGAGACGACGGGGTCGACGGTTTCCACCTGGATGTAATCGCTCGCCGCCTCATACTGATCGAGCAGGGAGGTGAGCGTCTGGTCTTCGCTTCCGCTCTGCGCAATAACGTAGATCGTGATGTCGTCCGTCAGCCCGGCGGCGATCTTTTCGGACTGCTCGCTGAGCGTAAAGAGCTTGTTGGCGGTGATGTCCAGCTGGGTAGCGGAACTCGGAATCTGGTTGACCACCAGCATGACCACGACCGCGATGGCGACGACCGCCAGAGACGCAACGGTGCTGTATCCGCCCGCCTTAAACGCGCGGGTGCGGAATCCGTTCCTGAACTTCTGTTTGTCGAAATGAAGCTTTTTGCGGCTGCCGCCGGTTTTCTTTTCTTTTATCTCGGGTTCTTTGACGGCCGAATCGGTCTGATTTTGCAGCTGTTCCATCAGCTCCACCTCCTCTTCTCAAGCGACTGCACCGTGAAAAACAGGAAGACGCCCGCAGTCACGAGATAGAACACCAGCGACGTGATGTCGAATACGCCGCCGACAAAATTGTCGAAGCGGTCGAAGAGCGAGAGCTTCTCCATCGCCGTGGTCAGCAGTCCGGAGAGCGTGTCCGGCGAAAACGCCAGGACGATGACGTTCGCAACTTCCAAGGCGAGGAATGTCACGACCGAAACAAACGTGTTTTTCGTCATGACCCGAAGCAGCAGCGCAATCAGCACAATGATGACCGTGACCGCCACGAACGACGCGGTGGAGCTTTCGGAAACGAACTCCGTCGTCGACGTAAGGAAATAGTTGACCAGCAGTGCAAGGAAGCACAGCACTGCGGCGATCGCCTGGTTTTCCGTCAGGGACGAAATGAACAATCCCACCGCAATGAACGCCGCACCCATGAAGATGAAACCGACGAGCGATCCGTATGCGGTGATGAAGCTCACCGTGCCGAACGAGGAAAGCAGCAGCGGATACAGCGCAATCAGCGCCGTCGGCAGCAGAAACACCGTTACCATCGCAAAATACTTTCCAAGCACGATACGCGTCATCGGGACCGGCAGCGCATACAGCAGCTGATCGGTCTTCTGCCTGCGTTCCTCGGCGACGCTGCGCATCGTGAGGATCGGCACGACGATCATAAAGATGAAGGACATGCCCTGCAGGACGTATTCAAAATTCGGATAACCATAGTTGAGGTTGTACGCCATGACGTATACGCCCGCGAACATCAGCAGGAACGCGCATACCAGATATCCCGTCATGGTGTTGAAATAGGATTTGACTTCACGCTCGTAAATTGCGCCCATGCCTGGCCTCCTTTCCGCGCTTGTTCTGCGCAGGTTCTTCGCCCGTAAACTCCAGGAAGATGTCTTCGAGGCTGGCTTTGCTCAGCGTCATATTCAATATCGGCACGTTTGCCTTGGAAAACGCGGTGAAAAGCGCCTCGCGTACGTCCCCGCCATCCTGCGCGCTCACGCGCAGTTCGGTCACGCCGTCCGCCTCGCTCTTTACCTCAACGTCCGAAACGCCGTCCATCCCGGCAAGGATTTCCGTTGCACGCGCCTGGTCCGCTTTCACGCTCAGATCGACCGTCGAACTGCCGGTGAATTGCTTTTCCAGATCGTTCGGCGTACCGCTTGCGACGAGTCTGCCGTGCGAAATAATCAGGATATGGTCGCAGACCGCCTGCACCTCGCCAAGGATATGGCTGCTCAGAATCACCGTGTGGTCCTTGCCCAGGTTCTTGATCAGGTCGCGTATTTCGATGATCTGCTTGGGGTCGAGGCCGACCGTCGGCTCGTCCAGAATCACGACTTCCGGGTTGCCGAGCAGCGCCTGCGCGATGCCGACGCGCTGCCGATACCCTTTTGAAAGGTTCTTGATCAGCCGGTCCTGCATCTCTTCAATCCCGGTGATCTCCATCACCTTTTCAATCTGTTCGGTGCGCTCCTTGCCGGTAACGCCGCGTGCTTTTGCCACGAACTCCAGAAACTCCATCGGCGTCATGTCCGGATACAGCGGCGGCAGTTCCGGCAGGTAGCCGACCTTCCGCTTGATCTTTTCGGGTTCGTCGAAAATATCGAGCCCGTCGATGCGCACCACGCCGCTCGTTGCGCCGAGACACCCGGTCATGATGTTCATGGTCGTCGTTTTGCCCGCGCCGTTCGGCCCGAGCAGACCGTAGATGCGGCCGTCTTCCACCGTGAACGAAAGGTCGTCCACAGCGGTGTGATTTCCGTATACCTTGGTCAGGTTATTTACTTCTATCACCGAATTCCCTCCTTCGGCATTTTTTATCCCGTCCAGTATAGTTTTTCAACCTTAAAGCAAACAAAAAAGCCGGAGGATATCCTCCGGCAAAACCGCGAAATTTATTCTCTTAAAAATTGTTTTTTCCGCGTCCGGAAGCAGCCGTCAGAGTTTCCAGTGACTCAAAAAGAACTTCGTGCATTCGCTCTTCGGATTTTTTAAAACGTCTTGCACCGCGCCGTGTTCGCAAATTTGACCGCCTTCCAGCGCGACCGCCTGCGTGCCGAGCCGCAGCGCCTGCGAAGGCGCATGCGAAGAAAAAATCAGCGTGCAGCCCGTTTCCGCGGCGTATTCCAGCAATGCTTGCTCGGCCATGTCGCTCGCGTAAATATCCGCGGACGCGGTCGGCTCGTCCAGCAGCAGCGCTTTGTGCGATTTGGCGATCAGCCGCGCCAGCGCCATACGCTGTGTTTCCCCGCCGGAAAGGCGGCTGCCGCGGGCTTTCGCCAGCTGTATTAAGCCGACGCGTTCCAGCGCCGCCAGCGCCGCTTTGCGCGCATCCTCTCCGCCGCCGAGGGAGAGCATCACATTTTTCACGACGCTCAGGTCGAACGCATACGGTTTTTGCGGCATATAGCCGATTTCGCCGCGTTCCAGCCCCGAAAGGCGGACGTTCCCTTCGTCCGGCTTCAGCGTCCCGGCAAGAATGCGCAGCAGCGTCGTTTTCCCGCTGCCGTTCGGGCCGATCAGCGCATACCGCTCGCCCGGCAGGAACAGAAGTTCCGGCACATCCAGCGCGAGGCGCGTGCCATAGCGTTTTTTGATTCCGCTCAGCTCAATCATGCGCGCCTCCTTTGCAGCAGATGCGCAAACACGTTGACGATCAGCGAAATGAGCAGCAGTAACAACCCAAGCGCAAGCCCGAGCGTAAAGTCCCCGCGGTTTGTATACATCATGATCGCAGTGGTCATGACGTTCGTTTTGTAGGCGATCGCGCCGCCGACCATGGACACCGCGCCGACTTCCGCCATCGCACGGGCAAAGCCGAACAGATAGGTCGAAACCAGCGCGTATTTGCTCTCGTTGAGCATCAATAGCAGCGTCTTTCCGCCGGAGAGGCGCAGCCCGCGCGCGCTTTCGCGGATTTCGCCCACAATCGCGGAAAGGTAGGTCTCCATACTTCCCGCCGCAATCGGCGTAATCAGAATCACCTGCGCAATGATCATGCCGGTCACCGTAAAGAGCAGCTTGAGCTCGCGCAGCGGCCCCACGCCGGAAAAAAGCATGTAACACAAAAGCCCGCAGACAACGGGCGGCAGTCCCATGAGCGTGCGGTTGATCACAATCAGAATCTTGCGTCCCGGAAAACGCGTCGCCGCGTATAAAACGCCGAGCGGCGCTCCTAAAAGGAGCGCCGCAATCGAACTGGTCAGCGTCATGCGCATGGTAACGGAAACGATGTTCCATAACTGCGCATCGCCGGAAAACAGAAGGTCAAACGCCTTTTGGAACGCGCCGGTCATCAGCCGGCGATCCCGCCGTTGGCGCGGAAGGTCAGAAACGTCGCTTTATCGGAGAGGATATACGCATCCATCTCGTTGGCCATGGTCAGGCAGACGCCCATGCCGGCGTTGCTGTACATGTACCACTCGCTGTAGTCGGCAACGCTGGAAGCCTCGGTCGTGATGCCGAGTTCCTCCGGCCAAAGCGAGATTTCCTTGGTGTGCGTGCCGGAAAGGTCGCCGCGCGAAACGAAAGGATATTTGCCGTCCGCAATACGTTTGAACGCGTCTTTCACGTCCGAAGCTTCGGCGCACTGCGCGGGATCGTCCTTGGGCCCGACCAGCACGAAATAATTATACATAAACGTCAGCCGCTCGCTGTCGTAGCCTTCAAGCACCTTGGCAAATCCATCCGAAACGAACACGTCCTCCTGCGATTTGCTGTGCACAAGGATGAGGTCCGCATTGCCCATCTTTGCTGCGGCGATCGCCTTTCCCGTGCCCGCAGAGGAAACTTCCACATTGTAACCATACTCGCTTTCGAACACCGGCAGCAAATAGTCCATCAGCCCGCTGTCGTTGACGGAAGTCGTCGTTGAAAGACGGATGGTCTTCGTTTCGTCGGTCGCCTGCGGAATCTCCGCCGTTGCAACGGGCTTGTCTTCCTTCGTGTAGAAGAGATATTCGCCGTATTCGTCGTAACCGTAGTTTTTAATCAGTTCCGTCGCTTCGTCGCCAAGCATCCAGTCGATGAGCGCCTTGGCGCCGACGGTATTGAGCGCAACGTCGTCGACGGATTTGCCGTCCGCGTCCACAAAGGGCGCGTTTTCGTCCACTGCAAGAAGGGAGTAGTTGTTGATCATCGCGTCGTCCTGCTCGTAAAGGATCGTAATGCCGAGCAGGTCTTCCGGTGAAGGCGTGTCGGTCGTTTCCGGTACCTCGGTCGCCGTCTGTTCCATAACGACCGGTTCCGCCGTTTCAGCAGGTTCGGCGGTCGCTTCTTCCGTCACGGTAGTCTTCGCGCAGCCAAATACGCTCAATGCCAGCATCAGCGCAAGCGCGGTCAGAAGGATCCGTTTTTTCATATGTTTCTCCTTTTTTTCGCAGGGAATATCTCCTCCGCAGGCGAGGAGAACACCTTTGGAGCAAGCGGACTGACCGTCTCCTTTGCAATCACGGCAGGCGCACGCGTCACCGCGCGCACCCGTTGGCCGGCTGATCCTTCACAGGCATACACCGGCTCGGAGATTCTCCCTGCTGATCGATGTGTTTTATCGCAAATATTATTTCATACGGCGTTTTTTGTGTCAATAAGCGCTCATGCGCAAATCCGGTTTGGCCGGCTTTTTTCTGAACGTAAAAATCCGCCGTGTTGCCTAAACTGCATACGCGGCGGAAAGTTCACGTTTCTTTCGCAATGGCATACTGCCTGACGCGCCGTATTTCCCCGGTTTTCGTCAGTTCGCCGCATTCCCCTTCTGCGCAAGCGTTGCGGCAAACGCCTTTAGGATGATGAGTTTGATCATCGTCGCAGTCTGGACCGACACCTTTGCTTCTTTCGCAATTTTTTCGATGGGATACTTGTCGGTTGCATATTCCAGTTTCATCTCAACGAGTTTTCCCTGCTGACCGGATTTGCGCGCGTCCTCAAGACACATTTTCGGCGCGTACTTTTTCATGTTTTCTTCCGCGTCCGCTTCACGCGCTGTTTTGACCTCACGCTTGTGCTCCACGACAGCGGCGGCGGCCGCCGCCGCGCCGCCCAGCAAAAGCAAGACGCCCACGCCAACCCAAAAACCGCTCTCTGCAAACACCGCCAGCAAAGTTCCAAACACCGTCATTGGAATCAGCGGCCCCAAAAAATTGTAGCGCCCCTTCTTCCCGCTTTTCACTTCCTCGACGTATTTCGCCAGGCACGCATCGCAGACCGCCCGGTCGGTTACGCCAAGGAAAGCCTCCTTGTCGCTCAGTCGAGCGAACGCGAACAGCCGCTGCGATTCGCCGCCGCACCGAAAGCATTTCGACAAACTGTTCTGTTCCAAAATGATTCCTCCTTATTCTTGCCGTCCTGTGCGCCGGCTCGCGCGCGCACCGTCGTGCCTGTAATTTCTCCGCCGCTTTGGAGCTTCCCTTACAATGCCACCATATCACAGATGCATCCTCGGTTGGTCAGCAATCTGCACACTGCATGCAATATTTTTTGATTTACGCAAAAAAGCCCGTGCAAAAAGCACGGGCACTGCGTTCAAACTATGAATCACTTTAACAGGTCGCTGAAAAATGCAACCGCGCGCGCTTCGTCCGCCTTGTTCGGGCGACCTTTCGCGATGCCGCCGACCAGCTTGAACGGACCGAACGTGTCATATCCCCTGCAGTGGAACCCGCCGGCAATGCGCGCGCCTCTGCCGGTCAGACGTTTTTGAAACCCGCCGTCGAACTTTCCCGCCGCCGCGCCGCAGGTGTAGATGGTGAAGCAATCCTTCCCTCCGAGCTTTTCCAGTGAGCCGGCCAGCTCGCGAATCGGTTTGCCGAACTCCGACATGTAAATTCCGGACGCAAACCCGACCAGATCGTATTCGTCCAGGTCGATCGTTTCCTTCACCGGCACGCGCACAAGCGTCACGTCGAATTGCCCTGCAATCGCCTCGGCGATTTTCTTCGTGTTTCCGTGGTGAACGGAATAGTAAAACAAAACTGCCTTTTTCATGTTTCCCTCTTTCGCGTTTGCCGTTCTCTTGTCCGCCGGTTTGTTTCCGGGCACCACGGCACAATAATTATCTTATTGCCGGTTGTTCCTATTTTCAAGTGCAAATTGTTTTATTTCCGCAAAGAAAAGCCGGAACCGGCGCATCCAAGCGCCGGTCCCGGCTTTTACTCGCCTGTTTCTTAAGCTTTATGCTTCTTCGGCGGTTTCTTCCCGCTCGTAGAAGTTGACGATGCAATGCATCGGGCAGACCTGAATGCACGCGCCGCAGCGGGTGCAGGTCGTCTCGTCGATGATCGCAACGCCGTCTTTCACATGAATCGAATCGGAAGGACACTGTTTTTCGCAGCGTTTGCAGCCGACGCACGCGGTTTTGCACTGCAGCCGCGCAATGCGCCCGATTGCCTTGTTGCGGCACATCACGACGATGGTCTGATCCCGCGGGAGCAGCTGGATGATGCCGCGCGGGCAGGTTTCGACGCAGACGCCACATCCTGTGCAGAGGTCCTCGTCGATCACGGCCACGCCGTCTTCAAGCCGGATTGCGCCAAACGGGCAGCGCGCCACGCAGTCGCCAAGGCCGACGCAGCCAAACTCGCACGCGGTCGGCCCGCCGGAAATCCCGCTCGCCGCACGGCAGGACGGAATTCCGCTGTAATCGGTGCGCGCGCTGACGTTTTCGCAGGTGCCCTGGCAGCGCACACGCGCCACCATGGGTTCCACGTCCCCCGCGTCCACACCCATGATTTCGGCGATGGCTTTCGCCGTTTTCGCGCCGCCGGGCGTGCAGCCGTTGGGATCGGCTTCGCCCTTTACGACCGCCTCGGCAAACGCGTCGCAGCCCGCATATCCGCAGGCGCCGCAGTTCGCCCCGGCGACTGCCGAACGGACGGCCTGTACGCGTTCGTCCACCTTAACGGCAAATTTCTTGCCCATAAAGCCGAGGACGAATCCAAAGAGAACGCCAAGCCCGCCGAGAGCGGCGACAGCGAAGAGTATTTTTAAGAGTACCGCCATCTCACATCACCCCCGCGAACATGTTGGAAAAGCCCATGAACGCCATGCTCATCAGCCCGGCGATCACCAGCGAAATCGGGAAACCCTTGAACGCCGCGGGGATTTTCGCCGTTTCCAGACGCTCGCGCACGCCCGCCATCAGCACAATCGCCAGCAAAAAGCCCAGCGCGCCGAACGTGCCATTGAGCACGGAATACAGCAGGTTGTATTCTTCCGTGATGTTCAGGAGCGTAACGCCAAGCACCGCGCAGTTGGTCGTGATAAGCGGCAGATAAATCCCCAGTGCGCTGTAGAGCGACGGCGCGGATTTTTTGAGGAACATTTCGACGACCTGCACCAGTGAAGCGATGACCAGAATGAACGCGATGGTGCTCAGGTACTTCAATCCCATTGGAACAAGCACCCAGTAGTACACGAAGTACGTAAACAGGCTCGCCAGCGTCATCACGAACGTGACCGCAAGGCCCATGCCGAACGCCGTCTCCACTTTGCCGGAAACGCCGAGGAACGGACAAACGCCGAGGAAACGGGAGAAGATGTAGTTGTTCGTCAGCACGCAGCTGAACATAAACAGCAGTACTTTCACAATCTGACTCACTGTTTCTTCGCCTCCTTCCGGCCGGAAGCCTTCATGCCGACGGCGTTAAACGCCGCAAGCAGCAGTCCATACACGATGAACCCGCCCGCGGGCAGAATCAAAAGGAGCATCGGCTGATACGAAGCGCCGAAAACGCTTACGCCGAAGATCGTGCCGTTGCCGAAGATTTCGCGGATGCTGCCGATGAGCGTCAGCGCCAGCGTGAAACCGATGCCCATGCCGACGCCGTCCACCGCGCTGCGCAGGACCGTGTTCTTGCTGGCGAACGCTTCCGCCCGCGCAAGGATGATGCAGTTGACCACGATCAGCGGCAGGAAGATGCCGAGGCTTTCATACAGCGACGGCAGAAACGCGTGCATAAACATCTGCACCATGGTCACAAACGTGCAGATGACCACTATGAACGACGGAATGCGGATTTTGTCCGGAATGAAGTTCCGGAGCAGCGAAATCACGATGTTGGAGCCGACGAGTACGAACGTTGCCGCCGCGCCCATGCCGATGCCGTTGATCGCGCTCGTTGTGACCGCCATGGTCGGGCAGGTGCCGAGCACCAGCCGGAACGTCGGGTTTTCCGTGATAACGCCGTTTAAAAAGACGCTTTTTAACGATGATTTATGTTCCATATGGTTATCCCTCCGCCGGCGCATTCAGCTTTGCGAGCAGGCCCGCGGCCTTGCCGACCGCCTTGGTGACCGCTCTGGAGCTGATGGTTGCCGATGTCACGGCGTCGATGTCGCCGCCGTCCTTTTTCAGCGAAACGGACGAATCCTTGCCGATAAACTGTACGCCGAACCACGTTTCCTTCGTGCGCGCACCGAGTCCGGCCGTTTCGGAAAAGTTCGATCCGCCGACATATACGCCCGTGATCGTTCCGTCATTGTCAACCCCGACGGTCACTTCGATTTCGCCGCCGTAGCCTTTTGTAACGATCTTGCCGGTTTTCCCGGCGAGTTTGCCGTTTGCGTCATATCCGGCGTACGTTTCACTCAGACCCTCCGGCGCGTCGAGCTGTTCAAACGTCTCCGCGTCCGGAAGGACGCTGCGCCTTGCCGCATCCGCGGCAATGATTTCCTGCTGTTCGATCGGCGCTTCGGTCAGCGCGTTGGTCGTCCCCAGCGCAAGCCCGGCCACCGCCGCAATGGCGAACAGCTTGAATCCCAGTACCCAGATTTTGTTACGCACGGGTCTTCACCTCCCCGTAAATCCGCGGACGCGTCGCCCGGTCGATCAGCGGCGTCGCAATATTCATCAGAAGGATTGCATACGTCGTGCCTTCCGGATACCCGCCGTACGCACGGATCAGCGCGATGATCAGCCCGGCGCCCGCCGCGTAAATCATCTTGCCCGTCTTCGTCATCGGGCAGGTGACGTATTCCGTCGCCATAAACACCGCGCCGAAGAGCACGCTGCCGATCAGCACGCCCTGCACGGGATCGCCGCCGAAAAGGAACGTAAAGAGCATGAACGAAGCGATCATGGTCACCGGGATGTGCCAGGTAATCGTCTTGCGGATCAAAAGGTACACAAGCCCGAGCAGGATAGCGATTGTGCTGACTTCGCCGATGCAGCCGGGGATTTTACCGATCAGCATGTCCAGCATGGAAGGCATCGCCGCCGTGCTCTCGCCGGATAGCACCGCAAGCGGCGTTGCGCTCGACACCGCGTCGAACGGCGTCACATAGGCGCTGCTTCCGCTCATAAGCGCGGGCCAGCTTGCAAGCAGCACCGCGCGCGCAGCCAGCGCCGGGTTGACGAAGTTATCGCCCAGTCCGCCGAAAAGCTGCTTGGCAAGGATGATTGCGACCGCGCTGCCGATGAAAATCAGCCACCACGGCGCGGTGGACGGCATGCTCATCGCAAGGATCAGCCCCGTCACCACAGCCGAAAGGTCGTTGATCGTGATCGGCTTTTTCAGGAGTATTTCCCAGAGGAATTCCAGCCCCACGCAGAACACGACGCAAAGCAGCATCACGCGCGCGGCGTTCCAGCCGAACAGCCACACGCCTGCAACCGCCGCTGGCATGAGCGCCACGATCACGTCCAGCATCAATACGGCGGTCGTGTCTTTGGCGAAGATATGGGGCGCGCCGGAGACGGCAAGCCGTTTTTGTTGTTCCATTGTGCTCACCTCTTCCTCGCCTTTGCGGAGAGTTCCTCGCGCGCCGCCTTAAACGACGAAGTGAGGTACCGCCGCGCGGGACAAATATAGGAACAAGCGCCGCAGAGCACACAGTCCAGAAGCCCGTGCTTCTTGGCGGCGTCGAAGTCCAGTTTGTCGATGTCCGAACGAATCAGATACGGATACAGCCCGATTGGGCAGATGTTGACGCAGCGCGCGCAGCGGATGCAGGCGGTCTCTTCAAACTGCTGCACCTGCGTTTCGTCGAATGCAACGATGCCGTTGGTCGCTTTCGTCATGGAGATATCCGTGCTGGAAGCGCAAAGCCCCGTCATCGGTCCGCCTGCGAACACCTTTTTTACGTTTTCCGGCAGGCCGCCGCAGGCGGCGAACGCCTGATCATACGTCGTGCCGACCCGAAGCAGCAGGTTGCCCGGTTCGTTTACGCAGCCGGTCACGGTCGTGATGCGCTCGACAAGCGGCTTGCCCAGCGTCACCGCGTCGAAAATCGCCGCGGACGTGCTCACGTTGAATACCAGCGCCTGCGCGTCGATGGGCAGTTTGCCGCGCGGCACTTCTCTTCCGGTCACAACGTGAATCAGCTGCTTTTCCGAGCCCTGCGGATATTTCGTGGTCAGCGGGAAAATCTCAATCTGCGGATACGGCTGCGCGGCCTTCTGCATCGTCGCAATCGCGTCCGGCTTATTCTTTTCAACGGCGATTACGCCTTTGTCAACGCCCGTTGCACGCATGATCAGCAGCAGTCCGCCGATGATCCGTTCGCTCGATTCAAGCATGAGCCGGTGATCGGCGGTGAGATACGGTTCGCATTCCGCGCCGTTGAGGATCACCGTGTCCGCGCTTTTCCCTTCGGGAATCGAGAGCTTGATATGCGTCGGGAACGACGCGCCGCCCATGCCGCAGATGCCCGCGCTCTTCACCGCGGAGACGATCTGTTCCGGCGTTGCGGACTCCAGCGTCCCTGCGGGATGCAGCTCCACCCAGTCGTCCTGCTTATCGTTCCGGATGCCGATGCACAGTTCCGGCGCGGCCCGCAGCTGCTGCCGCGTTTCCACAAACGTTACTTCGCCGGACACGCTCGCATGCACGGGCAGTCCGAGCCCGCCGACGGGCGTTGCAATCACCTCGCCCATCTGAATGCGCTGCCCCTTTTCCACGCATGGCGCGCTCGGCGCGCCGAGGTGCATCCCCATCGGGATGACGACAAACTCCGGCGTCACCGCGCGCACGGGGCACGCGTTGGTCAGCGGCTTCCCCTCGCCAATATGGCGAAGCGGATGCACGCCGCCTCGAAACGTTTTCTTCAATTCTATTCCACCTGCCTTAAAAAGATCGGGCGCGCAGAGAGCAAAACGCCCGCGAAACACCAGTGGATAGTATACGATAAAATACGGCGAATGTACAGGTTCTATCTTGCTGCCGAGTATGCTATTCGTGCGGTTTTGCAACATTTTTCGGTTTTTTGTTCCGCAAAACCGCTCTTGGCACGGCTTTCGCCCGAATGCGGACGCGCCGCCCCGTTCGCCGCATGGCGCGCAAAAAGCCGCTCCCTGCGAGCGGCTTTCCTTCAGCTTTCATCTGAATTAATCGATTCCCAGATAGTCGAGAATGCCGTTTACAATGCCGTTTGCCATGGTGTTCTGAAAATCGGAATCGTTTACCTTTTTGTCGTCCTCTTCGTTGCTGATATGCCCGACGAACAGTGTGCAGACCGGCGCTTCCGTTTTGTTGAGCAGCGTTTCATCGTCCTTTTCCACGATCGAACTGCCGTTTATCTCGCGCACCGGCAGGCTCGTTGCATTGACATATGCGTTCAGAACGGCGGAAGCGAGCTTTTCACACTGCGTTTTCTTGTCGTGACTCTCCGGAATCCAGGCCATCGCGCCGCGCGTATCGGAAGCGCTCACATAGTTGCAGTCGATTCTGAGCGCAAGTTCCACTTCTCCGCTGTTAAAGATGGCCGCGCGCTCGGACGAAGTCTTGTCGTCCTTCACGTCGCTGAGCGTAAACACGACCGTCGCGCCCAAATCTTCCAATTTATCACGCACGAGCGAAGCGACCGCATAGGTCAGCCGGTTGGCATAGATCTGTGTGGAAACGCCGCGCACTTTCGAGCTGTATCCGCGCGACGGATCGATGCCGATCACATGCCCGTCCAGCTTGCCGGCGGGTTCAACGGTCGGCGTGGGCGTCGTTCCCGGCTCCAGCGACGGCGTAGGCGTAGGTTCGTTCGGGTCGAGTGTCGGCGACGGCGTGGCCGTGACGGGCGCGACCGTCGGGGAGGGACTCGGCGTGGCGTGGGCAATACGATAGTTGACGACTGCAGGAGAAATGACGCCTGCGACCAGCGCGTAACTAACGCCAATGAGCAAAATTAAGATCATTGCGCATAGAATTCCGAATGCGAGTGGGTTGTTGATACGAAACGTTCTCCTGCGCTTAACAATCTTTTTCATGCTCTCCACCTCGGTCGTGCTATCAAGGGTATTGTAACACGTGCAAGAAACAAAGCACCATAGCAAAACATAAGATTTTCAAAATTTACACGTTTTCGTTAGAAAAAATTCATCACTTGGCCACCCGGCAGACACACAAAAGCATCGCGTGTTTAAGCGCGTGTCCATTTTACCGCAGCACCTCTTTCCGGTGAATCCGTTCCGGCGGCGCACTGCGGTTTTATGTGAGTTTTTCCAGCAGGATGCGCCCTTTCCCCGGCTCTCCGCGTTTTATTTCCCTGCCGCATGCCGGCGCCGCTTCCCTTGCGCCGTATGCGGCCCTGACTGTCTGTTTTTGTTTTTTTGCCGCCGTACTTGAACCCGTGGCACACTTGAACGTATAATAATGCCATGCCATATAATTTTACGCACGCGCTGGTCGGGCTGACCGCGCTCAATCAGGCGAGCGGGCAGGTGAACGAGCTTGTCCGCCGCCGCATGGACGTGTTTTTGATCGGCACCATGGGCCCGGACCCGTATTTCGGCGACTCCAGGCCAAAGCCGCTGTTTTCGCCGTGCCGCGAACCGCTGGCCGAACAAATGCATACGCTCGACGCGCGCGTCCTCTTTGGCCACATGTTCCGTCTGGCCGCCGGAAGTGAAACGCTGACGGCTTATACGCTCGGCTTTCTCTGCCATTTTCTGCTGGATACGACCGCGCACCCATATATCGAGGCACGTTTCCCGGGAAAAGCGCATACGCCTGCGGAGATTCAGTTCGATCTGATGATGACCGACCGCGTACGATTCCCCGGCGTACCCGCTCCGCCAAAACGGTTTTACCGCACGAAGCGCGTCCGCGAGTTGGATGAGCTGCACGAAAATTTCTTTATGGTATCTTCCCGGTTGGCGACCAAAGGCGCTTTTGCAAGAAGCCTGCGCAAATGGATTCTTGTCAATACGGTTTCCTACGATCCCAAGAACCGCAAACTCCGCTTTTTCGGCGCGCTGGAACGTCTGTTCCGCAAGCCGGGCAAACTAACGTGTTTTTTAGTTGCGCATCATCCGAACCCGGACGACCGCCTGAACCTCAAACACGCCGAATGGCGCTCGCCCTGGGCGGCGGACACGCCGCGGACGGAGTCGTTCCCCGACCTGTTTGACCACGCCTGCAGGGAAGCGCCCGCTCTTTTGGAAGCGGCGCTTTCCGCCATGCAAACCGGCGACGCCGCAGAAGCGTTCCGGCTGATTGGCCCGAGGAGGATGGATGCAAAACCCGTTTGATTATACCGCTTTGCGTGAAAACTGCTGCTGCTTTACCGGACACCGCCCCGAGGCGCTGCCGGAGCGCGGCGATGAAACCCGGCCGGGCATGCAGATGCTCGGCGATTTGCTGGAATCCGCAGTATCGCGCGCACGCGACGAAGGATTCACCTGCTTTTTTGCGGGCGGCGCGCGCGGCTTCGACACCCTGGCCGCGGAGGCCGTGCTTCGCCTTGGAGCGGACGATCCGGACGTCGTTCTCTGCCTTGCGCTCCCCGGGCGCGATCAGGCCGGCGACTGGCCGGAAGCCGACCGCACACGCTATGATGCAATCCTTGCCGCGGCGGGCGCGCGCGTCTGGTACGCGGCCGAAACCTGCAGTCCCGCCTCCATGCGCCGGCGCAACCGGTATTTGGTGGACCATGCAACCCGCTGCATCGCATACCTGCGCCGCATGCGCGGCGGAACGCTTTATACGGTCAACTACGCATACGACTGCGGAGTTGCGGTCGAAAACCTCGCCGAAACGATGGATTTGCTCGGCTGAACGCCATTTCCGCCGCAAACGCGGCGCCGGAAAATCCGCGCTTTTCTTTTCGTTGCTTTAAATATTTATTCATGATATAATCCATTTCCGTTATGGAAGAAAAACTGAATCGCACACAGAGTTCGCAACCGAATAAAATGGGCGTCCTGCCGGAAGGCAGACTGCTTTTTTCCATGGGCGTGCCGCTGGCGCTGTCCATGCTCACGCAAGCGCTCTACAACATCGTGGACAGCGTGTTCGTTTCGTATATCGACGAAAGCGCGCTGACTGCGGTAACGCTCGCCTACCCAATTTTCATGCTGATGATCGCTGTTGCGGTCGGCACCGGCGTCGGCATCAACTCGCTGATTTCCCGCCGACTCGGCGCCAAGCGCTTTGAGGAAGCTGAAAAAGCCGCGAGCAACGGCTTTATCGTCATGGTGCTTTCCTCGCTGGTTTTCGTGCTTTTCGGCATCTTCGGCGCAAAGCCGTTTATCGCCGCCTATACGGACGTTGCGGAGACCGCGGCGTACGGCGCGACCTATCTTTCCATTATCTGCACGTTCTGCATCGGATTGTTCATTCAGGTTTTCTGCGAACGCATCATGCAGTCCCAGGGCAAAAACCTGTATGCGATGCTCATGCAGCTGGTCGGCGCGGTGGTCAACATCGTTTTCGATCCGATTCTGATTTTCGGCCTCTGTGGCTTTCCAAAGCTCGGCATCGCCGGCGCGGCAATTGCAACCGTCGGCGGGCAGATGGTCGCCATGCTGTTTTCGCTCTTCGTCATCCTCGGCAAAAAGAACGAAGTTCGCCTGACCTTCAAAGGGTTCCGGCCCGATCCGAAGATCGTCAAAGGCATCTATGAAGTCGGCTTCCCGACCATCGTGCTGCAGGCCATCGGCACGGTGATGACGCTTACGCTCAACGCGATCCTGATCGTCTTCAGTGAAACGGCGGTCGCGGTGTTCGGCGTGTATTTCAAGGTGCAGTCCATCGCCTATATGCCGCTCTTCGGCGAAACGAACGCGGCAATGAGCATCATTGCCTATAACTACGGCGCATGCAACCAGAAGCGCATGATGCGCACCTGGAAACTCACACTGATCTCCGGCCTCGTGCTGATGATCGTTATGACGTCGCTGATGCTGCTGCTGCCGGACCAGATTCTTTCGCTGTTCAACGCTTCGAGCGACATGCTGCAGATCGGCCGCGCCGCGCTGACCATCATCCCGCTGGGACTGCCGATCTCGGTCGTCACGATCTGCTGTTCGGTCATGTTTCAGTCCATCGGCAAAGGGTCGTTCAGCATGTACCTTTCGCTTGCGCGTTCGCTCGTCGTGCTCGTGCCGGTCGCGTGGGTGCTCGCCAAGGTGGTCGGTCAGGTCAACGCCGTTTGGTGGGCGTTCCCTGCTGCGGAGGGATGCACCGTTATATTTGCCCTGTTCCTGTTCGTGCATATTTACCGCACGCGCATCAAACCGCTGTCCCCGGCGACCACGCGCGTTATCGACGCCTGACGCGCCGCCTTTCCCGGCAAATTTATTTCAGGCCTCAAAAGAGCGTCGTGTCATGCACGGCGCTTTTTTATGCACAGCGGCAGGCAGGTCGAAATTTCGTCCGTTCGGCGGCGCGTGTCCTTGACGCTTGCGTGCGCTTATGCGAAAATACAACAAAAGGAGTGAGACAATGGAACGAATCGGGAAAGACGCATATTACCTCGCCATCGCGGCGGCGGTAGCAAGACGCTCGACCTGCCTTCGGCGGCAGTACGGCGCGGTCATCGTTAAAAACGACGAAATCGTGGCCACCGGTTATAACGGCGCGCCGCGCGGAGACCCCAACTGCTGCGACGAAGGCGCCTGCTGGCGCGAGCGCAACAACATCCCTCATGGCGAGCAGTATGAAAAATGCGTCGCGGTCCATGCTGAGGCGAACGCCATCATCAGCGCAAGCCGTAACGAAATGATCGGCAGCACGATCTATCTTTCCGGATTCGAGGGGGGATTCGACCGCCCGATCGAAGCGCCGGTGCCGTGCGTGATGTGCACGCGGCTGATTAAAAACGCGGGCATTGCGAAGGTCGTTAACGCCCAGGGAGAAGTGAAACTATGAATCAAAAACGAGTCGGCGACGGCACCGTCGTGCTGCTTGCAGGCGGCGGGAAGGTGTATACGGACGTCGCCGCGCGCTTCACGCGCAGCGAGCGCAGCCTGGGCGAAATCATCGCCTCGCCATACAACGAAAAGCTTGTGCGCAGCATCGTTGAAAAAGGCCACCTCGCGGCGACCGAATTCGACTATTTTCTCTTCGGCGTGGAAGGATATTCCCGCGTGACCGAAGTGCAGCTGGTGCGCAAGCGCATCGCGAGCTATCTCATTAAGAGCGGCCGCGCGGAAAAGCACGGCAAACGTTCCTACGATGTCGTCCTTCCGGACGCGATTCTCGACCACCGCGCAGATTGCACCCTGCCGGGCGGCGAAAAGGTTTCGCTTGGAGCCGCCGATCTTCTCGGCATGCTCGAAGAATGGTATAACACGGGCGTGGACGCGGGCTACAAGGAAGAGGAACTGCGCTATCTCAAGCCGCAGGCGACGGAATTTAAGGCGCTCATCGGCATGAATGCGCACGCGCTGCTCGACTGGTTCAAAATCCGCTGCTGCATGAACGCGCAGACGGAGATACGCGATCTGGCCTGGAAAATGCTCCGTCTTTGCAAGGAAGCATGTCCCGCGCTGTTTGAGGACGCAGGCCCAAGCTGCGTTTCGCTGGGTTACTGCCCGGAAAACGACTTTCAGAATCCGGCCTGCCACGTAATCCGCAAAAAAGAGGCACTGGAACTGCTGAAAAACGCGTCCGGCAAAGCGTAACCAAATTCAAACGACCGAACAGGACATTCGTATGGCGGCACATTCCCGAAAAAAAGCACATGTCTGCAAACGGTGCGGCGCACGCTTTCGCGGCGCGTACTGTCCGTTCTGCGGTGCGGAATACGGCGCTTCCCGCCGTCCGGGCGCGCGCGGCGGCGTGCTTGCCGGGCTGTTCCGCTTCATCGGAACGATGCTTGTCCTTGCCGTCGTCGTGGTGCTCGTGCTCGCCATTTTGGACAGCACCGCCTATGCGCACGACCCGAATCACGCAACAATCTACGCGGTTTTGCAGAGCATCCGCAACGCCGTCCCCGAAGACGCACTTGCCGTTTACGATTTTTACTGGGAAGCGGCGGCCGGCGCGGTTCAGACGGCATATAGTGCAGTCGCAGCATTTTTCGCCGAAGCGCTTTCGTAAATTCGCAAAACATTGCAAAAAAACCGGAGCCGTCGAGACGGCTCCGGTTTTTCTTTTCCGTATGCGTTACATCAGATCGAGCTTGCCAAAGTCGATCGTGCCGTCGGGTTTGAGCAGTTCTTCCTCGGCGTGCACACACTCCACCTTGCCGATGAACATTTCGTGCGAACCGGTCATGATTGAATCGACGACCGTGCATTCGATCGCAACCGGGCACTCCTCCAGGACGGCGGCGTTGACCTTGTCCGCGTTTTTCATCTTTGCGCCGACTTTCTTGAGCTTGTCCCCGTCGGACCCGCTCTGTTTGCCGCAGCATTCGTAGAGAGCTGTTTGATCCTTTTTGACCAGGTGTGCGACGAACGCGCCGTTTTCTTTGATCATATGATAGGAAAAGCGGCTCGGCACAACGCCGACCATGATCATCGGCGGATCATAGCTGCAGTTTCCGCAGTATGCGACGACCAGCGCGTTGTCCTGTCCCGCCCTGTCCCGCACGGTGACGATAATCCTGGGCGTCGGCTGTAAAGCGCCTTTCAGCGCGGCATATTTCTTCATTCGTTTCCCTGCCTCCCGTTTGTTTGCTTTGCCTAGTATACCACTAATTTGCTTGTGATTGACCGTTTAACACAAAAAAAGCGCCTGAAAAAGCGCCTTTTTATGTTGTTTTCTTGGTAAAACTTTACACCGCGCCGACGCAGTTCCAGCCGACGATCAGAAACGCAAGGATCATTGCGCCGGCCAGCGCCGCGGCGATCATGCCTTTCATGCCGAGTTTGCGCACTTTAAATTTCACGAGAAATGCAACGGCGATCAGCAGCAGGCAGATCGCATACATCAAAAGAAATCCGCTCTTCATCACCGGTCGCAGCGTGTAAATCAGCGGGATGATCAGCGCAACGGTCGTCACCGGCAGCCCGTCGTAATACTCGCGCGCCGTCTTCTCCGAAAACTGCAGTTCGTCTTCCGTTACGTTGTAATATGCAAGCCGGATCAGCGCGGCCAGCACGTATGCAATCAGCGCAACGGTTTCGTACCAATGCGTCAGGCCGATCGAAAAGCCGATTGCAGCGGGCAGCAGCCCGAAACAGATCATGTCTGCAAGGGAATCGATCTGGATGCCGAATTTCTTTTCCGGCTCGGTGCGTTTGCGCGTTTTGGCAATCGACCCGTCGAAGAGGTCGCAGAACCCGGAAATCATCAGGCAAACAATCGCCATGGACGTTCTGCCGTACATTGCGAGCCCCATGCCGGTGACCGCGCTCGCAACCCCCAAATAGGTCAGTATGACCGTGTAGTTATAGAATCCTACCATCCGTTCCCCATTCCGTTTCTTTCGTTTAAAACGGCTTTCAGTGCCGCTTGATTTTATAATAGTTTCCATACCACTCCACAAATTCCGGCAGTCCTTTTGAGATTGGCGTTTCCGGTGAAAAGCCAAAGTCCCGCGCCGTCTCCGTTATGTCCGCGCAGGTCTGATAAACGTCCCCGGGCTGCATGGGCAAAAAGCGCTTCCTTGCAGGAATGCCCGCGGCTTTTTCCAGCGTTTCAATGAAGTCCATGAGCTTTTCAGGGTGGTTGTTGCCGATGTTGTACACCGCGTAACGATCGTTCTTTTCATCCGCCGCCGGCGGTGAAAAAAGCATGCGCTCCACACACGAAACCACGTCGCCAATATACGTAAAGTCCCGCAAAAGATCGCCGTTATTGTAAATATCGATCGTTTCGCCTTCAAAAATTGCTTTGGTAAACTTGAAGTACGCCATGTCCGGCCTGCCGAACGGGCCATACACCGTGAAGAAACGCAGCCCCGTTGCTGGAACGCCGTAAAGATGCGAATATGTATACGCAAACAGTTCGTTGCTCTTCTTGGTCGCGGCATAGAGCGAAATCGGACGGTCGACCCGGTCTTCAACGGAGAACGGCGTTTTTTCACGGTTGCCGTATACCGAAGAACTGGAAGCGTAGAGCAGGTGCTTCAGCGGATACCTGCGCGCCGCTTCGAGGATATTGAAAAAGCCCAGGACGTTGCTTTCGATGTACGCACGCGGGTTGTCGATGCTGTAGCGCACGCCCGCCTGCGCGGCCAGATGCACAACGACCTCCGGCTGCACGGACGAAAACAGCGCGTCCACCACCGCCGCGTCGGCAAGATCGCCTTTCGTAAAGGAAAACGCGTCGTGTTTTTGCAGTTCGCTTAGGCGCGCCTGCTTCAGCGCGGGATCGTAATAGTCGTTGATACTGTCCGCGCCCGCAACCGAAAAGCCGCTTTCAAGCAGCCGTTTGCAAAGGTGATAGCCAATGAATCCGGCCGCGCCGGTGACCAAAATCGGTCGTTTCGTTTTTTCCGTTATCAAGCGCAATTACCTGCCGATCGAATAGTATTCCACGCCGCCGCGGCGCATCGTTTCCGGGTCGAAAATGTTCCGTCCGTCGTATACCAGCGGCACACGCATTTTTTTGCAGAATATTTCCGGTTTAAGCCGCTTGATTTCGTCCCACTCCGTAAACACAAAGCAGCAGAACGCACCGTCCAGCGCTTCCTCGGCGCTGGACGCGAGTTTCACGTCCGGGAAACGCCGGTGGAAGTTCTCCGCGGCCACAGGGTCGTAGCAGGTCACCTGTGCGCCGTGCTCGATCAGCAGCCGCACGTTGTCCAGCGAAGGCGCTTCGCGCAGGTCGTCCGTGCCCGGCTTGAACGCAAGGCCAAGCACCGCAACTTTCATGCACTCGAACGTCATAAAGCGCTTCTTCGCCTTTTCAAACAGCCTTGTCTTCTGCTCGGCGTTGATCTCCACCGCCGCGTTCACGGTGCGCAGATTGTAGCCGTGCTGCTGCGCCAGAAACCGCAGCGCCTTGGTGTCTTTCGGGAAACAGCTGCCGCCGTAGCCGACGCCCGCGCGCAAAAAATTCGCGCCGATGCGCGGATCGTATCGCATGCCCTCGGCCACGTCGTCAACGCTCGCGCCGACCATCTCGCAGAGGTTCGCAATGTCGTTCATATAAGAAATCTTGAGCGCAAGGAAGTTGTTGCAGGCGTACTTGATCATCTCCGCCGAGCGGCGCGAAACCGAAACGATCGGCAGGCCGAACGGCGCATAGATTTCGCGCAGCAGTTCTTCCGCTTTTTCGTCCTCCGTGCCGATGATGATCCGCGTTGCATGCATGGTATCGTTCACGGCGTTGCCCTGCGCAAGGAATTCCGGGTTGCTCGCCACGCGCACGGTCACGTTCTGCAAGAGATTGTCCTTGATATACTGCTCAACCTTATCGTTCGTGCCGACCGGAACGGTGGATTTCACAACGACCAGGCAGTCGCGCGTCACGCTCTCGGCAATTTCGCGGCAGACCGCCGCAATATAGGAAAGATTCGCGCTGCCGTCCGGCAGTTCCGGCGTCCCAACCCCGATGAAAACGGCGTCCGCATCCGCATAGGCGCTTTTATAGTCCGTCGTAAAAAGCAGTCTTCCTGCGGCAAGATTTTTTTTGAGCAGCTCCTCAAGTCCGGCTTCGTAGATGGGCGATTCCCCTGCGCTTAAGCGCGCGACCTTCTCTTCGTCCACATCGACACACGTGACCGCGTGCCCTTTTTCCGCAAAGCACACGCCCGCGACAAGCCCGACATATCCCGTTCCGGCAACCGCCAGTTTCATTTCTCGCTCCTCCTGCTTTTGTGCATACGCGGGCAAACGTTCCGCCGTGCGCGCACAGTTTTTACCGTTCCTGTTCCGATGCACCGGCTTTTGCGCCGTTGCGTTTCTTATGCAGATAATCCCCGATCGATACGCGGAGATACTCGAAACTCTGTAACTTTAATAATACCGCCAAACCGAGGTAAACCGCAATACCGCAAACCACCTGCGCGATCAAAGAAGCAAGATCGCCCATCGGAATCAGCGAAACGCCCCATACGCCCGCGGCCATCGCAATGCAAAGCAGCAGCGGCGGCGTCATGTCCCAGAGCTGGTCGCGCATGCGGTAGGAAAACTCCCTGCGCATCACGATCATGGTCACAAGCATGGAAAACACCGCCGTGCCCGTAACGCCCCACGCAATCGCGATCGGCGTCGAAAAAAAGAACACCGTCACGGCAAGCGCAAGGATCCCGAATACTTTTTTGATGATCTCCGTTTTCAGGTACAGATCGCTCCGGCCGATCGCATTGATCGCCTGGAGGTTCGCCGCCTCGATCGGATACAGCGCGTAAATCAGCGCCATCACGCGCAGATACGGCGCGGCAGACACCCACTTTTCGGTGAGCAGTACGCGCATCAGAAGCGTAGCGACCATCGCCATGCCGACCATCATGGGAAACACCATCAGCGCGGTGGACCGGTTCGTCTTTCGCACCATGCCGAGCACGCGCGTTTTATCGTCCTGCTTGGACGCATAGACCGGAAACAGCACCGCCAGCGCCACGCTGGTGAGATTGTTGGCGATCATCTCCGGATACTGCTTGCCGCGGTTGAAAAACGCAAGCGAATCGCCGATATAACGTTTGCCGATCACGAGGCCGGACAGGTTGGAATACCCGGAGTCCAGCAGCGCCGAGACCATCAGCTTCCAGCCGAAGCCGAACAGCGTCTTGACGCGCGGCCAGGAAAAGACCAGCGCCGGTCTCCAGCGGTCCTGTACCCAGCGCAGCACCATGTTGGTAACCGAGCCGAGCAGCTGGTTGACGACCAGCGCCCAGATTCCGTATCCCGCGTATGCCATCCAGATGCCGATCACGCCGGAGAAGAACGTCGCGCCCAGGGTGGAGATGCAAAGCTTTTTAAACTCCATCTTTCGCGTGATGATCGCGTTTTGCACGGCGTTGAACGCGCCGGTAAAGAGAATGACGGACAGCACGCGCAGCGCTGGACTGAGCACCGGCTCTTCATAGAACGCCGCAATCCACGGCGCGGCAAAAAACAGGACGACATACAAAACTGCCGCTACGCCGAGACTCGCCCAAAGCACGGATGAGAAATCGACGTTGTCGGCTTCCTTGCTCTGGATCAGGCTCGTGGAAAACCCGCGCTTGACAAACACGTCCGCAAGGTTGATGAAAATCAGCACGATCGCGAGCGTCGTATAATTCGCCGGGTCCAGCAGGCGCGCCAGCACGATGGAAATAATGAGCCGGACGAGCTGATTGCCGCCGCTCTCCATCGCCTTCCAGATCACGCCGGATATGGTTTTATTCTTTACCGTTTGATCCATCTATCGTAGTTTTGCTCCCAATTTATGCCGGCACGGCGGTTCCGCCGCCGCTTTGGCTATCTGCTCCGCTGCCGGAGCCATGCAATATAACGCGCGGTGAGCTTCGGGAAATACTTTTCACAGCGCAGCCGGATTTTGCGCTTTGCCGAAAGCGCGTCGTAAAACCGCCGGTACGGGGGACGCATCGCTTCGCGCAGCTTATGCGTATAGCACAGGATCAAAAACTCCTGGTACTGAATTGCCTGCACGAACGCCTCGTGATATTTCCCGCCGGAATACGCGTCGTACCCTTCGTTGAGCGCGATGACGTCCCGGCTGGTTTTGATGCGCGTTTCCATTGAGGAGGCATACTGCCGCACCGACCAGGAACCGGGCACCAGCTGCCGGTATGCAATCAGCGTGCCGGCTATATACCAGGCGTACCCAGCCAGCGCGCCGAGCAGCTGAAACGGGATATCCTCCGCCTCGATATGGTCCGCAAACTCCGGCAGATTTTTGAGCAGTTCCGTGGGCATTAAAATCGTGTTGGTCGCGACGAACCCGCCGCCGCCGCGAATCATGTCCGCCGGATCGACAACCCGGTCCTCATCGTACGGCGCGACCCGTCCGACGACCTTGTTGTTTACGTCCACGACGTTCGCCGAACCGATGCAGAGCGTGCAATCCGGGTGGTTTTCCATGTAGTCGGTCTGCTTTTGCAGTTTCAGCGGGTCGACCCAGAAATCGTCCCCGTCGAGGATCGCGGTGTATTTCGCTTTTACACGGGGAATGAGAATATGCGACTGGATGCGCCGGTCGATTTGATATTGGTTGACGCTCTGCGCAATCAGCGTGATCTTGTCCGGATGTTCCTTTGCGTATGCGCGGCAGACGTCCGCCGTGCCGTCCGTGGAAGCGTCGTCGTGCAGCAGGATATCGAACGGAAAATCCGTTTGCTGCATCAGTACGCTTTCGATCGCCTGTGCGATAAACGGGGCATGGTTATGCGTCGGAAGGATTACGGTGACAAGCGACTCCATTCTCATTTCTCCTTTTCTTTAAAAAATCCCATGCGTGAAAGCTGCATCCGCACGCGCCGGTGAAACGGCAGCGCAAGATACTGCTTCCGGTACGGCGGCTTGCGCAGCGTTGCAACGTCATTTTGCAGGCGCAGTATCTCGTATTTCTGCTGATGCGTAATGCAGAAGTCCACCGAATCGTGCCAGCGGCGGCCGCTCTGCTCGTCGAACGCCTCCAGCGCGCGGATCATCGCTTCGTGATGCAGGACCCGCTCGGCGTGCCGCGAGGAGAAAAACGTCTCCGTCCAGGAGCCCGGCACAGCCTGCCTGTAAACGCACATCGGCTCGGCAAAATAATACGCCGTGCCGTTCATGCCGAACCAAAGCTGCAGCACCGCGTCGTCCACATCCGAAAGGTCGCAGAACGGCGCGCGCTCCTTGGCGAGCTTCGCCGGCGCGACGATCGAAGCCGTTGCAACGAACCCGCCGCTGCCGCGGATGAGGTCGTCCATGGAGACGATTCTGTCTTCATTGTATGGCGCGACTTCCCCGGTGCGCGCTCCCTGCGGGTCGACGGTGTCCGCCGCGCAGACGCAGAGCGTGCAGTCCGGGTGCGCTTCCATATAGCCGATCTGCTTTTGCAGCTTACCGGGGCTGGTCCAGTAGTCGTCGCCTTCGCAGATGGCGATGTATTTGCCGCGCGCGAGAGGAAACACATAGTGCTCCAGAATTTTCGTATCGTGCGAATAGATGTTTTCCGTGCGGTACACGCAGCGAAAAAGTTCCGGATGCGCCGCCTCATATTCGCGAATGATATCCGCAGTTTCATCCGTAGAAGCATCGTCGTGCACAATAATTTCAAACGAAAAATCCGTTTTTTGCGCAAGAAAACTGTCCAGCGCGTCGCGGATGTACGGCGCGTGGTTATAGGTATCACATACGATCGAAACGAGCGGTGCGCTAGATTCCATATTTCACCTTTCTTTGTAAACCGGCCAGCAACGCGGTAACATCCAGAAAAAATTTGCGTTTTTTCAGCACCGCGCCGAGCTGCATCCGTTTGCCCAAGGGCAACGCCGGGCGGCTGTCCGCCGCATGATACCGTTCGGCGGCTTCCTGCCAGGGGTAGTTCAGCACGGCGCGCTTTTCCGCCGTATTTTTCGCGGCGCGGTAATGCTGCCAGAACACGGTCAGCATTAGCTGCAGCTTCCGCGCGGCAAGCAGACGCCGATTTTCCGGCGTATCCAGTCCCCAGAGCACCATATAGCGGCTCAGTTGGCCGTTGTTCATATCGCCGCCGATCTGCCGCGCTATACTCTGCTGTGAAATCTGCGTCGTGATGCTTCCGCTCCGGCGGCGGTAATTGTAGAGCGGTTTTGCACAGTATGTGATCGTCTCCGCGTGCGTGATCGGATAAAGCGACTGGAGCAGGTCCTCGCCGTGCGGGTTGTCTGCAAAGTCGGCGTACGGCGTATCGTCTCTCTGCGCCAACTCCCTGCGTATGGCTTTATTCCAAAGGTTGTTGAGCCGCCAGGAACCGATCAGCATTTGATATATGCGCTTCTTTCCTTCTCCACGGAAAACCGTTCCGTCCTGAAAGACGGGCTTCACCGGCAGCGCGGACAGATTTGGCTCAAAGCGGTTATAATAGTCATAGATCACAATATCCGCGCCGGTTTTTTCAATCCGTTCATGAATGACGGCAAGTGCGTTGTCTTCCAGCCAGTCGTCTGCATCCAGAAAAACGCAGTAATCGCCTTTTGCCTGCGCAATACCCGTCCTGCGGGCAAGAATCAGTCCCTGATTTTTCTGATGCACGGTCCGCACGCGTTCGGGCGAACGTGCGCTGAAGCGCTCGCAAACCTCGCCGCTGCCGTCCGTCGACCCGTCGTCGACCAGCACGAGCTCAAAATCCTGCTCGCTCTGCCGCAGAACGGATTCAACGCAGGCTTCGAGGTATATCCCCGCGTTATAGATCGGGACCAGAACGCTAAACAGCATCGTTACGCAATCCCTCCGCAAGCAGTTCGCGCTCCGATTCACAGGAAAGCGCGCTGTAAAGCGCATCCCTGCGCTCCTTGGTCAGGCGGCAAACCGCCCTGCGGCCAAACAGCGTGCCTGCCGGGCGCGGCTTCGGTCCGTCTGCGAACCTGCACAGAAGACTTTCTCCGTTTTCTGCGGCAAATGTCGTGTACCGCGCCTCCACAAAGCCCTGCACGCGGATACGGCGGGAGCGTCGCTCAAATGTTTCGAGCATTTCCGCCGCTTTTTCATCGCCGGGAATATCCGCCGCGCCGTCTTTGCAGGTCAGCGGCACAAACGAAATCTTTTCCGTTCCGTAATCGCCGATCTCATAGCGAACGAGGAGCCCTTCCGCGTCCTGCCCGCTTAAAAAAGCGCCCTGCCCGTAAACAATCGTCGCATTGTCCCATTTTTCGTAGCATCCGGCGACCCCGCCGCCCTGACAGAGCACCAGGGACGCGCCGCACTCGGCGATTTTCCGGCATACCTTCTGCACCTGCGGCGAAGGATACGCATATCCTTTCCATCCGCCGCTGAAAAACACGATCAGCCGGTCGCAGTTGCCGCGGATATCCCGCACGCGGTCGCCGAGCTCAAGCGGATTGAGCGGGTTGACCCCCGCCGAGCGTTCCGTCGCGGCGGCGCCGCTATGTTCGCCGACGGCATACAGACCGATGCGCAGGCCGTTTTTTACAAAATAAACCGGCGTGTCCGCGCTTTCAAGGTCGATTCCTGCACCGAACGGCGGGACGCCCGCCGCCTTGAGCGTGCCAAGCAACCCGGCGAGTTCGTCTTTTGCGGCAGGATTGCCGCCTATGCCGGCCAGCACCGCCGTGGGTTCCAGTGCAGCGAGTGTTTCTTGTGCCGCCTGCGCGCCCGCGCTCAGCTGAAACAACCGCACGTCCGCCTGCCGCCAGGTTTCCCGCAGCCCGACGGACAACTGTGCAGACGCGGCGTCTGCGCCGATCAGGATATTCAAACTCATTGTTTTTCCTCCAGTTTCAGGAATCCGCCCATGATGCGGTCCCCTTCTTCCGTATACAGATATTCAAAGCCGCTCTTGCCGAAAAAGGTAAACTCGCCAAAGCGGATTCCGTCCGGTGTGTCGTACAGATCGATGCGCACATACGGCATCCCCCGAGAAAGCTTCTCGGCAAGGCCGAGCATCTGTTCAAAGTGCGGCGGCTTTTCGATGATGAAGTCCGCCGGTTTTTCGATCGTCGTCCGCTGAATTGGAAACAGCTGGAAATCCCGGTCGAAATAGTAGGAATTCACGCGGTTGCCGACGCGGTTTAGGCAGACGATCAGCGCGCGCGCAACGCCGTTAAAACAGAAAAACTTGTAGTCGACCGGCAGAACGCCCTCTTCCGAACCGATGAACGCCTCGGCCAGCACCCTTCGCGGAACATCCTTATAGAGCCATTCGCGGCCGACCGTGTAATAGTTCCGCTTGAGTTGCCGCTTCAGTTCTTTTCTGGCGCGCGCTTCGTCAAACGCCGCTTTGTCCGCGCAAACGATCGCCCCGCCGGAATTATGCGTGCATTTGAGCACAAACCGCTCCGGCAGTTCGGAAAAATCAATCTCGTCCGGATCGTCCCAAACGCCCAGCATCGGAATCAGATATTCCGCTCCAATCATTTCGGCGATGTATCCGCGCACGGCGGCCTTGTCCACGAGCTTGCAGTGCAGCGGGTCGCGGTCGTGCAGTTTAAGCCACTGCACCTTTTCGTTGAGCGTCACCGGCGGGTCGAGATGCAGCGTCCGTCCCATCTTCGCACGGTAGAACAATCGGAGGTATTTCTCGTCGTCCATGTGCGTAAACCAGCCGTGTTCGGCAAGCCAGACAAACAGCAGCCGCGGTCTTTTAAGCAGCATCGAAACGAATTTCATTCGTCTTTTTGACTTCTGTTTGCTTTGCGGGCTCATATTCATCCCCTCAGTGTCTTTTCAACCGGGTTCTGTAACCGTCCGCCATATGCCCCTTTTTTATATTTACTAAGGAGCGTTTCCATTTCAGAAACCACCGGATTTTCCTTCGTTCCTTTGCAGAACTCTCGGACGCAGGATTTATCGCTGCGCCGCTTTATTCTCCGTGCAGATATTTCAGCTTCATTTCCCCGAACCATGCAAACGCACCGGCCAGCCAGACACGTTTGTACAGCACGGCATAAAGCTGCAAGCACTGCAAAGCGCTCAGTTCGGAAAAACCGACGACGCGTCTACCGTCGCGGTCAATATAGTCGCCCCATGGAATCGCAACAACACGGCGCTTTTCCCGCGGAGTTTTTGCCGCCCTGTAATGCTGGTAAAATACGGTAAGCATCTTCTTAATTTTCCGCAGGTTCAGCTTTGCACGGTATTCCGGTATATCCATGTTCCAAACGGACATATACCGTTCAAGCTGCTTCATCACGGGTACGCTGAACTGCCGTTCAATCTGTCCCGCCACAACGGCTCCTGAAATTCCTTCGCTGTTGCGGCGGTAATAGTACAGCGGTTTTGCGAGGTACACGACGCAGTTTGCGTGCGTCAGCGGATATAGGGACTGTAAAAGGTCCTCCATGTGCGGATTGTCCGCATACCGTTCGAAAGGCGTATCATCCTCCTTGACGAGCGGCGTTCGCACCGCCTTGCTCCAGATATTGTTGAGCCGCCAGGAGGAAATAATTTTTTCATACAGCGCGCGCTTCCCTTCGCCGCAGAACACCGTGCCGTCCGCAAAAACCGGCGTTGCCATATCGAGCGTTTCGTCCGGCAGATAGCGATTATAGAAATTGTAGATCACGACGTCCGCGCCGGTGCGTCCAATCGTTTCGCGAACCGTTTCAAGCGTATCCGGTGCAATCGTATCGTCCGCGTCCAGGAACACGCAATAGTCTCCTTGTGCCGCAGCGACGCCCGCGCGCCGCGCAAGGATCAATCCCCTGTTTTGCTGATGGATCACGCGCACGCAAAGCGGGTCGCGCGCATGATACCGCTCGCAGATCTCGCCGGTGCCGTCGGTCGAACCGTCGTCCACGACGATTATCTCAAAATCCCGTTCCGTTTGCGCCAGTGCAGAATCCAGGCACTCCGCCAGATAGGCGACGGCGTTATACGCCGGCACCAGCACGCTGAACAACATCGGTTTTGTCCCCCCGTCGATGAATGCTTACCGCTTTGCAACCCGCTCCAGATAATTCTTCCATTGTTCGGCAACGACCGCTTCGTCCAGTCTTTGCTGGATTGCCGCCGCGTTTTTGCCGAGTTTTTCCGCCAGCGCGCCGTCTGCGGCGACCCGCTCCATGGCGGCGCACAGCGCCGTTTCATCGCCCGGCTCGATCAGCAGGCCGTTTTCGCCGTCCGTAACCAGCGAGCGCACGCCGCCGATCGGGCAGTCCGTTGCAATGCAGCAAAGCCCGCATGCCATCGCCTCGATCAGCACGTTCGGCATGCCTTCATAGTCGGAACTCAAAACGAACATCGCGCAGTCGTTGATTTCTTCGAGCAAAGTTTTGGACTGCCCCGCGAACTCCACCGCGCCCGCGACGCCGAGGCTGCTTGCAAGGCGCATGAGTTCCCGCTCATCGTTCCCTTCGCCGTAAATGACCAGCGAATAGGTGTGATTCGTCCGGTAAAACCGCGCGAACGCGCGAACCAGCATGGAAAAATTCTTCTGGGGATGCAGCCGCCCGGCCGCGGCGATTACCTGCCGCCGCTCGCCCTGAAATGGTTCGGGGATTCGTCCGCGGTCCAGCGGATTATCCAGCACGGCGCCGCGTGAGCGGATCCGTTTTGAAAAATACTGCGAGGCTTCCTGTGTCTGGAAGATGAACCCCTTCGCAAACGGATACGTCAGGCACCGCAGAAACCGCTTGATTTTATTCTCCGGATGGCGGTGCGGATCGTTGCGCTCGCTCACCACGACCGGCACGCCGCAGCCAAGCAGGAACAAAACCGTCCAGACATTCACTTTCTCCGGCATGGCGAGCACAACGTCCGGCTTTTCCTTTTTCACGAGCCGCCGCAGCTTGCGGTATGCGCGCGGGATGTCCTTCGGCCGCAGCGCCTTATCGAACGTGAGATAAATCTGCCGCACGGACTCCGGCAAATCATAGTAGGACGGCACGCCGCATTCCGTAGCCAGCACGCACTCGATCCCGTCGCGCGCAAAACAGGTCAGCAGTTGCGCAATCACGCGTTCACAGCCGCCGCCGCTCATTTTATGCGTTACAATCAGAATTTTCTTCATGTTTCAGCCTCTCGCACCAGCGATTCATACCATTTCACAAGTTGCTTGGCGTTTTCGTTCACGTCGTATCCCGACTCGCGCACATGCCTGATCGCCGTGTCGGACAAAGAATCGCGCCCGCCTTTTACGCTTGGTTGCAGGAGCGCGTCCGCAAATGCTTCTGCGCCGCCGATTCCACAGAACATGACCAGTTCCGTCAGCGCAGCTTCTTTCGTGACCCGGTCCGAAACGACGCAGGGCAGGCCCGCGCTCTGCGCTTCAATGAGCGTCAGCGGCAGCCCTTCGTGCAGAGACGGCAATGCAAAAACGTCCGCTGCCGAAAACACGGGCGCAACGTCCGAAAGCGCGCCGGTAAACACGACCGAACCGTCAATCCCCAGTTTCGCCGCACGTTCGCGGCACGCCGGCATCAGCCTGCCTTCTCCGGCCAGGATCAGCCGTGCATCCGGCCTTTTCTGCAGCAACTTCGCAAAAGCATCCAGCAGGAACGCTTGGTTTTTCTGCTCGTTGAATGTGCCGACGTGGCAGACGACGAACGCCTCAGCCGGGATATGGTATTCTCCTCGCGTCTGTGCACGCAGGCTCTCGTTATAATGAAAGTGCGACGCGGGAATCGCATTCTTCAGCACCGTAAACGGCGCGTCGCCAAACAGCCATCCGCCCGCCGCGTCCCCGCAGGCCATCGCATGCGTATAATTCCTTCGGAACGTCCCGCGCAGCGCCTTGTCCGCAAGCTTCATTTTGCAGGTAGTGTTATGCGAATGCGCAACCCGCACCTTCGCGCCGCCATGCTTGGCCGCGAGCATTTCGAGCGCCAGCGTCGCGCTGTTGCCGTGCGCATGCACGATCTGCTCCTTTCGCTCGGAAACGATGATTGAAAGCTTGTGCATATACGCCGCCGGGTCGCTGTTTCTGCGTCCAAGCACAAAAACCTGCCCGCCGGTCTGCTCGATCAGCCGGGCCGACATCTCGTCCGGCTCGGTGGGCGCTAAAAGATCGCAGCGGACATACGCCGAATCAAAGCGGGATATATAGTTCATCACGCACATAGTAATGCCGTTTTTCGCAAACGGGACGGTCAGCACTTCCAGCACGCGTACAGGGGTTTCCAGCATCTCTTTTACTTCTCCGCCGCGCGCCGTTCAAATTCCCCGCGCACGGTTTTCCGATGTTCATAGATTTTCGCATCCACAAGAAAGCGGTACCAATAGCTCTCAAAATAGTGGTACAAATACCCTTCCCGGCCGTCCAGGAACCCCAGCCGGAAATAGTAATTATACACGAACCAAAGCCACGCGCGGAAAAACATCGGCGCGCGGTAGTAAATTTTAAATTTTTTCCTGCGGTGCTTTCTGAGTTGTTCGTCGGTCTTTACGTCGAAGCCCGCGCCGCTTTCATAGTCGAGATAGTCCAGCATCTCCCGGGTTGCATATTTGTTGTAGCGGTCGATGTAGGTCGTCAGGTCCTTGCAGTCGAAGTGCAGATATCGCTCTTTGATCGCCGCCGGCCTGCCTTCCAGCAGGATCGTGTGGGCGTCCCGCCTGCGGTCCTCAATACGCCCTTTGCCGGTTTTAAACAGCATGATTTTACGCTTTTTGCTGCCGCCGTGCTTCATCTGCCGGTCCAGGAAGAAAAAATCGCTTTCCATAACGATGCCGTTTATGTCGTCGTCCGCGTGCTCGGCCATCAGCTTTTCGCAGCGCGCGCATACGGCGGGCGTAAAGCGCTCGTCCGCGTCGAGCCGCAGCGTCCATTTGGTCGAGATGCCCGCGTTGTCCACACCCCAGTTGTACTGCTCGGCGTAATACGTGTACGGGTGCGGAATCACGTCCGCTCCAAGCCGCTCTGCAATTTCGCAGGTGCGGTCGGCGCTGCCGCTGTCGAGCACGACGACGCGGCTGCAAAAGCCCGCCACGGATTGCAGGCAGGCTTCGATATTCGCTTCCTCGTTGCAGGTCAGCACAATCGCCGTAACGTCCGCCATCGCGTCCCTTTTCCTCTCCGTTTCGGATTGAATCTTCCGCTTTTTTCGCTCTGATTTTCCTATCGTAGTGTAACATTCCGCCCAATAAGTGTCAAACGAACAGGGGGCGTAATCCCGTTTCTTTACGCAAGGTTTACAACTGCGCCGCACGGCGATTGCGCAGCGGTATAATCTGTGATAAACTGCACGGCATGAAAGAAAAAGCCGCGGAATATCTGCTTCGTGACCGCCTGAAAAACATCGATGCGCTCGAACAGCTCAAGGACCCCTGCACAAGGGTATTCTACGCCGGAGACGACGGCGTTTTTTTTCAGTACGATTTCCTGTTTCAGCTTTCGACGGAACCCGGCACAAAAAAGCGGTTTTTACCCCTGCTGCTTTCCGCGCTGCCCGATAAAGGCGAATACCTTGTGGTGCTCCACACGCCGGAATTAAGCGACGATTTGCAGACACAGCGCAATCTCTCGCCGATTTTAGACTGCTGCAACTGTGTTTATGATTCCCGAACCCCTATCCGATTCACACTGCCGCAGGGCGTGGAAATCCGGCCGCTCGATCAAAGCTATTTCCCGTTTGTGCGCGCGCACTATCACAGCGTGGACGACGCGGAATATGTACGCGAACGCATTGCCGCGGGCATGCTCGGCGCGTTTGTAAACGGCGAAATAGCGGGCTTCATCGGCACGCACGGCGAGCTCTCCATCGGCCTGCTCGAGGTCCTGCCGGCTTTTCGCAGGCGCGGCCTGGCGTTTGCGCTGGAAGCGAGCATGGTCAATACGCTTCTTGCAGCCGGCCGGCTTCCGTTCTGCCAGGTGCGCCTTGGCAACGACGCTTCCTTTGCGCTGCAGAAAAAGCTCGGCTTCACCGCTTCGGACCGGACGGTGCGCTGGATGGAACACATCTGAGCATAGCCGCCGATTTATCGGAACCCGGCACACAATATGGAAAAAATGTGAAAAACGTTCGTGCCCGCTTGACACGAGCGCTTTTGTTTTTTATTATATGACAAGGTGTCATATGACAGATTGTCATTTTTACGGCCCGCATGCAGAACAAACCCGCCGGCGCAGGACGTGCCGAAATAATCGGAGGAGACTTATGCCCACAGATACTTTTTTCAATCTGCCTGATGAGAAGCGGACACGCCTGATGCACGCAATCCGGGACGAACTGACCCGCGTGCCGTTCAGCGAGCTTTCCATCAACCGAATCATCCATCTGGCGAAAATTCCGAGAGGAAGTTACTACCAGTATTTTTCCGGCAAGGACGATCTGTACGATTTCCTGCTCACGGGTTATCGTTCCCGCATGCAGCAAAGCGCTATGCGTACGCTCCATGAGCAGAACGGAGACGTGTTTTTGACGGTGCTCGCCGGGTTTGACGAATCCGTTCAGTTTGCTTCCGCGGAATCAAACCTGTCCGTCATGCGCCATCTCTTTTCATACAGGCAGCCGCTGCAGCCGCGTCAGGGGGAATCCCCGCTGGCCAGCATTGCCATTCTGACGCAAAACATCGATTTGATCGACGCAACGGCGCTTGCCTGCGAAACGCGGGACGACCTTTATTATATGCTGGAAATATTGTTTACCATGCTCGCTTTCGCGCTCGCCGAGCTGTTCTGCGATCCGCAGAAGGCTCCGCAGCTGCGCGCACAGCTTGAAAAAAAGCTGGAGCTCGTTAAGCGCGGCTTCCTTCGTGCACCGGACTGCGGAAAGGCGGCGTTCTAAATGATTTCTAAATTTTCCGTTAAACGTCCGTACACGGTGTTTGTCGCGGTCATCCTTGTGATTGTACTCGGCGTTGTGGCGTTCACCAGCATGACGCCGAACCTCCTTCCGAACATCGATTTGCCGTACGTCGTGGTGTTCACCAGCTATGTCGGCGCCACGCCGGAGGAAGTTGAAGACGTCGTGACCAAACCCATCGAACAGGAGATGGCCACGCTGGACAACATCGACAGTATTTCCTCGCAGTCGAGCGAAAACTATTCGATGGTGCTCCTCCAGTTTACCTCCGATGCAAACATGGACGCGGCCACGATGAACATCCGTGAAAAACTGGATACGCTCCGCGACAGCTGGAGCGACAGCGTCGGCACTTCGTCCATCCTCAATATCAACCCGAACATGATTCCGCTCGCCGCCGTCGCGCTTGAGCGCGACGGGTACTCTTCCACGGAAATGACGCAGTTTTATGAGGAGACCATCCTCCCCCGTCTCGAGGGCGTCGAGGGCGTTGCAGGCGTCAGTTCCAGCGGCCTGATTTCCGAGCAGGTCAACGTTGTGCTCAGTCAGGATAAGATGGACGAAATGAACGTCCTCATCCGCGCAGCCGTGGACGGAGAGTTCGAAGACAGCGAAACACAGCTTTCCGACGCGCAGACGGAGATCGACGACGGGTACGAACAGGTCGAAACCGGCGAAAGCAAGATCAAAAGCGGCGAAGCGCAGCTCGGCAGCGCGCGCAGCGACCTGAACGAACAGATCGCGGCGTCGCAGGAAGAACTGGACACGCAAAAGGCCGCGCTGGAATCCCAGCGCAGCCAGCTTGTAAGCGCAAAATCGGACTTTGATTCCCTCGACAGTGCAATTGCACAGCTGGATGTGAGCATCAGCTATCTTGACACCGTCATCAGCGGGCTCAACACGTCCATAGACGCAATGGAAGACGGCCCGGAAAAAGACGCGCTGATCGCCCAGCGGGACGACTATGTTTCCCAGCGGGCGGACCTGCAGTCGCAGCGGGACGCGCTGGACACACAGCGCTCGGACGCATGGGCGGCGTTCACCGCGTCCAGCGGGATTTCCGACGCGGCCGGGATCGACGCGGCCATCGCCGAAATCGACGCGGGCTTACAGCAGATTGAAGACGGTTATGTGCAGCTTGACGAAACGGAGCAGGAAGCGCGCAGCCAGATATCCTCCGGCTGGTCCCAGCTGAAAAAAGGGCAGGAGGCGCTGGACGAAAGCCGTGAGCAGCTTGACGACGCGCAGGAAACGCTGGACGAAAACAAACAGACACTGGACGACGCAAAACAGCAGGCATACGACAGCGCCGACTTAAATAACCTGCTTACGCTCCAGAGCGTCGGCGCAATCCTCGGCGCGCAGAATTTCTCCATGCCAGCCGGCTATGTTGCCGACGACGGGAACGACAGCGAATGGCTCGTCTATGTAGGCGACGCTTTCTCCAGCGCGGACGAACTCGGCGATCTCATCTTGTTCGATCTGGGGCTCGACGGGCTCGATCCAATCCGCCTTTCGGACGTTGCGGATATTTTTGTCAGCGACGACGCCGCCACCACTTACGGCAAGATCAACGGCAGCGACGCCATCCTCTTTACGCTCAATAAGCAGAGCAACTATGCCACCGCCACCGTTTCGACCAACCTCCACAACGAGATGAACACGCTTGAAGAAGAGTACCCCGGCCTGTCGTTTTCAACGCTGATGGACCAGGGCGACTACATCCGGCTGGTCATCAACTCCGTTCTGCAGAACATCGTGCTCGGCGCGCTCCTGGCCGTCGTCATCCTGTTTTTGTTCCTGCGCGACGTGCGGCCAACGCTGATTATCTTCCTCTCCATTCCCATCAGCGTTACGTTCGCAATCGTGCTGATGTATTTTTCGGGCGTTACGATGAACATCATTTCGATGGCGGGACTTGCCGTCGGCGTAGGCATGCTGGTGGACAACTCCATCGTCGTGATCGAAAACACCTATCGTCTGCGCATGAACGGCATGAGCGCCGTCAAAGCGGCCGTCACCGGCGCAAAACAGATGGCGGGCGCAATTACGGCCTCGACGCTGACCACCGTTTGCGTGTTTTTCCCGATCGTGTTTGTCGAAGGGCTGACGCGCCAGCTGTTTGCGGACATGGCGCTGACCATCGCGTATTCATTGCTCGCCAGTCTGGTGGTCGCGCTGACGCTCGTGCCCGCGCTCTCCTCCGGTCTGCTCGGCCGCGAACGCAAAAAGAAACGCCACGACAGCCAATTCCTGCAGCGCATCTATAAAAAGATGCTTTCCGGCGCGCTGCGCCGCAAGGGTACGGTGCTTGTTCTGGCGCTGCTGCTGCTCGTTGTGAGCGCGTACGCCGCAATCAACCGCGGCTTCATCTACTTCCCGGATATGGACAGCCCGCAGATGTCCGTTGAAATCACCATGCCGGACGACGCGACCTTTGAAGAAGCGACCGCCATGACGGACGAGGTCGCCAGCCGGGTCATGCAGATTCCCGAGGTTGAAACCTGCGGTTCCCTGCTGTCTTCGGGGCTGACCAGCATGTTCGGAATCAGCACCGATACCGAAGACACGACCCAGACCATGCTTTACCTCGTTCTGGAGCAGCAGGAAACGCTGTTCGGCGTAATCCCCATCGGTGAAAAAGTGCGTGACAGTTCGGATCTTTCGAGCGTGATTGAAGACATGTGCGCCGACCTCGACTGCACGGTTTCCGCAGAGGGCTCCGGCAACATGAGCGAATATCTGACCGAACTGAACGGCAGCGGCGTCACGATCAACCTATACGGCGACGACCTGGACGAACTGCAGCAGACCGCCACGGAGGTCGCCGGCGTGCTGGCGAACGTCGAGGGCACGAAGAACGTAAGCGACGGCGTCGAAAACACCATGCCTGCGCTGCGTATCACTGTCGACAAGGAAAAGGCCGCGCTGGAGGGACTGACCACCGCGCAGATTTATCAATCCGTGGCGCTCATGCTCCAGTCGGACGCGAGCGTTACCAGCATTGAGGACACGGACCAGGACGTCGTGGTCAGCCTGCCGGATGCCGATCCGACGCTGAGCGACCTCGAAAACTATGAGATCACGTTCCAGGCGACCGACGGGACCTATAAGCACGTCGCCCTCAAAGACGTCGCAACATTCGAGGAAAGCACGACGCTCCAGTCCATCACGCGCGACGAACAGCGCCGCTACGTTACCGTTACGGCAGAGATTGCGGACGGCTACAACGTGACCAACGTCGCCGGCGACGCGCAGGACGCCCTTGCCGGGTATACCGCGCCGGACGGCGTTTCGATCGAGTTCGAAGGCGAAAGCGAAACCATCATGAGCGCGCTGGGCGATCTCGGGACCATGATGCTGCTCGGCATCCTGATCGTGTATCTCATCATGGTCGCGCAGTTCCAGTCCCTGCTCTCGCCGTTCATCGTGATGATGACCATCCCGCTGGCGTTCACGGGCGGCCTGATTGCACTGCTGATCTGCGGCATGGAAATCTCCATCGTCGCAATGATCGGCTTCATCATGCTCGTCGGGATCATCGTCAATAACGGCATTGTGCTTATCGACACGATGAATCAGCTGCGGACCGACGGTATGGAACGGCGGGAAGCGGTCGTCACCGCCGGCACTCTCCGGCTTCGTCCCGTGCTGATGACAGCGCTGACGACCATTCTCGGTCTTCTGCCGCTGGCGTTCGGCCTTGGCATCGGCGGCGGACTGATTCAGCCGGTCGCGGTAGTCAGCATCGGCGGACTCGTTTATGCGACGTTCATGACGCTCTTCGTCGTTCCGATTCTTTACGACAGCATGATCAAAAAACGTCCGCGCTCCGTGCATGACCGCGACCTGGAAGTGGAGCAGGCACAGCAATAAAACACGCAAAACGGCGGGGCGCATGTCCCGCCGTTTTTTATCTGTAAAAAACTCTTTTATGCAGGGGATTTTCCCCTGCACCTCCCCAGGGGACGTGTCCCTTGGGAATCCCTGTTTCAAACAATTTCTCAGGGTGTGTTTCTAAAATCCCAAAAGCGCATTTCTACCACCTCAGCATGCATATTTTCGTTGAGAAGCCTCGCCGCAGCACCACTGCGCCTACGTTTTTCGCCTCAATCTGCAAGCCGATTCGGCAAAACTGCATCATTTAGACTTTAGAAACACACCCTAGGACAGTACGGCCTTATGCGGTGTTTTGGAGGCGAAACCTCCCGCCATATCCGTCCTGCCGTCAAAAAGGATGGAACTTTTGTTCCATCCTTTTTGATTATTTCCCGATGTTCGTTTCTTTTTGAATGTAGATCGGTCTGCGTTTGCTCTGCATATACGTCCGCGCGACATACTCGCCGATTACCCCGAGTGCCAGCAGGATAAATCCGCCCAAACAAAGCATAATCGCCAGCAGCGACGGATAGCCCGCAACCGGGTTGCCCCAGATCAGCGCGATGATGACACGAATGACCATGTAAATAAGCGCCAGCGCCGAAACAAGACTTCCGGCAATCGTTGCAATGCGCAGCGGCACGGTGGAAAACGAAACGATGCCCTCCACGGCGTACGCCGCCAGCTTCCAAAACGACCACTTGGTCTCGCCCGCGGCACGCTCGACATTTTCGTATTCCAGCCAAACCGTGTCGAAGCCGACCCACATGAACAGCCCCTTGGAAAAGCGGTGGTATTCCGTGAGCTCCAGCACCGCATCCGTCACACAGCGCCGCATCATGCGAAAATCCCTCGCTCCGTCGACAAACTCCGTCTCGGAAATGCGGTTGATGACGCGATAAAACGACCGCGCAAACGCGCTGCGGATCTTCGGCTCGCCTTTGCGCGTGACACGGCGCGTCGCAACGCAGTCGCATTCCCCCTGCTCCAGCCGCGCAAGCATGGTCCCGATCATTTCCGGCGGGTCCTGCAAATCGCAGTCCATGACGCAGACAAAGTCGCCTTTGGCGTTTTTCAGCCCCGCATACATCGCTGCTTCTTTGCCGAAGTTACGGGAGAACGAGACGTATTTAACCCGCCCGTCGCGCCCGGCCAGATCGCGCAGGATGTGCAGCGTGCCGTCCTTTGAACCGTCGTTGACCAAAATCAACTCAAATTCATACCCGCACAGCCGGTCGAACACGTCTCTTTGCATGGCCTCGTAATACAACGGGATCATCGGCTCTTCGTTGTAACACGGGCAGACGACGGAAACCAGCGGTTTCTTATCCATATGGGTCCTTCCCGGCGCTATGCCTTGTCCAAATCGGTCGGATTATCCCTCGGTGAAAAACGGCACGCCCTTGACGACCATAATAATCGCGTACACCGCAATCCAAAGCGCAAGCGCGCTCAGCATCGCCGTGCGCCCCTTGTTCACCGAACGTTTCAGCCGTTTTTCCGCCAGCCGCGGCACAAACAGAGCGATCAGCAGCGCGCCGATCGTTCCGTACATGCCGATGGACTCCATCGCCGAAAAATACGTCAGCAGCGACCCGCACAAAACGCCTGTCAGCGCGCCGCAGACGCGCTGTATCAGGTTCCACTTCGCCTCAGGATACGCCCGGACGCGCTTTTGCAGATCGTCAAGCTCTTCTTCGGGCTCCTGGTCCTGCTGTTGTGATAAATCGTCGCCGCCGGATTCCTGCGCACGTTCCTCGTCCGGGTCGCGCGGATATTTCGATTCCATTTTATGTCCTCCGATTGTTTTGCTGTTCAGCGAATTCAGTATACCATCCGGTACGGATTGTTTCAACGCCCGCAGCGCCCGGCGCGGCATTTCCTTGCAGGCATAAACACCGCTTTCGCGGCGTAAACCGCGCTTGCAAAGCACCGGTCGCTATGCTAGAATATTCACGCTGAGCCGAAGTGATGGAATTGGCAGACGTGACGGACTCAAAATCCGTTGTTGGCGACAACGTGTGGGTTCGAGTCCCACCTTCGGCACCATTGAAAAGAGCCGGCAGAATCTAACGATTCCGGCTCTTTTTGTTTACGCCAAAAACACACTTTTTAACACACTTCTCCAATGACACAGTTAAGGAAAGTTCTCCCACGAAGTGCAGGCAACGAGCGGCTTGCTGGGAGTGTCCCGCCTTCTTAATATATCCGTAACCTTTCTCTTCCATTTTCCGAGTATTCTCTCATTCGCATTGCAAAACTATATTGCCTTTTCGCCAACCAGGTAATACGATTTGATGTGCACAAACAGAAGCATCATAATATGCTTAAGGAGCAGAATAAGTAATGCCTGTTATATTTTCAGCTGACCGCATCTGTGAAAATTGCAACAGGAAATTTAAATGGCACTGGTTTCAAATACAACGCCAGCGAATGGGGACAGCACCGGCTTTTGAACGTATTCCCACGGAAAAAACTTTAGTACATAATTGTGTTTCGAGAAATGATACGAATTATGATATCGAAGTCAATTGTCCTCACTGCGGCTATGATAATCATTTACCTACACCTTGGGACGATCTTAAAGCTTTGTGCTGTTATTAAATGTGCTTCAGACCCCAAAGCGTATCATCCTGTCGGTTTAACGAGGGCATATACGGCTCTCTCCATTTGCAGATGTTCCTTAGCCTGCATGTTCACGCAGAAAAAGCAACATTTCCGCCGCCGGAGCGCATAGTATGCTATACTCATTGCGGCGGTTATCCGCCTTCGCGGGCAGGCTTGCCCGGAAAGGAATTTTCTTTTTTATGAAAAAATTGCTGCTGTTTTTTATTGGACTGCTGCCGCTTGCGTTCGGCACGCTTCTCAACGCACTGATGCTCGGCGCGCTGCAGGATACGACGCTTCCCTACGGCGTAATCGGCCTTTTCTTTTTGCTTTTCTGGCTGCTGCTCGGTTTTTGGACGCGCCCGCTTGCAAAATCGGCGTTTGCCGCGGCGGCGATCGCGCATATCCCGGCGCTCGCCGCGCTGGCGCTGCTTTTATATCAGGAGCTGGCGCTTGGCCGCTACTGGTTCAACGCGTTCGGGCTTCTCCCGCAGTTTTTCTATCTTCCGCTGATCAGTCTTGCCGGCAGGATCGTACTATTCGCGCATACCATGCCGCCCGTCTATGCCGCCGCGTTCGTCATGCTGTTCGTCGTTTTTTATGCGGGCGGCGCGCTCCGCAGGCGCAAATCTAATTGAACCGTCCGCTTATTCGCCCGTAATTTTGTCCGCAACGTAAGCGAGCGCTTTCCGGCCTTCCGGGGTCGGGTAGAGCGGCCAGCAATGGCCAAGGTTTTCGCCTTCGTGATAGTCGATCGTAACGCCCTGCTGCTTCGCCAGCTCAACAAACTTGACTTCGTCCGGATAGAGCAGTTCCCGCGTGCCCGCAAACAGCGTGATCGGCGCAAGTGCGCTCACATCCCCGTTGATCGGGCTGAGGCGATAGTCTTCCGGGTCGGCGCCGCCCGCCCAAACGCGCCCCATCTCGACGATGCCGTCGATGGCAAGCATCGCGTCCAGCTTTTCATATTCTTCCAAATCCGGGTTGGAGAGCGTAATGTCCAGCTCCGGCGAATAAACGATAATCTGCGCGGGTTGTTCATACCCGAGTTCGTCGAGCCACATAGCGAATCCGAGCGCAAGCCCGCCGCCCGCCGAGTCGCCCATGAGCACGATATCCTGCGGCGCATGCGTTTCCAGAATGGAATTGTAGAGTTCCAGCAGCGCGTCGTAGCACTGGTCAAACGTGAAGTTCGGCGCGGTCAGATAGACCGGCAGCACCGCGCTGCACCCGGCCTGCAATGCAATCGAGTCGCAGGTGTTCCACTGCACCTTCTGCGGCGGATTGACGAACCCGCCGCCATGCAGATAAAAAACGACCGTATCGCTCGAAGCCGCGTCCCGGTTGAGCCAAAAAACCTGCATGCCCGCGGTCTGCTCCTCTTCCAGCGTGCAGTCGAAGTGCACGTTTTCCGGAATCTCGTACCCGTCCCACCAGGCTTCACCCTGCTCCTGCATAAACGCGTCCGCCGCTTCCGCCGTTTCAAATTTCTTTTTGTTGCCCGCCAGCATAATATAAACGTCCGCAATACCGGAAAGCGCGCTTCGGTGATAAACGACCCGCTGCACGAGCGCGAACCCACCGGCCGAAAGCAGCAGCACGGCAAGAATAATCAGCAGGATTTTCAAGGCTTTTTTCATTCGTATTCCCTTTTCCGGCCAAAGCGGCCTTCGCGCCGCGCATTCTCCCGGTGCAGGCGCGAGTTTTATTTATTATACCAGTCCATACGCAGAATACAATTCTTCATTTTACCCCGGAAAAGTTCCCGATGCGCCGTGCAGGGCGCCCGCCGTACCGGCACGCTGCTGGCAATTTCGCCGAACGTACGATATAATCTGCATAGAGTTACGGCGCATACGCCGCATGTCCGCGCTATTTTTCCACCCCCCCCCTGCCGACCAGTCTTACTAAGGAGGCTTCAGGATGAAAAAGAAACTGCTGTTTGCAAAAATTTCCGCAATCGCCGGGAGCGTTTTGCTCTGGGCGCCGATCCTGTTTATGGTGGTGCTTGCCGTTATCGGCAGCATTCAATCCGGAAAGCTGCTTTTCGACTACCTTATGCTCGCCGAACTTTTCCTCGCCGTGATCATCGGCGCGGCACTGCTGATCGTCTGCGGGTTCCTTTCCCATCTGTACACCCGATGGCTTCTCTGGGCGACCGCCGCAGCCGTACTGGCGCTGGCAGCTTCGCAGATTTACGCCGTCGCGAGCGGCCTGGCACACGGCACGACGTCCCCGGACGGGTTCGCGTTTGCGCTCGTCATCGCGCTGATCGTGATCTACAACCTGCTTGTGCTTGGCATTGCGGTCATCGGCATCCTGCAAATCAAAGCGCTGTTTCAAAAAAACACCACGGCTGTGACCGTCGAAAAGGAGTCCGGTGAATGAGTCTCAACCTGAAAATTACAACACTGCACGCAACCGGGCGGCGGCATAATGCCGCCGCCGAAGACAGTGTTTTCCTCCCGCGCGAGGAACCGCCCGAAGTAACCGCCGAACAAACAGCGGCGCGGCGCATGTCCGCAGGGAAAGGATTTTGCATCACCGGAGCAGCCCTCGTCTGGGCGCCAATCCTGATTGCAATCGTGTATACCGTCGTGCTGATCGTGCAGGGCACCGATTATGCGGTTTTCTACGGATTCTATCTTTTAATCTATTTCTGGACGCTGTTTCTGATCGCCGGAATCCTCCTGCATATAGCCGCGCGCAAGCTCAACACCCTGCGCCGTTTCACCGGCATCATCGTCATCCTTTCATTCTGCGTTGGGGTCGTCAACCTGATCCTTGCCGTTACCGTGCCTTCCGCTTCCAGCATGGCGGATACCACCACCGCGCTGGCCGCCGGGATCCCCGCCGCCATCGCGACTCTGACCGCTTACTTCTGCATCGTCTCTATGGCTGTGACCGCAATCCTGCTCCTTCGCCGCACGTTCTTCAAAAAGAGCGCCGCGGATTCCGTTCAATAGAAAAATCTGCCCGCGGCAATGCGTGCTTTATATAGGAAAGGTACTTCGTCTATATGCGTATTCGTTCAAAAGCGCTCTCGCTGATCTGGAAATTTGCAATCGTCCTCTGTGCGTTCGTCGGTCTCGGCCTGCAAGTCGGAATTTTCAGCGGCGAACTGCGCCTTTCCAGCTTTCGGTATTTTACCAACCTGAGCAACCTGCTCTGCCTGTTCTATTTCCTTGCGGACGCCGTTTATATCCTTTCCGGCCGCGCAAACGACGGCTCAAAAAACTGGTGCGTTCCGCTCAAAGGCGCCGCCATGATGGGCATAACCGTGACCTGTCTTGTTGCGCATATCATGCTCGGCAATTTCACGATGGGTGCAAGCATGCGCGTCTCCATCCTGCTGGTGCATACGATCGTTCCGGTCATGACGGTGCTCGACTGGCTCCTCTTTGATGAAAAGGGCCGCTTCAATCGCACGTCCCCGCTGCTTTGGACTATCTTTCCCCTGCTGTATTTTGCCGTCGTTTTACTGCTTGCATTTGCTTCGCCCGGCGACCCGTTTTACCCGTATCCGTTTATGGACGTCGCGACGCAGGGAATCGTGCGCGTACTCGTTACCGTCGCCGTTATGACCGCGTTTTTCGTCGCGCTTGGGTACCTGTTTGTGCTGGCCGACCGCTTGCTCGCAAAAGCGGACAAACGTTCCCGGCAAACCCGTCCAACCGTTTAACGCTCCAAAGGAGGCGGTTCATTTTGAAAACACGCAGCATCTATCTTGCCGGCGGGTGTTTCTGGGGCATGGAAAAGCTCATGCACTCGATTCCCGGCGTAGTCGGCGCCGTAAGCGGATACGCAAACGGCACCTGTGAAGCGGACGCGAACTACAAGACCGTCTGCACCGGTGAAACCGGCTTTCGCGAGACGGTATTTGTGGTGTATGATCCTGCAAAAGTCAGCCTTGACCAGCTTCTGTTTGCGTACTTCGCCGTTGTGGACAAAACCGCCGTCAACCGGCAGGGACACGACGTCGGCACGCAGTATCAGGCGGGCGTTTACTATGCCGACGACGAATCCGGCGATACCGTCGAGCGCATCGCAGCCATCGAGCGCGCGCGCACGCCGGGCTTTGCCGTAGAAATCAAAACGCTTGTCAGCTTCTATCCCGCCGAGGAATACCATCAAAACTATCTGGATAAAAACCCGGGCGGGTACTGCCATATTCCGCTCGCCGAAATCGCGCGCCTTTCAGGCGCCGCCGTCGATGCGGGTTCATACGCACGCCCGTCCGAAGAGGAAATTAAAGAGCGCCTCACGCCCGAACAGTTTGCCGTCACGCAGAAAAACGCGACGGAACGGCCCTATCAAAACGAGTTTTTCCAAAACGGCGAAAAAGGCCTGTACGTGGACATTGTGACCGGAGAACCGCTGTTTACCTCGCTGGACAAATACGATTCCTCCTGCGGCTGGCCCGCGTTCACCAAACCGGTCGAAGAAGCGGTCGTCGTGGAACGGCAGGACCGCTCGCACGGCATGGAGCGCACGGAGGTGCGCTCGCGCGCGGGGAATTCGCATCTCGGGCATGTGTTCACGGGCGACCCGGAATCGCCGAACGGCGTGCGCTACTGCATCAACAGCGCGTCGCTGCGCTTTATCCCGTATGACGAGCTCGATCAGGCGGGCTACGGGTATCTCAAAGACCGGTTCGGCCGCTGAACGCCGCACACCTATTGATGTAAATACAGCCGGGACCGAACTCCCGGCTCAGGCCATCGAAAAACTTTAGTTTTTCGATGGGAACCGCTGCGGCGGAATTTTCCATGCAGAATCGGCCTCGAACGGCTGCGCCGTTTGTCGGCTTATCTCCATGAAGCGTATCAAAACCGCCGTACGCGCCGCCGGTTTTGACAGATTTTAACTTCAACAATTCATCTTTGCAAGCAAGCTCAATCATTTTAGCAATGCCGGGCTTTCTCGACAAGCTGAGCCGGGAACCGGACTCCCGGCTGTTTTTGGCGGGCTTTGCGTCACAAAACGAAAACTCGCCCGCCAAAACGCCGCGAAATGTGCTATACTGCCAACGTGCGATTTTTTCCCGCTTACGGGGAACTCCGCGCAATGATCAGGAGAATGTGCAATGATCTATCTGGACAACAGCGCAACCACGCGCGTCCTGCCGGAGGCGGCGGACGCGGCACAGCGCGCAATGCGGGAAGACTTTTTTAATCCGGCCGCAGGCTATAAACCCGCCGTCGAAACCGAACGTGCGGTCAACGCCGCGCGCGCCCGTCTCGCGGGCGCGCTGGGGTGCGCCGCAGGCGAAGTATACTATACCTCCGGCGGCACGGAGTCCAACAACATGGCGATTTTTGGCACGCTGAAGGCGGGACGCGGCAAGCGCAGGGTGATCACCTGCAAAAACGAACATCCGTCCGTGTACGCCGCCGTGCTTTCGCTGGAGCGCGAACCGGACATTGAACCCGTGCTGATCGGCTGCACCAAAGACGGCGCGGCCGACCTCGGCGAACTCGAAACCGCGCTCACGGAGGACACGGCGCTCGTATCTCTCATGCACGTCAACAACGAAACGGGCGCGATTAACGATATCGAGGCCGCTGCCGCGCTGATTCGCAGGCTCTCGCCGGGCGCGCTGTTCCATGTCGACGGCGTGCAGGCATTCTGCAAACTGCCGTTTTTCCGCGTGCCGTGCGACCTTTACAGCATCAGCGCGCATAAGTTCCATGCACCGAAGGGCGTCGGCGCGCTGTATGTGAAAAACGGCGTGAAATTCGCAGGCGGGCAGATCGGCGGCGGACAGGAAAAAGGCATGCGCTCCGGCACGACAAACGTGCCCGGCGTGCTCGGCATGGACGCGGCGCTCGCACTTTACCGCGCCAGCCAGCCGGACTGGCTGGAAAACGTCCGCGCCTGCAAAATCCGGCTGGCAAACGCGCTGCTGCGCATTCCCGACGCGGTCGTCAACGGTCCCGCGCCGGAGGACGGCGCGCCGCATATTCTGAACGTTTCTTTCCCCGGCGTGCGCGGCGAAGTGCTGGTCAACGCGCTTTCCGAGCGGCAGATTTACGTTTCCACCGGCTCGGCCTGCTCGACGCACAAAAAAGGCGAAAACCGCGTCCTCGGCGCGATGGGCGTTTCCGGCGCGCGCGCGGAAGGCGCGCTCCGCTTCAGTCTCTGCCCGTTCAACACGCCGGAGGAGATGGACGCCGCCGCGCTGGCCGTCGCCGAACAGGTAACGTTCCTGCGGCGTTTCCAGCGCCGCTGACACACGGACTTTTAACAATAAAGCCGCCGGGTTTTCGGGCGGCTGAACAGGAGAACCTATGGAACCGGTCATCATCGTCCGCTATGCGGAAATTCACTTAAAAGGCCTCAACCGGCCTTATTTTGAGCGCAGCCTGGTGCGGCGCATCGAGCTTGCGCTCAGGCCGCTGCCCGCAAACGTCGTGCGCGAACAGGGACGCATCTTTGTTTTCGGCCTTGCCGAGGCGGATATCGATTCCGCGGCGGACAAACTCACGCGCGTATTCGGCATTCACTCCGTCAGCCCCGCCGTCGCCGCCGAAAAGGAATGGGAGCCGATCGCAGGGGCCGCAAAGCAAATTGTCGGCGCGCGCATCGCGAACCTGGAACACGCAACGTTCAAGGTGATCTCCCGCCGCTCGGACAAGCGCTTCCCCATGCGCTCGGAGGAAATCTGCCGCACGCTCGGCGGACTCCTGCTCGAAGCCTTTCCGGTTTTAAGCGTGGACGTGCACACGCCGGACTTTTACGTGGGCGTGGAAATCCGCCAGAACCAGGCGTTCGTTTTCGCGGAGGAGCGCCTCGGCGCGGGCGGCATGCCGGTCGGCTGCAACGGCCACGCGATGCTGCTCGTCTCCGGCGGAATCGACAGCCCCGTCGCGGGCTACATGATCGCAAAGCGCGGCGTGCGCGTTTCCGCCGTGCATTTCTTCAGCTATCCGTACACGAGCGAGCGCGCGCGCGACAAGGTCGTCGATCTCGTACGCATCCTCTCGGCCTATGCCGGAACGGTGACGCTGCACCTCGTTCCGTTTACGGAAATTCAGCTCGCCATCTACGAAAAATGCCCGCAGAGCGAAACCACGGTGCTCATGCGCCGGCTCATGATGCAGATATCCGAACGTATCGCGCTGTTAAACGGCGCACAGGCGCTCGTTACCGGCGAATCCATCGGCCAGGTCGCGAGCCAGACCATCGAGAGCCTGACCGTCACCAACGACGCGGTGACGCTGCCCGTTTTCCGCCCGCTGATCGGGTTCGACAAGGAGGAGATCATCGACCGCGCAAAGGCGATCGGTTCGTTCGAAACGTCCATCCTGCCCTATGAAGACTGCTGCACGGTGTTCGTGCCGCAGCACCCCGTCACAAAGCCGAAACTCGACGCCATCCGCCAAAGCGAATCGCTTGTTGATTTTGAACCGATGATCGAAAAGGCGCTGCTTGAAACCATCACGCAGGACGTGGAGTAGCAAAACCGGAATTCACATAACATTCACAGCGGGTTTTTAACCTCCGTGTTATAATGCAGTTGTGAAGCGACCGCCCGTCGCTTCCGCCTGAATTTGGAGGAGACGGTCCCTATGAAATTTATTTTTCGCCTGATCGGCATACTGGTCGTATTGCTGGTCATCATCATGGCGGTGCTCTGCTATCTGGACACCAAGGACCTGCTCAGCGGCAAGCTGGAGCAGCTCATCGGTTCGCTCCGTGTGCTCGGCAAGGAAGCCTGGGTCGAAATCCGGTATTTCATGGACGATTCCGGCATCGCCGAGGACGCGGCCGGCCTGCTCGACAAAGGCGCGGACTATCTGCGAGAGTCGGTCGAGCCGCACGTAACGAGCAAGCCGGGTGCGGATGTAATTGAAACGCCGACGCCCGAGCCGACCGCAACGCCGTATGTAATGAACTGACGGATCAAAAGCATAAAAAAACAGCCTTGTGAGAGGCTGTTTTTTATGTGTAAACCGCAATACTCCCGCAGAGCACAAAAACGCTTTTTCCGCGTTTACTCCGGGATGCCCGGAACTTCGATTTCCGGCAGGAACCCGCGCAGCCAGAGAACGTACTTTTTCGTTTTTTCGTAGAGTTCCAGCGCAAGATCTTTTTTCACGAAGCGGCTGGTGATGTTTTTGTAGGAAAACGGATAGTCGGACATATAATAGAACATCACGTCCATTAAAAAGTCTTCGCATTCGTTGCGGCCTTTGGAAAAACGCTCGAAATCCACTCCGTTTTTAAACGCCGCGCCGTCCGTTATCTTGGAAAAAAGGAAGTTGACGTTGTGCGTTTTAGGCGGTTCCGCCTCCATGAAATACACATACATCGCCTTAAGCTGCCGTTCGGTCGCCTGCTGGCATAAAAATGCCACGTAAACCCAGCGTTCCCCCTGAATCAGCGCGTCGATCGTTCCCATATCGTAATCCGATAGCATCAGCCAATAGCCGCATTTGTCCAGCTTATTCATCCGTTTCATTCTCCTCCATTTTGAACGCGTCGCTTTCGATCAGCCTGCGCAGCGTTTCTGTTACCATACTGTCAAATTTTTCATCGAGCGAAGCCAGTTCCTCCGCGGCCTGCTCGGATGTTTTCACTTCGTTGTACCCGCGGTCGGTCGTCATCGCGTCGAATGCGTCCGCAACCGCAACGATCCTTGCCGGAAGGCTGATGTCCTCCGCCGTCAGCCCGCGCGGGTATCCGCTCCCGTCGAGCCGCTCATGATGATTCATGGCGATTTCTGCCACCTGAAAGCCGAATTCGGCTTTCAGCAGCCGCCCGCTGTCGATTGGATGGCGCAGAATATAGCGGATCTCCGCCGGTTCCAGACTGCCCGGTTTTTGCAGAATTTCCACCGGGATAAAGCACTTGCCAACGTCGTGGAACAGCGCGGCCACACCCAGATCGTCCCGGGAAACGCCCTGTATGCCCGGTTCCAGCGCATCGAACAGACAAAGCGAATATTTCAGCACCGCCGCGCTGTGGCGGTATGTATAGTGATCTTTTTCGTTGATGCGCATCAATAGCGCGGTCAAACTCTCTTCAAAGCGGGAAACGGATTCGAACGCGGGACAGTTGGTCACATACAGGATTCGCGTGTCTCCAAGCAGCTTGACCGGGATATCGCGCTTAAGCCCGCGCGCCATAAACGATTCGCCGGGGCCCAGCGCCACCGGCCCGTCGTCCAGCGCAAGCTCAACGCCGCCTTCGTGAATAAAGAAAAACTCCATCGCTTCCGGATCGCTCGCGGGTATAAGCCAAACAACGGACTCGCCGCCGATCTTCTGCGACATAATCTCAAGACTCCCCTGCTTTGCCAGAAGAGCCGTAATCGCTTCGTTTTCGCCTCCGGCGGGCAAACCTGTCCCACGGCGGTTAAATACGATTCCTTCCATCTCAACACCCATTTTCGCCTTATGGTATCGCTTTTTTTGCATTGTACATGTGCCCGACCCCATAGGTTACCACTTCATATATAATACCACAAGGCTGAATCAATTCAAAGGCGTGAAACGGCTGTGCCCAAACGTCCACCTCCGGATTGGCGCAAATCCGCATAAGTTCGTGATGCCGCATAAACGCGGCGGCTTTTTTCAAATTGAAACACACCGCAGGGCCGGCGTCCCCTTCGCATCCGGTTCCCCTGTTTGCATCCGGGCCGAAACGTATCAGTCTGTACACGCCCTGCAAAATTGTACTTTCAGATCATGCGCCAGCCCCTTTCGCCGTCGGACGGTTTAGGTTTTGCCCGGAACGCTTCACCCCATGGACCGAACTAAAAAAGCAGCCGGCTTTTTCTGCCGCCATGCTGCCGAAAACACATATGCACCCGGGGGTTTCTCCGGGAGTACTCGTTCGGCAACTGGCTGTCATAGGCGTAAGAGCGCGCCGGTAGACCCTGTAGTTTTGCGCCGCCCGTTTTCACGGGGTTTGCCTTTTCGCGGGAGATTCTCTTGAACCTCAACGTAACGCTAACACACGAGAGCGCCGCGTGTCAAGCGCGTCGTTTCCCCGGTTGTGAACTCCGTGTACAAACACGTGCCGGACTCCCCGGATTTTTCCTTATTTTGCCTGGATTTATACAAACGCTCTGTTTGATCCGGCAAGGTTCCATGCTATAATTTTTTTATGCGGAGGTGCAGTTATGAATTTTAACGATGAGGCAAAAAAACTCGTTTCCCAGATGACGCTGCAGGAAAAAACGCGTCTGCTCAGCGGAGCGGACAGCTGGCGCACCAAACCGGTCGAACGGCTCGGCCTGTCCGCCGTCGCGGTGTCGGACGGGCCGCACGGTCTGCGAAAAGAGGCGGCGGGCGAAGGAGCTGAAAAAAAGCGCACGCTCCCGGCAACCTGCTTCCCGACCGCGTCGCTTTCCGCGTGTTCGTTCGACCGGGACTTACTGCGCTCCCTCGGCTCCGCGATTGCGGAGGAATGCCGCGCGGAGGACGTTTCCGTCATCCTCGGCCCGGGGCTCAACTGCAAGCGCAGCCCGCTCTGCGGCCGCAATTTTGAGTATTTCAGCGAAGACCCCGTCGTTTCCGGCGAACTGGCGAGCGCATTCGTGCAGGGCGTGCAGAGCCAGGGCGTCGGCGCCTGCGTCAAGCACTTCGCGCTCAACAATCAGGAGCTGCGCCGCCTGATCGTCGATTCCGTCGCGGACGAACGCGCCATGTTTGAGCTTTACCTTTCTTCCTTTGAACGCGTAATCAAAAGCGCGCGTCCCTGGACGGTGATGTGCTCCTACAACCGCGTTAAGGGTCTGCACGCGAGCGAGAACAAGTGGCTTTTGACCGACGTCCTGCGCAATCAATGGGGATTCGACGGGCTCGTGATGTCCGACTGGGGCGCGGTCAACGACCGCAACCTCGGCGTAAGCGCTGGCCTCGATCTGGAAATGCCGTATGTGGATTCGTACCGGGACGACGAAATCGCCGCCGCCGTGGAACGCGGCGAACTCAAACAGGAGGACGTCGACCGCTGTGCCGAGCGCGTCTGCGCGCTCGTTCTGCGCGCAAACGCCGAGCGAAAGCCGCTTGTACAAAAGCACGAAGCGCACCACGCGTTCGCGCGGGAAGCCGCGGCCCGCTCCGCCGTGCTGCTCAAAAACGAAGACGCGCTGCTGCCGCTCAAACCCGGCGCAAGCGTCGCCGTGATCGGCACGTTCGCCAAAACGCCGCGCTATCAGGGCGCGGGCAGCTCCAAGGTCGTGCCCGTCAAGCTCGACAGCGCGCTGGAGGAACTCCAGACGCTCGGCATCCGTGCCGAATATGCCGACGGATACGACGTAACCAGCGACGAGCCGGACGAAGCGCTCCTCCGGGAAGCCTGCGAAGCCGCACGCGGCAAAGACGCGGCCATCCTGTTCATCGGCCTGCCGGACCGCTACGAGTCCGAAGGGTTCGACCGCGCGAAGCTGGACATGCCGAAGAACCACATCGAGCTGGTCCGCCGGGTTGCACAGGCCAATCCGAACGTCGTCGCCGTGGTCGCCTGCGGCTCGGTCGTCGACATGGCCTGGGAATCCGGCGCAAAATCGATTCTTTTGACCTACCTCGGCGGCGAAGCGGTCGGCGGTGCCGCGGCGGACCTGATCACGGGAAGGCGCTGCCCCTCCGGCAAACTGCCGGAAAGCTGGCCGCTGACGCTGGCGGACAGCCCCTCCTTCGCATACTTCCCCGGCTATCCGCATACGGTGGAATACCGCGAAAGCATCTTTGTCGGCTACCGGTATTTCGACACTGCGGAAAAACCCGTGCGTTATCCGTTCGGCTATGGGCTTTCCTACACGTCGTTTGCCTATTCCAACCTGCGCCTGAGCGGTTCGTCGCTCAGCGCGGGCGAAACGCTGGAAATTTCCTGCGACATAACCAACACCGGCAGTGTCACCGGCGGCGAAGTCGTACAGTTGTACGTTTCGCATCGTTCGGACGTGATGTTCTGCGCGGAGCAGGAGCTCAAGGGCTTTGAGAAAGTCCTTCTGCATCCGGGCGAAACGAAGACCGTTTCGTTTACGCTCGATCGCCGCGATATCAGTTACTACAACACAAAAGCGTCCGGCTGGCGCGTCGAGGGCGGCGAATATGAAATCCGCATCTCCGCCTCCAGCCGCGATATTCGCCTGCGCGCAAGCGTTCGCGCGCAAGCGGACGGCGGCCAGACCATCCCGGATTTTCGCAAAAGCGCACCCTGCTACTACGATCTTTCAAATGGTGTCATCGTGCCGGACGACGCGTTCAGCGCGCTGCTCGGCAGGCCGATTCCACAGCGGAGCATGAAAAAAGGCGATCCGTTCACACGCAATTCCACCCTTGCCGAGGCAAAACACACGCTGCTCGGGCGCATCCTCGTGCTCGTCGGCAAACGCGTCGCCGCAAAGATGAAAGACGACGAAGAAGCCGGAGAAATGGTCGACTATCTGGTGTTTGAATCACCGCTGCGCATGCTGACCATGGGCGGCAGCGGGTTTGGGCCAAAGCAGGTGGACGCGATCGTAACGATGCTCAACGGCCGTTTCTTTAAGGGTCTAAAGGGAATGCGCAAGCCCCGTTCCAGGTAACAGACCCGCAATCTTCCCGCACAGCGGATGAAACGGAGGAACTTTTTCGTGCTGTCCGTCCTTTCCTGTTTTGCCTTTCCAGACAAACCGGTTTCCTGCGAGCCATACGGCGGCGGGCACATCCACGATACGCGCCTCGTCGCCTGCCGCGGCGGCGAGACGTTCATCCTCCAGCGCATCAACACGCACGTGTTCACAGAGCCTGTTTTGCTGATGCGCAACATCGAGCGCGTCTGCGCGCATCTTCGCAAAAAAACGGACGACCCGCGGCAGGTGCTCTCCTTGGTGCCCGCGCGCGACGGGCGTCCGTTCGCCGTTGAAAACGGCGGATACTGGCGCGTCTTCCGTTTCGTTGAAAACAGCATTTGTTTCGATCACGCGGATGCGGCGCTGTTTTACGAAAGCGGCGCCGCCTTCGGACAATTTCTGACTCTGCTTGCGGATTTTCCCGTGCACGAACTCGCGGAGACGATTCCGCACTTCCACGACACACCGGCGCGCTTTGCGGCGCTGCGCGCCGCCACTGAAGAAGACCCGCTTATGCGCGCGCGCGGCGTGCAGCGCGAACTCAGCTTTGCGCTCCGGTATGAAGCGTTCGCACACACGCTGACCGATCTTGCGGCGGAGGGCGAACTGCCGCTCCGCGTAACGCACAACGACACCAAAATCAACAATGTGCTGTTCGATCAGGCGACCCGTAAAGCGCTCTGCGTCATCGATTTGGACACGGTCATGCCGGGGCTCTGCGCCACCGACTTTGGCGACGCAGTCCGCTTCGGCGCGTCCACGGCAGCCGAGGACGAACCGGAGCTTGATTTTGTGCACTTCGATATCGCGCTGTTCAAATCGTTTGCAAGCGGATATCTTTCCGCCTGTGGCGACAGCCTGAGCGAAACGGAAACCGCCATGCTTCCAACCGGGGCAAGGATGATGGCGCTTGAAAACGGCGTGCGCTTTCTGACCGACTACCTCTCCGGCGACCGATATTATCATATTTCGCGTCCGGGGCAGAATCTCGAGCGCGCGCGGACGCAGTTCCGCCTGCTGGAAGAAATGGATGTGCGCGAACCCGAAATGCGCGCGATCATCGCCGAAATTATGCTGCAGCGCCGCGGCGTACGATAAAAGCGCCATGCAAAAAAAGGCTTCCACCGCTCAAACGCGACGAAAGCCTGATTTTTTTGAAAAACTGCATGGGGTTTATAATCTGCCGCTCCGGCGCCGCTCAAAACAGGCGGCGTTCCTGCGCTAAAACCACATGGTTTCTATCAGCCAGCCGATGATAATCACGGCGGCGCTCATTACAAACAGTGTAATGTAGGAGGCCGCCTGCGCGGTCCTGGAGTAGTCGAACTTTTCATAAATGTGCTTGCGGATCGTCCGCTGCGCCGTAACCAGCAAAAATCCCGCAACAAACCCGCCAAACACGGACTCAATCAGCACCAGCGGCACCGTCCAGAGGTGCTGCACGCCTTCAATCAGGATCACTGCGAACAAAACACCGGACGCAATGAACGAAAGCGACAGCCGTCCCCATGCGCGCTGTTTGGCGATGACACGCCGTAACCGCTCGATTTCGGAGCGCATCATCATCTTTTTGTCCTGCAGTGTGAGCGCCGTTTCAATCAGTTCCTCGCGCGACTGCTGCGCAAGCATCGCCCGTGCACGCAGCCGTACGGCGTCACGCCTCTTCGTATCGTCCCGGCTCAAGGTATCGCCCCCCCTAAGAGAACACCGTCGCCCAAGCTATGAAACAGGACACATCAATAACAAAAAGATTGTACCATGAACGTTAGTTGTTTGTAAACAAACGCGCAAAGCCGGGCATGGCGCGCACGATGGTCTCGTACGCCACGCAATAGGAAACGCGCACATATCCAGGACAGCCGAAACTCCGCCCGGAGACGATGAGGATGTCCTCCTTTTTTGCTCTTTCGGCGAATGCGTCCCCGTCCCCGCCCGGCGCCTGCACAAACAGGTAAAACGCACCGTCCGGAGGCATGCAGCGGTAGCCGATCTTCGTAAGCCCCTCATAGAGCGCTTTTCTGTTTTTACGATAGCTCGAAAGGTCCGGCTGCACGTCGCTTTTTGCACACCGGGCGACGACCTGCTGCAGGATTGCGGGCGCGCAGACATACCCCTGCATGCGCGCGCTGCCGGCGATTGCGTTGCAAACGTCGTCAAAATCCGGCATTTCGTCCGCCACCAGCACATAGCCGATGCGGTCGCCCGGCAGCGAGAGGCTCTTTGAATAGGAATAGGTCACAATCGCGCATTCGTAAAGCTGCGTAATAAACGGCACGGGCACGCCGGTGTAGTTCAGCTCACGGTACGGCTCGTCCGAAATCAGGTAGATCGGGTGACCGTATTCCGCGCTCTTTTCGCGGAGCAGCGCGGCGAGCTTTTTGAGCGTTTCCTCCGAATATACCACGCCGGACGGGTTGTTCGGCGAGTTGATTACAACGCCCTGCGTATGCGGGCCGAGCGCGCGGGCAAGCCGGTCGAAATCGATCTGAAAATCCTGCGTGTCCGCTTCCACAATCACGAGCTTCCCGCCTGCCGTTTTGGCAAAGCAGGCGTATTCGGGAAAATACGGCGCAATCGCCACAAACTCGGTCCGCTCGTCCAGCGTCAGCGCGCGGAAAACCGAAGTCAGTCCGGCCGCCGCGCCGCAGGTGAGATACAGGTTCTTCCTTGAAAAGTTCGTGCCGAAGCGCCGGTTGAGGTTGGCGGCAATCGCTTCGCGCGGTTCGTTCGCGCCGGGCGCGCTCGTGTACCCGTGAATCCGGATCGGATCGCTGTTTTGCAGCAGGTCGATAAACGCCGCGCTCACTTCGGCGGGCGGCGGCACCGACGGATTGCCGAGTGAAAAATCGAATACGTTTTCTTCGCCGACCAGCAGCGCGCGGCGGCGGCCGTATTCAAACACCTCGCGGATTGCGGAGCGCACGCGCCCCGCTTCCCGCATTTCCTGCGATACCATCGTTTCAGCCTCCGTACGCGTAGCCCGCGTCGAACGCCGCAAGATTCATTTCCAGCAGTTTCTGCGGAATGGTCTCCCCCATCGCTTTTTTCCAGTCGATCGCTTCCAGACGGAACGCGCGCACCAGCGCGCCAAGCAGCACGATGTTCATGCACTTGGGATTGCCGAGTTTCTGCGCAATTCCGCTTGCCGGAATCACGAGCACTTTGGAAAACGAATGCTGCATGGCCTCGACCGTTCCCAGCGGATATTCCGCCGCGCCGGTGGCGACCGGAAGCGGCATAATTTCGATATCGTTGATCACGGCCGCGCCGCCGGGCTTTAAAAACTCGGCATAGCGCACGGCTTCCATCTTTTCAAACGCGACCAGAACGTCCGCCTCGCCGCGTCCGATGATCGGCGAATAAACCTTTTCGCCGTAACGCACCTGCGTTGAAACGGAGCCGCCGCGCTGCGCCATGCCATGCACTTCGCTCATCTTCACGTCGTACCCGGCGGAAACAAGCCCCGCCGTGAGCACCTTGCTCATCAAAATCGTTCCCTGACCGCCTACACCGGCAAGCAGGATACTCTTCGTGTTCGCCGTCATACCCGTCACTCCCCTTTCTTTGCGGAAGGTCCGCCGTCGCGCGAGATCGCGCCGAACGGACAGGCCTGCGCACAGACCGTGCAGCCCACGCAGAGCGTGCGGTCGATTTCCGCCTTGCCTTCGCGCATATGAATCGCCGGGCAGGCCACCTTCAGGCACATTTTGCAGCCGCGGCACTTGTCCCGGTCGACCGTGCATTTGCCGATGTCGTGCTTGATGCGCTTGATCAGCAGACACGGCCTGCGCACGACGATTGCGGCGGGAACTTCGCTCGCCAGCGCGTCGTCCACCGCTTTCTGCATGGCGGCGAGATCCTGCGGGTCGACGATGATCACGTTCTGGTAGCCATAGCTTTTCAAAACGTCCTCAATCGGGATGCGCGCGGCGATTTCGCCGGAGAGCGCATACCCGGTGCCGGGATTGTCCTGATGCCCCGTCATGCCGGTGATGGAGTTGTCCAGCACGCAGGGAATCACCTTCCCCTTGTTGTAGATGATCTCCGCCGCGCCGGTCATGCCGCTGTGGAAAAACGTGGAATCGCCCACCACGCCGAACACTTTTTTGCTGTCCTGCCCGCTCGCTTCAAAGGCTTTTGAAAGCCCCATGGCGACCGAGAACCCGCCGCCCATGCAGACGACCGAGTCCATCGCCGAAAGCGGCGCTGCGCAGCCGAGCGTGTAGCAGCCGATGTCGCCCGCGATCACAAAATCCTTGCGCTTGCTGAGTACATAGAAAAATCCCCTGTGCGGACAGCCCGGACAGAGCGCCGGCGGACGCGCAACCACCGCGCAGTCCGGCTTGACCGTCTCCGGTTCTTCGCCGAACACCGCGCGCCGGACGATCTCCGGGTTGAGTTCGTACATGTCCGGGATCACGTCCTTGCCGATGCACTCGATTCCGGCGGCTTTGATCTGCTCTTCAAGGAACGGGTCGAGTTCCTCGACCACATAGAGCTTCTCCACGCGGGCGGCAAACGCACGGATTAAATCCAGCGGGAGCGGCCAGGAAAAGCCGAGTTTAAGGAACGACGTGTCCTCCGGGAACGCTTCCTTTGCATACTGATAGGCGATGGAGGACGAAATTACGCCGACTTTTCCGCCCTTGTATTCCGTAACGTTCAGCGGGCTGGTCTCAGCATACGCCCGCAGTTCTTCGAGCCTTTCTTCCAGCTGCACGCGGTGCACCCTTGCGTTGGCGGGCGTGCAGACAAACTTCGGAATATTCCTCACGTACGGTTTGACCTCGCGCTCTTCGCGCTCCTCAAACGTGACCAGGCTCTTGGAGTGGCAAACGCGCGTGGTCATGCGCACGAGGACCGGCGTGTTGAACCGCTCGGAGATTTCGTACGCTTCTTTCATGAAATCCTTACATTCCTGCGCGTCGGACGGTTCGACAAGCGGGATTTTCGCAAAGCGCGCATACCGCCGGTTGTCCTGCTCGTTCTGAGAGGAATGCATGCTCGGATCGTCCGCGCTGACGATGACGAACCCCGCGCCGACGCCGTTGTAAGCGGCGGTAAAAATTGGATCGGCCGCAACGTTTACGCCGACGTGCTTCATGGCCGCCAGCGAACGCACGTTGCCAATGGACGCGCCGTACGCAACTTCGACGGCGACTTTCTCGTTCGGCGCCCATTCCGCGTAGAGCACGTCCTTATAGCGCACAAGATTTTCAAAAATCTCCGTGCTGGGCGTGCCGGGATAGGCCGAACAGACCTTTACGCCCGCTTCAAACGCGCCGCGTGCGATTGCCTCGTTACCGGTGAGCAGGTGTTTTGTACAGGATTCCATTTTTATCCTTTGCCTCCTTTCGCCGCGATCGCGCCGAGCGCGAGGGACGTTAATTTCGTTTCCGCCGGGTCCGCGCGCGAAACCAGCACGATGGGACAGCGCGCGCCGACCACGATGCCCGCCGAGCACGCACCCGCAAAATAGGTCAGTGCTTTTCCGAAGCAATTGCCCGTTTCGTAGTTCGGCATGAGCAGGATGTCCGCGCGGCCGCCTCCCGGGGCGGTATATTTTTTATGCCGGCAGGCTTCCTCGCTGATAGCGAGGTCCAGCCCGACCGGACCATAAACAGTCATATTGTACCGCATCCAGTCCATTTGTGCGAGCGCTTTTGCGTCCGTCGTGGAAGGAATTTTCTCGCTCACAGACTCGCTGCCGCTTATACAGGCCGCGATGATCTCCTCGTAGCCGAGCAGTTTCAGCAGCCCGGCGGCGTTTTCAAGGATGGCTTTTTTGTGTTCCAGATCAGGCAGCGGGTTCATTCCGCCGTCCGTATTGAACAGCAGTTTTCCGTAAGAAGGCAGTTCAAAGAGCATCACATGCGAAAGCAGCCGGCCCGTTACAAGCGGGGAGCGCACCACATGCCGCAGCAGGTCGCCCGTGCTGAGGATCCCCTTCATCAGGAAGTCCGCTTCGCCGCTTACGACGGCGGATATCGCCGCGCGCGCGCAGGCTTCGCCGCTCCCGTCCTCCGGTTCGACGATCGTGAATCCGCGTTCGTCGGCGTTTTGCTCCTTCAGGATTGCGCGGATGCGCGCTTCGTCGCCGAACAGCGTCGCGCTGCAGATGCCCTTCTGCCGCGCCATCGCCAGCGCGCCGAGCACGTCGCGATCCTGCGCCGCCGCAACTGCGACGCGCATCTGCATGCCCTGCGCATGCGCGATGATTTCGCCCAACGTGTGCCTCATGCTTCATACTCCTTTGCCGGTTCGCCGCGCAGCACGCGCAGCGCGCCCTCCGCCAGCGAACGCATTTCTTCCTCTCCGGGGATGCGCAGAATCGGCGCAATCTTTTCCACATAGCCGGAAATCTCGGCGCAGAACCGTTCGGAATGCGCAATGCCGCCGGTCAGAACGATTGCGTCCACGTCGAATTTCAGCACCGCCGCCAGCGCGCCGATGTCCTTTGCGTGCTGATAAGCCATCGCCTCAAAAATCAGTTTTGCTTCGGCCTCGCCCGCGAGCATGCGCGCTTCGACTTCCCGGAAGTCCCGCGTTCCTAAATAAGAAAACACACCCGCCTCCGTTCCGAGCAGTTTTTTAATCTCCTGCCGGGTTTTGCCGGAAAAGCAGAGGTTCACCAGCGCGTTGACCGGCAGCGCGCCGCCGCGGTCCATGGAAAAACTGCCGTCGTCCTTGACGTTGTACACGTCGATCACGCGGCCTTTTTGGTGCGCGGCGACCGACACGCCGCCGCCCATATGCACGACGATCAAATTGACTTCTTCATAGGCTTTGCCGAGCTGGCCTGCGGCCTTCCTTGCGACCGCCTTTTGGTTGAGCGCGTGGAAAAAGCTCTCCCGCTCCATGCCCCTGAGACCCGACACCCGCGCAAGCGGGATCATCTCGTCCACCGAGACGGGATCGACCAGAAACGCGGGAATTCCCGCAAGGTCGGCCAGTTCCTTTGCAATCACGGGCCCGAGCGAGGACGCATGCTCGCCATACGGCGGATGATAGATGTCGCGCACGACCGCGTCGCAAATGCGGTATGTGCCGGACGGGATATGCTTCAGCAGTCCCCCGCGGCTGCACACCGCGGAAAAATCGTTCCGTGAAAAACCGTGTTCGCGCAGCGTCCGCATCACAAGGTCCCTGCGGAACGCAAGCTGATCGATCACGTGCTCGAATCCGGCCAGTTCTCCCTGTGTGTGGTGGATGGTATCAGAAAAGACCTCCGCTTCGTCTTCGTATACGGCGATCTTGGTCGAAGTCGCGCCCGGATTGATGATTAAAATCTTCATGCTCGGCTCTCCCGCTGTAAAATTCTGTACATTCTTCCTTCTCATCGTAGTTTTTATTGGATTGGGTGTCAATGCGCGCGGGACAAATATATAGTATACTTGTGCGGCGGCCAAGCCCGCCGGTTTTTGCCGCACGTTTCACGGCTTGCAGTGCACGCAAATTAAGTGTATTATATGATTAATACATTAATACGCCCGCTTGGAAAGGACACGCTGAAACATGTATCGGATTTTGATCGTGGAAGACGACGCTGTGATCGCCGGCGCGCTTATGCGCTCGCTCGGGCAATGGGGGTTTGAGGCGGTCGCCGCGGAGGACTTTTCGGACGTCCTCGGCACGTTTCAAAGTCTCTCGCCGCATCTCGTAATCATGGACATCTCCCTGCCGTATTACAACGGCTATTACTGGTGCGAAAAAATCCGCCGGGAATCAAAGGCGCCGATCGTGTTCCTTTCCTCGCGCTCGGACACGGCGGACGTCGTGATGGCGGTCGGCATGGGCGGAGACGATTACATTGCAAAGCCCGTCGACCCGGAGCTACTCATCGCCAAAGTACAGGCGGTACTCCGGCGCGCATACGACTACGAACCGCCGCAGACCATGCGGTTTTGCGGCGCGGAGTTCGATTCGGCCTCCTCCAGCCTGCTGGTGGATGGAAAGCGCGTTGAGCTGACAAAGAACGAAAGCCGTATCCTCGGCACGCTGCTGGGGAAACGCGGGGCGATCGTCAGCCGCGAAACGCTCATGCTCAAGCTCTGGGACAGCGACGAATTCGTGGACGACAACACGCTCACGGTCAACATCAACCGCCTGCGCAAAACGCTCGCCGGGGCTAGACTCGGCGAATGCATCAAGACACACAAAGGACAGGGGTATTCCATCGATGCGCAGATTTCTTGAGTATCTGTCCGCGCGGCGCGCGCTGATTATCCTCTTCCTGCTCGCGGTGCTGATCGTCCGCGTGCTCGGCTTTCTGGCCGGTCAGGACGCGGAATACGTAAAATACGAAACGCTGCTGCTTTCGTTTGCGTTCGTCTGCGTGCTGCTTGCCGACGGCGCACGCTGGCGCAGGCGGCGCAGACAGCTGCGGCAAATCGGCCTTCGCACCGAGCTTGTGCCGCGCGAACTGCCGGAGCCGCTCGACGCGCTCGCGGCGGACTACGGCAAGCTAATCTGCGCGCTCTCGGCGCAGTGCGAAAGTCTGCGCGCCGAGGCGCTTGCCGAAAGCGCCGAACAGCGGGAATATTACACGCTCTGGGTGCACCAGATTAAAACGCCCATCGCCGCAATGCGCCTGCTGCTCGCCGGGCAGGACGACGAAAACGCGCGCCTAATGAAGCAGGAGCTCTTTAAGGTGGAACAATATGCCGACCTCGCGCTCAAATTCGTCAAGCTCGGCGATATTTCAGGCGACCTCGTCGTCGGCCTCTGCGATCTGGACGAAGCCGCGCAGAAAGCGGTCAAAAAATACTCCCTGCTGTTTGTGTACAGCAAGCTCTCCGTCACGATCGATCCGCTGGACACCGAGGTCCCCTCCGACCCCATGTGGCTCAATTTCATTCTTGAGCAGCTCCTCTCCAACAGCGTCAAGTATACGCATGCCGGCGGCGTGCATATCTATATGGAAAACGGCGCGCTCGTGGTAAGCGACACCGGCATCGGCATCCGCAAGGAGGATTTGCCCCGCATCTTTGAAAAAGGATACACGGGCTATAACGGGCGGATGGACAACCGCGCAAGCGGCATCGGGCTCTATCTCGTCAAACGCGCGGCGGACGCGCTTGGCATCCGCGTGCGCGTGGAATCCGAACCGGGGCACGGCACACGCGTCTTTCTGCGCTTTCCGGTGCGGGACGAATTCATGCAGATGTGACAAAAGCGTAAGGATTATGCGGAGGATCGTAAGGCCGTTCGATGGCTCGGCGGTCTCCGTTTTTTGTAGAATGTCCGTATCATAAGATCATTATGGAGGACGAAACATGGCTCTTTTACAGGTAAAAGGACTCGGCAAAATTTATAATACAAAGCTCGGCATGCGTCAGTGCGTGGCGCTGCGCAACGTCGGCTTTGAAGTGATCGAGGGCGAATTCGTCGCCATCATGGGCGCGAGCGGCAGCGGCAAAACCACGCTGCTCAACATCCTCGCTTCGCTGGACAAGCCCACGAGCGGGGACGTGCTGCTCGACGGCGTAAGCTTTTCGTCGATTCCGGACCGCGGCCTTTCGGAATTCCGGCGCAGGCACCTCGGTTTTGTATTTCAGGATTTCAACCTGCTGGACACCTTCTCGCTCAAGGACAACATCCTTCTGCCGCTCGTGCTCATGCAAACACCCGTGAGCGAAATGGAAGCGCGGCTCATGCCGATCGCACGGCAGCTCGGCATCACCCAGTTGCTCAACAAGTATCCCTATGAGGTCAGCGGCGGCGAAAAACAGCGCGCGGCCATCGCGCGCGCGGTGATCACCGACCCGCGCATCCTGCTTGCGGACGAGCCCACCGGCGCGCTGGACAGCAAAGCTTCCGCAAGCCTTCTGTCTCAGTTTTCGGACCTGCACGCACTCGGCAAAACGATTCTGATGGTCACGCACAGCGCCATGGCGGCGAGCTATGCATCCCGCGTGCTGTTCATCTCCGACGGATCGCTGTTTTCCCAGCTTTACCGAGGGGACGAAACGAACCGCGCGTTCTTTGAGCGCATTGTATCCAACCTTTCGATTCTCGGGGGTGGAGACATTGCATAAGTTCTTCTATTTTCGGCTTGCGCTGAGCAACGTGCGCCGAAACAAGCTGACGTACCTGCCGTATCTCATCGCAACGGCGGTGATGAGCGGCGTATTCCTGCTGATCGCCGGACTGCTGTTTTCCGACAGCCTGACCAACACGCCCTCCGGCAGGACCGCGACGATGATGTTTGGTTTCGGGCTTGTCGTATACGCGCTGTTTACCTTTGCCTTTATGCTCTACATCAACAACTTCCTTATCAAGCGCAGAAAGCGGGAATTCGGGCTCTACGGCATCCTTGGGCTCGACAAACGCAACATCGGCCGCGTGCTCCTCTGGGAAAACCTGTTCGTCATGGGCGGCGGGCTCGCCTGCGGCGTCGTGATTGCGCTGGTTTTCGGGCGGCTGCTGTTCCTTGCGCTCATCCAGCTGATCCACGCAGTGCCCGGCAGCAGTTTTTCCCTTGCGCCGGTTGCGTATGCACTGCTGTTCGGTCTGTTTTTCGTGATCTTTTTCGTCACGTCCGTCGCCAACCTTGTGCGTGTGCATACGGCGAACCCCATCGTGCTGCTTTCAAGTGAAAAACGCGGCGAAAAGGACAAAAAAGGACTTCTGCCGCTGGCGGTCCTCGGTCTTGTCCTCCTGGGCGGCGCATACTATTTCGCGTGGACGATCGATATCCCCGGCCTGGCGCTCGGCGTGTTTTTCCCGCTGGCAATCGTGGTCATCCTTGCAACGTATCTGCTCTTCCTTTGCGGAAGCATCGTGGTTCTGCGGCTGCTGCGGCTGAAAAAAAGCCTGTACTACAAACCGGACCACTTCGTTACCATCTCCGGCATGTTCCACCGCATGCGGCAGAACGCACGCGGGCTTGCGACGATCTGCATCCTTTCGACCATGCTGGTCGTCACGGTCTCCGGCACGCTTTCGCTCTATCTCGGCCGGGAGGAAATGACGCGCAGCATGTACCCGTTCGACGCGCAGGTATACGTGCCCGACGACGCGACCGAGGAACAAATCGTCGCCTACGACGCGGCGCTGCAGTCCCTCGCCGCCGAAAACAACGTTACGCTCTCCGCCGACAAAAGCAAGCTCATCACCGAACTGCCGGAAGGAGAAGAATACCGCCGCAACAACTTTGTATGGACGGACAGCGCGTTTGTCGGCGTCCCGACGCTGATCTTTTTTGACGGGAGCTTCCGGTTCGATATAGCCGGAACGGAGGCGGACTGCGTTTCCTTCATACAGGCGATACGCGACCACTATGCTTCCTCGTTCAGCGAAACACCGAACCTCATCGTTTCAGACTTTTATACCGCGCGGGAAGAAGGCTACGGTTTCTACGGCGGGCTGCTGTTTCTCGGTGCATTCTTCGCAATCCTGTTCCTTGCGGTGGCGGTCCTGATTCTCTACTTCAAACAAATCACCGAAGGGTATGAGGACAAGGAGCGTTTCTCCATCCTCCAGCAGGTCGGTATGGACGACCGCCAGGTCCGGCACACGATCAACCGGCAGGTCCTCTGGGTGTTTTTCCTGCCGCTGGGCGCAACCGCGCTGCATATGGTGTTCGCTTCGCGGATTATGGCGCGCATGCTCAGATCGTTTATGCTCTATGACTGGAGCCTCGTGCTTTGCTGCATCGGCGGAACGCTGCTCGTGTTCGCGTTCCTCTACTTCGGCATTTACCGGTTGACCTCGCGCACCTATTACCGCATCGTCAAGCGATAAAAAATACGCGGCATCGTATACGCTGAAGGCGGGCCGGCGGCCCGCCTTCAGCATATCGGCAACGTCCGGCGCTGCCAGTCTGCACACTTGTGCCGGTGCGCCGCTTTCGGGTATAATGCAACCAATGGAACAAAACAAAGCAAAAAAAGAAAACCGGTTTTTAGCCGTGCTCAAAGCAATCGGCTCCGCCGCGCTCGGCTTCGGCAAGGCACAGGTCATCCTATTTGGCGTGAACTTCTGCGTGGTTACGGCCGGCATGATCGTCGCGGGCATGAAATGGTGGTCGCCGCTGATTGCGCTTGGGGTATGCCTGCTCGACCTGCTGCCCGTCATCGGCTCCGGCGTCGTTTTTGTGCCGTGGGCGATTGCCGCACTGCTCTTTCACAACACGCCTATGGCTATTACCGTAGCCGCAACCTACATTGCCATGGTCGTGCTGCGGATGGTTCTCGACCCGATTATTACGGGCCGGAACATTGGCCTTTCGCCTTGGATTACCCTGCTGGCCTCGGTTGGAGGGCTTCTTGCCTTCGGCGGCGCGGGCGTGATCATCGGCCCGGCGATTGCCGCGGTTGCGAACATCATTTTCCGGGTTCTGTTCAAAAAGAAAACCGCACAGATACAAACGGAGGCGGAAGCAAGCGCCCCGCCGGACGAAAATATGCATAATCCCTGATCACAATTACTAACATGGTACACACGGAAAGGAGAAAACAGATATGTTCTGGCATGTAATCGGATGGCTTCTCATCGGTGCGCTGGTCGGCTGGATCGCAAGCAAAATCATGCACGGCAAAGGCGGGCTGCTGCGCAACATCATCGTCGGCATCGCGGGCAGCGTGCTCGGCGGGTGGCTGGCCAGCTGGATCGGCATCGGCTCCGGCAACGTATGGTCGATCGGCGGATTTCTGATCGCCATCGGCGGCGCCTGCCTGCTGATCTTTTTAAGCAGGCTGATCGCCGGCAAGCGCTGAAAAGCGCTCTCGCAAAGACAGCCCTTCAAAAAAACTGCGAAGCTGCAAGCTGCAAAGAACCGGACGCATTTCTGCGTCCGGTTCTTTTTATGCCGACCCAAAAGGAGGTTCCTGTTTTTCTCTGCGGAAGTTTTCGCCTTACAGGAGTCCGATCAGCCGCCAGTACGGCAGGTAGATCAGCGCCGCAGAAAGGAAGATCAGCGGCGTAACGGGAATGCCCAGGCGCGCAACGTACTTGCTGGGGAAATATCCGCTGCTGGTGCCGACCATCACGCTGACCGAATGGAACGGCAGAATCGCATGGAAGGCAACGCTGATGATCGAGGTATACACAACGACCTCCGGGCTAACCAGCGCGCCGCAAAGCACGATGAGCCCGGGCACGATTACGGAAAGCGTCGTCGTGTTGCTGCCGAGCACCATATGCAGCAGCATCCCGACCAGCACCATCAGCATAAGGCTCCAGACCGAGAAGTGGTCCGGAAAAATCCCGGAAAACTGCCCGAATACGATGTCCGCCGCGCCGCAGGCTTTGAGCACGCCGCCGATTGCGAACGCCGCGGCCAGAAAGATCAGCGTGACAACGTCGATCGCACCGAAGTCCTTTTTCGTCAGCGTCCCCATGATAAACAGCACAACCGTCGCCGCAATCGTAATCAGCGTGTTGACGGAGATATATCCGAACAGGCGGATATTGCTGCCCCAAAGCCCGCTCGTCATCCAGAGCACGACGGTTGCGGCGATTACGATCACCGGCGGAAGTTCGCTGCGCGAAAACCCGCGCTGCGTTTCCCCCGCGCCGGGCGCGGACGTAAAATGCACGCCGCGCAGCTCCTTTCGGAAGACGAACCAGAATAGCGCGAGCACGACGGCTGCATACGCGACCGTCGGAATTGCCATCGCCTTCGTCCACTCCCAGTTGCTGATTGCAACGCCGGAGGAACTGACGGCCACATAGTTCATGATCATGTCCGCATCCTTGCAGGCGATGTTCACAATCGCGTAAAACACGAACACCGCGTACATGAGCACCTGCCGGGTTTCCTTTTTGATCGTAGTCTGCGCAAGGAAGCTGTCGAACACCACCGCGACCAATACCAGCCTCGCCATCGGCTGGGGAATTACATACATCGTCAGGCAAAACGAGAAGATGATGGCCAGGAGGCTTTTAAACGACGTATTCGCAAAGCGAATCAGCATCGGCAGCAGCACGCGGCTGACAAGCCCGCAGTTGCTGATCGCCTGGCTGAACAGATACGTAATCACCAGCATCAGAAACGTCTCGCCGAGCGGAAACGTAAAGATCGTCTTTGCGGGCGCGCCCGAAAAGACGCAGAACCACAGCAGCAAAAACAGAGACGCCGGAATTTTTTTTACGATGTTCGTCGTCCACCAGATAATCACCAGGAGCACGCCCGCAACGGTCGCGCTCTGGCGAAAATCCATGCCGAGAGGACGCAGCAGCATGATGAGCGCCGGCACAACCAGGCTGGCGGCCATCTTTGCAAACCAAACGGGGTTAACCTCGCTGCCGCAGTTCTTTTTCAGCCACGCCGTCATTGACCGACCTCGAACCCGGCGCCGATCTTGTTCATCGTTTCATAGAACTCGGGGAACGATACGGAGGCGCACTCCGCTTCGCTGATGCGCATCTGCCCGTCGCACATCAGTCCGCAAACCGCCATCGCCATTGCGATTCTGTGGTCGCCGTGGCTGGAAACGGACGCGCCGTGCAGGGGCTTCCCGCCGTGTACGGTCATGGTGTCGCTCGTGGCTTCCGTGCTGCCGCCGCAGGCGTCCAGCATCTCCTGCATGACCGCAACGCGGTCGCTTTCCTTAACACGTACGTGCGCAAGGCTCGTAAAGAACGTGTCTCCCTGTGCATACGCCGCCGCAATGCAGAGCGCCGGCAGGCTGTCCGGAATGTCGCTCATGTCGATGGTCGTGCCGTGCAGCGGTTTCCCGCCGTGGATGACCATCGTGCCGTTTTTCTCGTCTTTTTGGATATCCGCGCCCATGGAGATCAAAATGTCGGCGACAATTTTGTCGCCCTGGCAGTCGTCGAAATCCAGCCCGGTAATCGTCAGTTCCCCGGACGAGATGACGGCGGCGATCATCGGGAACGCCACGCCGGACCAGTCGGACGGAATCGTGCTTTCCACCGCGGTGTACTTCTGTCCGCCCTTGACAAGGAAATGCTTATAATCGGGCGAATATTCGACCTCGGCGCCGTAGCGCCGCATCCAGTCGATCGTCATCTGCAGATACGGCAGTTCCCGCGGATTTTCCACAACAATCTCCGTCTGCCGTCCTTCATCCAGCATCGGCGCGGGCAGCAGGATCCCGGAGATATGCTGGCTGCTGAATCCGTTCAGGTGGCAGACGCCGCCTTTCATCGGTCCGCCGATCACAACGGGCGGGCAGTCGTTTTCCGGGCGGGTATGGATGCAGACGGCGCCAATCTCCTCCATGGCCTTCGTCTGCCCCTTTACCGGTCGGCGGCAGATCTGCTCGTCGCCCGTAACGACGACGTATCCTTCGGTCAGGCCGCCGAGGCCGAGCGCAAAGCAGGTCGTCGTCCCGCTGTTCATCGTGTCGATTACGGCTGCGGGCGCGGCCGGACGATGCCCGACGCCGCGGATGGTCCAGGTCTGCGTTTCTTTATCGATTGTAACGTCTGCGCCGAAAACGCGCGCCGCGTCGGCGGCCGCAAGGCCGTCCTTGCTCGGCAGCGGGTTATGGATCACGGAGTCGCCCTCTGCGAGCGTGCTCAGCATGACCGCGCGGATCGTATGGCTCTTCGAGCCCGGAACGGTGACGGTACCGGACACGGAACCGCGTTTTGAATATGCGTACATAGTATTTCTCCTGTCAGCCGGCGCGCTTTGCCATCCGCGCAGCCTTTCGGCCGGCACGATAGCGTTTCACCGCCGGGATATTTGTAACGATTGTCAGTATTGTGAGCACCAGAAGGATCATCGTGATCGGACGGCCGAACATTGCTACGACGGGGTTGGCCGCAGTCGAGGCCAGCGAGATTGCGCGGCGGAAGTTCGAGTCCATCATGCCGCCGAGAACAAGACCGAGCGTCACGGGCGCGACGCTGTAGCCGCGCCTGCGCAGCAAAAATCCGAGCACGCCGAAAAACAGCATCATGCAAACGTCGAAAATGCGGTTGTTGCAGGCGTAGGCGCCGATGACGCAAAGCACGGCGACGACCGGCAGCAGCAGCTTTTTCGGCACGCTGATGATCTTGCTGATGCGCGGCGCGACCAGCAGACCAAGTACAAGCAGGAAAACACAGCTGATCAGCCCGCCGGCAAGAATTGCGTAAAAGCTGTCTGCATTGGTCTTTAAAAACGTAGGACCCGGCTGCAGACCGTGAATATAGAACACGGAAAGGATGATCGCGGTCACGGCGTCGCCGGGGATGGCGAGCGTCAGCATCGGGATCAGCGCGCCGCCGATACAGGCGTTATTCGCACTTTCGGAAGCGACGATGCCCTCCACCGCGCCTTCGCCGAAGGGACGGCTCGGCTTTTTCACGATGCGCTTGGCTTCGCTGTACGACAGGAAAGCCGCAACCGGGCCGCCCGCGCCGGGCAGCGCGCCGACGAGCGTGCCGATGACGCAGTAATACATCGAATGCCAGAACTCTTTCAGAATCGTTCCGAGTTTGACGACCTCCTTGCCAATTTTGGAAACCTCGCCGTCCGAAGCGCCCGTGCTGATTACCGTCAGCACCTCTGCAAACCCGAACAGGCCGACCAGCGCGGGGACCACCGCGACGCCCGCCTTCAGATTCTGTATGCCGAACGTAAGCCGCGGCGTGCCGACGACGGAATCCAGCCCGATCAGCGCAAGAAAAATGCCGATCAGCGCGCTGATGAGCCCCTTTGAAAAGCTCTTTGTCGTGAGGCTTCCGACCGTGGCGAGGCCGAACAGCGCAAGCAGGAAGTAGTCCATCGGCTGGAATTTGAGCGCGATCTTCGTGATCGGCTGCGCCAGCAGCCCCATCACGACAAGACCGAACACGCTGCCGATAAAAGAATAAATCGTGGCATATTTCAGCGCCTTAAACGATTCGCCGCGCTTTGCAAGCGGATAACCGTCCAGCGTGGTCACAACGCTCGACGGCGCGCCGGGAATATTGATCAGGATTGCGGACAGCGCACCCGAAAAAACGCCGACGACATACACGCCCATAACGGTTGCGAGCGCGTCGTTCGTGCTCCAGGTATACGTGATGGAAACCAGCAGCGCAGTCGCCATCGACACGGACAGCCCGGGAATGGAGCCAACGAACAGCCCCGCCACAGCCCCTGCAAAGCAGAGCAGTATAAAACGGGGATCAACAAAATAGGAGAGGACTCCTTGCAGAGTGCTCATGAAATAACCTCCTTACGGCAGCCGGACATTCAGAAGTACGGCAAAAAGTACATACAGCAGAATCGGCATACCAACGGAAATTGCGGCAATCATCCAGATCCTCCGCTCTCCAAGAAGCCAAATCATCGCGGCCAGATACAGCACCGTCGCGGGGACAAAGGTAATATAATTGATTAATACAACATAAGCGATTCCCAGTCCGATGACGCACAGCAGTTTTTTGATATCCATCTTGGCCGCGGGCACTTCCGCCTCCCCTTCCTTTTCGCGCGCGGAAACGACCTGGTAACGGCCCTCCATAAAGAGCGAGAAGGCAATCGCGACGGCGAACGTGGCGAGCAGGAGCGGGAACAGATATGGGGACATGATCCATGCGGTTTGGACGACCGCGCTGTGGTAACTGTACAGACTGTAAACTCCAAGCGCTATACCCAGCGCGAGGGCCACAATGCTATCTTGCACACTTTTGTTTTTCAGATATTCATGCAAGGCGGATTCCTCCTCTGTGAACCTCGCCGGGGGCGTTTCCGTCCCCGGCGAATCATTTTTCCGCCCGGCGGTTTTCGCCGGGACTTTCACCAGATTTTAGTTGGGTTTTGCAATCCCGAACTGTTCGGGGCTGAACGACGCGGCACCCGCGTCATAGAGCAGCCAGGACACGGTGGATTCCCAGGAAGAATAGAACGCGTTCATCTCGTCGACCGTGGTATACTTTTCATACAGCTTATCGACGTTGTTGTTTTCCATAAAGGCGTTGAAATCCGGATCCTGAACTGCAATTGCGCAGGCGGCGCGAAGCATGTCCTGCACGTCCTCGGGAACGTCGGCCGCAACGAGCATGCTCAGCGGCGTATACGGGATGGACATGTAGTCTTCGCTGTTTTCAATGATTTCCGAAAGCGCGGGCACGTCGGGATACTGCGCCATCCGTTCGGTGGAGCAAACCGCCAGCAGTTTCAGATCGCCGCTCTCAATATAGGAAGCAACGGTGGAATAGTTGGAGTTGGTGAACACGACCTGATTGCCCAGCGTTGCAACGATGCAGTCGGAACCGGACGTATAAGCGGTCAGCGCGGGTTCATAACCAAAGTGATTCATGATGAGCGCCTGCACATGGCCGGAGCCGCCAGGGCCCGTATACGCCATCTGGATGGTGTTCGGCGCAGCCGAGATCGCATCCAGCAGGGACTGAATGTCGTTATACTCGGAGTCGCCGGCAACAACGATAACCTTGGGGTCATTCGCCGTGAGCATGATCGGGCTGAAGTCGGCATAGCTGAGGTTGCTGATGCCCATAACGCGCTGCGTTCCGAGGCTTTCCGCGGTAAACAGCACGACGGAACCGTCCTTGTCGGCGTCGAGCACCGCCTGGCAGCCGATCGAGCCGGAAGCGCCGCTCTGGTTTTCAACGACGACGGAAACGCCAAGGACGTTGCCGAGCGCCGCCGCCAGCTGACGGCCGACCGTGTCGGTCGTTCCGCCCGCACCGTAAGGCACGATCATCGTGATGGTCTTGACCGGATAATCAAAGGTCGTCTCCTCCGTCGTCTCAGCAGCCGCAGTCGTATCGGAAGCTGTCGTCTCGGCGGCGGTTGTGTCGGTGGTCGCCGCCGTCTCTGTTTCCGACGTATCGCCGGCGCTGCAGGCAACAGCGGCGAAGGCCATGCTCAGAGCAAGTACAATGGCTAATAGTTTTTTCAGCATGATGAAGTTTTCCTTTCGTAGATCTTCCTTTTTTGTTTCTCGTTGTTTCTCGTTTTGTGTTTAGCGCTAAACTGTTTCTCTGAAAAGCACCTATAATATAATAAATAATAAACATAAAGTCAAGGGAATTTTACATGTTTCTCATATTTTGACTGTTATGTGAAATATCTTGGCTATTTTTCAGCTTTGTTCTATTTTACTATTGATTTTATGAAACTGTTTCTTCATAATAAGGTATATGGCAAAAATATTGCAGCGTCTGGGATGCCAGCAGGAGGAAACCGAATGAGCGATATCAACATTCGTGCGGTAGCGGCCAAGGCAAACGTGTCTGCGGCAACCGCTTCACGCGCACTCAACGGGAACCCGTCGGTTGCGCCGGAACTTGCAGGGCGCGTGTTCCGCGCAGCAGCGGAACTGGGCTATCAAACGCCCGCAGCGCGCGCCAGCGGTGAAATTGTATTCATCGTGCCCAAGCTGGGCATGTCATATTATGCCGAAGTTGCAAACGGCACGATCGACACTGCGCGCAGGCTGGGCCGGAAAGTCGTTGTGATGACCACCGGCGCGGACCCCGATCAGGAAAGAGACTGCTTGCAGGCGGCCTGTTCCCCTTCGACCGCAGGGGTGATTTTTACCCCCGTCACCGGGCGGGACCCGTATGAAATCGCCCCGGCACTCAGGAGGATCCCGCTCGTCATCATCGGGCCGCGCAAGGTGGTCGACGGCGTGCCGCATGTTTATCAGGACAACACCTCCGCAGGGTATCTTGCAACGAAATATCTGCTGCACCTGGGACACCGGCGGATTGCGTTTATCGCAAACTTCTGGCTGAACCATATTCACGACTTCGATTCGTTCATGCGTGAATATCATTCCCCGGCGGGCACGCATTTCTCAGTATACGACCGCTACACCGGATATTGCCGCGCGCTTGAAGAAGAAAACGTCAAGCCCGATCCGTCGCTGATCGTCTTCGGCGGATTCTCCTACGAGTCCAGTTATTCGGCCGCCCGCCGCCTGATGGCCGCCTCGGTGGACTTTGACGCGCTGCTGGCGCCGAACGACCGCTGCGGCGCGGGCGTTGTAAAGTTCCTTGCGGAGCAGGGATTCAGCGTGCCGGAAAAAGCATCTCTGATCTGTCTCAACGGCGAGCAGCTTTCCGATATGATTACGCCGACGCTGACGATCGTTAAAATGCATAATTACGAGATGGGCGTGAAAGCCGCGGAGCAGCTGGAACTTCTGATGCGCGGAGAAGACGCCCCCGGCGAAATGATCGGCGTAAAGCTAATCATCAAAGGGTCGACAAAAGCACGCGTCAACAAGTAAAGCAGTCCGTCACCTGAGCGCGGTTCCTTTTAAAACAGCCGGGCATGTTTTCATGCCCGGCTGTTTTATGCAAAGTCTTCGTCCGCCGGCGGGAGAGGTGCCGGTTCGCTTACCCGCATATAATGTCGGCGATGCGTCTGCAGGCCTGCCCGTCGCCATACGGATTGGACGCATGCGCCATCGCCTCGTATGCGGCTTTGTCCGTCACAAGCCGGCTGAATTCATTGTATATGGTTTCCTCGTTCGTCCCGGTGAGCTTCAGCGTCCCCGCCGCAACGCCTTCCGGGCGCTCGGTCGTATCGCGCAGAACCAGCACGGGCTTGCCAAGGCTGGGCGCTTCCTCCTGAATTCCGCCGCTGTCGGTGAGAATCAGGCAGCATCTTGCGAGGAAATTATGGAAATCCAGCACGTCCAGCGGTTCGATGATGCGGATGCGCTCGTCGTCCCCCAGCGTCTCGGCGGCGGCCTGCCGCACCAGCGGGTTCATGTGGATCGGATAGATCACCTTCAGGTCGCCGTGTTCGTCGACCACGCGCCTTACGGCCCGGAATATATGCCGCATCGTCTCGCCGAGATTTTCCCGCCGGTGCGCGGTCAGAATCACCAGCCGGCTGCCTGCGGCCCACTCCAGTTCGGGATGCGAATAGTCCTTTCGGACCGTGGTCCGCAGCGCGTCGATCGCGGTGTTGCCGGTCACGAAAACGCTTTCCGGTTTTTTCCCTTCGCGAATCAGGTTTGTTTTTGAAAGCTCGGTCGGCGCAAAGTTGTATTTTGCAACGATGCCAACGGCCTGCCGGTTGAACTCCTCCGGAAACGGCGAATAAATATCATAGGTGCGCAGCCCGGCTTCCACGTGCCCGATTGGAATCTGCAGATAAAAGCACGCCAGCGCGGCCGCAAACGTGGTCGTCGTGTCCCCCTGTACCAGCACCAGGTCCGGCGCTTCTTTTTCCAGGATCGCTCTGATTCCGTCCAGAACGCCGGTCGTTACGTCAAAAAGCGTCTGCCTTTCCTTCATAATCGACAAATCGTAATCAGGGGAGACCTGAAACGCCTCCAAAACTTGATCCAGCATCTGACGATGCTGCCCTGTGACGCAGACCAGCGTCTCAATTCCACTGCGGCTTTTCAGTTCATTCACCAGCGGGCACATTTTAATCGCTTCCGGACGCGTCCCGAAAACCAGCATGACTTTCTTCATGATCGGCGTTCTCCTCTTTGATGTTTTTCCACGACGGCGTTCCGGCCGCCGCCCCTACCGCAGCCAGGCCAGTTCGTCGAGCGTTAAAATCGTTTCGCCGCCATACACGTCGAGAAGATGCTGCCGGTCGTTGTATTTGTAGGATATCTTCCCGTTCTTCGTATTCACAACGAACTGTTCGCTCCATGTGATGAAAAAAAGCCACCGCGCATTGTCTTCCGCCAGCAGAGCCGGGTCGGGGATCGGTCCGTTTTCCGCGAGCCCGATCATCTTCTGCGCGTCGGTATAGCCCAGCGCCTTGTAAAACAGATTGTAGAGGCTTTCATAGTCCCGCGGGTCCGTATAGGTGTCTTCGGCGATGATGTCCACATAGCCGTCGCCGGGATACCAGTCCGCCGCCTGTCCGTTATAGACCCAGATGAGGTTGTCGAGATGGTGCACGTTCGTCAGGCGGTCGTACATGAGCTTCCAGAGCGTTTTGTAGTTCTCCGCGCCGAACGCACCCCACCAGAACCATCCGCCGCTGGCCTCATGCAGCGGCCGCCAGAGCACCGGGATGTCTTCGTCCGCCAGGCGCTTGAGCTGCACGGCGATCGCGTCGATGTCCCGCAGCAGCAGCTCGTACCCTTCCGGATCGCTTCCGTCGAGCGCCGCGTTCAGGTCGAACGTCGTCGCCGAGGCGTTGTACCCGTCCCACCAGGGCTGCGAGTCGGAATCGATCAGACCCTCGGGCGCATTCCAGTGCCATACCAGCGTGAGTATGCCGCCCATACGGCCCCATTCAAGCGCATAGTCCGTGGCCTTTGTCTCCGCGCCGTATTCCACGCGGCTGGGCGAATAGTCCATCAGGTCGATCCCCAGCACGGCAGGATATTTCCCCGTCAGGTTATAGATCGCCTGTACTTCCGGCGAATTCACACCCTTGTCGGAAGCATACTGCCCGGAAAGCGTGTAGGAGCCGTAAATCGTCTGAAGATACGAAAACAGCCGGACGGCGTTTTCGGACGCGTTCGGATTGCTCAGCGAATAATCGACCCGGTAGATGCCGTCGTTTAAGCCGGCGGACGCGCGCACGAGCATGCTGTCGATATAGATATACCCCTGCTTGCGCTCGACCGAAACGATGTTCCATCCCGAAGTCAGCGTGGCAAGCACCGTGTCGGTTTCGTACGCTTCACCGGTCGTTTTGAGTACGCCGTCGAGGGACCGTCCGTTGACGACGACGGTGTTCGCGCTCTCGCCGTATTCCCCCGAGACCAGAAAGTCCAGCTCGTAATAGCCTGTCGCGGGGACTTCGAATTGGAACGTAAGGCTGCTGTCCCCGGAGTCCCAAAGCCCGACGGCCTGGCCGCCGGACGGCAGGTCGTAGACGTCCAGGCCGTTTAACTGCGCGTCCTCCGCTTCATAGAGCGTGTCCGCATACGCCGGGGACGGCGTGGCGGCCGGCAGGGCGGAAGAAGCCGTTTCTTCCGGGGCGCCGCCGTCCGTTTGCCCGCCGCCGGCAGCCGCGGTGCATTCCGCGGCTGTCTGATTGTCCGGCTCCGCTGCAGGCACGCAGGACATCAGCAAAACGGCTGCGATGATCGCGGGGAACAGCGCGATTCGTTTCTTATACATGAGCCTCCCTTGACCGTATTTCCGAAACGGCTCGCGTCACACGTCGTACTGCATGGAATCTTTTGCCGACTGGAGCAGGTCCATCACGCTTTTTCCCTGCCCGCCGTCAAACGCCACGCCGATACGCATGTCCAGAACCAGCTGCCGCGTATTTAGGATATCGCTCGTGTTGATCTGCGCGATTGCTTCCTTGAGGCGGTCGTGGATCACCTCCAGGCCTTCTTTTTTCGTCAGCATCAGCATGGCGAACATAATCTCGCTGCCGTCGAGCTGGTAGAGTTCGTCCTCGGCGCGCGTGGCCTTGCGGACCGCGCCAATCACCTCCATCACGACCTGCTGCATGCCTTCTTTTTTACTCAGGCGTTCAAGCTCCTTCTGATACTTGAACTGGATGACGACGATCCCGAACCCGATGTCGTAGCGCTCCGCGATGCTCTTGTAGATGCCGGCGTCGTTTTCAAACGCACGCAGGTTCTTGAGTTTGGTGTCCTCGTTGAGCGTGGAAATCGTGACCAGTTTGTTGTCCAGATCCGCCACCATGCGCTGTAATTGCGCGGTGGACATGGTAAACAGCGAAAACGCCGTCGTCAGCGCGGGTGACATCACAATCCAGAAATACACATACGAACGGACAACGATGCCCTTCGTCACGCTCTGGACGATCACATAGGTGATGTAGCCTAATATCAGCGTCGTATTAATAATCAGCCCCACCGTCAGGTTCGTAAAATACGTGATAAGCACGATGATGAACACGACGGCGGCGATGAGGAAATTGTCCACCAGGTATTCTTCCTGATAGATCAGAAAGACGAAATAGACAAAGATCAGCACGATCAGCAGTATGAAACTCAGATCCGTCTGCAGGTTCTTACGCACTCTTTTCATTTCTGTTTCCTCCTATATCTGAGCACAATGAGTACCGTAGCCACGGCAAGGATAAGCAGGATGGCCCCGCCGATATAGAGCAGGTACAGTATATCCGTTCGCTCCGCAAGCGTTTGGGCTTCCTCCTCCTGCTGCGCGTTGTCTTCCTTGAAACGATACTGGAATATTTCGTCGCTGTCCGCGACGAACCCGTCCCCGTACAAGGTCCATATCTTCGAGGAATCGCCGAAATAGTCGAGTGCGTATTCCAGGTCGCTTTCATTGGTGCCGGCGATCACCAGAATTGCATTCCGCAGGCTGGAATATGGAGATTCGATCAGCTGTGCGGTTGCAATCGAAGCCGCGTACGTTGAATCGAGCAGGAGTTTTTCGTTGGATTGGATGCCGACGCCGTCGTCGTTGAACCGGAAGAACAGCTCGCTGTTGAGCGCTTTAATCACGGCGTTGTTGGACGGCGTGCCGACCACGATGACGTTTTTATCCTGCAGATCGCCGGGCTGCGAAGCGCGCGTGACGCTCAGTTCCCCCGTGTTGTACTTCAGGTACTGACCAAGGGTGAGCATGAAATCACCCATGAGTGTCAGGTCGATGTCGTTGTTGCTGTCCGGCAGAATTACGACGGTATCGTTGAACGCGCCGGACGAGATGAACGGATACGGATAATTGTCAAAGAGATAATACGGCGCCTCTGCGGAATTGAGCTTGAGCGTCGATTCACTGGACACGTACGCCCATGGCGTTTCCTCCTGGCGCAGCGTGCACCAGAGGTCCGCAATCTCAAGATCGAACGCGACGCTCAGCGTGAAGCTACCGGTCACGTCGATATCCGTCGGGATGTCGATCACCAGAACGTCGTCCCCGGCGGTGGCTTCCGAAAGCTTCTGGCTGCCGATTGGAACGTTGTTAATATACACCGAAACCAGCGAGCGGGAAAAGTCAAGGTTTTCGGAATAGCGAAAATGCAGTTCCAGTTCGCTGCCGTAGGCCAACTGACGGTTGTCCGGAAAATCGATGAAATAGTCCGTCTTCTGACGGAACGGCCCGCTTAGGTAGGTGCCGGTCGTGGTCAGCTGTGTGTACTGATCGACGCCTTCCTCGCGCACCAGCACGTCCTCGTCCGCCGATATCTGCTTGACCGAATTTTTCAGCTGATACATGAGCGTGCCGTTGCCGAGCGCTGTAGCTGCCTTGCTGAGGCCCGCCCCGTCGGCCGCGGCCACGACGAGCACGTTGGTCTCGCCCGGAATCAGCATCAGCGTCGCGCCGGAAGCGGCGACGCCGCCGCCCGCCTCAACGGCGGCCTCTATCTCGGCGGGAAGGTTGCCGGACTTGGCGATATAGATGACGTACTTTTTGTCTTTGAGATACATCATGCTGTCCGCCGCAAGCAGGTCGATATTCTGATAATCCGTCGTCGCCTTGCTCGAAACGCCTGCAAGCGCGGTAAACGCCGCGCCGAGTTCATCGTCGTCGAACCCGGTCGAAACGGCCACCGCACTCTGACTGTTTTCCAGCGCGTCGATGGAGGTAAAGCAGGTGTAGAATTCGTCGATCGTCTGACAGAACGCAGCCGGCGTATAGGACACCTCTATGGACGACTCGCTGAAAATGTTCATCCAGTTCGCGCTTGTCACGTCGTCCACGCACGGCAGGCCGTTATACGTCCGGATATAGCCCTCGATCCGGATGACGTTATACCCTGTTGCGATATGCTCCACCGGTATCTTGACCGTAAGCGTCCGCCGCAGCCCGTCCGTGACCGGCACTGTCTCCGAATAAAAGCGCACGCCGTTAATGGAGATCGTGATGTTCGAAAGCGTCTCGGATACGAGCTGCGTCGTGGAAAAGCTCAGCGTGAAGCGCGCGTCCAAAACGTCCCAGTCGCCGACGCTGAATCCTTTCGTAACATCGGAAAAAAGGCCCGTCATGTAGGAGTCCGACCCGAACAGCGTCGTGGAAATATAACCTTCCGAGCCGGTCGAAAGGCTGGTGTCCGGCGTTGGCGTTGGCTCGGCGGCCGTTGCCTCCGGCGTGGCGGTCGTTTCCTCCGCCGCGGGCGTCTCCGTGGAACCGCTTTCTGCGCGCGCCGCAGCCAACGGCACGGCCGTCAGCGCCAGCAGCACGGCAAGGGTTATCAGGATCATCTTTTTCATGCAGCATCATACTCCTTATTTCCGCTCTCGTTCGGGGCCGTCGCAGCCATACCCCCGTAAAACATTCTCCCATTGTCCCGCCAGATCATTTTGCAGACGCGCTCTTCCGGCCCGTTTCGTCCGTCAGAACCGCTCGGTCTTATACCAGCGGAACCCGCGCCGGAAGATCACGTCGATCAGATACTGTATCAGCCCGTAGGCCGCAACCACCATCCAAAGTTTCGAATACGTAAAATACATCAGCACCGTTATAAAAAGGTTTGAAGCGCGCATTTCCCCTTTTTCCGTGGTCAGCGTAATGAACACGGTGATGACGAACAGGCAGATCGCCATGAGCCACAGTAACCCGCTCAGGTTCGCCAGCGTCAGCGTGATCAGTCCCAGCGCGTTAAGCAGGAACAGCGTATCGGAGACGATCAGCGCTCCCAGCAGGACGAAATAGATGGACATAAAATACAATACGTCGAACTTCGCGCGGTATTGCTTGAGCCGGAAAAGCGTCGGGAAATTCTTTACAAGCACATAGAGGTTCCCCTTGACCCACCGCACGCGCTGGCGGAACCAGACCCTGAGCGTCTGCGGTTCCTGTTCCCATGTAACGGAGCGCGGCGCGAGCTTGATTTTATATCCCATAGCGTAGATTTGGAAGCTCAGTTCCGTATCCTCCGCCATCGCCCGCTCGTCCCAGCCGCCGATTTCTTCGAGTATCTCCCGGCGAATAACGAAATTTGTGCCGGGAATCGTGCAGAGATTGAATAATTCCCAGCGCCCTGCCTGCGCCATCCACTGAAACGAGAGCGTTTCGATGTTGATAAACCGCGTTAACAGGTTGGTGTCCCGGTTGCGCGTGCGGAACTTGCCGATGACCGCACCGAGGGAATCGTCGTTTTCGATCTCCGCGACCAAATGGATCAGCGCGTCCGCCTCCGGCGTGTTGTCCGCGTCGTACACGGCGATGTATTCGCCTCTGCTTTGCCGGAAACCGATGTTCAAGGCGTTGGATTTGCCCTTGCCGCCGTTGGTTGCGTCGGTGTGGATTACTTTCAGCGCGCGCTGCGGAAAGCGCTTTTGAATCGCCTCGAGCAGTTCGCGGCTCTCGTCCGTGGAGTTGTCGTTGACGACGATGATCTCGTAGCTCCCGTGCGGATAGTTCAGCCGCAGCAGCGACTCCACCGTCTGAACGATCACGCGCGCCTCGTTATGCGCGGGGACCAGGATGCTGACGAACGGATGCTTCCCGAGAGGCCTGGGGGCTTCCCGCGCGGATTTGATATAGTAAATATACCCTGCCACGACCAGCACCTGGTTGACCATGAGCAAAGCCCATATGCATATCAGCGCTATCAAGCCCAGCAAGTCGACGTTAACCATCATTTTTCCGCTTTCCCGCTTCCGCTTCCTTCGTTTCCCGTTCCTTCCGCCGTTTCATGCCGTTTTGCACGTCGCGCCGGTTCCTCTTCGCGTTTCTTTTTCAGGAACTTCCGGCGATACAGCCGGTACCCGATCGAGGTCAGAACGAGCACGCTCACCGCACTGACGATAACGATCACAAACAGGACCTGGTTTCCCGTGTCCACAAGGAACGCATAGCGGCGCTCCGCTACTTCGCGGTACTGATAGTCGGAATCCACGCTTTCCTGATCGTCCGGATATTCGCCGCCGCCTGAATCGCGCCGGAAATCGCCGATCTGCAGCCACTTGGCGTTGATGGCGTCGATCGCCGCGTCCAGTTCTTCCTCATCCTCGAACACGCCGAACTGAATCAGCGTATCGATCGGCAGCGTGATGAAACGTTCGTTCTGCGGCAGCATGCCGGAAAGCGCGTCAAGCGAAATGACATAAGGCGTAATTTCCTCGTCGTAAATCACGACGCCACTGTCGGTAAAGGTCTGGAGCGCCTGTTCCATCCGGACGTCCAGCGGGTCGCCGACCAGTTCGTTGCCCGTCTCAAGCGCCGCGTGCAGCACCATGGACCCGCCGACGGACTGCATGTAGCGCAGCACGTTTGCATAGCGCTTGAACGCGGGGTACTCCGTGTTGTAATACACCGGCATGACACAGACGATGAACGGGATGCCGTTTTCATAGAATTTTTTCGCGGTCAGCCGCAGCATGTCCAGATCGTCGAACGGGTATACCTCGTCGATCATGACGTACATCTTTCCGCCGTCCTGCTGCCCGAAATAGCGGTTGAACATCTGGCCGACGGCAAAGGCCGAAAGGTCGTCTGCGCAGAGATACGGCGCATACAGGACCGAATCCGTCACCGCACAGAGCGGGTACGACGCGCCGTCGATCGACAGGCTGCCGATGGTTTCGCCGCTGCATCCGGCAATATAAGGCGTGCCTTGATCGAGCGTCACCGTTTCGGCATTGGTATAAACGCCGAGTTCCGCGTTTACCGCGGCGGCGGTCCGTTTGATTTCAACGCCCGGGACGGTCATGAACGCCGTGCCCACACAGGCCACGCGCTTGCCCATCTCCAGCGCGTCCGTCAGCGGCGTATTGTCCTGCAGCACGATATAGTCGTAGCCCTCCATCTTCGCCGGTTCGTATTCCATGATGTCCAGCGCGTCCGTCTGCTTGCCGCAGGCGGTAATCAGGTTGGAAAGGACGCTCATCTCGTCTTTATCGTTGTAAATCAGCAGTACCCGGTCCGAATCCGCGCGCGCAAAACGGGCCGGGACAAACGCCAGCACAACGACCGCTATTGCGATGAAGACGACGACCCTTCGGACCATAAGCACTTCTTTCCGCCGGAGCCGCCGTTTTTCGGCGGCCGCGCGGCCCTTTCCCTTCCCGTTTTCCTTTTACCCCCGGTATGCCATTAGCGCCATAAGATTATCGAATGCATACAGATCCAGCGTCTCAGCATCGGCAAACGCGCCGTAAACTTCGCTGTCCGCATCCATCACCTGAAACCGGTCCATCTGCGCGATGCTCGCTGCGTAAAGCTCCTCGTCCTGCGCGGCTTTCCCGATTTGCGCGCAAATGGCGTAGACCGCCGTGGACTCAACACGGCCGGCAGCCGTCCCGTCCGTGCGGTAGCCGCCGTAGAGCGCGCCGTTTTCGACCTGTCGCTTGATATACGCAATGCTGCTCTGCGGGCATTCGCCGACGCGGGCCAGGTTCAGCATCGTTAAAAGCGCCTGAACTGTGACGATATCCTGCGCGGAGTACGCTCCATCCACGTAGCTGTACGTTCCCGCGTACAGTGGAAAACCGTCGCCTAGGTACCCGCCCTGCGCCACATCGAGCATCACGCCGTATACGGACGTCCACTTCTTGTCCTGCTCGCCGAGCATGCGCATCGTGTCCAGATCGAGATAGCAAAGCGTTACGGAATCGCCCGCCGCGCCGTAGCGCTCGTCATAAAAATCGTACACGCGGCTTTCCGCGACGTTCGTGCCGTAAAGGCGGTCCGCGTAGGAAAGCGCCGTTTCACCATATGTTCCGCCGAACGCCTCCTGTGCCAGCAGCAGCGCACGGACGATGCGTATATCGTCCAGAAAAGCGTTCACGGGGTACGCGCCGTCCTCCGGCGAATACCGGTACGAAAGGAGAACGCCCGTGTCCAGCTTCGATTCCACAAACCCGAGCGAGCGGTCGAAAAGCGCCTGGTCCCCCGCCTTTACGGCGTAGAGCATCCAGAGCCCCATGGACTCGGAAAGCACCTGCGCGCCGCTGGCCAGCTCCGCGTCGAAGTCTTTGTTCAGGTAGTTCGTGCGGACGCCTCCGTCGGCGTTTATCATCTTCTCCAACAGGAACTGAAAGCAGAGCGCCTCGCGCCGCGTGATTTCGGCCGTTTTTTCGGCGTCCGTTTCTGTTCCGGCCGTTTCGGACGGCGATTCGCCCGGTCCGGCGGAACAGGCGGACGCGAGCAGTAACACTCCGGCCAGCAAAGCCAACGCGCATTTCTTCATACGCCCGCCCGTCGTCATGTGTTCTTGTAGATCGCCTGGTCCGTGTTCGCTTCGTCCTGCGGCTGCAGGGCGCGTTTTTCGCGCCTGAACCGGTACTTTTTGTCGAAAAAGCGAATCACGTTGGCCAGCACGACCACGCTCACCATATCGAAGGCGACGTTATAGAGGAATATGTGTTTTGCAAGGTCCGCGTCCCCGGCCCCAATGATGGATACCACGATCTGCGAAAACCCGATCGTGATCAGCCCGAGCACCGCCAGCAGTTTGCGGGGCTTTTTATACAGCAGCGCGAGCATCAGCGCCGTCCATATGACGATGAAGCCGAGCGTCTTGGGCGTATAGGATAGTTTTAGGTCGCTGTACAGTGAAAACGTGCTTGTGGTCGCATCCGCCGGATAGCCGGCGGACGCTTCGTAGTTGCCCATGCTCGGACGGTTTCGGTAGGCGCTCTTGGCAGCGAGCTTGAGCATGTCGAAAAACGAGTTCGGGTTCTCCGCGTAATACTTTATGATCGACACGACGTTGTAGTGGCTGTAGAAATCGTCGATCAGAAGCTGGTCCTCCGGGTCGATTTCCGGATATTTATCGAAATAGATCGTGCCGTCGAGCAGTTCGTACTGGGTGTCGATATCGAATGTTTCCAGCGTTTCGGCCGGGTCTTCGGACGTCATGATCACGCCGCGCGTCATAGCATGATACATATTGATGTTCGTAAAGCTCTCGGAAATCAGCAGGTACGTCAGCGCGCCCGTGGCGATCAGCGCCGCCGAGAACACGAAGATCATCGTCTTGAAGACCCTGCCGCGTTCCTTTTTGAAAAACAGGAAGATCATGATGCCCAGCAAAACACCGATCGGCGCAAACTGCTGCTTGGAAAACGTAAGCACCATGCCGTTTACCAGGAATGCGGCGAGCAGCACGAAGGGATTGTAGCGGCCGTCGATATACAGTAAAACGCTCGTTAAGCAGGCCAGCAGGCTGATAAACGCCACAGGCTCGGCATAAAAGGAACTGAAGTATGCGGTATATCCCGTATCCAGAAACACGAAAACGACGATCGCGCCGATTAAAAGCGCGCCGACCAGCGTCAGACGGTCGGTCAGGCAGTCCACAAAGAAATACAGCACCACCATGAAATAAACCGTCAGCACCGCCGCAAGATAGCGCAGGTCGAAAACCTCGTCGTTCCCGGTGAAAAGCTTGTCGAGCCATATGGCGGGATGGATAAACAGGAACTGCGAGGAATAGACGCTCGTGCCGTATTCGTTAAAATACTGCATGATGCCGTAGTCCTTGATGTAGTAGCCGTTGTAGAGCAGTTCGCTGTTCTCCGGCAAATCGTAAAGTCCCTGTGCATACGTCACGCGCTGGAAGTCGCCGTTGTCCTCCATGCCGATATAGGGCGGGAGGAACAGCACCATCACGATAATGGCAAGCGCCGCCAGCACCGTCAGTGCGGGCACGATTTTATGCAGTTTTCCCGTTTGACGCAGCATGGTTTTCCGTTTCCTTATTTCTGCGCGGTCGTGCTTGCAATGCGGCGGTAGACTTCAAAGAGGTTCCCGCTCCCCTGCCCGGTCACGCGCTCCACGCGGACGGTGTCCGCGTCGATTACTTCCAGAACCTGGGCCATCGTTTCATATTTGACGTTATAGAGCCAGTCGCCCGCCTTGAGGCCGTGCGCCGTGATCTTTACGACGGTCTCGTCCGTGCCGTCTTCGGCGATCAGGTCGTCCTGCTGCTTTTTCAGCAAGGCTACCTTGTCCCCCGCCGTCTGCCCCGGAATGTCGCCGTCCGTATATTCGAGCATGTACGCGTTGATCGCTTTTACATGCCGTACTGCATTGTCCCGCGTGAAATTCACCACGGCGTCGCCCGTGCCGAGCAGGTGATACGCACACTTGAGGATGCCGGACGTAGTCGTGAACGCATCCTCGCTGAAAGCCGCGTAAAGGTCCTTGGTCGTATTAAACGGGAAAACCGGCAGCCCGTTCTGGTCAAACAGGTCCGCTTTGGGGTAGTTGCTCCAGGCATAGCGCACGCCGTGCGGAACGATCACTTCGTCGCTCCAGACAAGCAGCGCGTCGCCTTCCACCTTTGCCTCCGCGTCGACCCACGTACCGTCCGCGGTCAGCACCTCGAAGTCGCGCGTGCCTCTTACCGTTTCGTCGAGCGTAAGCGCATCCGTGTTGAAGCGGATGGTGTATACGCTTCCGCTGCGTTCGCAGCTCGTCATGAACGAACTCTGCATGCCGGAATCCTTGCCGTACACGAGGTCCATCGCAAGGTATGCGAGCCGTTTGCCAATCGGCTGTTTCTCGGTCGGGTGGATCTCCTGCGGATTGTCGGAAGCCAGGTCGATGCTCGTCACGATCCCGACGTTTTCCATCGTGTTCGCAACGCGCATCTGCACTTCCCGGATATATGGCCAGCTGTCGGACTCCTGGCCGTAGTTATCGCCGTAGCCGGAAATCTGAACCAGCAGCACGGGCAGCGCGTCGTCGCAGAACGCCTGCCGCACACCCCAGATGTAATCCCGCAGGAGCGGTTCGTACATATACTGCAGCTGCGTGCTGTTTTCGCCCTGGTAATACAGAAGCACGCTCGCACTGTAAGGCGTCACGCCCTGCATATAGCCGTTCCAGAAGCCGGATTCGATAAACGCGTCGTCCTGCTGAACGAAGCCGTTTTTCTCGTTTACGCACTGCGGCATGAACATTTCGATGCTGGTCCCGCCGTAGGTCAGCTGGATGATGCCGATTTTGACGTTCTTCAAATCCGCATTCAGCGTCAGCAGCTGGTCGGCGTAATACACGCCGATAGCGCTTGTAGCGCCGATGATATATGCGCTGTAGGGGTCGCTCACCGCCTCCCATAAGGTCGAGAGCGAATAGACCGGCTCCGTTGCAACCCTGCTGTTCGGCCTGAATACGCGGATTTTGTCGATAGTTCCATATTTAAGCAGTATTTCTTTGGCTTTGTCGGTTTCGTCGATCGACATTTCCGCGTTTGACTGTCCCGCGACCACGACGACTTCCCCTACATAAATGCCCTTATATTTGTAGACGTACCCCGAATCGCTGACCTTGAGCGCATACGGCCCGCCGTATGGCTGTGCGGGAAATTCCACGCTCCATACGCCGCTGATCACCTTTGCGGTTTGCCGCATAACACCGAAGCTGACCGTTACGGTGTCCCCGCTCATGCCCCTGCCGGTGATGACGATCGGTTTGCCGCCCTGGACCACGGCGTTGTCCGAATAGACGGAGGCTACGCTCAAAATCGAATTGGACGTGCGCAGCCGGGCGTCCGCCGCCAGCGCAAAAATGCGGAGCAGATCGCTCCTCGAAACAGTCGCTTCCCCGTTAAAGCGATTTTGATCGTCCAGCAGGATATAGCTGTTCTGCACTGCAAAATAGACCGCGCTTTCATACGCTTTTGCCGGCTTGTCGGCATACAGCGCCGCGTATTTGGAAGTGCCCGGTTCGCCCGGCAGCAGGCTTTCTATGATCATGGCCGCTTCATAGTGCGTAACGAGCCGTTCGTAATCCGTTTTCCCGGCGGCGCTCGTTCCGCGGAAAATGCTCTTGTAGGCGGAATCGACAAACGAGTCCAGCGTCTGCCCGGAAAGCATATGCTCTCCGTTGAAGTAAAGGGCGGTCGCCAGAAACTCCTTTACGCTTACGTTCGCGTCGAAGTCAAGCCGCCGCTGCTGCGGCATGATAACTCCCTGATCGACAAGGTATCGCAGCTGGTCGGCATACGTCTCGTTTTCGCTCAAAATTACGGACGTTTCGGCCGAAAGCGCAAGCTGCTGTGTCAGCGCGGCAAAGCTCTGGGTGTCGTATAATTTGACATTGTCGAAGTGCACGCAGGGCGCGAATCCCCACCCGGCGCCGAGATTGCCGGATATGCCGAACGCGGGCCCCGTTGCGCTCTGCAGGATTTTGTATTCGGAAGAATCGGTATACTCCAGCAGCGGTTCCGTGTTCTGCGAAAACCGGTCCGCTCCGTCGATGTAAAACGCGATGTGCACGTTTCCGTCTTCCGTGTTTTCAATGAGCAGGCGCGCGGTATAGTCCACGTTTTCCTTGAGCAGGAAAAAGGCTTCGGCCAGCGGGGCCGTACCGCTCGGCGCGTTTGTGTTGGTGACGGACCACTTGCAGCGGATCAGGTTGGACTCGTAATCGCCGAGCTGCTGGACAACGTAATAGTTCACCGCATAATATTTTGTAAACGCCTCGTCCGCCGTCCGCGGGATTACGCGGAAAATTGCCCGGCTCTCATTGCCTTCGTTCGGCATTTCCTGCACGTTTACGGTAAACGTCATTCCATAGCTCTCGTTGCCCTGCATGTACTTTTTCAGCAAAGCGTATTGCTGGTTGACTTCGAGTTCCTGATCTTTGCCGGACATTTCCAGGCAGCCGCTTTCCGTGATGGAGTTCTGCACGCCGCCGCCGATGCCGCCGTACCAGCACGTACTGCCGCTCTTGTCGAGGATACGGTATCCTTCCAGCGTACTGCCGGTGAAGTCGTCCTGGTAGAACGGCTGTATCGATGGCCACGAAATTTCATATGCATCGGAAAAATCGGCTGTGGTGTCGCTTTCCAGCGTCTCAATCGTGCCGTTTTGGGTCAAGATTGACAAAAGCGTCTCGCCGCTGCCGCCCACCCCTGCGAAAAGCGCGTCGTAACAAATGTCGAACGCTTCGTTTACGGAGAGCGTATTGTCGTCGTTTATATAGCCGTCCGCTAAAATACCGGCTTCTTTGGCGATTTCGGCGGCGTTGCCGCTGTCGACGTCAGCCGTCTCTCCGCCCACGCTGTCGATCGCGCGCAGCAAAAAAACGAGAAACGTATCTTCGTCGCAAATCTCGTTTTCCATGAAGTGGTTGTTTGTAACGCCTTCAACTATATTACTGTGATACAGAAAGCCAATCAGCTGTTCGGAATCTTCCGATAAATCGATGTACGGATGCGAATAAGACGTATTCTGCGCTTTTTCGCTCAGCCCGGTGACGTCGGCGACCATGCGCGCCGCGGCAATACGGGTTAAATAAAGATCGGCGCTGTAATCGCCTGCGTCAATCACCCCGTGGGTGATAAAATATTGTGCTGAAGCACCCCATTCGCCGTCGGCGGACGACGCGGCCGCGTTTGTTTCACTCTGTTCGGACGGCGCGTCCGTGGGCGCCGCAGTAACATCTGCGTTCGTGGTTGGATTATTTGCGCAAGCTAAAAGGAAGGATATAAATCCCAAACAGAATACTATTCGAAGCCCGTTCAATATCTGCTTTTTCATAATCTTTTTCGTTCTTAGCCTTGCTGAATAAATCCTTCATACATTACCCGCTGAGTAAATTTTTATACGGTAACAGTATAGCATAAAAGCCCAATACAATACTAAATAATTCACTAAATCACAGCATTATTCTTGATTTCGCGTGCATAAATATCACCGTTTCAAGACAGCCGTTTGGTTATGATACATTGTGTTGCGAAACCCATTGGCAAGCGGCGATGCATGCGTGCATCGGGCCCGCGGCGCTTCGCAAAAATGGGACGCGAGAAGCGTCTGTTTGCATATCGCTGCGGGCGAAGCACCCGCTCGCGGCAACAAAAAGGCCGTCCCGCGCAGTGCGCATGGCGGCCTTTAAGGCTGTGCTTTTGAGGCGGTTTAGCGTTTATGAACTTAGCTTCGGTCCGCCGGAGCCGCGGCGGAATCGTCCCGTACCTCCAACGGTTTTTTATACGCATAAACCGTGTCCCGGTCGGAAAACCCGATTCTTTTATAAAGATCATGTGCGGAGGTGTTGGCAACTCTGACGCTGATGGAAATGTCCTCGGCGCCGATTTGGAGCAAATGTTCTACGGCTTGCCTGAGCAGCATTGTGCCGTAACCCTTTCTCCTGAAACCGGCCCCGACGTGCAGCAGCGATATCTCGCCCTTTGTGCCGTCCGCCGACTGTTCGTAATAGATATACCCGACGCTCTCGTTTCGGACGATCGCCAGAAGCAGGTGGTGCGCAGGCGAAACAGCCTCGATTAATTCGTCCAGCGTATAAAACGTCCCTTTGGGATGGATCGATTCCAAACCGCTCCTGTCCCGCCGCTCAAACGGCCTTATCGTGACAAATTGCGGCGTCGCCTGCCCGACAAACAACTTCCTGTCGAGAACCATCGTGATTTCGGCGTTATACAGCTCGAACTGATTTCTTTCGCACCACCATCTGCAGTTTCCGTTTTCTTCAAAAAACGCTATTCTGGCCTCGGCGATTTCTTTTGGCACGCCGCGAATGCATCGTGCGTACAGGGAATCGACATATTGGTCGAAAAATTCTTTCCGGACCACAGGCCCCAAAAGCCTGACGACTTTTTGCTCGTGCGACAGATAGGTTCCCATACAGCCGACGATTTTACCTTCTTCGATGCAGAGCACAAAATCGTCTTTATTCAACGCCGAAATATCCGCACGTGTTTCCGGC